>Ga0137371_10003920_pt1 | contig 11688 bp, 12 predicted proteins | sample SagtaG_7_FD_104919 | JGI IMG/M metagenome (GOLD analysis project Ga0137371, IMG submission 104919) | Vadose zone soil microbial communities from Sagehorn Ranch, Mendocino, California, USA - Sage1_R_40_16 metaG | ecosystem: Environmental > Terrestrial > Soil > Vadose zone | place: USA... | reverse complement strand
GATCGCCACGGGCGACGGCGTCTCCGAGGCCGAACGGATGGCCGGCAAGGTCGCCCGGCTCAGGATCTTCGAAAACGTGGACGGGCGCTTCGACCGCTCTCTGCTCGATGTCGGCGGCGAAGCGCTCGTGGTCAGCCAGTTCACGCTCATCGCGGACACGCGCAAGGGGAACCGTCCGAGCTTCGCTCACGCCGCGCCGCCCGATCACGCGGAGCCGCTCTACGAAGCCTTCTGAGACACGCTCGAGCTCCTCGGAGTGACGGTCCGGCGAGGTGTCTTCGGGGCGCGCATGGACGTCACACTCGTCAACGACGGTCCTGTGACGATCGTGCTCGACACCGGTACCTAAGTGCCTGCGGCAGCATTCGCCTTCGCTCTCGCCGCGGCCGTGCTCCACGCGGGCTGGAACGTCCTCGTCGGCGGCGCACGCGACGTCCGTGCCATGACGACGGTGACGCTCGCGCTCGCCGTGCTCCTGTTTGCACCCGTCGCGGTCGCGACCTGGAGCGTCGAACGCGCAGCTCTGCCGTGGATCGCCGCTTCCGCGGTGCTCGAGCTCGTCTACTTCTGGCTTCTCGTCACGGCGTACGCCCAGTCGGACGTCAGCCTCGTCTACCCGATCTCGCGCGGCGGAGCGCCCGTGCTCGTGCTCCTCGTGAGCTCGCTCGTCGGGACGGAGGTCGGCCTCTGGCAGGGAGTGGGAGTGGCCTTCGTCGGGGTGGGCGTGATGCTCGTGCGCGGCCGCCTCGACCGCGCAGACCGGCGAGGGTTGCTCCTCGCGCTTGCGATCGCAGCCACGATCGCCGGCTATACGCTCGTCGACAAGGAGGGGATCCGGCACGCAGCGCCGATTCCGTACCTCGAGCTCGTGCTCGTCCCCGTTACCGTTGCGATCACCGCCTCTGAGCTTGCCTCTCGACGGGTCGGGGCGCTTCGCGTCTGTCTCGGGTGGCAATCCGTCGGGGCGGCGCTCGCGACCTTCGGGGCCTATACGCTCGTTCTCGCCGCACTCGACCGCGCGCCGGCTGCGGCCGTCGCTGCGGTCCGAGAGTCCGGCGTGCTGATCGCCGTCTGCCTGAGCGCGATCGTCCTGCACGAGCGAGTGACGACGGCCCGAGCCGCCGGGGCCGTCCTCGTCGTCGCCGGCGTCTCGCTCGTGGCACTCACATAGGAGGACTTGGCGAAACAGGCTCTGTGCCGCCTGTGGAGCGCTGGATCGCCGCGATGCTGTGTCCTCCGGTCGCCCCGATACTCACGAGTGTCGGGGCTCCCTGCGTCCTCGCCTCACGACGACCAGCGGCACCCCGGCGACGAGGCCCATTTCCGCCAAGCCCTCCTCGGAGTTTCCGCCTGTCCGACGACGTCTCCGGTGCTATCCTCCCTACACCACATTTCACCAGCTGGACGAAATGGGCGCGCTGCGCCCATTTCTTTTGAGAGGCACGTATGACCACCATCTACGCACGAGAGAGGACGCTTCAGGAGGAGATCGCTCCGACGGTCGAAGAGCGCCTGCCCGGAGTCGAGGTGCTCGCGGTCGAACTTCTCTCGCCGAGCCGGTTCTGCGTCTACGTCGACCATCCGGACGGCGTCGACCACGCACTCTGCGAGAGCGTCACCGAGGCGCTCGGCGGGTACCTGGGGGACTTCACCGTCGAGGTCTCTTCGCCCGGCCCCGAGCGGCCGCTCCGCAAGCGGGAGCACTTCGCGTCGGCCGTAGGGCGCAGGGTCGCGATCCGGACGGGGCGGGAGCTCGAAGGACGCAAGCGATTTCGGGGCGAGGTGCTCGCCGCCGGCGAGAACGCGGTGACGCTGGCCGTCTCGGGAGCGGAGCCGCTCGACATCCGGTACGACTCGATCGTGCGCGGGAATCTGATCGACGAGGGGTAGAGACATGAGCCAGGAGATCATCGAAGGAATCCACACCATCGAGAAGGAGAAGGGCATCGAGGAGGGCATCCTGATCGCCGCGCTCGAGGATGCGCTGCTCGCGGCGTACAAGAAGACGCCCGAGGCGACGCGCCACGCTGAGGTGAAGCTGAACGTGGACGGCGAGTTCCGGGTCTTCGGGATCGAGATCCCGACCGACATCGAGACGGACCTCGTCGAGGAGGCCCGCGAGACGCGGATCCAGGAGCTCGAGCGCATCGAGGAGGAGACGGGCGAGCGCCAGCACACCCTCGTCGCCGACGAGGATCTCGCTCTCGACTGGTCTCGCGTACCGCCCGACCAGATCGTGCGAACCGACGTCACGCCGGAGAACTTCGGTCGGATCGCGGCTCAGACCGCAAAGCAGGTGATCCAGCAACGGATCCGCGAGGCGGAGCGCGCGATCATGTACGAGGAGTACGTCGACCGCCAGGGCGAGGTCGTCACAGGCATCGTCCAGCAGGCCGGAGATCGCAACAACGTTCTCGTCGACCTCGGGCGAGTCGAGGCCCTCTTGCCTCGCTCGGAGCAGGTCGACGGTGAGCGCTACGAGCAGGGGAGCAGGATCAAGGCCGTAATCGCGGAGGTGCGATCGGGGACGAAGGGTCCGCAGGTGATCCTCTCCCGCCGCGACCCCGAGCTCATCCGGGCGCTCTTCGAGCTCGAGGTTCCGGAGATCGCCGACGGGCTCGTCGAGATCAGAGGAGTTGCGCGAGAGCCGGGCTACCGGTCGAAGATCGCCGTCGAGTCGCACATGCAGGGGGTCGATCCTGTCGGCGCCTGCGTCGGCCCGCGCGGGTCCCGCGTCCGCATGGTCGTCTCGGAGCTTCGCGGCGAGAAGATCGACATCATCCCCTGGAACACAGAGCCTGCCCGATTCGTGGCGAAGGCCCTCTCGCCCGCACGGGTGCGCGAGGTCTACATCGACGACGAGACGAAAGAGGCCACCGTGATCGTCCCCGACGATCAGCTCGCGCTGGCAATCGGCAAGGAAGGCCTGAACGCGCGTCTTGCAACCCGGCTGACGGGCTGGAAGATCGACATCGAGTCGGAGTCGGAGTTCGCGAAGGCGGAAGCGGAAGCGGCATTCGTCGGAGCGGCCGACAACGAGGAGTACTCCGGCCGCTGTGCGGCGATCCTCTCGAACGGCAAGCGCTGCCCCAACGCCGCGCTCCCCGGCTCGCGCTACTGCGGCGTTCCCGCCCATCAGGCGCTCGCAGCGGTGGAACACGAACGCCACGAGGAGCCGAGCGAGAAGAGCGTCGACGGGGTCGGGTCACCGGGCGTGAGCGACGTCGAGGCTCCGGTGGCACCGGGGGACGAGCTCGAGATCGCCGCGGAGGAGTCGCAGTAGAGGCCGCGGAGCGCCTCTACACTGCTGCCTGATGGCCGACGGACGAAACAGACCCAACCGCCCGATTCGTCCCCGCGGAGGGTCCGGGGGACGCAAGCGCCGCGTCGTCATCGAGGGCGGCGGCGCGCGAGGACGTGACGGACGGCAGCCACGCGATCGCTCCGCTGCGCCTCCGACTCCACGGGCCCAGCCCGCTCCTCCGCCGACCGGTCCATCCACCGTCGAGTCCGGGGTGACCGTCAAGGACCTCTCGCAGGCGCTCGGGGTCCCGATGCCGGAGCTCATCAAGATCTTGATGGCGCTCGGCCAAATGCGGACTGCGACACAGTCGCTCTCCGACGAGGACGTCGAGGTCATCGGGACCGAGCTCCAGCGTGAGATCACGATCAAGCACGCCGCCGAGGAGGAGCTCGAGCCCGAGGAGTTCGAGGACGAGGACGAGGACCTCGTTGCGCGCCCGCCGGTCGTGACGATCATGGGGCACGTCGACCACGGCAAGACCACGCTCCTCGACGCGATCCGCGAGACCTCCGTGGTGGAGACCGAGGCGGGAGGGATCACGCAGCACATCGGCGCGTACCAGGCGGAGGTCGACGGCAGGAGAATCACGTTCCTCGACACGCCCGGCCACGAAGCATTTACCGCAATGCGGGCGCGCGGCGCGAAGGTCACTGACATTGCAGTTCTCGTCGTCGCCGCCGACGACGGCGTCATGCCGCAGACGAAGGAGTCGATCTCCCATGCGCGGGCGGCGGAAGTGCCGATCGTCGTCGCCGTGAACAAGATCGACGTCCCGAATGCGAACGTCGACCGCGTGAAGAGCGAGCTCGCCGCCGAGGGGCTCCAGCCCGAGGACTGGGGCGGCACGACGCAGTTCTCGGAGGTTTCGGCCCGCGAGAAGACGAATCTCGGCGATCTGCTCGAACGCATCCTGCTCGTGGCCGACGCAGAGCTCGACCTGCGAGCGAATCCTGGTACGGAAGCATCGGGCTTCGTGATCGAGTCTCGCCTGGACGTGGGGCGAGGCCCGGTCTCGACAGTGCTCGTGCTCCGCGGCACGCTCCATGTCGGCGACGCCATCGTTGCCGGTGATGCCTCCGGCCGCGTGCGGGCGCTCTACGACTATCGCGGCGAGCGGGTGCAGGAGGCGAAGCCCGGCGACCCCGTGGAGATCCTCGGCTTCGACCGGCCGCCGGTGGCGGGAGAGTTCTGTCGCGTGGTCGAGCACGAGCGTCAGGCGAAGCACCTGGCGAACGTGCGCGCGGAGCGACTGCGCCGCGAGCAACTTGCCCAGCGCCCGCGCAGGCGCGTCTCGCTCGAGACCCTCTTCGACGAGGTCCAGGCCGGCGAGGTGCGGGACCTGAACATCGTCCTCAAGGGAGACGTGCAGGGATCGGTCGAGGCTCTCATGGGAGAGCTCGGGAAGATCCACCACCCGGAAGTCGGCGTGAACGTGATCCACACAGGTGTTGGCGGGATCACCGAGAACGACGTGAACCTCGCCTCCGCCTCCGACGCGCTCGTCATCGGCTTCAACGTCCGGCCGAGCGCGGACGCGCGTGCGCTCGCCGACCGCGAAGCGGTCGACATTCGGACCTACCGCGTGATCTACCAGCTCACCGACGACATCCAGCAGGCGCTCGTCGGGATGCTCTCGCCGGTGCAGACGGAAGAGACCCTCGGCGAGGCCGAGGTTCGCGCGCTCTTCAAGGTGTCGAGGCTGGGAACGATCGCGGGGTGCATGGTCACCTCGGGCCTCGTTCGCCGCGGAGCACGTGTCCGCGTGGTTCGGGACGGAACGGTCATCTACGAGACCTCGGTCGCGCAGCTCAGACGGTTCAAGGACGACGTTCGCGAGGTCAGCGAGGGCTTCGAGTGCGGGATCCTCCTCGACGGATTCAACGACGTGAAGGAAGGCGACGTCCTCGAGGTCTACGAGACTCGGGAAGTCGAGCGCACGGAGCTCGAGGAGACGCCTGCGGCGGCGTCCGCCCAGTCCGAGCCCGAGTAGCGTTCTCCCTCCGCCGCGCCGACTCGGGCCGGCGCGCTTGAATAGTGTCGGTGGAGACCGGCTTCGTGGGCATCCTCTGCGTCGAGCTGCACTTCCCTGAGAACGGCTCGCTCAAGGGCAAACGGAAGTACCTGAAGTCGACGGGCGCCCACCTGCGCGAGCGCTTCGGCGCCTCGGTCGCGGAGGTCGACCACCACGAGCTCTGGCAGCGTGCGGGCCTGACCGTGGCGTGCTCGTCGCGCGGTCACCGTGAGCTGCAGGACCTCCTCGACGCGGTCGAGCGCTACCTGGGATCGCAGGACTTCGTGCTTCTGCGCGCGGAGCGGGAGGTGATCGTCCCTGGCGAGCTCTGAAAGGCGACGGCGCGTGAACGAGGCGATCCGTCAGGTCCTGTCCGATGCGGTCCCGACGCTCAAGGATCCGCGGATCGGCTTCGTGACCGTGACGAGCGTTCAGACGACGACCGACCTCAAGCAGGCGACGGTGTGGGTCAGCGTGCTGGGCACGGCGCCCGAACGGGAGCGAACGCTCGCGGGTCTGCGTGCGGCACACGGCTTTCTCCAGGCACGGGTCGCCCGCGAGCTCGGGCTGCGCCGGACGCCGGTGCTCCTGTTCGAATACGATCCGTCGGTCGAGCGCGGCGTCCGCCTGACCCAGATGATCGACGAGCTTGCGCCCGAGCAACCCAGTGACGACGACGAACTCTGACCTGGCGGCCGTGGTGGCCGCGCTCGAGCGCAACGACAAGTTCCTCGTCACGTCGCACGAGGCGCCCGACGGCGACGCGCTGGGATCGCTCCTCGCCGCACACCTCGCGCTCGAGAAGCTCGGGAAGGACAGCGTCATGTTCCTCGGAGGCCCTTCTCCGATGCCGGGCGAGTACACGTTCCTCGACCTTCCTGAGCGCGGTCTCCGACGCGAGCGGCCCGCCGACTCGGGCGAGCGCGTACTCCTCGCGCTCGACTGCGCGAGCGCCGCACGCGTGGGTGCCGAGCCGGGACTGGTCGATGCCGTGTCGTTCACGGTGAACGTCGACCATCACCACGACAACCCGCGCTTCGGCGACGTCAACCTGATCGTCGAGGACGCCTCCTCGACCGGCGAGGTGCTCGCGGACCTCCTCCGCGCGCTCGGCGTGGAGGTTACGTCCGAGATCGCAGAAGCGCTCTACATCGCAATCGTCACGGACACGGGCCGCTTCCAGTACACGAACACGACGCCCAAGACGCTGCGCCTCGCGGCCGAGCTCGTCGAGGCGGGCGCCGACGTCCACCGGGTGTTCCAGGGCGTGTACGAGAACGTCCAGTTCGCGAAGTTGAAGCTGCTCGCCCGGGCACTCGACCGAGCGCAGGTTCTGCAAGGAGGCGAGATCGTGGTCTCCTATCTGCTGCGAGCTGACTTCGAGGACGTCGGCGCCGCCGAGCCGTACTCGGAAGGGATCATCGACGTCCTGCGCTCGGTGGAGGGCGCGCTCGTCTCGGCGCTGATCCGAGAGCCGCCGCGCGACGGCGCCCCGGCGCGCAAGGTCTCGCTCCGCTCGTCGGTGGACGAGGTAGACGTGAGCGCGATCGCCCGCAAGTCGGGCGGCGGGGGACATCGTGAAGCCGCCGGATTCTCGAGCGAGCTCGCGATCGAGGAGATCACGGACTTCATCGTCCGCGAGGTGGCCGCCCAGCTCGGCACAGCCATCGCCCGGTAGTGCGCCCGCGGGCCCTGACCCCGAGCGGGATCATCCTCGTCGACAAGCCCGCCGGCCCTTCTTCCTTCGCGATCGTGGCCGCGGTCCGACGCCGGACGGGCGCACGCACGGGCCATGCGGGAACGCTCGATCCGTTCGCCACCGGGCTTCTGCTTCTCCTCTCGGGGGCCGCGACGAAGCTGCAGCCGCGGTTCGTCGGCCTCCACAAGCGCTACCTGACCGAGATCGACCTCGCGGCTCGAACGACGACAGGCGATCCGGACGGAGACGTCGTGGACGAGCGCGAGCCGCTGTCCCGCGCCGAGCTCGAGGAGCGACTCGGCGACCTGCGCGGGATCGTCGAGCTACCGGTTCCCGCTGCCTCGGCCGTCAAGATCGGCGGGGAGCGCGCGTACAGGCTGCACCGCCGCGGCGTCGCCGTCGAGATGCCCGTCCGTCGCTCGCACGTCCATGAGCTGACACTCGAGCGCTACGTGCAGGGGATCGTCCGGCTCGACCTGCTCGTCTCCTCAGGCACGTACGTGCGCGCGATCGCCGACGCGCTCGGAGGTCACTGCCGTTCGTTGCGCCGAACCGCGATCGGTCCGTTCTCCATCGAGGAGGCCGACGACGAGCGGATCGTCACGGCCGACGAGGCGCTGGCGCGGCTGTGAGGATCGTGCATTCGCCGGCGGAGGTCGAACGCAAGCCGCGAGCCGTCGCCATCGGCAGCTTCGACGGCGTGCACCGCGGTCATCAAGCCGTTCTCGCTGCCGTCGTCGAGACTGGGCTCGCCCCGATGGCGATCACGTTCGATCCCCATCCGCGCATTGCGCTCGGGAACCGGGTCGACCTCATCACGACTCTCGAGCGCCGGCTGGAGCTGATCGGCGAGGCCGGGATCGAGACCACGCTCGTCGCTTCGTTCGATCCCGAGCTCCAGCAGCTCCCGCCGGAGGCCTTCGCGGAGCGATACCTGACCGCGACGGGAGTCGAAGCGGTCGTCGCGGGAGAGGACTTCCGCTTCGGCGTCCGGCGTTCCGGCGATCTCGCGCTGCTCGAGCGGCTCGGCTTCGAGGTGCTCGTCGCGCCTGAGGTCGAGGGGGTCTCGTCGACGTCCGTGCGCGCTGCTCTCGCCGAAGGCGCCATGTCAGGAGCCGCCCGACTTCTCGGACGGCCCTACGAGCTCGACGGCACCGTGGTCGCAGGCGATCAGCGGGGAGGAACGCTCGGCTACCCGACCGCGAACCTCCGCCTCGGGCCGGATCTCGCGTGTCCGCGTTTCGGGATCTACGCAGGCGCCGCGCTCGGGCACCGCGCGGCCGTCTCGATCGGCACGAATCCGCACTACGGAGGAACCGAGCGCCGCATCGAGCCGTACCTGCTCGACTTCGAGGGTGATCTCTACGGCCGCCGGCTCGTCGTCGAGCTCTGGGAGCGGCTCCGAGACGAGGAAGTCTTCGACTCGGAAGAGGACCTCGTCGCGCAGATCGCGGTCGACGTCGAGGCGACGCGACGGGCGCGACGACCGGCCGGGTAGAGCGCTTCGACTAGCTTTTCGGAGGAGTGGGGGAGCACGACGGACAGTCGCTGATCCAGGCGCGCGGGCTCGTCAAGCGCTTTGGCGAGCTGACCGCGGTCGACGCGATCGACTTCGACCTCCGGCGTGGCGAGGCCTTCGGCTTCCTCGGCCCGAACGGCGCGGGAAAGACGTCGACGATGAGGATGATCGGCTGTGTCTCGCCCATCACGGACGGGACGCTCCGCGTGTTCGGTCTCGACCCGATGCGCGACGGAGTGAAGATCCGCTCGCGGCTGGGCGTCGTCCCGCAGCTCGACACGCTCGACATGGAGCTCACGGTGCGCGAGAACATCGTCATCTACGGCCGCTATTTCGGGATCCCGCGGAGCGAGCTCGGGAAACGGGCCGACGAGCTGCTCGAGTTCGTCCAGCTGGACGAGCGCGCGAACGACCGCGTCGAGCCGCTCTCGGGCGGAATGAAGCGGCGGCTGACGATCGCGCGCTCGCTCGTCAACGACCCGGAGGTGATGCTCCTCGACGAGCCGACCACCGGCCTCGACCCGCAGGCGCGGCACGTCGTCTGGGACCGCCTCTACCGCCTCAAGCAGTCCGGTGTGACGCTGCTTCTGACCACGCACTACATGGACGAGGCGGAGCAGCTCTGCGATCGCCTCGTGGTCATGGACAAGGGGAAGATCGTCGCCGAAGGCTCACCGCTCGAGCTCATCGACCGTTATTCCACAAGAGAGGTCGTCGAGCTCCGCTTCGGCGAGAGCCGTCCGGACGACCTGAACTACTGGACCGACGGGAAGGTCGCCCGCATCGAGGCGCTTCCGGACCGTGTGCTCCTCTACACGGACGACGGCGACGCAGCGGCCCACATGTTGCACGAGCGGGGCCTCGCGCCGGAGAGCGTGCTCGTTCGGCGGAGCACCCTCGAGGACGTGTTCCTGCACCTCACCGGCCGAAGCCTGATCGAGTGATGCCGTGAGCACCGTTGCGCTCGCCCTCCGCCCGCTCGAGTTCTTCTTCGCCCAGTACCGCCGAGTCTGGCGTGGGACCGTGATCTCGAGCGTTGTCACTCCGGTCGTCTACCTCCTCGCGCTCGGGGTCGGGCTCGGGAAGTTCGTCCGGCAGGACCTGGTCTACAACGGTGAGTCGTTCGACTACCTCGACGTTGTCGCGCCCGCGCTGCTCGCAGCGACTGCGATGCAGGTCGCCTCCTTCGAGGCGAGCTGGCCCGTGCTGTCGGCGATCAAGTGGAGCCGGCAGTACCACGCGATGCTCGCCGCCCCGCTGCGGGTGAAGGACTTGCTCGTCGGGCACCAGGTGTTCATCGCGCTGCGCATCCTCTCCACGGTCACGGTGTATCTCGCCGTGATAGCGGCCTTCGGCGCGGTGAAGTCTCCGCTCGCCATCCTTGCGATTCCAGCGGCAGGGCTCGTCGGGGTCGCCTTCGCAGCGCCGATCGCCGCCTGGGGCGCCTACACGGAGTCGGACGCCTCGTTCGTCGCGATCTTTCGCTTTCTCATCCTCCCGATGTTCCTCTTCTCGGGCACGTTCTTCCCGGTCAGCCAGCTACCCGCGCCGTTCGAGGCAGTCGCGTATGCGACGCCGCTCTGGCACGGGGTCGACCTCTGCCGGCAGCTGACTCTGGGCGAGGTCGTGGTGCCGAGCGCGATCGCCCATGTCGTGTTTCTGGCCGCCTGGATCGTCGCATCCCTGACGTTGGCGGTCATCAGCTATCGCCGGAAGCTCGTCTTGTGACCGAGCTCGTCGCCCGCACCCGACTGGTCCCTCGCGTGCAGCCTCGCGTCGGCGGCCGTCTCGTTGTCGAGCGAAACGCGATGGTCTACCGCAGGACGTGGATCATCCTCTTCTCCGGATTCTTCGAGCCGCTCTTCTACCTCTACGCGCTCGGAGTCGGACTCGGCGCGCTCATCGGCAACGTTCCCGGGACGAATCTCAGCTACGCGGAATACGTCGCTCCGGCTCTGCTGGCGTCCTCGGCTATGAACGGCGCTTTCTACGACGCGACGAACGTCTTCTGGAAGCTCCGCTACGGGAAGGTCTACGAGGCGATGCTCTCGACACCGGTGAGCCCGAGCGACGTCGCGGTCGGCGAGACGATGTGGGCGGTCGTGCGGGCCCTGCTGTACTCGGCGGCGTTCCTGTTCGTGATCGCGGTCGGCGGGTACCTCGAGTCCTGGTGGGCTGTTCTCACGCTCCCCGGTGCGTTCGTCATCGGCTTCGGATTCGCCGGCGCCGGCATCGCGGCGGTGACCTGGATGCGGAGCTGGCAGGACTTCGAGTTCGTTCAGCTCGTGATGCTGCCGATGTTCCTCTTCTCGGCGACCTTCTATCCGATCACCATCTACCCGACGGCGATCCAGTGGATCGTTCAGGTGCTGCCTCTGTACCACGGGATCACCCTGATCCGCGGGCTCACGACCGGGATCGTCGGAGTGACCCAGCTCGTCGACGTTCTCTACCTGGGAGCCATGGGTCTGGTCGGGATGGCGATCGCCTCGCGTCGCATCGACGGCCTGCTCCTCAAGTAGCTCGCCATGGCTATTTGAGGGACGTTCGGCTACCTTCAGTCCATGCGGGGGATCCGGGGATCCGGCTTTCGAGCCGGCGTATTATCGTGCTCGTGCTCGTACTCGGGCTCCTCGTCGAACTTCCACTTGCATACGTCTTCTTCCTCAGGGGGCGCACGGGCGGAGCGACGGCAGCGAACGTCACGAGCACTACGAGCACCACTGCCAGCGGAGGCATCGGCAATCTGACGCCCCATCCGATCGCGGTCAAGTTCAAGCCGGACAGCACGAAGCTCGCGGACTGCTCGTCACAGGATCAGACCTGTCTCGAGCAGGCGTTCGGCAACATCGCGTTCTACAGGGGGCCCAAAGCGGCGGTCGCGCTCGTGAGCAAGATGTACGCTGGAGGTGCCGACCCGTCCTGTCACCGGATCATGCACAAGATCGGCGCGGCCTCTCTGACCCGCTTCCACGGCAACATCTCTCGAACGTTCGCGGCCGGCTCCTCGTTCTGCTGGTCCGGCTACTACCACGGTGTGCTCGAGCGAGCGTTCCAGGACGTCAAGTCGTACGACGCGAAGACGCTCGGCGCCAAGGCGCGAACCATCTGTCGCAGCGCCGAGATTCAGGCTGATTCGTGGCTTTCCTATCAGT
>Ga0137371_10003917_pt1 | contig 11690 bp, 9 predicted proteins | sample SagtaG_7_FD_104919 | JGI IMG/M metagenome (GOLD analysis project Ga0137371, IMG submission 104919) | Vadose zone soil microbial communities from Sagehorn Ranch, Mendocino, California, USA - Sage1_R_40_16 metaG | ecosystem: Environmental > Terrestrial > Soil > Vadose zone | place: USA: California... | reverse complement strand
TAGGGTCCGCGGACCAGCAGCTCGCCGGGCTCGCCCGGGGGGACCTCGTTGCCGTCGTCGTCGACCAGGCGGATCTCGTCGTCGGGGCACCAGGGTCGGCCGACGGTCTGGAAGCGGACCTCCTCGGGGTCGTCGAAGCGGGTCCACATGATCAGGCCTTCGGCCATGCCGAAGCCCTCGGTGACCTTGGCGGCAGGGAAGGCGCGCTCGACCCGGGGCTTGATCTCGACGGGGCATTTCTGGCCCGCGACCCGGATCACCCGGACCGAGGAGAGGTCGTGGCTCCCCAGCGCCGGGTCGTTGAGCCAGCTGATCAGCAGCGCGGGAACGCTGTCGAGCTGGGTTACCCGCTCGCGCTCCACCAGCGCAAGCACGTCGCGGGCGAGCGTGCTCGGGGAGAGCACGATCCGCCCGCCGGCGACGAAATGGGCCTGCATGCCCGGGGTGCCCAGGGGGAAGTTGTGGCCGAGCGGCAGGCACACCAGCAGCGTGTCGTCCGCGCTGATGCCGCACGCCTCGGCGGTGCCCTTGGTGTTGAAGACGTAGTCGTTGTGGCTGCGCGGGATCACCTTCGGGATCCCGGTGGTACCGCCCGACAGCAGTGACACGCCCGGGTCGTCCGGGTCGATCTTCAGCTCGTCCAAGGCGGAGGGCGCCAGGCGCGGCTCGCTGGCGAGCAGCTCCCGCAGCGAGACGTAGCGCGGATCGTCCGGGAGCGGGCGGTCGCCGGCGACCAGCACGTGCTGGAGGCCCGGCGCATCAGCGAGGATCGTGTCGGCGAACGCGAGGAAGTCGAAGCCGCGCAGCCGATCAGCGATCGCATACCCTTTGGCTTCCACGAACGCGACGTAGTGGCGGATCTCGTGCTCCCGGTGGGCGGCCAGCGCCATCAGCGGGATCGCGCCGATGCGCTGCAGGGCGAAGTACAGGTAGACGAACTCGGCCACGTTGGGCAGCTGCACCACCACCCGGTCCAGCGGCTGGAAGCCGAGCTCCAGCAGGTGCAGGGCGAGGCGCTCGGCGCGGCGGTCCAGCTCCTCGTAGGTGACCCGCTCGCCGTCCGCCACCATCGCGACGCGCTGGCCGTGGCGGCGGAACAGCTCGCTGAACACCGCGCCGAGCGGGCGGTCCTCCCAGTAGCCGAGCCGCCGGTAGCGCTCGGCGAACTCCGGCGGGAACGGGGTGACGCCGTCGAGAGGCATGCGGTGCTTCCTCCTGATACTTGGGGGTCAGGCAGGTCCAGCGCGGCGGCGGCGGGACCGCGCGGACGGGGTGGCGGGGGCTTCGGCGGGCAGATCCGGAGCGTCCGGGGTGTCGGGGAGGGTGAGTTCCTCCATGCTCGGGCCGTAGCGGGCGCGGAGCGTCTCGCCGAAGTCGGCGAAGATCCGCTGGACGTAGAGGTCGTGGCGGACGTAGCCCTTGACCAGTGCGGCGAGCAGCGGGTCGGTGGCGGCCACCCCGTCCCAGTGGTCGCCGTCCGGGGCGAGGGCCCACAGCGTCTCGCGGCTGTCGGCGACCAGGGCGAGGTGCCTGGCCTGATGGCGGCGGTAGACGACCCCGTCGGTGCTGGCGTGGCGTAGGGTCGAGCCGTTTCGCAGGTCGAGAGCGAGCGGCCCGAAGTGGAGCAGATCGACTCGCACCCCGCGGGCGTCGGCGGCGCTGACCGCGTCGAGCAGACCGGCGAGCTGGTCGTCGTGGGCGGACAGGTAGACGTGCCGCTCGGCGCCCTCCAGCAGCGCGCTGGCCCGCTCGGCCACGGCCGACCAGCGGTCGAACGACTGGAGTGGTCGGTACGCCACCCGCTCCGGCGCGGTGGCGAGGCGGGCCAGCCCGACCCTGGCGCCGGCCAGGCGGCGGCGGAATTCGCCGTCGAGCTGCCCGAGCAGATCCTCGGCCGGGACGGCGACGAAGCGCGCGGGGTCGGCGCCGGTCTGCACCACCACCCGCTTGTCGACCAGCCGGCGCAGCGTCTCGTAGACCTTGGGCTGCGGGATCCTGGTCGCGTTGGCAAGCGCGTAGCCGGTCATCGGCTGCTGCCCGAGCAGGCCGAGATAGGCCCTGGCCTCGTAGTGCGAGAAGCCGAGCTCGACCAGTCGCTCGGCCAGCCCGGCCGCCGTGCCCACCACCGCTGCCCTTCCTCGATCCACAGATCCTCGTTACCAGCGTAGGTACGATAACGGTAACACCGCTCAGGTGACGATCGTGTAGCCGCCGTCGACCGGGAACAGCGCGCCGGTCATGAGGGGAAGCTGCTCGGCGACGGTGACGATCACCTCGGCGACGTCCTCGTTGCTGGCGACCCGCTTGAGGGGGGTGTGCCTGGCGCGGCGCTCGATGAGCCAGCCGTAGTTGTCGCCGAGCTGCTCCTCCATCCAGCTCCCGAGCACCCAGCCGGGCGCCACCGCGTTGACGCGGACCTCCGGCGCGAGGGCGGCGGCCAGCGTCCTGGTCAGGGTGACCACCGCGCCCTTGCTGGCCGCGTAGGCGTGCGGCTGCACCCCTGTCGGCCGGACCCCCGCCATGCTGGCGAGGTTCACCACGCTCCCCCGCGCCTCGCGCAGCAGCGGCGCGGCCGCCCGGGTCACCAGGAACACGCCCTTGACGTTCACCGCGAAGATGCGATCCCAGGCGTCCATGGTGGTCGCCTCCAGGTCGTCCGGCCCCTGCGTTGTGGTGGTCCCGCCAGCGTTGACCAGCACGTCCAGCCGCCCGAACTCGGCCCCGCAGGCGTCCAGCATCGCCCGCACCGCGCCCTCGTCACTGACGTCGCACCGCGTCACCAGCGCCCGGCCGCCAGCGGCCTCCACCGCCTTGGCGGTCGCGCGCGCCCCGCCCTCCCGGCTGCTCCAGGTGACCACCAGGTCATAGCCTTTCTCGCCGAGCAGCTTGGCGGTGGCCTGCCCCATCCCACTCGACGACCCCGTCACCAGCGCCACCCGCCGTGCCTCGGCCATGCCAGGGTTCCTCCTATTTCGTCCATTCATTGCCCGGGGTGCTACCACCTACCATAGTAGATAGGAGATCCGGAAGCCTACTGCCCCTTGGGGTGCTGCAGCCACCATTCGGTGAAGTCGGTGCAGCGGCCGGCGGGGTCGAGGCGGAGGACCCAGAGGTTGCTGTAGGTCTGGGGTGGCTGCTGGTAGACCGTCTCGCCCTGGATGATCGCGACGTCGGGGGTGAGGGCGAGGGGGTGCCAGGTGAAGTGGGTCTGGCCGGGTTCGTCCTTGCGGTCGAGCCAGTTGGACACGATCGTGTCGCGACCGCGCCATGGGGCGCTGAACGGCTCGGTGCGGTAGGTGGCGTCGTCGGCGAACAGGGCGCCGATGTCGGCGGGGCCGTTGGAGTTCCAGGCCCGCACGTAGCCGTCGATCCAGTTCGTGACCTGATCCAGGTCAGGCATGCGTTCGCCTCCAGTCTCGCGGCCTCGCGGGCCGATGAGTCCTTGAACCAGCGGGAGTCGTTTGTCGTATCAGATCTGGGAGAAGGCACTCCTTCCAGTATGGAGGTGCTGGCGATGACACTCTGGGACGAGTTCGGCGGGCGGACGTGGAGGGAATGGGCCGCGAGCGAGGCGCAGCCGGGTGACTCCCAGGCTGTCCGGCGCCGGGCCAGGGCCAACCGTCGCCGACCGGCGCCCGCGACCAGGGGGCGCTCCGTGGCGACGCATGCGAGCAGGTGAGCTGAAGGCCGGACCGGCCTCGCTGCTGGCGACGTTGGCTACCCGGCGGCGGCCGCGCGGGTGACGCCCAGCAGGCGGCTGTTGTAGGGCACGAAGGCCGCCGGGTTCATGGTCCGATACGAAATCGGCAGCTCGACCGAGCACGCGCCCTGGCTGGCGGCCCAGGCGACCGCGCCGAGGAGGTCGCCCACTTTGGCCGGGGTGGCGGTCTGGAAGCTGATGGGCCCGCCGAGCGACTTGATCGCGGCGTACATCGGCGGATACAGCGTGCTCTGGCCGGAGGTGCGGATCGAGTGGTTCTCCAGCACGCAGCGGGGGCCGAGCACGCCGCGGCAGTATCGCATCATCGACTCGGTGAACTTCTCGTCGGAGATCACGCTGCCATCTGACTGCAGCCGCTGGTAGGGGTTGAAGGCGAGGCCCGAGCGGGTGTGCTTCCACACCGTGTTCGCCTGGATCTCCTCCTTCTGGCAGGTCGCGTCGGCGGTGTCGCTGTAGCCGGCGGCGAGCAGCGCGCGGGCGCTCTGCGGCACCGAGCGGGCCTGGCGCAGGAACGGCTCCGCGTAGAAGGTGATGCAGCGGGTGATCGAGGTCTGGGCGATCTCCGGCACGTTGTCGTAGCGGGCCGCGAGCTTGTTCTGGAGATCCTGGTAGGCGCGGCCGAACGCCTCGGTCCAGAAGCGGCCGATGGTGCCGCTCGTCAGCGAGCCGGTGAGCGGGCTGGGGAACTGGACGGTCACCGGGGAGCCGCCGATGCTCTTGGCCCACTCCGGCGCCATGGTCCCGGCGTCGACCCGCAGCTTGATGCGCAGCCCGGCCGCGCGCGCGGCGGCGATGGCCTGGTCGATCGGGTTGTTGGCGGGCAGCGGCGCGCCCGGCGCCGACTGCAGCTCCGACCAGTCGACCTGCACGACGAAGCCGCTGATCGCGCCATGCTGGAAGCTCTCGGCGGGCGGCCTGGCGTTGTCGAGCAGCCCGCCGAGGATCGGCTTCAGCGGTCCCGACGCCTTGGCGTCAAGCTGCGTCCTGGTGCTGGAGGCCGCGGCCCCCTTCTTCTTGCCCTGGGTGGGCAGGCCGCGGGGGCCGCCGTCGCCGACCGCCCTGGCGAGCTGGCTCGACCACGGCGCCAGCGCGCCGACGCGCTTGGCGGAGGACTCGCCCGGCAGCAGGCCCTCGGTGGACAGCACGGTGACGGCCGTGGCGACCGCCAGCACCGCGACGGCCACCGCGACGAGCCTCCGGCGCGGCGTTGGCCCGGTCTTCGGCCGTTGCCGCTGATGGCGTGCGGCACGGCCAGGCTCGGGGAGGCGTTGCCGAGTGGAAGTGCCCATGGACGTCACCAAGGAGTGATCAGCAAGAACCGACGGGGGCGCAGATCTGCGGGAACCATTTCAGAATCGTTCCGATCTGGTCAACTTCAACGCATAGGGGGCGGCGCCGCCGGCTGCGGCGCCCGCCACGTTGTGTGGGACATGCGGCCTCTTGCGCGGGGTCGTAGAATCAGCCGCTCGTGTGATCGTGCCCTGGTTCGTCTCGGATCCTGGGCGCGTGTCGCCACCGGTTGTCACAGTCATACCCCGCTCGGCTCGCCCCATATGGAGGTCCCCCGTGAGCGCTATCGAGCCGCAGACCCCGTCCGCGTCCTCCTCCAAGGTCGAGGTGCCCGAATTCGTCGCTTCGCTGCGCGGCTATGACCGCACGCAGGTGGACGAATGGGCCAAAGAGATGGTCACCCTGCTGCGGCGGGAGCGGCAGCGCGCCGCCGAGGCCGAGCGCTCCCTCCGCCTCGCCAACGAGGACCAGCCGCCGCCCTCGTTCAGCCACCTCGGCGCCCACGTGGCCAAGATCATGGAGGACGCTGGCGCGTCCGCCGAGAACATGCTCGCCGACGCGGCCGAGCGGGCCGAGGAAGCCATCCAGGCCGGTGAGGAAGAGGCGGCGGAAGTCATCAAGGAGGCGCAGCAGCGCGCCGGCCGCCTCGAAGAGGCCGCCCAGAAGGTCCTGGAGAACTCCCGTGCCGAGGGCGAGCGCGTCAAGGCCGAGGCCAGCGAGGACGCCGAGGAGACCCGCGCGGAGGCCGACGAGGCCGCCAGCGCCATGCTCGAGGAGGCGCGCGAGGCCTCCGACCAGCTCCGCAACGAGGCCGAGGCCGACCGCCAGGCGATCGAGGCCGAGTCCAACCGGCTGGAGGCGCTCCGCGACCGGGCCCTGCAGCAGCTTGGGCGGCTCTACGGCCACCTCCAGTCGGTGGTGGACGAGGTGCGGGTCGGCCTCACCCCCTACGACGAGGAGAGCGAGCCCGACGACGAGGCCCCAGCCCCAGCCGCGCCCAAGGCCAAGGCCCCGGACGCCGCTCCGGCCCCGGCCCCGGCCGCGAGTCAGGCGCCAGCAGCGGAGGCGGAGGCCGCGACCGTGACCATGCCGGCCGCGCCGGTGTCGCAGACGAAGGGCCAGATCGCGCCGCCGGTTTCGAGCAGCGCTCCAGTCGCCAAGCAGCCCACGCTGACCTCCGGCTCCGAGCGGCGGCCGCAGAAATAGCCCGCCAGGAGTCTGCCGTGTCCGATCCGGGAGCGCTTGCCCGGACGGCTTGACTGACCGGGATCGTCTGGCGTTCGATTGCCTGAGCGGGGACGGAAAGGCACGGTCGACCGGAGGTGCCGTCATGGCTACGGGCACAGCCGCGGATCTCGACCTGCTCGGAAACGAGGCGTTGGCAGGGGAGCTGCCCGGGGTCCGCGCCGCCTTCGACCCAGAGATGATGCGCGAGCGGCTCCAGGCCGCCCTAATCGGCCCGGAATCCCCGGGTCGTGCCGTGGTGCGGCGCTGCGCGCCCACCCAGGCGATCCTCCTCGACGGCCCCTGCTGCGTGGTCCGCTACGAGCTGGAGCTGGGGGACGGCTCGGGGCGGGTGGTGCCCGCGCTGGTCAGCGGCCGCCTCTTCACCGAGCCCGCCACCGCGGCCCGCTACGCCGCCGAGCGGCTCGCCCCGCTCGCCGAGCGGGTGCGGGGTCGCGCGGAGGTGGCCCCGTTCGCCCGCGCCGCCGCGGTCATCGAGCCGCTCGGCATGGCGGTCCACGCCTTCCCGGTCGACGGTGAGCTGCCCACGCTGGTCGACGCGACCGATCCCGGAGTGGCCGCACGCGCCCTCGGCGAGCTGCTGGCCGCCAGCGGGCACGGGCAGGCGGCCGCGCCCGGCCAGGTCGCCGGCTGCCGGGTCGAGCCGGTCCACTACAACCGCCGCCGCCGCTGCATGCTCCGCTACCGCCTGGACCTGGCCGGGGGAGGGCAGCTGGTCCTCTACGGCAAGGTCAGCAACGACGGCGCCGGGGAGCGCACCCCGGCGGTCGTCGCCGCCCTCCGCGACGCCCTCGACCGGGCGGGGACGCGCTTCACCGTCCCCGAATGCCTCGGCTTCCGTCCCGACCTGCAGCTGGTCGTGCTGACCGAGATCCCCGGCGTCCCCCAGGTCGCGCAGCTCCTCAAGGCACGCCTGCGGGGCGAGCCCGCCCCAGGCCCAGCGGCGGACGGGCTGACCCTGGAGGACGCCGTCGGCGCCTGCGGGCTGATCGCGGCGGTGCTGCACACCTCGGGAATCCAGCTGGGCGTGGAGCGGCCGCTGGAGCGCGAGCTGGCGGACCTGCGAGCGGAGGTCGCGCCGATCCGGCGGGTCTCGCCGGAGCTGGGCGGGCGCCTCGGCCGCTGGCTCGACCTGGCCGAGGCGCACGCCGCCCCCACCGCGGCGCTGCCCCTGTGCCAGAGCCATGGCGACTTCAGCTACACCCAGCTCATCTTCCACGGCTCCCAGAGCGGGCTGGTGGACTTCGACAACTTCTGCCAGGCCGAGCCAGCGCTCGACCTCGGCCACTTCATGGCCTACCTGCGCTTCGCGGGGGTCAAGGCACGGGGCATGTCGCCCACGGAGCGGGCCGCCCTCGGCCAGGACCTCGCCGCCCGCTTCACCGCCGCCTACACCGGCGCCGGCGGTCCCGCCGAGGCGCTCGCCCGGGTGCCGGTGTACGAGACGGTCAGCCTCGTCCGGCTGGCGGTGCACGCCTGGCAGCGCTTCAAGGGCAACCGGCTCGGCAACGTCCTGACCGTGCTGGACGAGCGCCTGCTTGACACCTGACACCTCGACGTCGAGCTGAGGGGGAACGTATGTGGGAGGGGCTGGGCCGCTTCGCCGCCATGCCGCCCTGGCTGGCCGCGCTCGCCGACCCCGCGCGGGTCGAGGCGGCGCTGCGCCCGGCCGTCCCCGGGCTGCGGCACGCCACCCTCGGCGAGGTGCGCCTGAAACGCAAGGCATGGACCGCCCGCTGCGAGCTGGCCGTGGCCGCCAGCGGCAGCGACGGCCGCCCCGGTGGGCAACCCGGCGGCCCCGCCGTGGACCAGGCCGGCGAGCGCCTGGTCCACCGGGTCGCCACGATCATCCCACCACGCGCTCACGACAAAGACGACGGAGACGACGAAGCTGGCGAGGCCGCGGCGCGGCTGGTCCTGGACCCGGACGAGCAGGTGGAGGCGCCGTTGCCGGCGCTGGCGCTGCTGACCGACCCGGAGCGCGCCCGCGAGCTGCTGGAGCGGGCCATCCGCGCCGGCACGCCCGCCTACCGGGAGCTGCGCATCCTCGGCGTCACACCCAGGGTGATGCGGTATACCCCGGGGAGCCGCTGCACCATCCGCTACCGCCTGGAGCTGGCTCCCGGGTCGCCCGGGCCCGGTGTGGTGGTCGCCAAGACCTATCACCGCTCCGGCAAGGGCCGGATCGCCTGGGAGGGGATGGGGGCGCTGTGGGACTCGCCACTGGCCCGCTCCGAGGTGGTCGCCGTCGCCGCGCCGCTCGCCTGGCTGCCGGAGCTGAACGTGCTGGTCCAGGGCCCGGTCCGCGAGGAGCGGACGCTCAAGGATCTGCTGCTGGAGGCGCTCACCACCGGCGACGAGGCCAACCTCGGCGTCCTGCGCGCCCAGCTGGCCAGGACCGCGGCGGGCCTGGCCGAGCTGCACCGCTGCGGCGCTCCGAGCGCGCAGCTGGTCACCTGGGACGACGAGCTGGCCGAGGTGCGCCAGGTCCTCGACCGGCTCGCCCCGCGCGTCCCCGAGCTGGAGGGCGCGGCCGATCCCTTCCTCGACGACCTGCGCCGCTTCGCCGCCCGCGTCCCCGCCGGCCCGGCGCTCCCAGCTCACCGCAGCTTCCGTCCCGCGCAGGTGCTGCTCTACCACGACGAGATCGCCTTCATCGACTTCGACGGCTTCTGCCATGCCGAGCCCGCCCTGGACCTGGCGCTGTTCCGAGCCACCATCCGCGACCTCGGGATCGGCGCGTTCCCGCCGGGGGTCCCGACCGAGACCCGCCTCGACCGCCTCGACCAGCTCTGCGACGAATTCCTCGCCGCCTACGAGCGCCTCGCGCCGGTCTCGCGCGAGCGGGTCGCGCTGTGGGAGGCGCTGGACCTGTTCACCAACGTCCTGCACTCCTGGACCAAGATCCGGCCCGCCCGGCTGGCCCATGCCACCACGCTGCTCCAGCACCATCTCGCCGGCCTTGTTGCGGCGTTCGCACCCCAGATGTGATCAGCTTGATCAACTGGTCCTACCATCAGGCCAGTTGATCACTGCTTTTGGATGGCGGCAGCGGCGAGGAGCGGCGATGGGTCCTGACCCCGCACGGCGTGACCTGCCCGGCGAGTTCGGGCTGGCGGTCGAGAACTTCACCCCCGCGAGGGCGCAGCCGAGCATCGAGCGGATCCTCGCCTACGCCGGCGCCGCCGAGTCGCTCGGCTACCGGTCGCTGTGGGTCTGGGACCACCTGTTCCTCGGCAAACGCCGGCCGTTCCCGTTCCTGGAGGCGCTGTCCACCCTGGCGGCGCTGTCCACCCGCACGTCGGCGGCGGCCCTCGGGACCGGCGTGCTGGTGCTGCCGCTGCGCGACCCGGTGCTGCTCGCCAAGACCGCCGCGACCGTGGACCTGCTGTCGGGCGGGCGGCTCGCCCTCGGCGTCGCCGCCGGCTGGTACGAGCGCGAGTTCCAGGCCTGCGGCGTGCCCTTCAAGCAGCGCGGGCGGCTGTTCGAGCGCAACCTCGAGATCCTCGACCGCCTCTGGCGCGAACCGGAGGTCAGCGGCACCTGGGACGAGCTGGACCTGCGTGGCGTGGCCATGCGGCCGCCGCCGGCCAGCCGGCCCCGCCCTCCCATCCTGATCGGCGGCTACGTCGACCGGGTGCTGCGCCGGGTCGCCACCCGCGGCGACGGCTGGCTGACCTACTTCTACACGCCCGAGAGCTTCCGCCGGTCGTGGACGCGGATCGGCGAGTTCGCCGCCGAGGCCGGCCGCGACCCCGCCACCCTCACCAACGTCGCCCAGGTGCCGCTCTGCGTCGGCGCCTCCTACGAGGAGGCCGACCGTCGCGTGCGCGCCTTCGTCGCCGAGTACTTCGACACCCCCGCCTGGAGCGAGTCCACCCCCGACAGCGCCATCCGCGGCACCCCCGCGCAGTGCGCCGAGCAGGTCGCCGCCTACCGGGCCGCCGGCGTGCGGCACCTCTGCCTGGTACCCGACCAGTACCAGGTCGAGCAGGCCGAGCGGTTCGCCACCGAGGTCCTGCCCCTGCTCGGCCCCCTGCTCGGCCACGGCCAGCAGGGCCAGACCGGGCCGCCGCCCGGACCCGGGGCGAGGGCCGAGGCGGCGGAGCCGGCCACATGACGGCTCCACCCCCGGTCCGGCTGCGGCCGGTGGCCGACAAGGTGCTGCCCGCCGCCGACGCGGTGGCGCTGGTGCGGGACGGGGACGTCGTCGCGGCGGGCGGGACGCTGTACTCCCGCACGCCGATGGCGCTGCTGTTCGCACTGCTGCGCCGCCGGCCCCGTCCCCGCGGCCTCGCCCTGGTCCGCCCGCTGACCTGCTATGAGGCCGAGCTGTTCCTGGTCGCGGGTGCGGCCGAGCGGCTGATCACCAGCTGGGTCGGGATCGGCATCCCGTGGGGGGTGTCGCGGGTGCTGCGCGAGCTGGTCGGCGGCGGGCGGGCGACCTACGAGGAGTGGAGCCACCTGGCGCTGGGGCTCCGCCTCAAGGCGGGCGCCATGGGGGTGCCGTTCCTGCCCACCGTGACGATGCTCGGTTCCGACCTCGCCCGCCCGGGCGACACCCACGAGCTGGCCTGCCCGTTCACCGGCGAGAAGGTGCTGCTGGTCCCGGCTCTCAACCCGGACGTGGCCCTGCTGCACGTGCACCGCGCCGACCGCTTCGGCAACGCCCAGATCGACGGCTACAGCCACATGGACGCCGACATGGCCACGGCGGCCCGGACGGTGATCGTGAGCGCCGAGGAGGTCGTCGCGCCCGAGGTCATCCGGCGGCGCCCCGACGCCACCGTGCTGCCGCACTTCCTGGTCGACGCGGTGGTCGAGGCGCCGATGGGGGCCTTCCCGCACGAGTGCTACGGCCGCTATGAGGCGGATTTCGCCCATTTCGACGAATACGCGGCAGCGATCCGGCAGGACGGCCTCGCCGCGGTCTCCACCTACCTGGACCGCCACGTCCACGGGCAGCCGGACTTCGCCGCGTTCCTCGCCAGCTTCGGCGCGACGCGCCTGCAGCGCCAGCGGGAGCGGGCCGCGGAGCTGGTGCACCAGTGAGCGGCACTGCTGGCGCGACGCCGTATCGGCCGTCGTATACCGCCCAGGAGCTGATGGCGGTCTCGGCCAGCCGCCTGCTGGAGGACCATCGGGTGGTGTTCGCCGGGGTCGGCCTGCCGCTGCTGGCCTCGATCCTGGCGAAGCGGCGGCACGCGCCGGAGCTGACCATCGTGCTCGAAGGCGGCATCATCGGGCCGGGGATCCTGCCCGGCAGGCTGCCGATCTCCACCAACGAGATGCGAGCGGCCCACCAGGCAACCATGCTGACTCCGATCAGCGAGATCTTCCTGCTGGCACAGCGCGGCTGCTTCCACTACGGCTTCCTCGGCGCCGCCCAGATCGACATGTTCGGCAACATCAACACCAGCGTGATCGGGCCGGC
>Ga0137371_10003916_pt1 | contig 11692 bp, 11 predicted proteins | sample SagtaG_7_FD_104919 | JGI IMG/M metagenome (GOLD analysis project Ga0137371, IMG submission 104919) | Vadose zone soil microbial communities from Sagehorn Ranch, Mendocino, California, USA - Sage1_R_40_16 metaG | ecosystem: Environmental > Terrestrial > Soil > Vadose zone | place: USA... | reverse complement strand
CTAGGTTCAAGTACGATAGCCCTTACTAGCGCCCTAACAGCAACTCAAGGAGAGCGGTCTAACGCATCTTTACGTTCGCCGAGGAGTGGTGGAGATGAAGCGGTATGCCTGGGCAGTGCTGGGGCTCGGGCTGTTGGCGGCGGGGGCACAGGAAGGTCGGGGTCAAGCGCAAAACGCCCCCTCGCCGGTCGAGCTCAAACAGAACTACCCGAACCCGTTCAACCCGGCGACCACGCTGCCGTTTACGCTGAGCGGCGAGTTGTTTGCGAATGGTCACCGGCCGAAAGTCTCGCTGAAGATTTATAACGTGCTGGCGCAGCTCGTCGCCGTCCCGATTCTCCAGGGTACCGGGGAAGCGCTTGACGACCTCGAGTTGACCTGCGGCAGCGCGTCGGGGTGCAGCTTCAGCGCCTACTGGGACGGCAAGGTCCTGAGCACGGGCCGCGAAGCCGCCTCGGGGGTGTACATCTACCAGTTGATCGTGGATGGACGCCGCTACACGAAGAAGATGATCATCATGAAATAAAGGCGTTGAACAAGCGGCGTTGAAAACAGGCGTTTAAAAAGGGGCGTCGAGCGGGGGCGTTACACGCCGTCTGTTCGACGCCTTTTCTTTGACGCTCTTGCTTGACGTCCTTGGCAGTTTTCCTGCCGTTCCAGCATCTTTCCCCCGGCATACAGGTTGCCCTGGGGAGGGCGCTATGATCCGACCCGACCGTCTGACCCTAAAGGCAACCGAGGCTCTTCAGGAAGCCGCTGCGCTCGCCCGCACTCGCGGGAATCCCGTCGTCAACGACGCGCACCTGTTCCACGCCCTGCTCGAGCAGGACGACGGCATTGTCGTCCCCCTCCTCCAGAAATCGGGCCTCAACGTCGCGCAGCTCAAGGCCGACACCGAGCGCGAGATCGCGCGGTTCCCGAGGCAGTCCGGCGACGGAGCGGAGCCGACGCTGTCGCGCGAGCTGTCAAAGGTGCTCGACCGCGCCGACGAGGATGCCAAGGCCCTGGGCGACGCCTACGTCTCGACCGAGCATGTGCTGCTCGCCCTGGCCGAGGAGAAGGGGACCACCGCGCGGCAGCTCCTCAGTGCGGCGGGCGTCGATCGCGCGCAGCTCTTGGCGGCGCTCGAGGGGGTCCGCGGCTCGCACCGGGTGACCGACCAGGAGCCGGAAGCGAAATACCAGGCCTTGCAGCGCTTCACGCGCGATCTCACCGAGCTGGCGCAGAAGGGCAAACTCGACCCGGTGATCGGTCGCGACGAGGAAGTGCGCCGTGTGATGCAGGTGCTGTCGCGCCGCACCAAGAACAACCCGGTGCTGATCGGCGAACCAGGCGTCGGCAAGACGGCGATCGTGGAAGGCCTGGCGCAACGCATCGTGAACGGTGACGTCCCCGACTCCCTCAAGCAGAAGCACCTCGTCTCCCTCGACCTGGGTGCGCTGGTCGCGGGCACCAAGTATCGGGGCGAGTTCGAGGAGCGGCTCAAGGCCGTCCTCAAGGAAATCACGGAAACTGAAGGCAAGTTCATCGTCTTCATCGACGAGCTACACACGCTGGTCGGCGCGGGAGGGGCGGAGGGCGCCGTGGACGCGTCCAACATGCTGAAGCCCGCCCTGGCGCGCGGCGAGCTGCACGTGATCGGCGCGACGACCCTCGACGAGTACCGGAAGTACGTCGAGAAAGATGCCGCCCTCGAGCGGCGCTTCCAGCCGGTCTTCGTGGGCGAGCCGTCGGTCGAAGACACGATCGCGATTCTCCGCGGCCTCAAGGAGAAGTACGAGGTGCACCACGGCGTGCGCATCACCGACAACGCGCTCGTCGCCGCGGCGACGCTGTCCAATCGCTACATCACGGACCGCTTCCTGCCCGACAAGGCGATCGATCTCGTCGACGAGGCGGCGGCGCGGCTGCGCATCGCGATCGATTCGCTGCCCCAGGAGATCGACGAAGTCGAGCGCAAGATCGTACAGCTCGAGATCGAGCTGCAGGCCCTCGCCAAGGAGAAGGACAAGGCGAGCAAGGAACGCCGCACGAAGATCGAGCAAGAGCTCGCCGGTCTGCGCGAGCGGTCCAACGCGATGAAGGCGCAGTGGCAGGCCGAGAAGGAGGCGATCACCGGGATCCAGGCCAAGAAAGCCGAGCTGGAGCGCCTGCGGGCGGAAGCCGACCAGGCCACGCGCCGCGGCGAGCTCCAGAAGGCCGCGGAGATCGGGTACGGCACGATCCCCGCCGTGGAAAAGGAGATCGCGACGCTCGAGAAGCGGCTGGCCGAGATCCAGAAGAAGGGCAAGTACCTGAAGGAGGAGGTCGACGCCGAGGACATCGCGCAGATCGTCGCGAAGTGGACCGGGATTCCCGTCTCGAAGATGCTCGAGTCGGAGCGCGAGCGGTTGACTCGGCTCGAGGAGGAGCTGGGGAGACGGGTGATCGGGCAGCCGGAGGCCCTGGCCGCCGTGGCGAACGCCGTGCGGCGCGCCCGCGCGGGCATGCAGGACCCGAATCGGCCCACCGGATCGTTCATCTTCCTCGGGCCCACGGGCGTGGGGAAGACCGAGACGGCGCGCGCCCTCGCCGAATTCCTGTTCGATGACGAGCGCGCCATGGTCCGGCTCGACATGTCGGAGTACATGGAGAAACACGCGGTGGCGCGGATGATCGGCGCGCCCCCGGGCTACGTGGGCTACGAAGAGGGTGGACAGCTCACGGAGGCGATCCGCCGCCGTCCCTACGCCGTCGTGCTGTTCGACGAAATCGAGAAGGCGCACCCCGACGTGTTCAACGTCCTGCTCCAGATCCTGGACGATGGGCGTTTGACGGACTCCCAGGGGCGGACGGTCGATTTCCGCAACGCCGTCTTGATCATGACGTCGAACGTCGGGTCGCAGTACCTGTTGGAAGCGGAAGCGGTCGGGTGGGAGCAGGCCGAGACCAAGGTGATGGAGCTGCTGCGCCAGAGCTTCAAGCCCGAGTTCTTGAACCGCGTCGACGATGTGATCATTTTCCGCCCGCTGTCGCGCGACGACGTCGCGAAGATCGTGGACATCCAGATCAAGCGTGTCGAGGCGCTGCTGCGCGAGCGCAAGTTGACGATCGACATCACGCCGGCCGCCAAGCAGCTGATCGTGGCCGAGGGCTACGATCCGGTGTACGGCGCCCGGCCCTTGAAGCGCGCCATCCAGCGGCTGCTCCAGAACCCGCTCGCCATGGCGGTGCTCGAGGGGAAGTACGCCGATGGAGACCGTATCAAGGCGGATAAGAACGGCAACGCGCTGGTATTCGAGAAGGCCCGTGGCTGAGCTGGGCATGACCGCGGCGCTCGAGCAGGCTCGCCATGCGGCGGGCCTGGACGAGGTCCCCGTCGGCGCCGTGGTGATGCAGAACGGTCGCGTCGTCGCCCAGGCGCACAACGAGACCGTGCACCGCAGCGATCCCACCGCGCACGCGGAGCTGCTCGCGGTGCAGCGCGCCCTCCAGGCCCTCGGCACCGATCGCCTGGACGACTGCACCCTCTACGTGACGCTCGAACCGTGCGCGCAGTGCGCCGGGGCGATCGTGCTCACCAAGGTCGGCAAACTGGTCTTCGGCGCATATGACGATAAAGCGGGGATGTGCGGGTCTGTCGGGGATCTGGTGCGGCATCCCCGGTTGAATCACCAGGTCGAGGTGGTGGGCGGCGTGGAGGCCGAGGCGTGTGGGACGCTGCTCAAGGCTTTCTTCGCAGCGCGTCGCCCAGCGCCGCCCTCGCGGCGTTGAGCTGGGCGTCGGTGAGGTACGGCGCCGGTCCCAAGCGCAACACGTCGCCCCGGTAATCCGTCCAGATGTCTTTCTCCTTGAGCGCCTCGTGCAGGCGTGGCGCCTCCGCCGTAGGCAACGCGAGAAACGCGCCGAGCGCGCTGACCGGCACATCAGGCTCGACCCCGAGCCCGGTTGCGAGCATTCCTACCTGATGCTGACTCAACTCACGTAACTTCTCCACCGTCAACCCCTGCTCCTCAAAGAACTTGAAGACCGCCGCCCCGCGGTAGTGACTCGTGAAGTCATAGGTCGCCCCGGCAAACCGCGCCGGCCCCGGTCCATACGCCACCGGTCCGCTCGGCGGCTTGCTGAGAGCCGTGAACTCACTGAACCACCCCGTCACGACCTGCCGTAACGTGGTGTCCGGGGGGAAACGCAAGAACGCATTCCCCGGTCCGAGCTGACAATACTTGTAACCTCCACCAACGATGTACGCACCCTCCAAACCCTCCGCGCGCAGCGCGAACGGCACGGCGTTGAGGGCGTGGTAGGCGTCCACCAACAGCTCGGCACCGACACGCTGGCAGGCCTCGAGCACCGCCCGGAGATTCGGCACGATGTGCGCGTTGGTGTAGAGCACCGCCGAGACCAGCACCGCCGCCGCGCGATCATCGACCTCCTGCGCGAGCCGCTCCGCCAACGTGGCCGCCGGCCCGCTCACAACCTTCACAACCTCGATACCCTCCTCCGCGAGCCTATCCAGCTGCCGACGAATCGTGTGAAACTCGCCGTCCGTGGTGATGAGCTTGGGGCGCTTGCGGAGGGGCAGGGCGGACAGGAATCGCACGACCAGCTCATGCGTGTTCGGCGCCAACGCGATGCGGTCAGGGGAGTCGCCGAGCAGTCGCGCAAACCCACGCCTTATTTCGACGGCTTTGTTAAACGCTCTTTCCCATATGTCGTCTACGAATTCAGCCGTGTCGAGCCACGCCTGCTGCTGCGCGTCGTATGCCACATCGGGCCACGCCTGATGGGAGTGGCCGGTCAGGAGAATGCGCTCCGTGACACGGAAGCGGCTGTAATGCTTTGCGAGCTCCGCTGGGTGGATCACAGCTCCGATCGAATCGCCCAGAGATCCGGGAATGCTGGCTGGTTCAGAGTCGTCATCAGATATTCAGCACCTGCAGAACCTCCAGTACCAGTCTTGGTGCCGATTGTCCGCTGCACCATCTTCACGTGGCGGTAACGCCACTCCATGAAGCCTTCGTCGAGATCCACAAGCCGCTCACAGATCTGCGCGACGCTGTGGTTGGTACGGTACACGTCAATCAGGATGCGCTGCAGCTCCGGCGAGGGCGCGAGCGGCTGCGTGACGTCGCGCGCCTGGAGATCGCGCGGCACTGTGTAGCCATTGGCAGTGAGAAAGGCGAGAAAGGCGTCCCACAACGTCGGCTGATTGAACCGGGTTTCTACTCTTTCCCTGCTTGCACTGCCCGCAGGGTATCGCTCAAACGAGGGGCGAGCCTTCTTGCCCATCACGAACTCGATTTCGCGAAACTGGTGGGACTGAAACCCGCTCCCCGATTCGAGCCGGTCGCGGAACGACAGGAAATTCAGCGGCGTGATCGTCTCGAGCACATCGATCTGCGCGACGAGCGTCTTGAGAATCGTGAGGATGCGCTTCAGCGTGTGACCGGCGAGCGGCGTGTCATTGTGGCGCAGCAGGCGCTGCAGGTGGTCCAGCTCGTGCAGGACCTCCTTGAACCACAGCTCGTACACCTGATGGATGATGACGAACAGCGTCTCGTCGTGCTCGAGCGCGCCGGGACGCGGCTGCTGGAGGGATAGAAGCTCGTCGAGCTTCAGGTAGCTCGCGTATGTGACCGGCATGGGGCTCCCTGTTGAGGCTCGGGAGCCTAAGCTAGCACCGCACCGTGAAGAGGTATAGCTGTCGCTGCGTGGTGTGCCGCACGGCGCGGTACGCGAAGCCGAGATGCTCGAACATCCGCTCCCACGCCTGGAGCGGCAGGACCTGTGCGCCGCCGGACTGGGCGCGGTCGCGCAGCTCCCCGAGCAGCGATGGGTCGCCGGGCAGCCGCCCCAGCCGCGCCGCGAGATCGGGATCGAGTCCCTGAAGCGCGTGGAGCAGACTCTCCAGGTCGCGCGTCAGGCGGCCGCGAAACGCGTTGCGCCACGCAAACGAGAACTCGGCCTGCTCATCGGCGTCCTCGCCGTAGATGTCCTCGATGATCAGCATCCGGCCGCCGGGCTTCACGAGCTGGTGACACAGGGCCAGAAACGCCCCGCGATTCAACCCGGTTTCGTCGGTTGCGCACAGGGGCACGGTCTGGAGGAAGCGGGGCAGGATCAGGAAGTCGGCTCGCAGCCCTTGGAGCGCTTCGCCGATCGCTCGCGCATCGAGCTCGAACGGGGCCGTGAAGGTGGCGCCGCCCTCGACTGTACCGCGGCTGAGCCTGCACGTCGCGATGGCGACGTCGGCCTCCGAGCGATCGAAGCCATGATAGACGGCGTCACGCCGCGTTGAAAGCGCGGCCAACGTGAGCCCGCCCGTGCCGCAGCCGAACTCGATGATGCGCGGCCGGGCCACGGGAGCGCGCAGCTCCTCGCACACCAGCTCACGGAAGGTCGTGTTGTCGAAGAGGTAGGGTTGGAGCACGTCGCGAATGGCCGCCGCGCGCACGTCTTCGAGCACGTGCGACTGCTTGCGCGGCGGCGGCGCCGTCGGCGGGCGGAGCGGGGCGCGCGGCTTGTCCAGGCTCGGCGTCGTCACGCCGAGTGGAAATCGCAAGAAGCGCGCCCATCAACGTGCGTGTGCCCCAAGGCTCTGGCCGCGGCATTTGTGGCGGGCGCGCGTCAGTTTGGGTCGCGCCGACGCCACACCACGGTTAACGGACGCGCGGGCCGCAGCTTAGCGCGTCCCGCCGGTTGATTGAGGGGGGACCCACGACTAGTTTCTTCCCCGCAACGAGGACGGGTGGCCGAGTGGCTGAAGGCGCACGCTTGGAAAGCGTGTAAACGGGAAACCGTTTCGTGGGTTCGAATCCCACCCTGTCCGTGCTAGGCGTCTGCGCGTCTCAGCGTCTAGTAGTTTGGACAGGTGGCCGAGTGGTTGAAGGCGCCGGTCTCGAAAACCGGTATGCCCGTAAGGGTATCGAGGGTTCGAATCCCTCCCTGTCCGTTCCCCCGTGAGCATTTGGAGCCTCGCTGCGATCGTGTACGTCGTGGCGCGCACGGTGATCGCCGGCGTGCTGTTCGTGCACGCGGTACGCCGGCGGGTGTCGGGCGTCGTGGCAGCCCAAGCGACCTCGGATGCGGCGGTGGCGTTGCTGGTGCTGGCGTATGCCCTCTATCCAGTGCGGGCCGCGTTAGGGTGGGTGAGCCTTCCCCTCTTCCTCGTCTTCGTGGGGTGGGAGCTGCTCGCCGCGACGCGCCGCCTCGACCTCATGGGCGAGACGCCGGACGATCCCATGTCCGACGCCGAGCTGCTGGGCGGGACGGCACGCTGGGTGTGGGACGCGTGCAATCTCGCTCCGGCATTTGTGATCGGGGCTCTCGTCGTCGGTAGTGTCGTTTGGCCGGGCGGCTATGCGCTGCCTGGGACGCCGTCGGCCCTGAACTGCACGCCGGCAGACGTCCACTCCGGCGATGACCTGATCCTCCGCATGAAGACACCGCATGGGGGCGATCTCGGCGTCTTCACGCCGCGGCGTGGCTACCTCATCCTCCGATCGCCGGTCGCCGCCGGCTCAGTGCCGGAGACCGAGCGCTTCGAACATCAAGGCTTGCTGGCCCTCCCCATTGAGTCCTTCACGGGTCGCCGGCGGCATGCGCCCGCCGATGAGCCGATTTTCGCCGATTCGGGGACATACACGTTTAGCATGAGCGAGTATCGAGACGCGTCGGTAGCCTTCACGTGCACGGTGCACTACCGGCCTTGATCCCGTCCACTACGGGGCGGGTGCGACAATGTTGAACGCAGCGCTCGTCGCCAGCGCGGCTCCCGTGGCAGTCGCCACCAGCGTGAAACCGCTGCCCGCTTTGTCGACGCTCAGATCGCCGAAGCTCGCGACTCCCGACACGGCCGCTACGGTCTTCGTCCCATCGAGGAATGCGCCGTCCGTGTTGGCGGCCAGCTCGACCGTCACTGACCCGGAGAAGGTCACATCGATGTTGCCGAGCGTATCGCGTGCCACCACGGTGATCGCCGGCGTCATGATGTTTCCGGCGGTGCCGCCGGATGGCTGAGAAGAGAACGCGAGCACGTCGCTAGTCGTGCCGCCGCTGCTCGAGATACCTGTGATCACCGGCGCGGTACCGTCGCATGCAGCTATTGCGATGACCGTCACGAGTCCTGCCCATCGGATCGGATGCATGAAGGCCTCCTTCCTCGTAGCTTTGCTCGCCGTGAGCCCCCCCATCTCCCTGTCTCAACCGGTCCTCATCGCCGCCGAGCTCAGGGGCCTCCTGGAGCCAGACCAGATTCAGGGACTCGACGTCACATGGCTCCCGGCCGACCAGTCGCTCGGCAAGGGTGATTGGGTCGCCATCGTCCCGTTGTTGTCGCGCTGGGTGGGGGGCACCCAGCTCAAACACCTCCCTAGGCTTCGCATCATCGCCAACTGCGCGGTCGGCTACGACAACGTCGACGTCGTCGCCGCCGAAATGCGCAAGGTGATCGTCACCAATACCCCGGACGTCCTCACCGATGCCACCGCCGACCTCACCTGGGCGCTGATCCTCACGTGCGCGCGGCGGCTCGTGGAGGGGATCGATCTGGTCCGCAGCGGCCGCTGGACGGGATGGCATCCCGAGCAGCTGCTCGGCGTCCAGCTGCGCGGCCGCACGCTGGGCCTCTTTGGGGCCGGGCGGATCGGCCAGGCCGTCGGCCGTCGTGCCGTCCCGTTCGGGCTCCGCATCATCTATACCGCGCGCACGCCGAAGCCTGATTTCGAGCGCGATACGGGGGCGGCGCGGGTCGAGTGGACGCGCCTCCTGGCCGAAGGCGACATCCTGAGTCTCCACGCACCGTCCACGCCGGAGACGAAGGGCATCGTCAACAGCGACACACTCCGGCGCATGAAGCCGGGAGCGATCCTCGTGAACACGGCGCGGGGGGACCTCGTTCGGGAGGAGGCCTTGGCGATCGCGCTGGAAGAAGGCCGGCTCGGGGCGGCCGGGTTGGACGTCTACGCCGACGAGCCGACGATCCATCCCCGCTTGCGCGCCGCCCCCCGAGTGGTGCTCCTGCCGCACATCGGCAGCGCCACCCACGACACGCGCCGCAAGATGGCGGCGATCGCCCTGGCCAACGTGCAGGCGGTGCTCCGAGGGGAGCCCCCTTTGACCCCGGTGTTCCGGTAGGTAGTTTTAGCGCTCGAGATGCCCCCAAAGTCAGAACGCACGATCCTCCTAGACGCCCGCGCGATGTCGCGGGCGTTGCAGCGTATGGCTGTGGAAGTTGCCGAGTTGGGGCACGGCACGACGGACCTGGTGCTCATCGGGATCCAGCGGCGCGGGGTCGAGTTGGCCGAGCGGATCGCGAAGTTCGTCGAAAAGGATGAGGGCGTCACGGTTCCGCGTGGCGCGCTCGACATCACGCTGTACCGCGACGACCTCGAAACGGTGGGGCCGAAGCCCGTGATCGGGGAAACGCGATTGCCGGTCGACTTGACCGGAAGGCACGCGGTCATCGTGGACGACGTGCTCTATACGGGGCGGACGGTGCGGGCCGCCCTCGATGAGCTGGCCGACTTCGGTCGCCCCAAGCGCATCTCGCTGTGTGTCCTCGTCGACCGGGGTGGTCGCGAGCTGCCGATCCAGGCCGATGTCGTCGGCAAAGCGGTGAAGACCGGGCCCGGCGACCGCGTCGAGGTGCAGGTCGAGGAAGTCGACGGCCGCGATCAGGTGGATCTCGTTCGGTGACCGCGAGCCTGGGGAAAGACCTCACGGGCCTCGAGCACCTCACGCCCGAGCAGATCCGCCTGATTCTCGACACCGCCGAGCCGTTCAAGGAAGTGTCGGAGCGGCCCATCAAGAAAGTCCCGGCGCTGCGCGGCAAAACGATCGTCAACCTCTTCTTTGAAGCCTCCACCCGCACCCGCATTTCTTTCGAGTTCGCCGAAAAGCGGCTTTCGGCGGACACGGTCAATGTCGCCGCCACCGGCTCGTCGGTCTCGAAAGGCGAGACGCTGGTGGACACGGCCAAGAACCTCGAGGCGATGCGCATCGACATGGTCGTCATCCGCCACCCCTCCTCGGGCGCGGCGGGGTTTCTGGGTCAGCGCATCCGGTCCAATGTCGTCAACGCCGGCGACGGGAAACACGAGCACCCCACGCAGGCGCTCCTCGACTTGCTGACGATCCGGGACAAGCACGGCAAGATCGCAGGCCTGAAGGTCTGCCTCGTCGGCGACGTCCTGCACTCCCGCGTCGCGCGCTCCAACATCTGGGGCCTGACGAAGCTCGGCGCCCAAGTCGCCGTGTGCGGTCCCCACACGCTGATGCCGCGGGGGATCGAAGAGCTCGGCGTCACCGTGTTCCCGCGGATCGAGGAAGCGATCGAGTGGGCGGACGTCCTCAACGTGCTGCGGCTGCAGCTCGAGCGGATGGAAAAGGGCTTCATCCCGAGCTTGCGCGAGTACTACCGCGTGTGGGGCGTGACGCTCGAGCGCCTCGAGCGGTCACCGCGTCCGATCACGATCATGCATCCAGGCCCGATGAATCGCGGGGTGGAAATCGACTCGCGCGTAGCCGACGGGCCGCACAGCGTCATCCTCGACCAGGTGACGAACGGTGTGGCGGTGCGCATGGCGGTCTTGTACCTGCTGGCGGGCGGCCGGCCGGAGCTGGCCGATGCGGCGAAACGTGGCGCCGGAGCAGGCGGGACGACGGAATGACGCGGCCCCTCTTGCTCCAGGGTGGCCGAGTGATCGACCCCAGCCGCGGGCTCGACCAGACGGCCGATGTGCTGGTGGAAGAAGGGAAGATCGCCGCCGTCGGCGCGGGGCTCGCGGCGCCCGCTGGCGCCGAAACGCGCAATGTCGCGGGCAAGGTTGTCGCGCCGGGCCTCGTGGACGTGCATGTGCACATGCGCGAGCCCGGGAACGAGGATGAGGAGACCGTGGCGAGCGGCGCGCGCGCCGCCGTGGCCGGCGGATTCACGGCCGTGTGCGCGATGCCCAACACCGACCCGGTGACGGACAACCAGGCGGCGGTCGGGTTCATCGTGCGGCAGTCGGTGCGGGCCGGCCTCGCCCGGGTGTATCCGATTGGCGCAGTCTCGGTGGGCCAGCGCGGTGAGAAGCTGGCAGAGTTCGGCGAAATGGTTGGTGCCGGTGCGGTCGCGGTCTCGGACGACGGCCGGCCTGTGGCGTCGAGCCACTTGATGCGCACGGCGCTCGAATACGCGCGGACCTTCGGGATCCCGGTCGCCGACCATTGCGAGGACCCGACGCTGGCCGCGGGCGGCGTCATGCACGAGGGGCTCGTTGCGAGTCGTCTGGGATTGAAGGGCATTCCCGCCGCGGCCGAGGCGATCATGGTGGGGAGGAACTGTCTTCTCGCTGGCCTGACAGGCGGACACGTGCACCTCTGTCACATGTCCACGCGCGGGTCGGTCGAGCTGATCCGTCGGGCCAAGGAGCAGGGGATCCACGTCACCGCGGAGGTGACGCCCCATCATCTCACCCTGACCGATCACGCGTGCGAGGGCTACGACACGCACGCGAAGATGAATCCGCCACTGCGCGAGGCCGCGGATGTTGCCGCGCTCCGCGCGGCCCTTAAAGACGGGGTGATCGACTGCATCGCGTCCGATCACGCGCCCCATGCCTACGACGAGAAAGAGGCTGCGTTCGACGACGCCACCTTCGGCATCGTGGGCCTCGAAACCGCGTTCGGGGTCGCGCACACAGAGCTGGTACGGGGCGGGGTGCTG
>Ga0137371_10003914_pt1 | contig 11695 bp, 10 predicted proteins | sample SagtaG_7_FD_104919 | JGI IMG/M metagenome (GOLD analysis project Ga0137371, IMG submission 104919) | Vadose zone soil microbial communities from Sagehorn Ranch, Mendocino, California, USA - Sage1_R_40_16 metaG | ecosystem: Environmental > Terrestrial > Soil > Vadose zone | place: USA... | reverse complement strand
GGAGGATCTCATCCGATGAGCAAGCATCAGCAAGCGACCAGGCGGACAGTCGCGGACCGTGATCGCGGGCGCGCGCGGCTGCGTGCCGTCACGGTGACCGCCGGCGCGGTGAGCATCACCGCGGCCGGCGCGGTCGCGTTCGCACTGCCAGGCGCGCAGCACCCTACTTCGACCAGCTCAGGCTCGGCCGCCGCCGGGAGCACGGGCACATCCCATAGCTCGGCCGCCAAGACTTCGGGCAGTTCAAGCAAGAGCAACTCGGGCAAGAGCAACTCGGGCAAGAGCGGCAGCCTCGCGCAGGCGTCGACGGCACCGTCGGCCAGTTCGGGCTCCGGCAGCGTCACCTCCGGGGGGTCATGATGCCGGGCTGCACGCTGCCCTCGGCCCGCCGCGAACCGCGGGCCGTCGCATCGCCGGCCGGAACGTCACTAGTCGTCCCGTCAGTTCCTGCCCCGGCACCAGCCGTCGCCGAGCAGGCGGCAAGGACAGCGGATCCCGCCGTCGCCAGCTGGCCCGCGCTGGGGACCGTAGTGGCGCTGGCGGTGACCGACCCGCTGCGGCTGCCGGCGGCCAGCGAATTGCTGGCGGCCGAGATCGCCGCCGTGGACGCCGTCTGCAGCAGCTTCCGCGAAGACTCCGAGCTCGCCGCGGTGAACGCCACTGCCCGCCGGCGCGGTGGCCCGGTCCCGGTCAGCCCGCTGCTGGCCGGCGCGATCGGCGCAGCGCTGCTGGCGGCCGAGCAGACCAGCGGCGACGTAGATCCGGTCGCCGGGCCGGGAATCGGCACATCGCATGTTGGCTGCGCAGCCGAGCAGACCAGCGGCGACGTAGATCCGGTCGCCGGGACCGGAACCTTCATGGCACACGCCGGCCTGGCGGCCGGGCAGACCGGCGGGGAGACCGGCGACCAGGCCGATCCAGCCACCGGGCCAGGGAGCTTCGCGGCGCACCGCGTCCGGGTCAGTTCGCGGCTATGCACAGCCGGCGGCAAGGGGCTGCTGACGGTGGCCGCCTGCGCCAGCTGGCGGCAGGTCCGGCTGGACGCCGGCCATGGCCTGCTCAGCCTGCCGCCGGGCAGCTGGCTGGACCTCGGTGCCACGGCGAAGGCGTGGGCCGCCGACCGGGCAGCGGCCAGCATCGCCGCCCGGCTCGGCTGCGGGGTGCTCGTCAGCCTCGGCGGGGATGTCGCGACATGCGGTGCGGCTCCCGGCGGCGGCTGGCGGATCCGGGTGCAGGACAACGCCGCCCCGGCAGCCGGCCAGCCGGCACTGCCCGCGGCCGCGGTGTCGATCCGCACCGGCGGGCTTGCCACCGCCGGCGTCGGCGCAGCCCGCTGGCGCTGCGGCGGCGACGTGCTCGCGCACATGCTCCGCCCGCGGGGCGGCACGCTGACGGCATCGCCATGGCGGCTCGCCTCGGTGACCGCCGCGACCTGCCTGCAGGCGCGCGCCGCCAGCATCGCGGCGATGATCAGGGGCAATGACGCCGTCGGCTGGCTGGCCGGCCTCGGCCTTCCCGCCCGCCTTGTCGAGACCGGCGGCCGGGTGCGTACCATCGCTGGCTGGCCAGCCGACCTAGCCGAGCTTCCCGGTAGCACGGGCCAGCCCGCCCTGCCTGCCATGATCGCGGCGACTTTTGGGGGTTCGAGCACCGAAAACTCTCCGCGATCACGGATTCGGCGGCCGTCGTGCCTGGCCGGCGCCGGCGCCGGTGGAGCGGCGGTGCCGCGATGAGCGGAATCACGTCCAGCACCGCGCTCTGGTACGCCAGCCGCGCCACTGGCATCGTCTGCCTGGTGCTGCTCACCGCCGTCATGGTGCTCGGCATCATGGTGAACCGGCAGGGCCGGCTGCCCGGCCTGCCCAGGTTCGCGGTCACCGGGCTGCACCGCAACCTGTCGCTGCTGGCCGTCGGCTTCCTCGCCATCCACATAGTGACCGCCATCGCCGACCCGTTCGTGACGATCGGGCTGGCCGCCATCCTGGTCCCGCTCGCCTCGCCGTACCGCCCGCTGTGGATCGGCCTGGGCGCGGTCTCCCTTGACCTGATGCTCGCGCTGATCGTGACCAGTCTGGCCCGGGCGCGGATCGGCCGCAGGCTGTGGCGCGGCGTGCACTGGCTGGCCTACGCGGCGTGGCCGGTGGCGCTCGTGCACAGCATCGGCAGCAGCGGGGACATGCAGAGCGGCCCGCTGCTCGCGCTCGCCGCCGGGTGCGCCCTCGCGGTGGCCGGCTCGGCCGGCTGGCGGGCGGTGCGCGCCGCCAGGGCGACGCCGCGCGCGCAGCGGGTCGCCGCGCTGCTCTCCAGCCGGGCAGGTGCCCGATGACGGCCAGCGGCACCAACCTGATGACCGCGGGCAGCCCGGGCACGGGCGGCCAGCAGCCGCGGCAGCTCCTCCCCCGGCTGCTTCCCGCTGACGGCCGCCCGGCCGGGCTGCCCGCTCACCTGGCGACGCACGGGCCGCTGCCGTACCGCGGCAGGCCCGGGCTGCTGATCGCCGACGTGCGCCAGGCCGGCCTGACCGGGCGCGGCGGCGCCGCGTTCCCGGTACACCGCAAGCTCGCCGCGGTGGCCGCGGCGGCGGGCCGGCCGGTCGTGGTCGCCAACGGCGCCGAGAGCGAGCCGCTGAGCGCGAAGGACAAGACGCTGCTGTACTACTCGCCGCACCTGGTTCTCGACGGACTGCAGCTTGCCGCCGAGGCGGTGGGCGCCCGGCGCGCCGTGCTTTACCTGCACGAGGACCTTCCCCTGCACGGCTGGCTGAGCGAACTTCTTTTTGAACGGAAGTCAACCGGACTCGACCACGCCGACGTCGACCTTGTGCTCGCTCCGCCAAGATTCCTTTCCGGGCAGGAGACGGCCGTGGTGAACGTGCTCAACGGCGGCCCGGCGCTGCCCACGTTCACGCCGCCGCGCACGTTCGAGCGAGGCGTCGGCGGCTCGCCGACGCTGGTGCAGAACATCGAGACCCTGGCTCACCTGGCGCTGATCGCGCGCTACGGCGCCGCCTGGTTCCGTGGCCTTGGCACCGCGGCCGAGCCTGGCAGCATGCTGGCCAGCATCCGGCAGGCGGACGGCAGCCCGGTGGTCAGGGAGGCCGCCATCGGCACCCCGCTGCGGGACCTGCTCGGCCTGGGAGATCACGTGCAGGCGGTGCTCGTCGGCGGCTACCACGGCAGCTGGCTGCCAGCCGGCCAGGCCCGGCAGCTTTCGCTCAGCAACGCCACGCTGCGGCCGGCCGGCGCCGCGGTGGGCGCTGGCATCCTGGCCGCGCTTCCGGCCGGATGCTGCGGCCTGGCGGAGACCGCGAGGGTGGCTCGTTACCTCGCGCTGGAGTCCGCTGGCCAGTGCGGCCCGTGCCTGAACGGGCTGCCGCGGATCGCGACGGCACTCGCGGAGCTGGCCGGGACCAGGCCGGGCGGCTCCGTTATCAATGATCTTGAGCGGTGGGCCGGGCTGGCTGGCGGGCGCGGAGCGTGCCACCATCCCGACGGCACCGTCAGGTTCGTCCGCAGCGCGCTGCGAGCGTTCGCCGCCGAGATCCGCTGCCACCAGCGGGGCAGCTGCACGGCGGCGACCAGCCAGCCGTTCCTGCCGGTGCCCGCCGGGCCGGCCGCCGAGACCGACTGGAGCCGACCGCGATGAGCAAGCAGCTGCGGGTCAACCCGATCGCCTGCTCCGGCCACGGCCAGTGCGCCGAGCTGCTGCCCGAGCTGGTCACGCTGGATGAGTGGGGCTACCCGGTGCTTGACGGCAGGCCCGTGCCGGCCGGCCTGGACCGCACGGCGAGGCGCGCGGTAGCCAGCTGCCCGGCGCTCGCGCTACTGCTCTCCCCCGCGCCGTGACCGGCCGGCACGCCTGTCGAACCGCGCGGTCACGGCGTGATCGCGGTAGCGGCGGCCGGAGTTCAGAGCAGACTCAGAGCGAGCGTAGAGGCCGCCCGTAGCGAGCGCGCGCATGCTGGGAACATGATGAGCATGACCGCATCGCCGCAGCCCGCCCGCGACGACCAGGCACCGCCGCTGCGCAGAGCGGACGGGACGCCCATCCGCGTGCTCGTCGTGGACGACGAGCCCAGCCTGGCCGAGCTGCTGGCCAGCGTCCTGCGCTACGAGGGCTGGGAGATCCGGGTCGCGGGCGACGGCCTTGGCGCGGTCCGCACGGCCCGCGAGTTCCGGCCGGACGCGGTCGTCCTTGACGTCATGCTGCCCGACCTGAGCGGCCTGGAGGTACTCGGGCGACTGCGCGCCGACCTGCCGCACGTGTGCGTGCTGTTCCTCACCGCCAGGGATGCTGTCGAGGACCGCGTGGCCGGCATCACGGCCGGCGGGGACGACTACGTGACGAAGCCGTTCAGCCTGGAGGAGGTGCTTGCCAGGCTGCGGGGACTGCTCCGCCGGGCCGGCATCGCCCGGGCGCGCGGCGGCGCTGAATTGACCGTCGGCGACCTGACCATGGACGAGGAAGCCAGGGAGGTCCGCAGGAGCGGCGACCTGATCGAGCTGACCGCCACCGAGTTCGAGCTGCTGCGGTTCCTGATGCGCAACCCCCGGCGGGTGCTCTCCAAGGCGCAGATCCTGGACCGGGTGTGGAACTACGACTTCGGCGGCCAGGCGCATGTCGTGGAGCTGTACATCAGCTACCTGCGGAAGAAGATCGACAGTGGCCGCGAGCCGATGATCCACACTGTCCGCGGCGTCGGCTACGTACTCAAGCCGTCGCAGTGAGGCCCGGGGGCTGATGCGGGATGAAGGATGCGGCGGCCGGGGCCGGCCAGAGCCGGGCTGGCTCGGGGCCGCCCGGGCGGCGGCCGCGCGGCGCGTGGTGGCCCAATGGGCGGCGGCCCGGCGGGCTGCGCTCCTGGCTGGCCGGGCGAACCCTGCGCGGGCGGCTGATCGCCGGCCTGCTCACGCTGCTCGCCGTCGCCTGCGCGGGCGTCGGGCTGGTCACCTACATCGCGCTGCGCGGTTTTCTCTTCCACAGCCTTGACGGGCAGCTCAGCGGGGCGAGTACCCGTTATGTCGGGTGCGTGCACAACAGGGGCGGGCCGCCGCCCAGGCCTGACTACGACGACGCCCCGCCGCCGCCGGTGCCGCATTGCGGCAACGAGATCCCCGGCCTGGCTGCGGGCACGTTCAGCGCCCGGCTGGTCAAGTACACGGTCACGAACGCGCACATCGAGGCCGGCAAGTGCAACCTGTCCCGCGCCGACGCGGCGGTGCTGGCCCGGCTGCCGGTCAATGGCCAGCCTTACAACCGGGACCTGCCGTCGGCCTACGGCGAGTACCGGCTGACCGCGGTCCGTTCCAGCGACGGCGACGTGCTGGTAACGGGCCTGCCGCTCGGCGAGCTGCAGCAGACCCTGCGCCGCGTCGAGCTGGCCGAGGTCATCGTGTTCTCCGCGGCGCTGCTGCTCACCGGCGTCATCGGGGCCGGCTGGGTGCGGATCTCGCTGCGGCCGCTGCGGCGGGTGACCACAACCGCGGCCGAGGTCACCGGGCTGCCGCTGGGCAGCGGCGAGGTCGTGCTGCCGCACCGGGTGCCGGACGCCGATCCGCGGACTGAGGTGGGCCAGCTGGGCGTCGCGTTCAACCGCATGCTCGGGCATGTGGAGTCGGCGCTGGCCCGGCGGCATGCCAGCGAGGCGCGGCTGCGGGGCTTCGCGGCCGACGCGAGTCACGAGCTGCGCACGCCGCTGGCGGCGATCCGGGGCTATGCGGAGCTTGCCCGCCGCCACCCGGGCACGCTGCCTGACGATGTGGCGCACGCCCTGTCCCGGGTGGAAGCGGAGTCGGCCCGGATGAGCGGGCTGGTCGACGACCTGCTGCTGCTGGCGAGGCTCGATGCCGGGCGGCCGCTGGCCGACGATCCGGTGGACCTGACCCGGCTGGCCATCGACGCGGCCGGCGACGCCCGGGCGGCCGCGCCGGGCCACCGCTGGCAGCTGGACCTGCCCGGGGAGCCGGTGCTGGTCCGCGGCGACGAGCAGCGGCTGCGGCAGGTCCTCGTGAACCTGGTGAGCAACGCGGCCAGGCACACGCCGAAGGGCACGACCGTCAGCATCGCGCTAGCCCAGCGGGGCGGCGCCCCGTCCGGGGATGTCCCGGCCGCCAGCGGCGGGCCGGCCGGAGGTACGACGGGCGGCAGCGGCCGGCCGGCCGGGGGTGCGCCGGACGGCAACGGCGGGCCGGGCGGCTCGGCGGTACCCGGCGCCTCGGCGGTGCTCAGCGTGACCGACGACGGCCCCGGTATCCCGGCCAAGCTGCAGCCCGCGCTGTTCGAGCGGTTCGTGCGTGGTGACAGCTCCAGATCCAGGGCGGCTGGCAGCACCGGCCTCGGGCTCGCGATCGTGGATGCGGTCGTCGCGGCACATGGCGGGCATGCCGAGGTGACGAGCCGGCCGGGGCAGACCGTCTTCGCCATCACGCTGCCCCTCCCTGCTGCCCCAGCCAACTCAGATTTCCCTTCAGCCCCTCCTTCATAGCCGGGCCAGAGCCAGGGCACAGTCTCGGCCGAGCGTGATCGCCGACTGTTGGACCATGACACCGCGAGATGCATTGCTTGAGCAGGCGCGCCCGCTGCGAGTCAGCAGCCGGGCGGCGCCCGAGGTAGAGATCGTCGTGCCGGTGCGCGACGAGGAACGCGACCTCGGACCGAGCGTCCGCCGGCTGGCTGAGTACCTCAGCAGCCGCTTCCCGTTCTCGGCGCGCATCACCATCGCCGACAACGGCAGCACGGACGGGACGTGGCCCGTGGCGCTTAGCCTGGCCGCCGAGATTGACGAGGTCTGCGCGGTCCGGCTGGCCGCGCCCGGTCGCGGCCGGGCGCTGCGCTCCATCTGGGCGCAGAGCGACGCCAACGTGCTTGCCTACATGGATGTCGATTTGTCGACAGATCTCAACGCGCTGCTTCCGCTGGTGGCACCGCTGGTCTCCGGGCACAGCGACGTGGCCATCGGAACCAGGCTGGCCCGCGGGGCGCGGGTGATCAGGGGTCCGCGGCGCGAGGTCATCTCCCGCTGCTACAACCTGCTGCTGCACGCCACGCTCGGGGCCAGGTTCTCGGACGCGCAGTGCGGCTTCAAGGCGATCAGCGCGGCGAGGGCGCGGGTGCTGCTGCCGCTGACCCGTGATACCGGCTGGTTCTTCGACACCGAGTTGCTCGTCCTCGCCCAGCAGGCCGGGCTGCGTATCCACGAGGTGCCGGTGGACTGGACCGACGACACCGACTCCCGGGTGCGGGTGATTGCCACCATCCTCGCCGACCTGCGCGGCATCGCCAGGCTCGGCCTCGGGCTGCTGCGCGGCAGCATCGCGGTCCCCTACCTCGGCACTGGCGGGGAGCCCGCACGGCAATGGCCAGGCCCGGTGGGCGAGGCTAGCACCGGCCAGAGCCAGCCAGGCGTGCGCGCGTCCACCGGCGGCATGCCGGGCGGAATCACCTCCGGGCGGGCCGGGCTGCACCGGCAGCTTGCCGGGTTCGCCGTGGTCGGCGCCGTCAGCACGGCCGCGTACATCGCGCTTTACCTCATGCTCCGTAACGTGCTGCCCGCTCAGCTGGCGAACGCGTGCAGCCTGCTCGCCACCGCGGTCGGCAATACCGCCGCGAACCGCCGGTACGCCTTCGGCATCCGCGGCCGCCAGGGCGCGGGCCAGCACCAGGCACGCGGCCTGCTGGCGTTCGGCGCCGGCCTGCTGCTGACCGCCGCCGCGCTGGCCGGGCTGCATGCCGCGGACCCGCGGCCTGGGCGCGGCCTTGAGGTCATGGTGCTGGTGGGCGCCAGCCTGCTGGCAACGATCCTGCGGTTCGCCCTGTACCGGAACTGGGTGTTCCGCGGCGGCTGCGATCGGAGTCCCCGTTTCAAAAACAGCGGCAGCTACACCCGCCCTGACCAGCCCGGCGCTGCCATGAAGGGAAGCCAGCCATGACCGCTCCGGCGATCGACACCAGGTCCGGCCGCCACGTCGGCCGGACCGTGACGGGCCACCGCGCCAGCGGATCACGCCTGGCCGGGCTGCTGCGTGGCCAGGCCGACCAGCCCGCCTGGGCCAGGCCTGCGCTGCTCGCCCTGCTGGGCGCCACCGCGGTCCTCTACCTGGCCTGGCTGGATCGCAGTGCCTGGGCCAACGACTTCTACTCCGCGGCCGTGCAGGCCGGCAGTACCAGCTGGAAGGCGTTCTTCTTCGGCTCCTTCGACGCGTCGAGCTTCATCAGCGTCGACAAGACACCGGCCTCGCTCTGGGTGATGGACCTGTCCGCCCGGATCTTCGGCCTGAACTACTGGAGCGTGCTGGTGCCGCAGGCACTGGAGGGCGTGGCATGCGTCGGCGTGCTCTACGCCGCGGTGCGGCGGTGGTTCGGCCCGGCTGCCGGGCTGCTCGCCGGGGCCGTCCTCGCGCTGACCCCGGTAGCGGCGCTGATGTTCCGGTTCAACAACCCGGACGCGCTGCTCGTACTGCTGCTGACCCTCGCCGCCTATGCGATGACGAGGGCCATCGAGTCAGGCCGGACCCGGTGGATAGCGCTGGCCGGCGCGCTGATCGGATTCGGGTTCCTGGCCAAGATGCTGCAGGCGTTCCTGGTGCTGCCGCCGTTCGCGCTGGCTTACCTGATCGCCGGGCCGCCGCGGCTCGGCCGCCGTCTGCTGCAGCTGCTGGCCGGTACCGGCGCGGTGATCATCTCAGCCGGCTGGTGGGTGGCCGCTGTCATGCTGACCCCCGCCGCTGACCGCCCCTACGTCGGCGGCTCCACCAACAACAGCATCCTGCAGCTCGCGCTCGGCTACAACGGGCTCGGTCGGCTGGACGGGAACGAGACCGGCTCCGTCGGCTTCGGCGGTGGTGGCGGTGGTGGTGGCGGTGGGCAGGGCGCGGCGTTCGGCGGCGCCACCGGGCTGACCCGGCTGTTCGGGTCTGTGATGGGCGGGCAGATCAGCTGGCTGCTGCCAGCCGCCCTCGTCGCGCTGGTGGCGCTGCTCTGGCTGACCCGGCGGGCTCCCCGTACCGACCGGACCCGGGCCGCCGCCCTGATCTGGGGCGGATCGCTGCTCGTCACCGGCGCGGTGTTCAGTTTCATGGCCGGGATCATTCATCCGTACTACAAGGTCGCGCTGGCGCCGGCCATCGGCGCGCTGGTAGGCATCGGCGCGGTCACGGCGTGGCGGATCCGCGCCTCCTGGCCGGGCCGGGCCATCCTGGCGGCCGGGGTGGCGGTCAGCACGCTGTGGTCGGCTGAACTGCTCGGGCGCACGCCGTCGTGGCATCCGCTGATCCGGGTGGCAGTCCTCGTCACCGGGCTGGCCGCCGCGGCCGCGCTTGCCGCCGGACCTCGGCTTGCCAGCCTGGCCGGCACGGCCCGCGGCAACGCTGTGCTGGCGCTGGCCCCGGTCCCGATCGCGCTGCTCGCCGTCTTCGCCGGGCCGGCCGCGTACACCCTGGCCACGGTCACGACCGCGCACGCCGGGGCGATCCCGTCGGCCGGCCCGGCGGTCGCGATGAGCGGCGGGCTCGGCGGTCCGGGCGGCGCCGGCCAGGGCGGCCTGCCTGGCAGGACCGGCGGAACTCGCGGGACCGGCGGAACTGGCGGGCAGGGGTTCCCTGGCTCTGCAGGCGGGCAACCGCCCGCTGGGGCGGCCGGCGGACAGCGCCCGTCGGCGGGGCAGGCTCCCGCGGCAGGCGGCCAGGGCAATCCCGGCGGCGGGCTCGGCGGCAACACCCAGGTCAGCAGCAAGCTGGTGAACCTGCTGACGCAGGACGCCGGCCGGTATCGCTGGGCTGCCGCGACGGTGGGCACGCAGAGCGCCGCGCCCCTGCAGCTGGCCACCGGCCAGCCGATGCTGGCCATCGGCGGCTTTAACGGCTCGGATCCGGCACCGACGCTCGCCCAGTTCAGGCGGCTGGTCTCGGCCGGCGAGATTCACTACTTCGCCGGCGCCAATTCCAGCAGCTTCGGCGGCGGCACCGGGTCGGCGGCGCAGATCACCGCCTGGGTGAAGGCGCACTTCACCGCGAAGACAGTCGGCGGCGTCACCGTCTACGACCTCACCCAGTAACGATTGGACCGTATCCGGCTCCGGGCGTAATGGGTATCGGTTCGTTGTGCACGCTATAGGGGTGTAGGCGAAGTCTGAACTGGCGTGGTGGCAGGGGTGGCTGCCGGATTGGGTGCTGATGAGCGGCTTCGGGCGACGGCGGGGCCGTGCTGGGTATCCGATCGGCCACGTTACCGATGGCCGGCATGTGCCAGCAGCGACCTGACTCGCGCCAGGCAGGTTTCGCTGGCGGGTACCTGGATGACCGCGACCAGGTCGGGCTGGTCGACCAGGCGGAGCTGGAACATCTGCAGGGCGATCAGCCCGGCCTGGGGATGATTTATCCCGATCGTCGCGGGCCGGAAGTAGCGGACGGGGTATTCGGCCCACCAGTCCCGGAAGTGCGGACTGGCCTCGGTCAGCGCCGCCACCAGCTCGGCGAACCGTGGGTCGTCGGGGTGGCGGCCGACCGCGGCGCGGAACTGGCTGAGCACGGCCCGGGCTGCCGATTCCCAGCGGACCATGCGAGCGCGGTTGGCTGCGTCGGTGAACATCATCCAGAGCATGTTGCGCCTGCTGGCGGGGAGTGCGCCGGGATCGTGCCGGACCTGGACGTAGGGCTCGTTCCACACCAGGTAGTCGAAGTGGCTGTCATAGACCGAGGCGGGGCTCGGCGCTGCCGCATCGACCAGTAGCTGCAGCCGGGGCAGCATGTCAGCGATCGGCGGGTGCGGCTCGGGCGTCGGCAGGCCGGCCAGCTCCCGCAGGTGCCGGTGCTGGTCCGGGGTCAGCAGCAACGCCCGCGCGAGCGCGTCGATGACCTGGACGGAAGCTGATATGTCCCGCCCCTGCTCCAGCCAGGTGTACCAGGTGACACCGACACCGGAAAGCTGCGCGACCTCCTCGCGGCGCAAGCCCGGAGTCCGGCGCCGGCTCGACGCGTTGCCTTCCAGCAGGCCGACGTCGGCAGGCGTCAGGCGGGCCCGCCGGGTGCGCAGGAACGCGGCAAGTTCGCTGCGTCGGGTTGGCGGCGTGTACGGGCTGTTGTTGTTCAAACTGGCGTCCCCGGGGTCCGGGCGGTGTCCCGCCGTGCCTAGCAGAGTTAGTACCAGGATAGGTACCCGTATGAACGCTAGCCTGTCGATACCTGGCAGTCGGCCGGGGTCAGACGCGGGAGTCAAGTGGCCAATCGATCAGGCCCGGTGCTGGTGATCGGCGCCACCGGCCAGCAAGGCGGCGCGGCGGCCCTCGCCCTGCTCCAGCATGGCTGGGCCGTTCGCGCCCTGGTGCGTGACGAGAACAAGCCCGCCGCCCGGCGGCTGCGCGATGCGGGAGCCGGCCTCGTTACCGGGGATCTGGATGACCTCGGATCGGTGCGGGCCGCGATGAGATCCGTGGGCGGTGTCTTCCTCGCGCTCACCATGATGACCGGGCCGCGGGTGACGCTGGAGGGGGTGGCGGCGGAGGAGCGGCGGGGCAAGGCAGTTGCCGACCTCGCCAGCGAGGCCAGCGTGAGGCATCTGGTGTACAGCTCGATCAGCGGCGCGGACCTGCATACCGGTATCCCGCATATGGAGAGCAAGGCCCGGATCGAGGAGCACATCCGGGCACTGGGGCTGCCGGCCACCATCCTTCGGCCAGTCTCGTTCATGGACAATTTCGCAT
>Ga0137371_10003901_pt1 | contig 11715 bp, 9 predicted proteins | sample SagtaG_7_FD_104919 | JGI IMG/M metagenome (GOLD analysis project Ga0137371, IMG submission 104919) | Vadose zone soil microbial communities from Sagehorn Ranch, Mendocino, California, USA - Sage1_R_40_16 metaG | ecosystem: Environmental > Terrestrial > Soil > Vadose zone | place: USA: California... | reverse complement strand
GTGGAAACTCGGCGGGAAGGACGCCATCCCGAACGCACCATTTACACCACCACCGAGGCAGGACGTGCTGAATTGGTTGACTGGCTGCGTGTCCTTATCCGCACACCGGTCACGGAATACACCCAGTTCGTGGCTGGCCTGGCTCTCATCGCTCACCTCTCACCTCCCGAGGCCGTTGCTCTCCTGGAAGAGCGCATACGCACCCTCTCTGAGAAGATCGAGGAGCAGCACTCCGATCTGGAAATGTGTAGACAACGGGGTGTGGACCGACTTTTCCTTATCGAGGATGAGTATCGACTGGCTCAGCAGATCAGCGAGCGTGTATGGGTAGAGAAGCTCATCCGAGAAATCAAAGACGGAACCCTGACAGAATCCTCAGAGGGCGCCCTGAGATGGAAGGTTACCCGTCCAGACCTCGCTTTCCTGCCCTCTGAGGATGGTGGCGAAAAGGACTCACATCGCTAACGAGACGATCAGAAAGGACTCTTTATGAACAGACCCGCAAGAAAAGCGCTGATTATTGGCTTCGGGGTCGCTGGACCCGTCCTTGCCTTGTTCCTGCAACGGGCAGGCATTGAGGCCGAGATCTATGAGGCCAGAGCCGAGTCGACCGATTATGGTGGCAGTTTCCTGAACCTGGCTTGCAATGGGCTCGGCGTGCTCAAGACGCTCGGGCTCGACGACCAGGTGTCAAGCCAAGGATCTCCGATTCCGCGTATGATGAGCTGGAGTGGGAAAGGCAAGTATCTTGGCGAGGTCCGCAATGGGGCCAGGGCGGAAGTCGGAGCCCCAAGCATCAATATCCTGCGATCCCGCTTGCATCAGGTGCTGCGTGAGGAAGCTGAGCGAAGGCGGATCACGATCGCCTATGGCAAGAAGCTTGCCGACCTGGAGAGCAGTGGGCAAGGAGTGGTCGCCACCTTCGCCGATGGCACGACAGCGGAAGGCTCTTTCTTACTAGGCTGTGATGGCGTTCACTCTCGTACCCGCCGTCTCATCAATCCCGACGCTCCCACCCCCGAGTACACGGGCCTGATCAGTGTTGGTGGCTTCGCACAGCACTCCAGCTTTCCTCCCACCCCGGACACGATGCACTTCGTTTTTGGCAAGCGAGCCTTCTTCGGCTATCACATCAGCTCCTCTGGAGAGATGTACTGGTTTGTCAATTACTTGCAAAGAGAGCCGCCTTCGAGAGGAGAGTTAGACATGATTGTGAGCGAGGAATGGCAGGAGCGCATGCTCGATCTCTTCCGCGAGGATATGCCTCTCATCTCAGAGATGATTCGGGCAACAGAGAGTACGATCATCGGTTATCCCTTCTATGATATTCCTACACAGCCTCTCTGGCACAAGGGTCGGATCGTCCTGGTCGGCGATGCGATCCATGCGATTTCGCCCAGTGCTGGACAGGGCGCATCGTTGGCTGTAGAGGATGCGATCGTTCTGGCCAAGTGCCTGCGGGACATCCCCGAGCCTTCGCAGGCTTTCGCGACCTATGAGCGTCTCCGTCGAGCGCGCGACGAGCGCATGGTCCAGTATGGGCGCAATGTGAGTCACACCAAGGTCATGACGAATCCCATCCAGGTGTGGTTTCGGGACCTGTCCATACCGCTCATCTTCAAGCTCTTCGCCAACCCTGTCGCCCTCGACTGGATCTACTCCTACAAGGTCGATTGGGACGAACCGGTGGTGTGAACGACTGAGCAGAGGCAGGTCCCCCCTGATGGCCGAGTCGGCCACATGACGAAAAGAAAGGCATCCCGCCGGAAGTCAGTGTGAGGATTCTTGGCTTTTCCCTCACACTCACTCACACGGCAGAACGTATCGTTAGAGCGAACCGATCACCTGCATCAACTGCTCTCGCTCGCGTTCCTCGTCCGCGACCGGCACCAGCATCAGCATCAGCTCGTCCAGGCCACTCGCGATCAGCTCTCGCAGGCGCTTTTCCACCTGAGCTTCGTTTCCTGCAACCACCAGCGCTTTGACGAGCGCAGCGATGCCGGTTCCATCCGCGGCAACAGGAAAGCCCGCCGCTGCAAACATGTGAGCGTAAAATGGCGCTTTCGTATAGAACGAGATGCGCGTCGTTGCCGCCGCTTGTACTGCCGCTTCATCGGTACTCATTGCCACAGGGATATGCGCTACGAGTGGTGGAACGGGACGATGTTGGGCCTGGGCCCCCGCCCGTAAAGCTGGCAGGGCTGTATCGAGCAGATAGGGAACTGGGCATACCCACGAAATCGCGCCATCGGCAATTTCACCGGCCAGGCGAAAGGCCATCTCCCCCAGTGCCGAGATGAGCAGGGGAATCTGTGCCGGGCGTGGGAAAGAGACAGTCACCTTGAAGAAGCTTCCTTGATGATCCACTCGTCCCCCCCATAAACCTTGACGCATCACCTCGACATATTCACGCAAATACGCTAGTGGGGACGGCATCGAGAGGCCATACATATTTTCCATCACGTGGCGGTGACTGGTGCCAACACCCAGCCGCAAGCGTCCCGATGCAAGAGCGTCAACGGTAGCTGCTTGCAGCGCCATTACGAGGGGATGACGTGGATAGATCGGTATGATCGATGTGCCTAGCCGGATCCGCGTGGTTTGCGCTGCCACGGCAGCAAAGAGCGTCAGGGTATCCAGCATACCCGCCGATTGCGTCATCCAGACCTGTTGAACGCCGACCTGTTCTGCCTCGCGTATCCTGGTGATCGCGGTGGCGACATCTGCTGCCTGGATGACCAGACCGACACGGTCGCGTATCGGCAACTGAGAAACATCCGAAGATGTAAGGATGGAGCGAACATTTTCTTCCTGGGACATAACGCTTTCTGCCCTTCTTTCGTTTGTGAGAAACCACATTGCACAAACGAGGGGTTTGGTTCCCCTAAATAGTATCCCTCGTCAAAGAGCATTGTATCACTCCATTATGGTATCACTTTTCTGTGGTTTACAGTACCCTCTTGCCTTGTCCCCTCTCGACATGGTAGGCTACCATCAGGAAATCGTCTCTACAGAGAAAGCGTATGAAGCTCAGCAGTTTCTTTATCCGCAATCGACAACTGAATAGTTTGCTCGAACTCTTTCTGGTCGCCAGCGTCAGTTCGGTGCTGGTGATTCGCTTCGGGCTGGCCATCAGTGGCTATCCGCAGCTGGGAGGACGTGAATTGCATATCGCCCACCTGCTGTGGGGAGGGCTGCTCATGCTCGTCGCGCTCGTTTTGCTGCTCACCTTCCTGGGCAGGCGCATCCAGGTTCTGGCCGCACTGCTGGGAGGCATCGGCTTTGGAACCTTTGTCGACGAGCTAGGCAAATTCATCACCCGCGATAACAATTATTTCTTTCAACCAACGGTAGCTCTGATCTATAGCATTTTTATCGTGTTACTCTTCAGCTTCCGAGGCTTAGGCAGACGACTGTATGCCTCACCAGAAGAGTGCGTGGCCAATGCCCTGGAACTTCTCGAGGAAGCACTTCTACATGAGATGGATGAGCAAGAGAAGGCCAAGATTCTCTTGCTGCTGCGTGCCAGTAACTCCCCTGATGTCCGTCTGCGACTGCTGGCGGAGGCTGTCGAACGCATGCCCGTCGTACCCAGACCCAAAACAGGTCGGCTGACCAGCATGGCGAGAGGTAGCAGACACTTCGTGCAGCGCCTCGTTTCCTCCCCGCGCTTTGCTCCCCTCCTGATCCTGTTCTTCATCGGCTACGCGCTGCTCTCGACGCTGTTTCTGCTTTTTGGGGTCCTCAACGTGATGGGACTGGTGGCCCGCCATATGGCACTCGGGTTTGTCCACATGGCCTTGCTGGCCTCTGGAACCGTGACCGACCTCCTGCTGCTGATAGGAGTGCTGTTGCTGCACCGCTCACCCTTGCGGGCCTATCACTGGTTCAAGGGTGCCATTCTGGTCTCGATTTTGTTTACCCAGGTCTTCATGTTCTACCTCCAACAATTGGGCGCACTTGACGAACTGGCGGTCAACCTCCTCTTGCTGGCAGGACTCGACACGATCACCCATCATACCCACCATGCCCACCAGCAGAACAAGATGGAGCAAGCTTCCGCTAGCGAAAGAGGGAGCCAAACCTGAGCATTCTTCGTATGAATGTATTTGTTTCGCTCTAGACGACGGTTCATTTTTTTGCGAAGCATGATGACCGCAAGGGTCATCACTACTATACGACGCTTTTTGCCGGTCCTTCGTGTATAGTAGTGATGACCCTTGCGGTCATCATGCTCACCACGCCACGCACTCTGCAAAAAAGTGAACCGCACCCTGGCCCAACCTGCCCCTTGTGCAAGCTCATACATGTATGGTACACTCGTAGCAGAAAACTTATACCAGAACGATCCTTCTGGAACGAGTAGACCAAAAGCACTTAGCAACGTTGGTCTACTCTCACGCTCAACATTCCTCTGAGAGAGGACAACGACGAGCAAAATGAAGCGCAAAGATTCGTACCAGAAAGAACAGTGGGAAAAGATTGCTAACTTCTCGCCTCATCCCTGGTCGTTTGGCAAAGGAGGTCTCCCATGCCTGACCTGCCGACGGGTACCGTCACGTTGCTCTTCACCGATATAGAGGAGTCTACACGCCTGCTCCAGCACGTTGGGGAGCGCTACGCCAGCGTGCTGGCAGAGTGTCGGCATCTGTTGCGTACCGCTTTCCATGAGTATCGGGGCCACGAGGTCGATGTGCAAGGGGATGCCTTCTTCGTTGTTTTCGCACGTGCTACAGACGCCGTGTCGGCTGCCGTGGCCGCACAACGTGCCCTCGATCGCCATGCCTGGCCAGAAGGCATCGTGATGCGGGTGCGCATGGGGCTGCACACCGGCGAGCCGTCTGTGGCGACCGAGGGCTACATGGGCCTGGATGTACACCGGGCCGCCCGTCTCATGAGTGCTGGGCACGCCGGGCAGGTGCTGCTCTCCCAGACCACCTGTGACCTGATCGAACACGACCTACAGGATGGTGTGCTGCTGCGGGATCTGGGCGAGTACAACCTCAAGGACATTACAGGCTCCACCCATGTGTACCAACTGGTCATTGCGGATATCCCAGCCGACTTTCCTTCCCTCAGCACGCTCGCCACCCCTCCTCACCATCTGCCTATCCAGCCCACTCCGTTCATTGGACGGGAGAAAGAAGTAGCTGCCGTCCAGCACCAGCTCTTGCGTGAGGACGTGCGCCTCGTCACGCTAACGGGTCCGGGAGGCATGGGCAAAACCCGAATGGCACTGCACGTAGCCGCGCAATTGCATGCACACTTCGCCGACGGGGTCTGGTTCGTCCCGCTGGCCCCCATCAGCGATCCCAACCTGGTCATCCCTACCATCGCCCAGACGCTTGGTCTGCGGGAAGCGAGAGAGCGGTCGCTGCTTGAACAACTCCAGGTCTCTCTCCGTGAGAGGCAGGTGTTGCTGCTGCTGGACAACTTTGAGCAGGTGGTAAGCGCAGCTACACACGTAGCGGACCTGCTCACCAGTTGCCCGCACCTCAAAGTGCTGGTCACGAGTCGGGAGGTGCTGCATGTGCGAGCCGAGCACGAGTTTCCCGTGCCGAAGCTTTCGCTGCCGGATCCCAAACGCCTACCCGACCTGATGGCGCTCTCGCAGTACGAGGCGGTGGCCCTCTTCATCCAGCGGGCCCAGGCGGTGAGGCCCGAGTTCCAGATGACCAACGCGAACGCTCCGGCGATGGCAGAGATCTGTGCACGCCTGGATGGGCTCCCACTCGCCATTGAGCTGGCAGCAGCACGCATCAAGCTCCTCCCACCACAGGCCCTCCTGACCCGGTTGGGGCAGCGCTTGCAGCTCTTGACCAGCAGTGGACGAGATGTGCCCGCACGCCAGCAGACCCTGCGCAACACGATTCAGTGGAGCTATGACCTGCTCGACGCACAGGAACAGCAGCTCTTCTGCCGACTCTCGGTTTTCGTTGATGGCTGCACGCTCGAGGCGGTCGAGGCTGTCTCTGCTGCGCTTGGGGAAGCAACGCTCGCGGTGTTCGACGGGATAGCTTCACTGATCGACAAGAACTTGCTGCAACAAACAGCACAGGAGGGGGAGGAGATCCGCTTCGTGATGCTGGAGACGATCCGCGAGTATGGGTGGGAGGTGCTTGCCGAACGGCAGGAGAGGGAGGCGACCCAAGCCGCGCATGCTGCGTACTATCTGGCTCTGGCCGAGGAAGCAGAACTAGCACTCGGAGGTCCACAACAACTGCTCTGGTTGCAACGATTAGAACGGGAGTACGGCAATCTTCACGCTGCACTGCACTGGTTGAGATTGCAGGCAAGTCGTGCAGGTGTTGGAGATGAGGCAGCAGGGCTGGCCCTGCGGTTGGAGACTGCCTTGTCCTATTTCTGGATAGTGCGTGGTTACCGGAACGACGGGCGTCGCAGACCTCGCCAACTGTTCCTTGACTTAGAGGAGGGCCTCTCGATACAGGAAGCGGTGCCCATGCCCCCATCGACGGAGGCACAGCAACCATCGGCTCCTCCAGTCAGACGAACACCTCCCGCCCCTGCAGGACTAACGGCTCGTGAGGTGGAGGTGCTGCGCTTATTAACCCAAGGGTTGACCAATCCCCAGATCGCCGAACGACTGGTGGTGAGCCTGCCGACCGTCAACACGCATGTGGCTTCCATCTTCAATAAGCTGGGGGTCAATTCCCGCAGCGCTGCCACACGCTATGCGGTCGAGCACCACCTCGTGTAACAGTCGCCTCTGCTGGGGTGACGCTCCCTGGCTTCTCCTCGTATCCTATTGCCTTCTCCTGCTCTTGCTTCCTCGCGTCCCGTCTGCATGCCCATCATCTGTTTGCGCTTCCCCTCCTTGCCTCATACATTCTAATGATCTTTGATCCATCCGCTTACGTCATCAGTTCATACGATGCGCACGCAGCTCTCTCCAGGTAGACTAGCAGCAGAAACACGTTCACGCGGGTGAACGAACCAAGAACGACACGGCACAGATCCCCGGAGAGTGTGGCTAAGAGCTACGGCGATGCGTACAGACCGGACAAGCTCAAGCATCTAGGAAGTATGTAGTGTTTGGAGTTCCAAGGGGAGGAGAAGCCCGATGAACAAACAAGAACAGGCTCTTACACGATATGTTTGTAAAGAAAAGGGGGAGGAGAGATAATCAATGAACAATAGACTTGCAACACAGCATCCGAAACGCATTCTTGGAGTCTTTGCCCATCCAGATGATGAAAGCTTCTGCGCAGGAGGCACTTTTGCCAAGTACGTCGCCACTGGTGCAGAGGTGATGGTCGTCTCTGCAACACGAGGTGAGGCAGGTCAGATCCGTAGTGCCGGGACAGCTACCCGTCGTACCCTCGCGGGCGTGCGCGAACAGGAACTCCAACGCGCCTGCCAGCGACTAGGAGTCCAGCAGGCCATGTGCCTGGACTACGCCGACGGGACACTCAAGGATGTTGACCAGGAAAGACTCACCAGGGACATAGTGAAACTTATTCGCCGCTTCCGCCCTGACGTGGTCATTACCTTTGGACCTGATGGCGGTTATGGCCATCCCGATCACATCGCTATTAGTACGGCTACAACCGCCGCTTGCAGACGCAGTGGCGACCCCACACAATTCCCTGAGCAGCTGGCAGCGGGCCTGACCCCTCATCGACCAGAGCGGCTCTACCACAGCCACTTCCCGCCCAAGCGCCAGTTGCTGCTCAGGCAGTTAGCGCAATGGCTCATCCAGATGGAGAAGCGCTTCCAGGGAAGCGTGGATTTTGCCTATACCCTGTTGCTCCTCTGCGAGGAAGCGAGCTTATTACACTACAGTCGAGATCATTTCGATGTCAACTGGTATCCGGCAGGCTTTTCCATCATCGAGCAAGGCGAGGTGGCCAACAGCCTGTACCTGATCCTCTCGGGAACAGCAGCTGTCCTTCGAGAGACCGCTGAGGGCACCCAGCAGCTTCTGGCACGACTGGGGCCTGGCTCCTTCTTTGGAGAAGAGGGGCTGGCCTATCGAAAGCCATGCAATGCACATGTGGTTGCCGCTGATCCTGTGACCTGCCTGGTCTTCTCCCCAGAAGCGCCGACGGCCTTCCTTGGGCGAGGAGAGGAGGCTCACCTCACCGGGAGCGCAGAAGTTGCTGAGCAGGACGAGGAGCAGGTCATGGAAGATATAACCTGCATGGATATAAGCCCCTATATCCAGCAGAAGATCGAGGCGGTTGCCGCCCATCGGACACAATTCCCGATCCAGCCGGATCTGTTGCCGCTTTCGATCTTGCAAGAACTGATGGGGCACGAGTACTTCGTGCCTGTTTCTCTCGTTTCTGAGGTGAAATCCAAGTTGCTCGTATTACAAGCGGCGTAATGGGCAAGACCAGACAGAGGCCAAATCAATGAACTCCACATCTTCCGTCGCTGTTAGAAGTTCTAGAATCTAGAAGGAGTCTTCCTGCACGATTCCTCCTCTGGTGGCGGAGCCATCTCTGCTCTGGCCGCAGCACGCGAAGCGATTCCTGATCTACACATTCGTGAGCAGGGCATGACTGGACGCCCCGAACTGCCACCTCTACGTTTCTATGCCTCCCAGGAAGCCCATTCCTCTATTGAGAAGGCAGGTATCATGCTGGGCATTGGTCAGGCGGGCCTGCGTAAAATTGGGGTGGATAGCGCATTTCGCATGGATGTCGCGGAACTCGAACGTGCCATTCAAGAGGATCTCGCCGCTGGTTGGCGTCCGTTTGCTGTTGTCGCCACCGTAGGCACCACCTCAGCCACCAGCGTTGATCCGGTAGCACAGATCGCTGATGTATACGAACGCTACGGCCTCTGGCTGCATGTCGATGCCGCGTATGGCGGAGCGGCTGTCGTTGTGCCGGAAATGCGTTGGGTCCTCGCCGGATGCGAGCGTGCTCATAGTCTCTCTATCAATACTTATAAATGGCTATTCACGACCCAGGGCGGCAGTGTACTCTTTACGCGCCGTCCAGAGCAGGTCAAAGCGGCCTTCAGCCTGATACCCGAATACCTGCGCACACCTCAGCACGGCCAAGAGGAGGACGTGGTCAACTTCATGGATTACGGGGCCGCACTCTCTCATCGCTTCCTGGCGTTAAAACTCTGGATGACCTTACGCTATTTCGGGCAGGAGGGCCTGACAACGCGCATCCGGGAGCACATACGCTTGGCCCAATGCCTCGCCCAGTGGATTGATGCCTCGCCCGATTTCGAGCGTCTGGCCCCGACCCCTTTCAGTGTGGTGTGTTTTCGCGCCCATCCGAAAGGCACGAACGACGAGGAGAGGCTCGAAGCCTTGAATAAAGGCCTGATGCACTGCCTGAATGCAGGAGGTCGCTTTTTCCTTTCACATACCAGGCTGAACGGCATGTATACCATACGCATCGCCATTGGTAATCTGGGGAGTACTGAACAGCTTATCCAACAACTCTGGACAGAGCTCCAGGCAATACTTGAGGCATTCAAATCCTGCAGAACTGACATCCCTCTGCAAATGGGTAGTTCTACACATGTGCTCTGGTCTTCCATCACGTGAAACGTTTCGAAACGTGAAATACCTCCATTCAATCTGAACACATCATTAGAAAATAGGATATAATAGAGAGCGAACCGTTCTGAATGAATGTGGATATGTATACCATTGTTGCATCGAGGGGATGTGTGAAACGACATAGCCCAAGTCCTGGCAGAGGAGTGAGAGGACTCGTCCCTGTTGGGTGCTCGCATGCACATCAATACAGCCCTGGTTGTTGAAACAAGTAAGCTCTGTACACCGTGAGCAAGGCGCAGTGGGGAAGAATCGGCTATGCAAGACAACATCTACATCCTGCCTGCACGAGAGCCAAGCGAGCCCAAGAAGACTCCAACCCATCACCTGCCAACCTAGCTGACCCCGCTCATCGGGCGGCAGCAGGAAGTGGCAGCCGCCTGTCGTCTCCTGCGCCGCTCCCAGGTGCGCCTGCTCACCCTCACCGGCACCGGCGGGGTCGGCAAAACCCGTCTGGCCCTCCAGGTGGCCACTGCTCTCGTGGAGGACTTTGCTGATGGTGTCTCTTCCGTCCCGCTCGCTCCCATCAGGGACCCCGACCTGGTCATACCCACCATTGCACAGGCACTTAGCCTCAAAGAGGGCGGAGCGGGATCGTTCCTCGCCCTGCTGCAAGCCGTTCTGCTGGACAAACAGTTGCTGCTCTTGCTCGACAACTTCGAGCAAGTCCTACCAGCAGCTCCCCAGCTGACGGAGCTGTTGGCCGCTTGCCCGGGCTTGAAGCTGCTGGTCACGAGCCGTGCGGCCCTGCACGTGCAGGGCGAACAGGAGTTTCCCGTCCCGCCGCTGGCGCTGCCCAACCTCAAGCAACTTCCTGAACCTGAGGTGCTCCCAGACTATGCGGCCATCGCCCTCTTCCTGCAACGCGCCCAGGCTATCATGCCCACATTCGAGTTGACCGCAGCCAACGCCCATGCCATTGCCGAGATGTGTGTACACCTGGACGGCTTGCCCCTGGCCATTGAGCTAGCAGCGGCCCGTATCAAACTGCTGCCACCCCAGGCGCTGCTGGCACGACTCGGGCATCGGCTTGAGGTCTTGACGAGCAGAGCGCAAGATGTGCCAGCGCGACAACAGACGCTGCGCAACACCATCGTATGGAGTTACCGGTTGTTAGATACCTCTGAGCAGCGCCTCTTCCGGCGGCTGTCCGTGTTCGTTGGGGGCTGCACCTTAGAAGCGGTCGAGGCGGTGTGCGGTGAGCGTGACGATGGAGCAGGACGAGTGTTAGATGGAGTCGCCTCGCTCCTGGACAAGAGCTTGCTGCAACAGATAGGGCAAGAGGGAGAGGAAGCGCGCCTCATGCTGCTGGAGACGCTCCAGGAGTATGGGCTGGAGTGCCTGGAGAGCTGTGGGGAGCTGGAGGCGACCCGAACCGCGCATGCCGAGTATTACCTGGCACTCGCCGAAAAGGCCGCGCCCCACTTGCGCGGGGCCGTTTGGCCGTCTCACTTCCATGCCTTGATGCCTCACGTCGCCCAGGAAGCTGCCCCCCAGTGGCGTGGGGCCGAGCAGGCCCGCTGGGTTGAACTGCTGGAACGCGAACAGGAGAACCTGCGGGCGGCGCTCAGCTTTCTCCTGGAGCAGCACATATGCAGGCAGGCACACAGAAGGGAGAGAGACAGGTCGAGTTGGCCCTGCGCTTGTGTGTTGCCCTGTCCTGGTTCTGGCATGTCCGTGGCTCTGGGAGAGAAGGACTGAGCTTTCTGATGCAGGCGCTAGCAGAGCGGGCGGGTGGGGGAGCAGCACTGCGGGCCAGGGCTCTGCATGAGGCAGCAGAACTGGCATTCATCTATGCACGGAACCTGCCGCTCGAGCGGCTGGCGGAGGAGAGTCTGGCGCTCTACCAGGAGTTGGGCGAGCCCGTGGGCATAGCCCACAGCCTATCTCGACTGGGCGGTATCGCCCGCATCAGAAGCCAGTTTGCCCTGGCCCATGCCCAGTTGGAGGAGGCGGCAATCCGCTTCCAGGCGCTAGGCAACCGCTGGAGGCAGGGTCAGTGCTATACCGAATGGGCACGCGCCGCCATCGAAGAGGGACAGTACGAACAGGCACGTGCACTTCTGGAGGAGAGCCTGCTGCTCTAACAGGAGTTGGGCGATACGCAGCGACTTAGCTGGGTGCGCTACCTGCTGGCGCGCATGCTCTTTGTCTCGCAGCAGGACCAGGCG
>Ga0137371_10003900_pt1 | contig 11716 bp, 16 predicted proteins | sample SagtaG_7_FD_104919 | JGI IMG/M metagenome (GOLD analysis project Ga0137371, IMG submission 104919) | Vadose zone soil microbial communities from Sagehorn Ranch, Mendocino, California, USA - Sage1_R_40_16 metaG | ecosystem: Environmental > Terrestrial > Soil > Vadose zone | place: USA... | reverse complement strand
CGAAGAACTGCCGCTCCATGCCAACCTCGACGTCAACCATCGCGACGATCGGCCGGAACTGGGGATGGGTGCGGAAGAACTCATTTTTCGTCGGCGTCTTGCCGACAGAGATGGCAACGATGCCGGCGGCACTCTCGCCTTTCACGCCAGCGACGTCGCGCCGCATAGCGCGGAATTCCTGTTCTTCCTCGTCCAATTGTTCCTGGTCAGCTTGCGGTACGCTTGCAGGATCCGAGGTCGCTTCGACAGCCTTAGGGTCCACCTCCGGCAGCGTGTCGGATTCGGTGGCAACGATCTTAGGTTTAGCCATGATATGGCCTTTCTATATTACAGATAGGAGATCGCCATTGATCACCATTTGCGCAAGATAATCTCATTTAAAAGTCAAAACAGTACCCTGGAAAAGTTAAAACCTATCGACAGTCAAAATCTATCGCGAAAGTCAAAACCTAAGCGAAAGTCAAAACCTAACTCGAAAAGTCAAAACCTATTTCGGATACTTCTTCCCCACTTCGTGCTTTTTCTCCGAATACCTCGCACCGGTTCGACGATGCGCCGGATGACGGTGGTGTTGCCAATTTCGTAGACCCCGCTCTCGTGTAAATATTTGACAACCTCACGGACCAGATCTTTGCGCGACATCGTAGGTGCCTTTGCCAGTAATTCGCGCGCCATTGCCTGAGCCGCCGTTGATATGATTGAGAGCGAGCTTCCTAGGTCTTCCGCCGAGCTTTCGCCGCGCCTCTGCCAGTCTCTTCTGTTCCGCCTCATCCTGGATCCGCGCGAAGTAGACGCGGTCAGTAACAGCGTTCTTGACATCTCCCAACGTTGTTGCTGGGTCGACTTCTATTTTTATTTCCCACGCCATTACGAGGGCCGCCCTCCGGCGTCGAGCTCACGCCGATCCCAGACCATTCCCAGCTTCGACAGCAGCAGCGCCTCGCAGGCAACGGCGCCGACGCCGATCAGGACAATCCCATGTCCGGGACACTTGCCAATCGAGCCGTCCGGCCGAATGAATTTCGTCTTACCCTTCGGGAACAGGATCATCTCCGCCTTCGGCATCTCGGCGTGCCACCAAGCACTCGAGGTGTAGGCGCGAACGATCGCGATGCCGTTCCCGTGCGTGAAGAACTTACGGAGCCAAGGGACGTGACCGTTGCGACCGCCGAAGGGCGCGTTCATGAACACGAGCCCATGCCATGGCTGCTTCAGTCCGTCGTCGGCCTTGGTGTAGGTCTTTCGCGCTGGTACCCAATGACCAGGACCCGGAGAGCACGGGTAGAGATCGAACGTCAGCCCGAGCGCCGCGAAGATCTCGGGTGGCGTATACCATTCGTCGGTTTCGCCGATGCAGGGTTCGTGTTCAGCCATGAGGACGCTTGTTCCTTGGTACTCGCTGCCGTGCGCTCTCCGCCGCTAGTGAACGCTTTCGTTCCCGCTGACTAGCGGGCTGCCCGGCGGCATGTACTCAGCAAACAGAGTGCCACGACCGGCGAACTCGAATGGCGCGCCAAGCGCGCCAAGTATGTTCACGGTCAGATCATCGGCCTGTCCGCTGAAAAACATGACGCGCTCGGGTGCGCGGATGTGGTGATGTAGCTCCGCCGCCACCGCATAGGCCAAAGCGTCGGGCGAAGCGAAAACCAGCGGAACCTGTTGCTCAAAGTGCGGCGGCAGCTTGGTGACGCGAATATGCGTGAACATCCAATCGGGAGAACGCACGCTTGCCAGCAGCTCATCGCGCGTCCACTGGACGTCGGGCCAGAGTTCCTCGGCTGCTTTGCGCCCCCTTGCATTTGCGATAATCATGACGACCTGTCCAACCTTACCCTCGACCTGAACGTCACACATCGAATCGATTGAACGGAGATCAATAGTCGTTTTCACGCGTCTAGCTTTTCGTCTTTCGTGCCTATTCATGGTTTCAGTCCTACTTTTGATGGCACCGGTCTCACCCGCCCGGGGCTGCGGTATTATCGAGCTATGGCTTCGCGCTCGGCTCGTCTGAGTGTCTTGACGAACTGGCGCGGGAAACGCCCATCGCTCGGCGTTCGCGCGACCACCACGTTGAACTGCGGACCGCCATCCTCGCGCTGGACTCTTGCGACCCAGTGCTTGTTGCAGCGAATTTCTCGCACTCTGAACCCTTGGGCACCGAACAGTTTCCGTAGTCTTCGTTCGCTGATCATCGCTCGCTCTCCACAAGCTCGAACACGCGACTGGCGAGCAGTAGGGAATCGAACCGGCCGGCGATTTTGCCGGTGGTATCGCGCGCTACGAACACGCCATCGGTTTCGAGATCCACGGTTCCAACACGGATGCGGCCGTCATTAATCGTCCAGTGGACGATTTCATCGCGCTCGCGGTGGTGGGTGGTCATTTGGCTGCCTGCGAAGTTCGAGAAGGCGCCGGCGCCGCGGGTTCGCGAAGCAAGCCTTCCGGGATCGGCCCCGGGTCCGCATAGCCTCGCAGCAGTGATTCGGCTGGCGGGATCTCGGGCGCGGTCGGCGGTATCTCAGGCGCGGCCGGCTGGATCTCGGCCGCGGCCGGCGTTTCGCCCCCGTCCTCCGTCGCCGCGTACTGCGCCTTGCGGGTCTCGGCTGATTCCGCCGGGTCCGTGTCGTTCCCCGCCCCCGGGTCCGTGTCGTTCCCCGTCGCCGGGTCCGTGTCGTTCCCCGTCGCCGTGTTCTCGGCGTTCCCCGTCGCCGTGTTCTCGGCGTTCCCCATCGGCGTGGGCGTGGCGGTGATGGTGTTCCGAAGCGCGGTCGCGGGTGACGTCTCGACAATCTCGCGGCGATCGTCATCTTGCAGGACACGAAGGAGCCAGGAGGCGGCCTCGCGGTTATGCGTGACCAGGTCCCCGGCATAGCGCGCATCGGCCGCAAGCCGCTCCGCGCGCTGCTCGTCCAACCTTGGCGCCGATGGCGCGCTCTGCTCGTCCAACCTTGGCGCCGATGGCGCGCTCTGGCGCCTTGGTGCAGCAGGCGCAGGCGCGGCAGGAGCCGCACCACTCAGCGCGGTCGTCGCGCGCGTGGACGTCACCTTCTTCTTGGCGGGCTGCCTGCGCGCCCTGCCGTCCTTGCCGATGCGCTTCGGCGGCAACTGTCCAGATTGGACAGTTGACCCTGTCTCGCGGCGCACGGCGCCGACCGTCGTGGGGCTGGAATTCGTCATATCGGCGATATGCCGATCGGACGTCTCGGGTTGCGCCTTGAGCAGCTTCGCGATCAGGTCGCGCCGCGGCCCACCGGTGAGGTGCCGCCGCCGGATATTCTTGGAAATGACGAAGGCGGCCGCGGCCGCATCGTTGCCCTTAAACTCTTCGAACTGCGGCTCGACCTTGGCGCTGAGGCAGGCGCGATAGCGGTTGCGGCCGTCGAGGATCTTGCCCTGGTACGTCGTGATTTTTTCTTTGAGGCCGTTCTTCGCGATGTCGGCAACAAGTTCCTTGAATTCGGCGCCTTCCATCAGTGGGAACATGTTGGCGAGCGGATGGAACGCGAGAAGACCTTGCGGCGATGCCGCCCTTTTTGCTAAGGGAGCCATATTGATTCTCCTTTTCGGCGGTGACACGGCGGCAGACACAAAAGGCCCGGACGGTTACAGCCGCCGGGCCTCTCGCTTTTCAGTTACGTGGATTCGGGTTCTTCATCCTGCCGAGCAACCATTGGCGCGCGGTCGGGATGTGGATCAAGATTCGATTGCCGAGCCGGGTATGCGGCAAACCATCAGGCAGGTGCAGCCATCGGCGCACTGTTCTATGGTGGCGCTTTACTTGAGCGGCGAACGGTTCAAGTTCGACGTAGTCGGTGAGAAACTTGGTAGTCATCTGACACCTCACGAAATGGCATGACGCTCAAATGGCACGTCGAAGGGGGGCTGCTACCACCACCTCATCGGCATTTGACGGGGGAAAATGACGGGGGGAAATAAAAAGGCCGCCCCCGTGGACGGCCCTTTCAAACTCTCCCTTTGAAATACTTATTTCGAGGGGCGAAGTTTTTTCTTCAAGCGGTTTCTGATTTTGCCAGGAGTGATCCCCACATCCCGAATTCGTTCCACAGTCCAGAGACATTTTATATTAGGCCAAGGCGGTTCCGCATTCTTCCAAAGTTCTGCTGCGAAGACCTCGGCCGATTCGTCTTTGTTACGACGCCGCCCTGGGTAAAACTTTTTCCAAAGGGCCCGAATACGCCGTGCATCGAGTGCCGCTAGTAAGATCGGATTCTCCTCGGCCAAGGGGTCTGGGAATCGCTGTCCTTTGTCGCGCTTGGGTAGATTAATGAATTCGGCATGCTTGGGATAAAGCTCGCGGAGCGGTTCGATTATGCCATACTCGGCAAGCTTGACGGCGTAGGAGTCGGGATCATTTCGCTTGATCTCCTCATTGTGTTCTGCAACCGACATAGCAAATAGCCGCTCCGCCAGCCACCGCAGCATGGCGCGATCATCACCGGTCCACGGCGGGAGCTTGCAAACTTTTCCGTCGTCGGAGAACCGGCGGATAACCTCATCATCACCAATCCAATCAGGTAGCTCCACGCGGCTCATGATGCACCGCCCTTCAGCGGCACGATCTTGGCCGATGGCTTGCCCGCGATGATCGCGCCGACGCGCTCGGTCGCCTGCCGCAATGGATCATCCATCAAGTGTGCGTAGCGGTGAGTTGTCGTCGGGCTCGAGTGCCCGAGCAACGCTCCGATCACGTGCAGGCCAACACCGGCGCTGGCGAGGTGGCTGGCGTAGCTATGCCGTAAATCATGGATACGCAGACCGGTGATCCCGGCGGCCTTGCGGATCCGCTTCCATGCATCCTCCAGCTTGATGCGATGACCACCACCGTGACGGCCGGGGAAGACGAACTCAGAACCACTTCGCTCGATGTCGCGAAGCAGTATGCGCGCCGGTACCGACAGCGGAACGCGGTGTTCCGTCTTTTGCTTCGTCTTCGCCCCCGGCTTGGTCCAAACGCCAGCAGCAAGATCGAAGTCGGCCCACTTCGCGGTCAGCACTTCGGACTTGCGCGCTCCGGTCAGCAGGAGGAGCCGGAGAATATTGGCAGCCTGCTGGTCGGGGTCGGCGGCGAGTGCCGCCATCAGTCGTGTTAGTTCTTCGTTGCTGAGATAGCGCTGTCGCGCGTGTTCCTGATTGCGCTCGATGCCCTTGACCGGGTTCCGGTTACACCATTCCCAGCGCACCGCGTGATTGAAGATCTTCGACAGCAGCGAGAGGGTGCGATTGGCCGAATAGGGGCCGCGCTCCTTGCTGACATAACGGTGCAAGGCCTCTACGTCCGCGAAGGTGACGGCCGCCACCCTCAGCTTGCCAAGGCGCGGCCGCACGATATCGTGGATCTGAGCCCTGTAGCCGCTGGCGGTGGAGGCCCGCAGGTGACCCATGTGATGCCCAATGTAGCGATAGCAGAGATCATTGATGGTCGGGGCCGAGCGCGTTGCCTGGAGTTCGCCGACGGGATCCGCACCGCCATCGACCGCCCGCTTCAAACGCTTGGCCTCGTCGCGAGCGGCACCCGTGCTCCAGTCGGGATAGCCCCCGATCGTGTACCGTCTCGCGCGGGCGTCGGCGCGGGTCCGGTAGTTGAGCACGAAGGCCCGAGCGCCAGCGGCCGTGACGCGCGCCCCAAAGCCGGGCACTGCCGTGTCATAGGTAATGCGGTTCCCCTTCGCCGGTGCCGGAAGCGCCCCGACCAGTTTATCGGTCAAACGCTGAGCCATATGGATTTTCCCGTGTCTGCAGTGTGTCTACAGACAAATATGATGACGCCGTCCATTGATATCCACCGCTGTCACGTGATGTGCAGCAAATATCCAATGTCCACGGGCACATCGAGGGCTCGGAGGGAAAAGCCGTGTCCGCACAATGTGGGGCCGGTACGACCTACAATCTCGATGCCGAGCCCGAGATCCTGACCTGGCTGGCCGGCCGCCGGATCGACGCGATCGCCTTCAATGATCACATGTCGGGCACGGTGGACGCATCGAGCCGCGCGCCACAGCTCGCCCAAATGGTCGCGCGCGCCGGCGTCACGCGCGAGAGCTTCCTGGCGGTGGTGGAGCGCACGAAACGCAGGGCCGATGAAGTTCCCGCCTCAATCGAGCGGCTCGCCGCGGCCGCCAATGCAAGCGGAGTTCCGTTGCTGTCGCACGACGACGCCAGTCCCGAACAGCGCCGGTGGTTTCGCGCGCTCGGGTGCCGTCTGGCGGAATTCCCGACCACGGTCGCGACCGCCGAGGACGCCGCCTCGCACGGCGACGATGTCGTGCTCGGCGCCCCCACCATCGTTCGCGGTGGAAGCCACACCGGATGGATCGACGCGACCGAGATGATTGGGCGGGGACTCTGCTCGGTGCTGGCCTCGGATTACTACTATCCGGCGCCGCTGCTCGCGGCCTTTGCGCTCGCGAGGCGCGCCGTCCTCCCATTTGGGCAAGCCTGGGCGCTGGTGTCGCAGACGCCCGCCCACGCCGTTGAGCTCAACGACCGCGGGCAGATCGCGCCCGGCCGGCGCGCGGACTTGATCATCGTCGACGCATCGGCCGTCGGGCAGCCGCGCGTCGTCGCCACCATCGTGGCCGGGCGCCTCGTGCATCTGGCGCAAGCGGACATCATCGTCACCGCGCGGTGAGCGCGTGGCCGGTCCCGCCAACGGCGTGAAGCGCCATGGACGAGCCCAGATACGCGATCTATTTCGTGCCGCCGGCCGATTCCGCTCTCTATCGCTTCGGCGCCGGCTTCCTCGGCTATGACTGCTACACGGGCGAAAGCCTCCCCCATCCGGAAGACACCGGACTCACCGCGTCCGAATGGGCGCAGCTCACGCGCGAGCCGCGCCAATACGGATTTCACGCGACGCTGAAGGCGCCGTTTCGTCTCTTGCCGCCGTTCACCGAAATGGATCTGACGGCGGAACTCGAACGATTTGCCGCCATCCCCCGAACGCTGCCGGCGATCGAGCCGGCCATCCAAGCCCTCGCACGATTCATTGCCGTCGTCGCCGCCGCGCCAAGCATGGCGCTCGACCGGCTGGCAGCGGACGGCGTGATGGCCTTCGACCGATTTCGTCGTCCTCCGACCTCGCACGAGAGGGAGCAACGACTGGGCGCGGGCTTGAGCGAACGCCAGATCGAGAATCTCGATCGATGGGGCTACCCTTACGTGTTCGAAGACTTTCGATTTCACCTGACCTTGACGGGTCCGATCGACGCCGACCGTCGTGGCTCGGTCCAGGCGTTGTTGCAGGCTCGTTTCAATGCCATCGACGGCGGACATTCGCTGCCGGTCACGCGACTTTCATTGGTGCGCCAGGATGCGCGGTCGACGCCGTTCCGGGTCGTCGGCCAAGCCGCGCTGACCGCGGTGCGTTCGCCTCAGTAGACCCTTACCCCATCGGGGAACCGCCATCGCCGGTGCAAAACCGTCGATCATCCCTTTGCCGCCGTTGCCATTTCATCTCGCTGTCACATGCGGCTGTTAGGCCCGAATGGCGGAAAAAGGCTTAGAATTGCAGGAGATTGGCGTGCCGAACGAAGCCGTCATCGATGTGCGGCGGGTCTCGAAATCGTTCGAGCGCGGGACGCGTGTACTCGACGATGTGAGCTTCGCGGTGGGTCGCCGCGAGATGGTGGCGCTCATCGGAGCATCCGGCTCGGGCAAATCGACGCTCATTCGGGCGCTGGCGGGCTTGGTCGCCATCGACAAGACACCCGCCCCCTCCCCGCAACCTCGCGCCGGCACCATCGCCATATTCGGCCGGCCGATACAGCGCGACGGCCGCATCGCGCGGGGCGCCAAGGAGCTGCGGGTTCGGGTCGGCGTCATCTTCCAGCAATTCAACCTGGTGCCGAGACTGTCGGTCCTCACCAACGTCTGCCTCGGGCTGCTCGGCCGCATGCCGTTCGTGCGGGGAACGCTCAGCAATTTCACCATGGACGAAAAGCGCGGGGCGATGCATGCGCTCGATCGCGTCGGCATGACCGAGCACGCCCTCAAGCGCGGCTCGGAACTCTCCGGCGGCCAGCAGCAACGCGCCGCCATCGCCCGTACGCTCGTGCAGGGCGCCGAGGTTCTGATCGCGGATGAGCCGATCGCTTCGCTCGACCCCGCCTCGGCGCGTCGGGTCATGGACATTCTTGCCGACATGAACCGGCAGGACGGGATCACCATTCTCGTCTCGTTGCACCAGGTCGAGTACGCGCTGACGTACTGCCCGCGCGCGATCGCGCTGAAGGCGGGGAAGATCGTTTACGACGGGCCTTCCGACGAACTCACGCCGGCGCTGCTGAGCCACATTTACGGCGCGGAAAGCAGCGAATTTTTTCCGGCGAGCTTCGATCGACCGGCCTTTCCTTGGCATCGGCGCGAGAGCGAAGCGGCCAAGCTGCGCGTTGCGCCAAAGGAAAGGGCGGTTGCGAGCCATGCCGCTCAAACCGACCTCGGATCGGCGGATCGCCTGAGCGCCTGAAAGCATTGGGAGCCATTCCCCGCTCCGGCGAGACATCTCATCACCATAGGAGAACTCTCATGATGCGAGCTTTTCTGACATGCGCGGCGGCCGCCATGACGATCGGCGCGTCGGTGCTTGCGGCCGGCGCGCAGACGCCCGCGGAAATCAATTTCGGGGTGATCTCGACCGAAGCGTCGATGAACCAGAAGAAGAACTGGGAGCCGTTCCTGCAGGCGATGTCGAAAGCCACCGGCTTCAAGGTGAGTGGATTCTACGCAACCGACTACGCCGGCGTCATCGAAGCGATGCGCTTCAACAAGATCCACATCGCCTGGTATGGAAACAAGTCGGGGATGGAGGCGGTCGACCGCGTGAGCGGCGAGGTGTTCGCGCGCATCGTCGCCCGAAACGGAAATGAGGGTTATTACTCCCACATCATCGTGCACAAGGACAGTCCCTTCGCGAAGGTCGAGGACATCCTCAAGTGCGACAAGTCTCTCGACTTCGGCATCGGCGATCCGAACTCGACGTCCGGCTTCCTGGTGCCGACGGCTTACATCTTTGCCGCGCGAAATATCGACCCGAAGACCTGTTTCAAGACCGTGCGCAACGCCAATCACCAAGCGAATGCCATGGCGGTCGCGAACAAGCAGGTCGCTGCCGCGACCAACAACAGCGAGGACCTGCAGCGCGTGGCGACCTCGGCGCCGGACGCGCGCAGCCAGATCAAGATCATCTGGACTTCGCCGCTCATCCCGCTCGATCCACTGGTGTGGCGCAAGGACCTCGACCCGGCCGTCAAGACGAAGCTTTACACCTTCCTGATGAGCTACGGCCGCATCGGTTCGGATGACGAGATCGCGGCCGCCAAAGCCATTCTGGCCAACCTCGTCTGGTCCACGTTCCAGCCCTCCTCCGACAATCAGCTGATCCCGATCGGCCAACAAGACCCTGATGCGCGTTCAAGGCGACGACAAGCTTTCGGCGGACGAGAAGAGCAGCCAGATTGCGGCCATCCGCAGCGAGATCGCCAAGCTCGAGGAGATGCAAAAGAAAGCCGAGACCGATGAGTTCCACCGGCGAGCGGCGGCATTCCTGGAGGCCGACAAGGCCGGACGGCAAGACGAACTCAAGAAGATGATCGCCGAGTTTGCGGCCGGCACCGCGACTACTCACTGACATGACCGCGGCCGTGGAAGCGCCGGGCTCGCGCCTGACGCCTCCCGCGCGCTAGGCAGCCGGCCGCCGTCGGGCAGATGCGATGCTGCAAGTTCCCGATCAAGCGAAATTGGAGCGCGCGGGATCGGTAGAGACCGCGACGCCCGCTCACGGCGGAACCGTCCACGCCCTTGCCGCGATCGCCGTTCCTTCGTATCCGCTCGCCCGCCGCGTCCGCGGTTGGCTCGCCTGGGGTGCGATATTCGCGTTGCTGGCGTGGGCGTGGGCGCCGGCGGAAATGTTCCGCGTCGTCGCGCTGTTCATGGACTGGCGGAATATGGCGCAGTTCGGCGCCGCGTTTCTCAAGCCGAATTTTCACGACTGGGACCACTACCTTGCCGACATGGTCGTGACGGTGCAGATCGCGATCTGGGGCACCGCGCTCGCGGTCGCGTTCGGAATCCCATTCTCGATCCTGAGCGCGGCCAACGTTTGCCCGCAATGGATCGTGCAGCCGGTGCGGCGCCTGATGGACGCCTGCCGGGCCATCAACGAGATCGTCTTCGCGCTGATGTTCGTCGTGGCCGTCGGTCTCGGCCCCTTCGCCGGCGTCATGGCCATTTTTGTTCACAATCTCGGGGTGTTCTCGAAGCTGTTTTCCGAAGCGGTCGAGGCCATCGATCCACGACCGGTCGAAGGCATCCGAGCGACCGGCGCGCGCCACGTGCAAGAAGTGGTGTTCGGCGTCGTACCCCAGGTCCTGCCGCTGTGGAGCTCGCTGACGCTTTACCGACTCGAAACCAACGTCCGCTCGGCGACGACGCTCGGCATCGTCGGCGCCGGCGGGATCGGTCAGACGCTGTATGAAAGCATCCGCAGCTTCCAGTACGCCGAGACGGCGGCTCAAATCATCATCGTCGTCGTCACCGTGGTCGCGATCGATCAGCGCTCGCATCCGCAGGAAGCTGGTTTGACTTGCATGGGTGCAGGTCAACTTGCCAGGCGCTTTTTTTTGCCGGATCAGTCGTCCGACGGTATCGGCTTATAGAAGATCCCTTCACGGACGCTGCCGTGATATGCGAATCGGCATGCACAGCTTTGCGCGTAGCTTTCAGCGCGCGTGAGCGCTGCTCCTTCCATGACGCCGTTGACGGGCCCCGGCGGGAACCAGAGCGAGAGAATATGGTCCGGCACGTTGAGCGTCACCTGCGGTGGAAGGCGCTCGAGAATCTCGTCGATCTCGTGCGGCACCGAAAATCTTTCGTGCTCGCTCATCGCCGTCGAAGGAAAGTTCCGGCCAAAGCCATTCGTTGTTAACGATTGTTAAATAGCGCCGGCGATATGAAAGTTCGATGACACGGGGCGCGCACACCGATGCCCCCTTGTGTCAGACGCGTCATAGCGGCCGCCGGGCCTCGCGGGCCTTGTCAAACTCCCGCAACGGATGGGGTGTACCGCAGACGCCAACCAATCCCTCGCGAGGATCGCGCGCATGTTTCAAATCGTTCGGCTCGCGCTCGACGACAACGGCGAAGTCGACGCGCGCCGCCCGCTACAGCCGCTGTTCGAGCTTCGCGAAGACGCGATGGCGATGGCGGAGTTCGATGCGTCGCGGCTGTGGGGCGACTACGGCTGCGACGAAGAGCGGGATTGTTGGTGGGCGACCGACCCGCGCGGACGCAAATATCGCTTCGTCGTCGTATCGGTCGCCGACGCCGACGTCGCGGCCTGAATTAGATTCCCGCCTCGAATCTGGGTCCCCGCTTTCGCGGGGACGAGCGGAATCACCGGATCTCCAACGCTCATTCCCGCGCAAGCGGGAATCCAGTCAATTGCGCCCGAGCACCCGCCGCTGCTGCCGCACTTGCATCGCATCGACATGGGTGAGAACAATCCGGCGTTCATAGTGTTGCGTCCGCGCAAAGCCGGGCCCGGCATCGCGCCGTTCGCGACCGGTTGCCATGCCGCCGGCGCGCGGCTGCTCGAAGGAGACTGCGGTGGACAAGGCTTATCTCGAGGACCTCGCTCCGGGGCAGGTGTTCACCTCGGACGCGCGCACCGTCGTCGACGCCGATGCGATCAAGCGATTTG
>Ga0137371_10003898_pt1 | contig 11718 bp, 7 predicted proteins | sample SagtaG_7_FD_104919 | JGI IMG/M metagenome (GOLD analysis project Ga0137371, IMG submission 104919) | Vadose zone soil microbial communities from Sagehorn Ranch, Mendocino, California, USA - Sage1_R_40_16 metaG | ecosystem: Environmental > Terrestrial > Soil > Vadose zone | place: USA: California... | reverse complement strand
GAATACGGTCCGCGACAACCGTTCCAGCATCATGGATCATTCCACGAAGGGGGAAGCTCCGTTCGCAAATCTCGTCAAAACGCAGCTCGATGCGCAGCCAGCGGTTAAAGCCGAAAGTCGAGAGTTTCCAAATGGAGGACGGAAAGTTCTTCTCTTCTCCGACGGCCGTCAGAAGGCGGCCCGCCTTGCGCGCGACATCCCGCGCGAAGTCGAGCAGGATATCTTCCGTCAGGTTCTCGCGGTCGCAACGGCACGTTTATCTCGCATTGGCAGAGAGCCGCGCCCGAATACACACCTCTATACTGCGGTGCTGACCGTCTTGAGAGATTTCAATCTTCCGATATTCGACGGCAACGATGCACGACGCATCGAAAATGAAATCGAGCGGCTTGAGAAGGATCACGAGGGAGATAGCCTTCAGGATTTACTATCCGATTTCTCCCCGACGGACAGCCGGTCCCGTTACAAGATGGCTCTCCTGAGGCAGCTGTGCGGGCGATACTATTCCCTGGCGGGTACGTCTGTCGGCGTTCTGCTCCCAACCCAGCGGGCCGAGCAGCGCCTTCGCGCCGCGCTTCGGGCGGCCTTACCGGCACTCTTTGATTCAGACGTTGATCAACTTGCAGGAGCATGGATTTCGGAACTGTGCGACCGGTTCGCCCTCGACCGCGAAATTCCTCCAGCGATCCGCTCGCTGGCTGCTGGGTATTGGTCGAATTCATGGGGCAGCGATGGCCGTTTTGAACGCTCGCTGCGCGCAAGGCTCCCGACGATTTTAGGGGTTTCGCCTGAGTCAATCGCGACGGCCGAGGAAATCATCACCGGCGAACTCGCGCTCCGTCATGACAGCGGCGCATATTTCCTCGACCCCGCGAAACTTCGGATTTATATCGACCTCGATGCGCCGTGGTATCAATGCCGCGAGTGCACCCAGTTGATGCCGCTGCCGATCCGAAACCGCTGCATTTCGTGCGCGTCAGAGTCCCTCGACACACTCACGCCGTCCGAGAGCGAATACATTCGGTCGCGCAAAGGCTTCTGGCGCGAGCCGGTGCGGGATGCACTAGAGGCGACGCCCAAGCTGCGCAGCATCTCGGTTGAAGAGCATACAGCACAGCTATCCAATCGGGATAACACGCGCGCACATGCAACCACTGAAAAATTTGAGCTGCGCTTTCGGGATATCTCGATTGATCCGCGGGACCGCCCGATCGATGTGTTGAGCTGCACAACGACCATGGAAGTGGGCGTCGATATCGGTTCGCTCGTCGCCGTTGGCCTGCGCAATGTCCCGCCGCAGCGCGAGAACTATCAGCAACGCGCCGGTCGGGCGGGTCGGCGCGGCTCATCCGTCTCTACCGTGCTCACCTATGCGCAGAATGGGCCGCATGACAGCTACTACTACAATTTGCCGCAAGACATCGTGGCCGGACCGCCCCGGAATCCCGACATCAAGATCGACAATCCCAAGATCGCGCGGCGGCATATCACGTCGTTTCTCTTGCAGACGTTTTTCCACCGCTACATGGACGAGCGCAACGTTCCCATCGGCGGTGCAACTTCGGCGCTGTTTCGCGCGCTCGGAAAGGCCAATGACTTCTTCTTCGGCGACGGACAATCCGGGCCATCGTTTCAGGCGTTCAGGCTGTGGGTTGAGCAAAATGTGATCGCCCCGAGCGGATCGCTGCGCGAGCAAATCAGATCGTGGCTACCCGCATCGTTGCGAACCCAGCCACTGACGCTTGATGCATGGATCGGATACATTGCTCAGGAACTGATCGAGGAATTGAATTCAGTCATGCAGGGACTTGTGCCGACCGAAACGCGAGCCGAGGACGACGATGACGATGATGACCGCAACGCCCTTGGCGACGAGGAGTTGCTTGAATTCTTGTTTAGCCGGGGCATGCTTCCGAGCTACGCGTTTCCAACTGACCTGACGAGCTTTCTGGTGGAGTGCCTAACGCGGGTACCGAACTCCCAGCAGTGGAAAATGCGCATCGTCGAGCGGCCACAGCAGGGCATTAGCAAGGCGCTGAGCGAATACGCGCCAGGGCGATTGATCGTCATCAACAAGGCAACGTATCGGTCCGGCGGCGTCGTCGCCAACGTGCTTCCCACCGTGCACGACAGGGCCGCGCCGTTGTTCGCGGAGGTGGCTGACCTCGTCCATTGTGACAGTTGCAGCTTTGTCCGCGATCTTGCGGATAGGGACGCCACCCGGACCGACTGCCCAGTGTGTGGCGGCACCTTGCAGGCCACCCGTATGATCGTCCCGCAGGTTTTTACGCCGGAAGATGGAAGGGCGCTTTCCGAAGATGATCGAGAACAGGATATCACCTACGCCACGGGCGCACAGTTTCCGGTCCCGATCGGAACAACCGATCTTCCGGAGCTTCAGTCTGTAGGCGCGCGGCTCGCCTTCGCCGTTACCACGGATCGAAAGCTTGTCACCGCGAACAAGGGGCAAATTCAGAACGATAGTCATCAAGGCTTCTGGATATGTGAGAAATGCGGCAAGGCCAGTACGGAGGAGCCGATCGATGGTCCTCACCAGCGACCCTATGAGATCGAATTCGCATTCAACCAGCCCAGACCATCTAGGCACTGCAACGGCGTGTTTCATAACGTCTACCTCGGCCACGTTTTTGCGACGGACCTCTTGCTGATGCGGATGAGCGTCCAACCGCCCATGGCAACGGACACAAATGACCTGATCGTGCTAAGGGCTTTTGAGGACGCGCTCTATTCGATTGCGGAAGCGCTGCGGCTGACCGCGAGCCGCCATCCACAACTGGACCTCGACCCTTCTGAATTCGGCGCCGGCTTCCGCATAGTTCCGTCCGGAAACCCGGACGGTTTTCTGTTTCTGGATGTTTATCTGTACGACACACTGTCCGGCGGCGCGGGGTATGCCGAGCTAGCTGGCCGGTATTTGAACGACATACTACGTGACGTGCTACAGCTCTTGGAGAATTGCCCGGCGCATTGCGACCGATCGTGCGAAAGCTGCCTGTGCCATTATCACAATCAGCACTTGCGCGACCGCCTGGACCGGTTTGTTGGGGCGCAATTGCTGCGCTACGCGATGTCGGGCGAGATTCCGGAGGAAACGTCCCTTCATACACAAGCGGCAAATCTTGAGGGACTTGCGCGTCTGCTGGAGCTTGACGGATTTCGCTGCACGCCCATGGGGAATGTTGACGGCCAAACGGTTCCGCTCCTGGTCGAAAAGGACGGGACTCGGGCCGTGGTTGGCGTGCAATCTGCGTTGCTGTCCGCCAACTGGGACGGCCATTCCTTGCACCGCCTACTCAAGAGGAGGAGGATCGCGGGCAGGGTTCTTAACGACTATATTTTGCGTCGAAACCTTCCGGACGAACACCAGCTTATCCGCTCGATGTTCAATGAATGAGCACCACCGAGCATAAAATCTATGCCACCGAGGCTTCAAAATTGAATGAACTTATTTTTTGGAAACGGGGAGGCGGCAGATCGAGCTCTTCTTGCAGCCGGCGGTACACCGTCGGCGCGGCTTTGCTGGGATCACCTGCATGCAGCGGAAAGTTTCTCAATTCCGGAAATGGATTCTCTTGTAGGTGGTCAAACAATCGGCAAAATCCATCACCCATTGCTTTGATCCGGTGAATTCTGGCATCATCGCCGAAAAAATTGAACCTTTTAGTGTCTGCATAGAGGATCATAACAGCTTGATCGTGCGGCCCCAAGAATGGAACCGCAAGATATGAATGCCCCACGTCTGTAGGTCGTCTGGTTTCACCTGTCTCTTTCATATCGAGTTCTAAATCTCTAACCATATCTTCGATCACATCATAATGTTTGGTCCGCAAAATATGTCGAGTGGCAAACGCCTTACCCATTATTCCCTCTGTGACGTGGAATATCCTTCCGACATGCCTTTCGGGACCTATGGCTCCTCCGAGGTAGAAGCACATTTGTTGCAAATAGCCGCGGCCCTCTCGAACCATAAGTCGGTGCATTGTGACCCGAAGCGCTGGGTCATCATTTTCGGGTCGCAGTAGACCGGAAACAGCAGCAACAAAGGGCAGTACCGCCAGTTGTGACGCAACTGACACCGGCTCGGGGTGAGGAAAATCGACATTTGACATATTAGCCTCCTACCGAATATGACGAAATGAGCCTGGCTTCCAAAGTAGATCCGTCTGTTGCCCCTGCCGTTCTTTCATCGAAATGAGTAGGGGTTTCAGTACCCCCTGATTCGAAAACAAGTCAAGCACATTAGGCAGCTGCTTCGTGCCGTACCTTCGTACTACTTGGTCGGGCCGCGCTCGGTGCTCTTTTATTATTCCGGTTAAAGAGTTGAGGCTGAGGGTAAATGCATCGCACCTGTGCAGGAGATAGAGGAGAAACTTGTTGAGAAAAGAACTCCGATAAGCAAGCAACGTTTCCATGCTATTGTTTTTCGATCGGCTCCTTCCGGCAGCGTGCAGGATCACCTTAACGTCTTTGCGAAGTCGCTTGTTTAATTTCAACTGAAGTGGTTCCAATAGTTTGAAATTGCTTAGTACCTCATACAATGGTCTGCCATTTGGTTCGTCAAGCTCGGCTCGTAAAACGTCTTCTTGAACATCAATGTTCTTATCAAAAAGTTCATATAATATTGTGTCTTGCCGGAATCGTTCGATCGCCAACCTGCACAAGTCGATTATAGCTCCATCGCCGTATCCCGACACGACATATGTCCGAGGTGCTCCAGCGAGTATCGGTTGCCCGAGCTGATCATTTCGCCAATATGATGGTATGGATGAGTCTTGTTCCTCACCGAAGCCGGCTGCAACAATGATCGCGTCAAAGTGCTCCTTCGAGCCTTCTCCGGTTCCCGCGCGGAAAAATGATCCCTCTCGAACCGTTCTCCGTCCCGACCATTCAATTATTCCGGTCGCTGAGTTTACACGTAAGTAGTTAACTCCGAGGTACAGTCGTAAGTCGTTGTTTATTTCGCCTCCGTGAGTGGGGTTCTCACTGAGGCGGAGTCGACAATAAGCCCCAAATTTCTCAAGCATCTGACGGGCCACGTCAGACGCGCGCCCCTCAGACCAATTAAGAACTGGCAGCGATGCCTCAGGAGCTCTGCTGCCCAAACGGGGCCAATCGTAAATGCGTGGGTGCAACCATCGGTGATCCGACCCCTGTTGACGAGGACAAAGATCAAGTCGACGCTCGAATAATGTGATTCGTACTTCATTGAGGTGAGATAAAAGGCATGCCGTTGCGGTCAAACCAGCGATGCCTCCTCCTATTATTGCCACACGCTTAAACGGGACTGCGTTGCTCCGAGCCAACTCCGAAAGTGCCCACACAAGATTATGCGCTCGTACCTGTTGCCGATAAACTGTCACCCCCTTCTCTAGGCATCCCAAGACGTAGACACCGGGCACCAATCTATAGGGAGCTACTATATGTCTAGCGCGTTCCTGGTCAGTTGCCGCAGCTGGTGGAAACATTTTAGACATACGATTCCGACAAGGTATGTGACGCAAAATGCCAGTAAGCTTTGAGACGGTTCTAGTCGGTGGGTTTTCCGCTTTCACCAAATCTCAACACGCAATACAACATCTCGTTGGAGGTGTCTACAATTGCTGGCCCAGATTATAGCGCAACGCGTACCGTCCATCGAGGTTCTTACCTCCAGGAGGAGACGTATACTCAACGCTCGGGCGGCGATCGAACTGCGTCTCATTCAGCTGCTAACCCGTCTCCGGCCTGTGGCTCAGGAAACACCATATTGGCTGAGAGAGACGGCACGGGCAAATTCCCCCAACAGCGCCTAGAAGCCGCTCAGAGAGACTGATCATGGGGCGACCTGTCCCGCTAACCTGCGGCAATGACTCGCTTTCTCGGCGGTCTCGTGGAAAGCCCTATTCACGCGGACTGCGTGGTGGGCCCGGGAGGACTCGAACCTCCAACCAGACCGTTATGAGCGGTCGGCTCTGACCATTGAGCTACGGGCCCGATTCGCGGGCGATGCCGGTGCCGCTATATGCTATGCCGCACCTCCGATCGCAACCGGACGCTTCCCCGCGCCAGTCCCGGTGCTGGATCCCGTCGGGGAACGAGGCCGCTCCTGGTCCGTGACGGCGGGGCGACCCGGCGCGCGGACATGTTGAGATATGCGGTCATAGCCGGCCCTCCAGCGCGCGTTTGAAGATGGTTCGCGCCGCGCGCTTGTCGAACAGGACCGGATTGCCGCCGGCGGTCGGATCGTTCGGCGCCATGGCGACGATGCGATCGATATTGCGGTCGTCCACGTCGAGACCGGCAAGCGTGTGGGGAATGCCGATCTCGGCGCGCAGCGCCAGCACCCAATCGAGAAAGGCGCGAAAGCTCGGCTTGAGCCCGAGATAAGCAGACAGGCGGCGGATCTTTGCCTCGATGGCCTTGCGGTTGAACGCGAGCACATAAGGCGCGAACACCGCATTGGTGAGGCCGTGGTGGGTGTCGTGGAGCGCGCCGACCGGATGGGAGAGCGCGTGGATCGCGCCGAGCCCCTTCTGGAACGCGGTCGCGCCTGCGACGGCGGCCGCCATCATGTTCGCGCGCGCCTCGATATCGCCGCCATCCTTGACGGCGCGCGCGAGGTTATCCTTGACGAGCCGCATGCCTTCGATGGCGATGCCGTCGGCGAGCGGATGATAGGACGGCACGCAATAGGCCTCCAGACAATGCGAGAAGGCGTCCATGCCGGTTCCGGCGGTGAGCATCGGCGGCAGGCCCAGCGTCAGCTCGGGATCGCAGATCGCGATCTTGGGCAGCATGCGCGGATGATAAATGATTTTCTTGGTCTGGATGGCTTCGTCGGTCACGACGGCGGCGCGCCCGACCTCGGAGCCGGTGCCCGCCGTGGTCGGCACCGCCACGACCGGTGCAATCGCCTCGGCATCCGCCCGCTTCCAATAATCGCCGACGTCCTCGAAGTCCGAGATCGGCCGGCTCTGCCCGGCCAGGAAGGCGATGAGCTTGCCGGCATCGAGCGCCGAGCCGCCGCCCAGCGTCACGATGCCGTCGTGGCCCCCTGCCCGGAACGCCGCCACACCGGCCCGGACGTTGGCCTCGACCGGGTTGGGCCGCACGTCTGCGAACAAGCTTGCGGGAATGCCCGCCGCATCCAGCAGGCCGAGCGCGCGCTTCGCCGTCGCGGTGGCGGCGAGCTTCGGGTCGGTGACGAACAGCGGCCTCGCCATGCCGGCAGCGCGGGTCGCGTCCGCCAGCTCGGCGATGCGCCCGGCGCCGAACCGCACCGAGGTCGGATAGCTCCAATCGCCGCGCAATGGCATCACACGATCTCGAAATAGCGGGCGAGCTCCCAATCGGTGATGGCCTTGCGGAACTCACGCTCCTCCCACTCGCGGGTCGCGGCGTAATGCTCGACGAAGGCATCGCCGAACAGCGCGCGCGCCGGCTGCGATTGCTTGAGCCGTTGCGCCGCGTCCCACAGTGTGCGCGGCAGCCGGCGCGCCTGCGGATAGGTCTGCGCATAGGCATTGCCGACAATCGGCGCGTCCGGCTCGATCTGATGCTCGATGCCCCAAATTCCCGAGCCGATCGCGGCGGCGAGCGCGATATACGGATTGATGTCGGCCGCCGCGATCCGATATTCGACGCGCTGGGATTTCGCCGAGCCCGGAATCGCGCGGAGCGCGCAGGTACGGTTGTCGATGCCCCAGCTGGCGTCGGTCGGGGCCCAGAAGCCGGGGATCATCCGCGTGTAGCTGTTCACCGTCGGGGCCACCATCGCCAGAAACTCCGGCAGCAGCGCCTGCTGGCCGCCGATGAACCAGCGCATCGTGTCCGAGATGTGATGCGGCTGCTTTGCGTCGTGGAACGCCGGGCGGCCGCGCTTGTCCTGCAGTGAAATGTGCAAATGGCCCGATTGCCCCGGCCAGTCGCGCGACCATTTCGCCATGAAGGTCGCCATCCAGCCGCGGCGCTCGGCCAGGATTTTCGTGTAGGTCTTGAACAGCGCGGCGCGGTCCGCGGCTTCGAGCGCGTCCGCGTAGGTGATCGCCGCCTCGACGACGCCGGGGCCGGTTTCGGTATGCAGGCCCTCGAGCGGAAAGCGCATGGCCTCGCACAGCTTCAGGAGGTCCTCGTAGAACTCCGCGTGAACAGAAGCGCGCAGCAGCGAATAGCCGAAATAGCCCGGCGTGATGGTCCGCAGGTTGCGAAAATTCTTCTCGCGCACCGAATGCGGCGTCTCCTCGAACAGGAAGAACTCGTATTCGGCGGACGCCTGCGCTGAATAGCCCAGGTTTTTCGCGCGCGCGAGCACGCGTTTCAAGGTGCCGCGCGGACACAGCGCCTCGGCCGGAGGCGCGAACTCGGCCAGGAACAGCAGCATGTCGCCTTCGAGCGGCAGCGCCCGGCAGGTTTCCGGCACGATCGCGCATTGGGCATCCGGATAGGCGGTATGCCAGCCGGTGAAGCCGACGTTGTCGTAGAGCTGGTCGGAGGAATCCCAGCCGAGCACCACGTCGCAGAAGCCGAAGCCGCGGTCGAGCGCGGCTTCGAATTTTTCGCGGGCGAGATATTTGCCGCGCAGCACGCCGTCGGCATCGAACACGCCGAGCTTGACGTGGGTGAGCTTGCGCTCGCCCACGATGTTCTTGGCATCGGCCGCAGTCTTGACCTCGCTCGGCTGCATGCGGCTTCCCTTCATCGTCGTCCCGGGGCCCGAGCAGCGCGAGGGAACCGGGACCCGTGAACACCGTGGGTGCCACATTACACGAGTCGGCGTGCATGGGTCCGGCCCCGGCCTTCGCGGGGGGCATGGTTCGCGGGCCGTGCCCGCGCCGCGGAATGACGGCGCTGATACTGGGCTCCCGCCACCAAACCCGGTAAGGTCCGGCGACCATCCATGACCACCTTCACCCCGCATCAGGATGCCGCGCTCGAGGCCGTCGCCGGCTGGCTCAAGGCGAAGCCGGGCCGCGGCGCGGCGCAGATTTTCCGGCTGTTCGGCTATGCCGGCACCGGCAAGACCACGTTGGCGAAACACATCGCCCAGCATGTCGACGGCAAGGTGCTGTTCGGCGCCTTCACCGGCAAGGCGGCTTCCGTCATGCGCAGCAAGGGCTGCGAGGCCGCCACCACCATCCACGGCATGATCTACCAGGCGCACGACAGCGGCGAGGAGACGCCGAGCTTCGACCTGTGGCACGAGGGGCCGGCCGCCAAGGCGAAGCTCATCGTCATCGACGAATGCTCCATGGTCGACGCCGAGCTCGGCGGCGATCTGCTGTCGTTCGGCGTGCCCTTGCTGGTGCTCGGCGATCCCGCGCAGCTGCCGCCGATCCAGGGCGGCGGTTTTTTCACCGCCGCGGAGCCCGACGCCATGCTGACCGAAGTGCACCGCCAGGCTCGCAACGACCCGATCGTGCGCCTGTCGATGGAGGTGCGCGCCGGCAATCGGCTCGCGCCGGGCCGCTACGGGCTCACCGAAGTGGTTTTGCGCGAAGACTTCGATCCGCAGCGGGCGCTCGAGACCGACCAGATCCTGGTCGGCCGCAACGCGACGCGCCGCGCCTATAACGCCCGCATGCGCGAGCGCCGCGGGCTTGCCGACATGCTGCCGGTTGCCGGCGATAAATTGGTGTGCCTGCGCAACAACCGCCGCAAGGGATTGTTCAACGGCTCGCTGTGGCTGGTCGAGGAGCGCAAGACCTCGCGGGCGCGCACCTTGCGCCTGCGGCTGAAACCCGACGAGACCATCGGGGCGCGCACCGTGAAGGCCTCGGTGCGCCCGGAATGTTTTCTGGGCGGCATCGAGGCGTTCGACTGGCGCGAGCGCAAGCGCTACGACGAGTTCGATTTCGGCTATGTGCTCACCGTGCACAAGGCGCAAGGCTCGCAATGGGACGACGTGGTGCTGTTCGACGAATCCTTCGCCTTCCCGGACAGCCGCGAGCGCTGGCTCTACACCGGCATCACCCGCGCGGCGAAACGGCTCACCGTCGTGGTGTGATCGCACCTGGACGTCCCCCGAACGCGGTTCAGCGCAGATCCGGGTCCATTGCTCTACGCGAAACGGGAACGCAAGCCTTCATTAAGGCGTTCGAGGATTCTGGGACCCAGGAGGGTTGCAGGAGGGTTCAATGAGATATCCGGCGATCGCCATCCCGCCGATGGCCATCGGAGTGGTCCTGCTGTGCGCGCCGGCGCTCGCCCAAGACGATGCCGGCCAGATCGCCTTCAACAACGCCTGCCGCACCTGCCACACCGTGCGCGAAGGCGACAATCGCCTCGGCCCCAACCTCTCCCGCGTGATCGGCCGCAAGGCCGGGTCCTTGCCGAACTACAATTATTCGGAATCGATGAAGAAGGCCGATCTCGTCTGGGACAAGCAGAACCTCGATCGCTTCATCGCCAATCCCGACGCGGTCGTGTCCGGCAACAACATGAAGCCCTATGGCGGTATCGCCTCGGCCGAAGAGCGCGCCAAGATCGTCGCGTTTTTGGAGTCGGCGGGGCGCTGATGCAATTCAATGCGGCGTTCGGAGAGCGCCGCACACACGCTTCTGCGGATACACACGCCTGGCGAAGAGCCGGTGTATCAATGAAGGAATAAACGCGTAAGGATCGCCACGTTCAGTGCTATGCCGAATCCCACCATCCATTTCAGGATCAGCAACTCGGAATCGATCCGCGTAAATCGATTTTCGTAATCGGCGAGCGCTTCGGCCGCCTTTCGGGCCTTCTCCTCCGGCGCACCCGCAGCGATGAATGCGTCGTAAACCTCGGAAATCATCGTTGCCACGGCGGAACTCCTTGCCCGACCGGTCGGAAACATACATGAAGATAATGCCTTGCAAAAGCGACGCAACCACCACCGCTTTGCCACTGAGGCTCGTCACGCCGGCGCCAAGCGCCGGCTCGAGCGCAGCACCAGCGACGCCACGATCGAAACGTTGACGAGATTCCACAGCAGGCCGTTGGCGAACGCGGCCCGGTAGGATCCGGTGAGATCGAAAATGAACCCGGACATCCAGCCGCCGAGCGCCATGCCGAACAGGGTCGCCATCAGCACCAGGCCGAGCCGGGTTCCGATCTCCCGCGGCGGAAAATAGTCGCGCACGATCACCGCGTACATCGGCACGATGCCGCCCTGGAAGAAGCCGAACAGCGCCGAGATCACGTAGAGCGAGGCGAGCCCGTTGAACATCAAGTAGAGCAGCAGCGCCGCGCCCTGCAGCAGCGAGCCGATCAGCAAGGTCGCCAGGCCGCCGATGCGGTCGGCCAGAAACCCGGAGCCGATGCGGCTGACGATGCCGCACGCCAGCATGAGCGAGAGCATCTCGGCGCCGCGCGCGACCCCGTAGCCGAGATCGCCGCAATAGGCGACGAGGTGGACCTGCGGCATCGACATGGCGACGCAGCAGGCAAGCCCCGCGACGCACAGCAGGATCTGCAGCGCGCGGGGCGAGAGCGCAAGCTTGCCCTGCGCGTGCGCGAGCAACGCATCCGCCGCGACGGCCCGGCGCATTTCCGGGCGCCGGCGCAAGAGAAACACCAGCGGCAGCATGGTCGCCGCGCAGAACAGCCCGATGCCGACGTGGGTCGCGCGCCAGCCCGCCGCGGCGATGAAATGCTGCACCAAAGGCGGCCACAGCGTGCCGGCGAAATAATTCGAGGAGGCGACCAGCGCCACCGCGACGCCGCGCCGGCGCTCGAACCAATTCG
>Ga0137371_10003893_pt1 | contig 11727 bp, 10 predicted proteins | sample SagtaG_7_FD_104919 | JGI IMG/M metagenome (GOLD analysis project Ga0137371, IMG submission 104919) | Vadose zone soil microbial communities from Sagehorn Ranch, Mendocino, California, USA - Sage1_R_40_16 metaG | ecosystem: Environmental > Terrestrial > Soil > Vadose zone | place: USA... | reverse complement strand
GGTGATGCAGTTGCTGCTGCATCCCACTCAGGATCTTTTCGAGCTTCTCTCGAACAAGGCCTGAATTGACGACCCCTGCGATACCGCACATAGGTGCAAAGTAGAAAGTGGAAATTAGGAAGTAGAAATTAGCTTCGGATGTCAGACGCTGCACATCGGGAAAGTGGAAAGGCTAAAGGTTAAAGTAGAAGACAAAGGCAGCATTACCTAAAGATAGGCTTCTAAGATCTACTTTCTACTTTCTTAATTTTGAATTTCTGCTGTGGTCGACGAACGGCTGGATGATCTCCCTCACCCGTTCGACGAAACGGTTGTAGCCATAAGCGTTGGTCACATCGCGTCTCAGCTCTTCTGGCTGCTGTAAAATGCGCAACGGATGAGTTTTTGAAAGCACCTGAGTTAATGCCGTTGATATTTCATCCACGCACTCGGGATTGACCAGAACTCCAAGGCGCCCATTCAAGACCGCGTCAACCGAGCCATCCGTGTTGCCGGCGATGACTGGTTTGCCGCATGCCAATGCTTCCAGAAAAACAATGCCAAATCCTTCGCCTTTGCTCGGCATCGCGAAGACGTCACATAGATTGTAGAAGGCGCAAAGTTCGTAATCTGGAATATAGCCGGTAAGAATCACACTATCGGTCAGCTCTAATTCATTAATCAGCCGTATGACGCGTGATCGATCAGACCCTCGTCCACCAAGAATATAACGCACGTGAGGGAAGACGCGTTTCACCGCCGGCAATGCCCGTAGCACCTGATCGTATCCCTTATATTGCTCCACGCTCGCCAGCCGTGCCACCGTTAGAATCACCGGTTGATCGGCGCGAAGCCCATATCGTTTCAGGAGGAAATGAGGCTTCGGTCCAGGCTCGAATTTCTCCAGATCGCACGTATTCGGCAGCACTTCGATTGCGTCCGCAGAAATACTCAAACCGATCGCCATTTGCTTTCTCGTGAATTCACTGACCGCGAGTAATCGATCCGCGCTCTGGAGCGCCCGCCGCACCTGACCGCTTTGAATCTGCCAGACCTCCACGCCATGACCCAGCGCAATGAAGGGAACTTTCAATAACTTTTTCAACCAATGCGCAATCGGAGTGAAATTGACGTGAGCGGTGATGATCAGATCGGGACGCTCACGCACCGCCCGTCTTAATAGTTCTACGGTAAAAGCGGCCGTGCGCTGCGATAGCGCCCACCAGCCAACCGTCGAGAATTGCGTAACACTGTTCTCTTCAGGATCGGGCGCTGACTGATCGTTCTTTGATATGACCGCAATCCGAGAGTCAGGCAAACATTCATGTAGCGCGCGAACCAAGAATCGAGACAGCATCTGGATGCCGCCCGTGGCTGAAACGTAGTCCGGCACCCATACATGAACTTTCATTCTGTGATCTGCGGCATGGCTTGCCTCCCTATCAACAACAAACATCTCTTCTACTTCCTACTTCCCACTTTCTAATTTCTACTTTCTAATTTCTTAATTTCTAATTTCTACCTTGTAACTCCTACTTTCTCCTTTTCTTCAATTATTCGCTCATACAATTCCATCTTCTGCTGAATCGGCTCGTCCCACGATAGCTCCCGCTTGACCTGCTCGCGCTGCGCGGTTAAAAGGTCCCGCTGCACCGGATCCAGCATCACTTGCAATCCTTTAGCGAGAGATTCAACCCCGAGTGGAACCGCCAACCCTGCTCTTCGGTCGATCAATGGTGCGATTCCGCATGTGTTTGTCAGGAGTACGGGAACTCCGGCGGCGACTGCTTCACCAGCAGCATTCCCGAAGCTTTCGTTAAGCGAAGGCAAAACAAAAAGATCGGCCAGCCCTAGTGCTGCACGCTGTTCCTCTTCATAGAGCGGACCACAGAATGTGACACGCAGTTCCAGCTGCTTATTAGACACGATGGAACGAAGTTTCCGAATATATGATTCTTCCAACGAAGGTCCCACAAGGAGCAGCCGCGTTCTAGGGATATCAGCCTCCGCGAACGCGAGGATCAGTTGTTCAAGATTTTTGATCAGGCTGATCCGGCCAATAAACAGCACAACTCTTTCGTGGGGTGACAAGTTCCAGCGAACCCGTAACTCGTCGCTGGGAGGCAGGTTTTTGAACCTCTCCAGATCAATCCCGTTGGGTCGATAGATCAGTTTGTGCGACGGAACGATTTTTTTAAGATCTTTCAACTCCGCTCTGGAGGTAGCAATAACAACCTGTGACTGCCGAATCATTCGCCGAGTAATCGCCAAATTGTAAGAGAGCTTGGCTAAGCGATTTCTTGCGCGCGGAGGATACATGCCAAGCGGCTCGAGCACGGTGGGTTTATGATATCGATGCGCAAATTGCACGGCAAGCGGGCAAAGGAAATTATATAAGCCATAGCAATGGATCAGGTCAGCATCACGGATCGCGCTGGAAAGTGAACATCGATCAAGCGGGAGTTGCCTCAAACCCTTCCCGACCCATGGCAGGTATTGGACGGGAACGTTCTCGACTGACCTTCGCTCGCGATTCCTTGCATTAGCGAAATCAAACGTGATAGCCATCACCTCGATTTGCCGGCGTAGGAGTCCACTCGCCAGCGCATGAATCTTCCGTGGCGGGCCCCCAAACTTGTGCTCCGGGTAATAGAAGGGTGTAACGAAAACAATGCGCATCGCAACCCCGAAGGTTCGACTTTTTCAGGCTTCGCTCGATTGCGGCTCCACCGGAACCGCTGGACGACGAAGAGGCCATGCCTGACGGCCGCTAAGTGCCGTCCGGAACCCCGGCAGGATGAAATAGATACCAGCAATTATCACAAGGGACTTTACCGTCCAATTAAGGGAGTAATCAATTCCGTCTTCCGCCTTTAAGGCTGCGAAGAAAATGAATGGTGCCACGGCCCACCAGAATGGGCGCACGAACGCCTTATTACAAACCCATCGGAAGAGTAAACCGAAAAACAACGCGTAGAAGCCGCATCCGATTATGCCGCCAACAAAACCGAAGTTGGCATACATCTCCCCCGCATAACCCAGATTCATTGACGTGCTTTGGTCACCCACTTCCAATTCCATTCCAGCATAGCGCGCCATGTATTCCTGACCTCCGGCTTGGAACTTCTCTTCTGCGATCGCTCTTGGAAGAAGTGCCGACATTGCTGCGGTCTTAATCGTATTGCCCTTTGCATAAGGCTCCAAAGCTGGAACAAAAAACATGATTCGATTGATAATCCAACCTTGATTATAACGAACTGCGGTGTCGGCGATGAACGCGCTGCTCAAATCGAAAGTGGCCGCATGCTTAAGGCTGGTAGCCAAGTACTGTACAAAGGTCACAGTTCCACCAAGGGAATTTTGAGCCCTCATTTCCAACTCATCTGCGCCCAGTAAATCATCGTCTCTGGCACCACGCATGCGCCACTTGGCTTCCTGGAATGCTGGAAGAAATAGCGCGCCAGCAAGAAGCATACAGAGCACGGCGCGCTGAGATGGTTTAACACAGTACATCCAGACCGCAACGGTCCAGCAAAGCCACAACAGTAACGGATGAAACATTCCGGTTTCCGCCGCAAACATTACTTCCGATGCAAGGACAATCGCTAATCGCCAGCTCCATCCTGGCGCTTGAGCGAGCATGCGGCCATAGACGCCAATGTAACGAAGGTTGGCAACAAGGACAAACACGAACGCTAAGATGGGAATCTTGACATGTGAGCACAGCACCATTGCCACCAGCCCCACCACAAATAATATATCCAATTCGACTAGCAGTTGACCAGTCTTTAAAAACGTCGGCCGTACTTTTGGCTTAATTCCGATAAGGCTCAGCGACCACCCAATGCAAATAGAGACAATCACTGGCCCGGCGTAGGAAAGATAAAACGGTAGCGCAGAACCAAGGTCGTAGGTTGGATCCTCTGGGGGATAATAAAGGCTGACCCAGGCAGCGAGGACGTACTGAAGCGCCGAAATCATGATCGCAATGTGAGGAAAAGGAACGATGTACCGAGATGCGTATCTCATGTGGTAAGCAGTCAACGTGACCAAAAATACAGTCACCCCAATCCAGACGGAGATGAAGAGGCTCATCCAAGCTGCCACCCCGCCAATTAGGAGACTCACGAGAAGCCCAATTCTCCATTCTCTTCCCGTCAGGAACAGATACCGCCTCTCGCATTGTTCCAATAAAGCTTGCGGTTGCATTGCGCCTTTTAATTGGAATTCAGCATCGTGCGCAACCTGTCGGCATAGGTGTGACCGCCTTTCACGATATGAAGATGCAGGGCATCGCGGAGCTTCCGGCGCAGAGCGTTATCTTGCAACAGGAACTTTGTTTTCTCCACCATTTCAGACGGGTTTTTGAAATAAATCACTCGCTCGCCATCCTCGCCAAATATTTGCCGATGCTCTACGGTATCCTCGGTCACCATGCAAGCACCGACCGCCGGTACTTCGAAGGTTCGCATGGAATGTCCATCACGATTTTCATGACGCACCAGGCAAAGCGCTACTCTGCATGAGGCAATCGCCTCGCGCAACGTAGGAATATCCGCTTGTCCCCTAGTAATGCCGCGTATCCCATGGTAACGCTCCCAATAATTGCCATAGAGCCGCACGTCCCAGCCTGCACGCACCGCAGCTCGCACATATTCCACTCTGCTCGGCTCGGCCGTTCCGGCGAAAAACAAATCACTCGTCTCTTCCAACTGCTTATTTTCAGCGGGAAAAAACAGGTCCGGATCATATCCAAACGGAAGGTAACGAACATCGTGGCAGCCGTGCGCCCCCAACTCGTCGAGATTTGCCAGCCGTGGACTAAAGATTGTATCATATTCGGGCAGCGCACGGAGAAACCAGGGAGCGCGCATAAGCGGATTAAATGGGTCGTCCGTAGAAAAATTGATACAACGCACTCCGTCCTTCCGGCATTTTGTAAGAGCTTTTCGCGAAATGGGCGCTGTCCCGGTGGCAAGGAGAACTTGCGGCTGGAAAGCGCGGCATGATTTGATAACAAGGCAGCTAAAGGATTCGAGCGCGATTGGGCGTCTCCCGCAAAAGTGCCACAGAAATTTCTGGACGATGGCGCCATGTCGCCAGGCGGTTTGCATGTCGCAAATCTCTGCCTCGATGCCTTGCTGGCGAGCCGCACGCATTAGCGACCCGCCAATATGTGATCCACCAATCGCGCCGACGATGAGGATTCGCAGCTGTTCGGATCGACCGCGCGCATCGCCCATTGTGTTATCCAACGTGGCTTCGTTGTTGTCGTGCCCGAATCACGTTCGCTACAGCGTCTTTTAAACGTCTCAATACCGAGACAGGCGCGAGTAATCCAATTATTGTGGCAAAACTATAACGCAGCCAAATGGCAGGCCGATGCATCAGATTCAACTGGTATTCAGCAAAAGCTCGGCTTGGCCATAATGCTCGTGCGAGACCGCAGGCGAACGCCCAGTTGGCCACTCGCCGATATTCCATCAACCAAAACAGGTAGCTGGTAGTGAGCATTTGTCGGATTGCCATGGCAGTAACTTGCGAACGCTTTTCAGCAGCCACATAACGCATGACAGCATCAATCGTAACACGCATTACCGAAAGAAGTCCGCCATCATGGGCCTGAAACGACCACAGCTCGTTCTTGTGCTTTGTTGCATAGCTGGGGACCCCCTTGCCTTTTATCTTTACATCTTTGGCAACTGCTACGCAGTCTATCGCACCGAGCCGTCCTCCGGCCGCAAGGATTCGGCAGCCTAAATAAATCTGGTAGTAAATGGAGTAGTCCCAATGATCAGTCTCATGAGCAAGCGCTGCCTCGCGACTATAAATAAGGCCGCTAACGAAGCTGAACATCCGGAAGTTAGCCAAGGCCGCTGAGGGCCCGCTGCCAATCACCTCTGTTGCGAAAACGCGCTTAATCGGGCTGGAATCATCGTGCCATTGCTTATAATTGGTTACTGTTACTTCGGGCCAGCCGAGCTCACGCAAGCCAATCACTAGCTGCTCAACAACGTGCTCATCAGCCAGGGCATCATCGTTGCCGAGCAGCATTACATATGGTGCCGTCGCTGCACGCAAACAAAATCGCACGTTACCGTCATAACCGAGATTTTTCTCTTGAGCGTAGTAGCGATATGGCCGGCCCGATTTTTCGAGTAATGGCGGAATGATTTTATTTGAATCGTCGGGGGAACAATCATCCGAAACCAGAATCTCAAATTGATCGGAATCTTGTTCAAAAACAGTTCGCAGTACAGTCTCAAGATACTCTCGATGTTTGTAATGCGGAATTGCGATGGTGATAAAAACATTCGACTCGGCCGTGCGCGAGGAAAGCAGTAGTCGGTCTCCTGTGTTGTTACGCTGCATTGGTCGTCACCGTCGCTTCTAGTTCGGAAAGGCTATGATTTGGCCCCATATCCCATCCGGGTCTGGCCAACCTCTATCCAATCGGTTGATTTTTTCACCAGTGTTTGTCCTGTAGACCGAGTAATCCTTGCTCTGTAAGATCGCTCCGACTGCGCAATCTTGTTCTTGCGTGTGCAGATCGAGCAGGATGACGGGCCTAACCTCAGAGAGAGTGCGGCTCGCGCCCAGTAAAACCTTAGATTCAGCTCCTTCGACGTCTACCTTGACCAAAGATGGCGGCTGATTGCCTTCGCCCGAGATAAAATCGTCCAGCGTTGTCGTCGGCACGGAAAGAGTGCGTGTCGCGGAAGTATTGCTCTGAACGAGGTGGCCGGCACCAGCGTGATGTCCTTCCACGAATTCCGAGGGACCGACACGGTCCGATATCGCAACTCGAACGCAACGAACATTTTTAAATCCGTTCAACGCCACATTGCTCTGAAGTTCTGCAAAAATGAGTGGCACCGGCTCAAAAGCGTACACTCGTCCATGAGACGCGAGTCGGGCCATCAATAGGGTGTGGATCCCATAATTAGCGCCAACATCGAAAACCGACCAATTCTGTTGGATGTATTTTACCATCAGGTTTTGTGCATCGCTTTCCCACCGACCAAGCAGAGGGGACAGACCGTATTCAGGGAAAATTCTGTAACGCAGTCCTCTGCCTGGTCCTGCGATGATCTGCCGAACTTTACCCGGGCGATAAAGCGTTGCTGAGAGGATGCGTCTTATCAAACATTTAAACATGACTGATGCATGAAATTGATGTGTCGATTCGACGGCAAATCACGTGAGACGCAAGCGCAATGTATCAAATCCACTCAGCATCCTTCGCCCAGTATTGTTATCTCACAAAAGCATCAAATTTGGAAGCTACGTTCGCTCGTAGGCAAAAACATTTCTCCTACGGCCCCGGAGATTGAATCCCATGTTTTCGATCAGCTTGTGCAGATCGGATATCAAATAAGTTTTGCCCCTAAATTGGGTCGGATGAAGGTCGATGATGAGTTGTTTGCACAATTTAAGGACGCCTGGCTCGTTCTCCAAAAGCCCTGCCTCCGCTCCTTCCATGTCACAAACCAACGCAAAATTTTTCAAGCGGAAGTCTTCGTGAACCCGCGACAGCGTTATCGCCCGAACACGCGCCGCATCACTCGTGGCCTGACCTACATTTGATCCAATGAGATTTTCATCGATCCGCAGCGAAACTACTTCTGCACCGCTATAATCAATGGCACCGTTCACGACACGAACAAATTCCCGGCTGAGGTAGTTTCTTCTGATGTTATGGAGAAGGGTCGTGGCAGCCGCAGGGTTTGCCTCGACACAGATGAGAGACTTTTCCGGCGCCTGAGCCCGCAGCATAAGACACGAAATCACCCCCTCGCCACTGCCCAGCTCAATTATGTCGACATCCGGTCGCAGGTACTCTGAAATGAGCCGTCGCTCACTTTTTTCGTAAAGTCCCCAAAACAAGCTGGCCACCTGCTGGTAGGGGACATAGCCATCAACCTCGAGATCAAAAGAGTGGCCCTGAAAAGGAATATCACCATGAAACCACTTATGAATGGCTTTGCCAACAAGGCGATGACATAGGCCGCGGAAACCAACGGTTACCTTGACTTTCGAAGGCCACGAGGAAAAACTCATTTGGCCAAAGCTGACAAAGCCTTATCCAGATGTTCAACGAGTTCCGCGGATGGGCCCATCTCGGCGTCGAGTTCTCCGACGAAGGAGGTACCCGAGGTACTCAATTTAAACCATTGAAGGGACTGTCCCGGGTGCGTGATCGTAGGTGCACCAGACAAAAATGAGGCCCAGGCACTAAACGAGCTGCCTCCAGCACCGATTAATACGCGCGACTTCGCGAGGATGAATAGGTCGCTGATCGCACTGGCCGATTTGACCAGCTCAACGCCAGGTTCTTGCAACAATGGTTGCAGGTTCGATTCCGCTCCCTCGGACACGACAAAGGCCTTGGCCTGCCGACAGATTGCCTCCCGAATCTGTCTAAGAGTCTTGACATACCCATCTAGCGGAATGCGAACCGCCCCTCGCGTGAAGAATTCGCTCGCGTCCGTTGGGTCACGAAAATCTTTTCCGCGGCGAACATTGATTCCGATAGGAATTTCGCCGTAACGATCTGAAACTTGCAACCACTTTGGCTTTGTAATCTCGCGCAGCCAGTTGTAAATACAGCTTCTCGCCTGTTGCCAATCGGCGAAATGATACGGGCCATTGGAGAAAACAATCAACTTATCTGGCCCATCCCTGTCGAGATGATCAAAGTCAACATCTTCTAAAACTCGATCGGCCTTTATCAAGAGGGTTATTCGGCGTGTACCGGAGACTTCGTCTTTGCCAGGTCTGAAATTGTCCCAGAGCAAAATTTTCCGCAGCGCATTCGCGTACGCGATTCCACCGCGGGTGATCGAAGCCCCTCTTACATGCGCCCAGTGCGGGCTTAGCATCGGTACACAATAACGCTGGGCATAGATTTTACAGCGGGCCCAGGGAAATAGTCTATTACCAAGCCCACTAGACCGCACAAATGTGGGGTAACAATAAAGCATCTGAAGCTACACTGATCCCAGGATTCTCTTCATGACTGGCGCAAACTGCGTTTCGTAATTCCAGTCAGTTAAAATGCGTTGACGCCCTGTTGTACCCATTTGCTTTCGTTCCTCCGGGTGATCGAGAAACCATCGCAAGGCTCCTGCAATGCTTGCGGGATCGCGTGGATCACAGGCTAATCCAAAATGTGACTGGACAAATACTTCATTCCAATCGGGAAGATTTGACACAAGTAGCGCAAGTCCACACAGCAGATAATCGAATGGCTTGTTGGAAGCTCCAACCATTGTAGCCATGCTGAGGTCCTGCGAATCTATCGGTAGAAGAGCTAATCCAACGTGTGCTTGAGAGCATCTTGCAAGCAATTCAGCTCGCTGCGGCAGCGTACCGATATGCCTGACTCGACTTGATACGCCCACCTTCTCAGCTTCAGCAAGAATTTCGCGGATGTAGCCTTTGTGTCCAATCGTTTCGTAACCTGCAAATTCCAGGCTCACGGCGTACGGAAGCTCAGCTAACGCATGAACGACATTCAGCGGCAGTCGATCTGGCACGATCGAACCGTGATAAAATACTCTCAGGTCTTTGCTACGAAGCTGAGGCAGAATCGCTTTCGCTTCGAACTGCGATGGACAATTCCAGACGCAGTATAACGGCCTTTTGGTTTGGGTCTGCCGCTTAAAGACCCGGATTCGCTTTTCGTTAGGAAGAACACAAAAATTGGCACGGCGAGCGAAATGCCGTCGCGTCCATAATATCGCGCGCATGAACAGGGTTGTTACTGATGCATCCGGGTTTACTTCGGCTGGAGTGTCATGTTCATGGTAGATGACGTTGAACATGGGCCAGAATGTTAGAAACCATGCGATCGGAGAGGCGAGGACGTCCGAGGCATACAGCCACTTCGGCCTCCAGCTCAGTGCAGTCCACACTGCCCACAGACAAAATAGCAAGTAGTGAATCTTCTGCCGAATCCCGGGCGCGCAAAATTTCATTTCTCGAACTTGGATATTCTTGTGAGTCGGGAATCGGAGAGCTTCAGTACCGGCTGTAACAATTCCCAGCAGAAGAACTTTCGCGCCGGCACTAGCCAGAATGCGTGCGCCGTGTTGGACTGGCGGATATGCTCCCGGGTTCGAATACTGGATGTAGAGGATTTTTTTTTCTCTGGATACCGACACGCTAAAACTTTATGGACTTTTCACTGCAAACCAATTTTCCAGTCCGGTCGCCCTGCGCTTCCCGTTAGGACGATGATGTTCGCGCCGCAAATCGCCAAAGGGTCGTTGCTAACAGCGGCATTACGGTCCTTCTCAACTCATGTTTGATTGCTGCACGGCAGAAATTTCTTTGGTTGCAAAGCGCCCTACGATTAACCTGAGCGCCGCCAGTACACTCCGGTCCAATCAATCTCTGTGATTTCATCCATGATGTTATGGGCACTCCGGAAGTCAATTACAGCTTGTTTGCACGCGGGAATGCAGCCGTAATCGTCAATGATACAGAATCCTCCAACAGATAGTTTAGGATACAAAGCTTTGAGGGCATCGGTCGTCGATTCGTACATATCACCGTCGAGCCTCATTACAGCGATCTTTTCAATTGGGGCTTCAGCTAAAGTATCTTTGAACCACCCCTTTAGGAATCGCACCTGGGCATCAAGCAGCTGATACCGTGCGAAGTTCTGCTTGACCTCGTCGAGTGTTATCGCAAGCCGAGGCTGCTTCCATAAGAAACTACCGGCATCTTCTGGATACGTTTCTACGTTAGGCCGAGGCAGGCCTTCGAACGAATCCGCAACCCAAATTCGGCGACTAGTGTCACCGTACGCGGCAAGAACCGCTCGCGCAAAGATACAAGCACCTCCACGCCAAACGCCTGTTTCAATGAAATCCCCGGGTACTTCTTCACGGATGACTTTGTCCAGACAGTATTGAATATTACCTAGTCTTTTGAGACCAACCATTGTTTCGGCATCAGCAGGTTGGTCTGCGCCGTGCTCTCTCTGAACTGGATCGAATGGGATATGGTGGCAGAGATCGATCCTGTAAATATCAAAAAGTTTCCGCATAAGAGGGTAAGCCAGGGGAAACAAACTCCACCACACCCGCCGGTTCAAAATCTTGTTCGGCCGTACCGGAATGTATTCGGCTCCCGCGATGTAGCGGGTCAGAACGTTTTTCATCAATTCTAAGTACAGAGTTCTTAATAAACGAGAATTTTCCATTCCGCTTGTTTTCCCTTCACCGCTTTTTCTCAACCATGATCATCTCGCGGACAATGTCCGGCAAGAGGCTGGTAACATAGATCGGAAGTTTAAGTCCCTCTAATGTCCGAGGAATCGCCGCCTCCAACTGGCCAAAGCTTCGGCCCTGCGAATCCCCAGGACTTTCCGCGCCAAAGCATATAGGCGGGAGTGGGACACGGTAAAGTCCGGTTCCAACCTCAAGACTTTCGCAATCAGCCGCTCGAACGCATCCTGATCACGATCGTAATAGTTCTGTGCGAGCGTGAAATAAGATAGCGCCAAAGCTTTTCGGTATTCCTCGGTCAGACGGCCTGTCGATTGCAACTGCGCCATCACGCGCCTCCAGACTTCGGGTTCGTAGGTTTCGGCGATCCCCCGAACCTCAGGCAACACAAGCACCCGATCCGTGCCGTTGATTACACGCTCCAGTCCAGCATGCGCCGAAATCCGAATGATCCTGTCATAAATCGGACGAAGTGCATTCCACAACCATGCGGCATTTTTCAGCGGCGCAG
>Ga0137371_10003890_pt1 | contig 11728 bp, 10 predicted proteins | sample SagtaG_7_FD_104919 | JGI IMG/M metagenome (GOLD analysis project Ga0137371, IMG submission 104919) | Vadose zone soil microbial communities from Sagehorn Ranch, Mendocino, California, USA - Sage1_R_40_16 metaG | ecosystem: Environmental > Terrestrial > Soil > Vadose zone | place: USA... | reverse complement strand
CGATCGGTGGAATGAGCTGATGGCCCGTGCCGCGGCGGGATGACATCCGGCACGTGCTGGTGATCGGCTCCGGGCCGATCGTGATCGGCCAGGCCAGCGAGTTCGACTACTCCGGCACCCAGGCCTGCCGGGTGCTGCGGGCCGAGGGGCTGCGGGTCAGCCTGGTCAACAGCAACCCGGCGACCATCATGACCGACCCGGAGTTCGCCGACGCGACCTACATCGAGCCGCTGACCCCGGAGTTCGTCGAGCAGGTCATCGCCCGGGAGCGGCCGGACGCGCTGCTGGCCACGCTCGGCGGGCAGACCGCGCTGAACATCGCGGTCCAGCTGCACGAGCGTGGCGTGCTGGACCGGCACGGGGTGCGGCTGATCGGCGCCGACGTCGAGGCGATCCGGCGCGGCGAGGACCGGCAGCGGTTCAAGGAGATCGTCCGCTCGGTCGGCGGCGAGGTGCCCCGGTCCGCGGTCTGTCACTCGGTGGACGAGGCGGTCCGGGCGGCCTGCGAGCTCGGCCTGCCGGTCGTCGTCCGGCCGTCGTTCACCATGGGCGGTGCCGGGTCCGGGCTGGCCAGGGATGCCGCCGAGCTGCGCCGGATGGCCGGCGCCGGGCTCGCCGCCAGCCCGGTCCGCGAGCTGCTGGTCGAGCAGAGCGTGCTCGGCTGGAAGGAGTTCGAGCTCGAGCTGATGCGCGACCGCGCGGACAACGTGGTGGTCGTCTGCTCGATCGAGAACGTCGACCCGATGGGGGTGCACACCGGCGACTCGGTGACCGTCGCGCCGGCGATGACCCTGACCGACCGCGAGTACCAGCACATGCGCGACGTCGGGATCGCGGTGCTGCGGGCGGTGGGGGTGGACACCGGCGGCTGCAACATCCAGTTCGCCGTGCACCCGGGCACCGGGCGGATGGTCGTCATCGAGATGAACCCGCGGGTGTCCCGGTCGTCCGCGCTGGCCAGCAAGGCCACCGGCTTCCCGATCGCGAAGATCGCCGCCCGGCTGGCCATCGGCTACACCCTGGACGAGATCCGCAACGACATCACCGGACAGACCCCGGCCTCGTTCGAGCCGGCGCTGGACTACGTCGTGGTGAAGGTGCCGCGGTTCAACTTCGAGAAGTTCCCCGGCGCCGACCGCGGCCTGACCACGAGGATGAAGTCGGTGGGCGAGGCGCTGGCGCTCGGCCGCAGCTTCACCGAGGCGCTGCAGAAGGCGATGCGGTCCACCGAGACGGACGCGGCCGGCTTCTGGACCCGGCCCGACCCGCCTGGCTCGACCCGGGAGTCCACTCTGGACGCGTTGCGCACCCCGGCGGAGGACCGGCTCTACGCGCTGGAGCGGGCGCTGCGGCTGGGCGCGAGCGTCGAGCAGGTCAGCCGGACCAGCGGGGTCGACCCGTGGTTCGTCGACCAGGTGCTGTCCCTGGTGGAGCTGCGGGCCGAGGTCGAGGACGCACCGGCGCTGGACCCGGCCCTGCTGCGCCGGGCGAAGCGGGCCGGCTGCTCGGACCGCCAGGTGGCCGCGCTGCGCCCCGAGCTGGCCGGCGAGGACGCCGTCCGGCTGCTCCGGCACCGGCTCGGCATCCGTCCGGTGTACAAGACCGTGGACACCTGCGCTGCCGAGTTTTCCGCCCGCACCCCGTACCACTACTCGGCCTATGAGGGCGGCTACGAGGGCGCCCACGAGGGCGCCGATGCGGAGTCCGAGGTGCTCGACCAGCCGGACCGGCCGAAGGTGCTGATCCTGGGCTCCGGGCCGAACCGGATCGGCCAGGGCATCGAGTTCGACTACTCGTGCGTGCACGCGGCCATGGCGTTGCGGGACGCCGGCTACGAGACCGTCATGGTCAACTGCAACCCGGAGACCGTCTCCACCGACTACGACACCGCGGACCGGCTGTACGTGGAGCCGCTGACGCTGGAGGACGTGCTGGAGGTGGTGCACGCCGAGCAGTGCTCCGGCACCGTCGCCGGGGTGCTCTGCCAGCTCGGCGGGCAGACCCCGCTCGGGCTGGCCCGGCGGCTGGAGCGGGCCGGGGCGCCGCTGGCGGGCACCTCGCCCGCGGCGATCCACCTCGCCGAGCACCGCGGCGCGTTCGGGCGGCTGCTCGCCGAGGCCGGCCTCACCGCCCCCCGGCACGGCACCGCGACCTCCTACCCGGAGGCCCGCGCGGTCGCCGCCGAGATCGGCTACCCGGTGCTGGTGCGCCCGTCCTACGTGCTGGGTGGGCGCGGGATGGAGATCGTCTACGACGAGACGGCGCTGGCCGCCTACGTGGAGCGGGCCACCGCGGTCAGCCCGGAGCACCCGGTGCTGGTGGACCGGTTCCTGGACGACGCGGTGGAGCTCGACGTCGACGCCCTGTTCGACGGCACCGAGCTGTACCTCGGCGGGCTGATGGAGCACATCGAGGAGGCCGGCATCCACTCCGGCGACTCGGCCTGCGCGCTGCCCCCGATCACCCTGGGCGCGAAGGACATCGCCGCGGTCCGCGCGGCCACCGCCGAGCTGGCCAGCCGGATCGGCGTGCGCGGGCTGCTGAACGCGCAGTACGCGCTGAAGGACGACGTGGTCTGGGTGCTGGAGGCCAACCCGCGGGCGTCGCGTACGGTGCCGTTCGTGTCCAAGGCGACCGCGGTCCCGCTGGCCAAGGCGGCCGCCCGGATCGCGCTGGGCGCGTCGATCGCCGAGCTGCGGGCCGCCGGGCTCCTCCCGGCCAGCGGGGACGGCGGCGACCTGCCGCTCGACGCCCCGATCGCGGTGAAGGAGGCGGTGCTGCCGTTCTCCCGGTTCGCCACCGCCGAGGGGCACGGGGTGGACACCATCCTCGGCCCGGAGATGCGCTCCACCGGCGAGGTGATGGGCATCGACGCCGTGTTCGGCACCGCGTTCGCCAAGTCGCAGGCCGCCGCGTACGGGTCGCTGCCGACCAAGGGCCGGGTGTTCGTCTCGATCGCCAACCGGGACAAGCGGGCCGCCCTGTTCCCGGTCAAGCGGCTGGCCGACCTGGGGTTCGAGGTGCTGGCTACCGAGGGCACCGGGCAGGTGCTGCGGCGCAACGGGGTGGACGCGCAGGTGGTGCCGAAGTACCGGGCCGGGCCGGACGACTGCGTGCAGCGCATCCTGCGCGGCGAGGTCGACCTGGTGTTCAACACGCCGTGGGGCAGCCCGGGCAACTCCGGGCCCCGGCTGGACGGGTACGAGATCCGCACCGCGGCGGTGACCATGGGGATCCCGTGCATCACCACGGTGGCCGGCGCGGCCGCCTGCGTGCAGGGGATCGAGGCGCTGCAGCGCGGGACGGTGGGGGTGCGCTCGCTGCAGGAGTACCACGCCCAGCTCCGGGCCCTGTCCGCGCCGCCGCCGGCCGCAGAGCGGGGGCCCTGAACATGCCGCCGGTGCAGGTCCGCGGCGAGGTGCTGTCCCGCCGCCGGGCGGGCGCCTACCACCTGCTCGAGCTGGTCGCGCCTGGGGTCGCCGACACGGCCCGGCCGGGGCAGTTCGTCGCGCTGCGGGTCGGCGGGCCGGTCAGCGGGCTGCTGCTGCGCCGGGCGTTCGCCATCTACCGGGCCACCCCGGTGGGCGCCTACGCCGGCACCGTGCAGATCGTCGTGGCGGCGCGCGGCGCCGGCACCGAGTGGCTGGCCGCGGTGCGGCAGGGCGAGCAGCTGGACGTGGTCGGGCCGCTGGGCGCGCCGTTCCGGCTGCCGACCACCGCGGTCGGCTGCGTGCTGGTCGGCGGCGGCTACGGCTCGGCGCCGCTGTTCGGGCTGGCCGAGGCGCTGCGGGCCCGGGACTGCCGGGTCGACATGGTGCTCGGTGCGGCCACCGCCGACCGGGTGTTCGGCGCGCTGGAGGCCAAGCGGGCCGCGTCCTCGGTCGTGGTCACCACCGAGGACGGCTCGACCGGCGTGCAGGGCCGGGTCTCGGACGTGCTCCCGGACGTGATCGAGCAGTCCGGTGCTCTGGTCGTCTACGCCTGCGGGCCGATGCCGATGCTGCGCGCGGTGAGCGAGGTGGCCGCCTCCTACGCGACACCCTGCCAGGTCGCCGTGGAGGAGGCGATGGCCTGCGGCATCGGGGTGTGCATGACCTGCGTGTTGCCGGTGACCGGCGACGACGGGGTCACCCGGATGACCCGGTCGTGTGTGGACGGACCGGTGTTCCTGGCCGACCGGGTCCGGTGGGACGAGCTGGGCCGGGTGCCGGCGGACGCGCTCGGCGCGCCGGCGCTGGCCGCGGGCGGTGAGCGGTGACCGGGACCGATGAGCCGGACTGCGACCTGACCGCGCACCTGGGTGCGGCCCGGCTGCCGAACCCGGTGCTCACCGCGTCCGGTTGCGCGGCCGCCGGCCGGGAGCTGCAGCAGTTCTTCGACGTCGCTGAGCTCGGCGCGGTGGTCACCAAGTCGGTGCTGCTGGAGCCGCGGGCCGGCCGGCCCACCCCGCGGATGGCCGAGACGCCCAGCGGGATGCTCAACTCGATCGGCCTGCAGGGGCCGGGGATCGACGCGTTCTGCGAGCACGACCTGCCCTGGCTGGCCGAGCGGGGTGCCCGCACCATGGTGAGCATCGCCGGCGCCACGGTGGGCGAGTACGCGGGGCTGGCCGCCCGGCTGCGCGGCCACCCCGGGGTGGTGGGCATCGAGGTGAACATCTCCTGCCCGAACGTCGAGGACCGCGGGCAGGTGTTCGCCTGCGACCCGCAGGCCGCCGCCCGGGTGGTCGCCGCGGTGCGCCAGGAGACCTCGCCACTGGTCCCGGTGCTGGCCAAGCTGTCCCCGGACGTCACCGACATCGTGGCGATCGCCCGGTCCTGTGTGGACGCCGGCGCGGACGGTCTGTCGCTGGTGAACACGCTGCTCGGCGTCGTCGTCGACACCGGGACGCTGCGGCCCGCGCTGGCCGGCCTGACTGGCGGGCTGTCCGGGCCGGCCATCCGGCCGGTGGCCGTCCGCTGCGTCTGGCAGGTGCACGCCGCCATGCCCGAGGTCCCGATCCTCGGTATGGGCGGCATCATGACCGGCCTGGACGCGCTGCAGTTCGTGCTCGCCGGCGCCGCCGCGGTGTCGGTGGGGACCGCGGTTTTCGCCGACCCGCGGGCCCCGGGGCGGGTGCTCGCCGAGCTGCGCCGGGCACTGCTCGAGCGCGGGTTCGCCCGGCTGGCCGACGCGGTCGGCTACGCCCACCGGCCGGCGAACGCCGAACCGCTGGCGGCCCCCGCCGTTCCGGAGCAGCGGGTGCCCGCGCACCGGCTCGGCTAGGAGGGGGTCTCCGATGGATCCGTTCGGGGTCCGGCTGCGTGCCGCGGTTGCGGCCCGCGGGCCGCTGTGCGTCGGCATCGACCCGCATCCGGGCCTGCTGCGGGACTGGGGGGTCGGCGACGACCCGGACGGGCTGGACCGGTTCGCGAGGGTCGCGGTGGACGCGCTCGCCGGCCTCGTCGCGGTGGTCAAGCCGCAGTCGGCGTTCTTCGAGCGGCTCGGCAGCCGGGGGATCGCGGTGCTGGAACGGGCGATCGCCGACATCCGGGCGGCCGGCGCGCTGGCCCTGCTGGACGTCAAGCGCGGCGACATCGGCTCGACCGCCGCCGGCTACGCCGACGCGTACCTCGACCCGGCCAGCGCGCTGGCCGCCGACGCGGTGACCGCGAGCCCGTACCTCGGGTTCGGCTCGCTGCAGCCGCTGCTCGCCGCGGCGCGGTCCGCGGGCGCCGGCGTGTTCGTGCTCGCGCTGACGTCGAACCCGGAGGGTGCCGAGGTGCAGCGGGCCATCGGCGCGGGCGGCCGGACCGTGGCCCAGCGGGTGGTGGACGCGGCGGCGGAGCGGAACGTCGCCGAGCTGGCCGCCGACCCGGCCGCCACGGCGGCCGGGCTGGGGTCGGTGGGCGTCGTGGTCGGCGCCACGGTGGGCGCGGCCAGCCTGGACCTGTCCAGCCTGCACGGCCCGGTGCTGGCGCCGGGGGTCGGGGAGCAGGGCGCGGCCCTCGCCGACCTGCCCGCCGCGTTCGGCGCAGCGCTGCCGGACGTGCTGCCGTCCGTGTCCCGGGACCTGCTCCGGCACGGCCCGGACCCGGCGCGGCTCCGTGCCGCGGCCGTCCGGCTGCGGGACGAGGCCGCAACGGTGATACCTGCCCGTTCGGGCCGCGTCGGTGCCCCATCGGGCAGATCGGTCACACGCGGACAGACTTCGTAACGTCCGGTGATCAAACCTGGTCAGCTGACCGCCGTTCGACGTACCAGTCCCCGATCTGCGCCCTCCCGCCCGTTACTCGGCATTGCCGGCAGGGCATAGGGATCGCTAGGTTGCCCTCACAGTCCACGCCTGCCGAGGAGACCTCGCGTGCCCCTGCCGCCCCTCACCCCGGAGCAGCGCGCTGCTGCGCTGGAGAAGGCTGCCGCCGCCCGTAAGGCAAGGGCGGAAATCAAGGAGCGCCTCAAGCGCAGTGGCACGTCCATTGCGGATGTACTCGCCCAGGGCGAGACCGACGACGTCGTCGGCAAGATGCGGGTATCCGCCGTTCTCGAGTCGATGCCGGGAGTGGGCAAGGCCCGCGCCCAGCGCATCATGGAGCGGCTGGAGATCTCGCCCACCCGGCGCGTCCGCGGTCTCGGCGCCAAGCAGCGCACCGCGCTGGAGCGGGAGTTCGCCAAGCCCGACGCCGGCTGACAGGTGTCCCGGACCGATCCTCCGCTCGACCAGCCCGCCGAAGCGCGGTTGACCGTCCTGTCAGGACCGTCCGGGGTCGGCAAGGACGCGGTGGTGGCGGCGGTCCGGCGCCGGCACCCGGGCGTGTGGGTGTCCGTCTCGGTCACCACCCGGCCGCCCCGCCCGAACGAGACCGACGGCGTGGAGTACCACTTCGTGGACCGGGCCGAGTTCTCCCGGTTGGTGGAGGCCGGGCTGCTGCTCGAGCACGCCGAGTACGCAGGGAACCTGTACGGCACCCCGCGGCTGCCGGTGGTCCGCCGGCTCGCCGAGAGTCGGCCCGCCCTGCTGGTGATCGAGCTGCAGGGCATGCGGCAGATCCGCAAGGTGATGCCGGACGCGCAGTTCGTCTTCCTCGCCCCGCCGTCCTGGGCGGAGCTGGTGCGGCGGCTGGTCGGCCGCGGCACCGAGCCCGAGGACGTGCAGCGGCAGCGGCTGGACCAGGCCCGGATCGAGCTCGCCGCGGAGGCCGAGTTCGACGTGACCATCGTGAACGACTCGGTCGAGCACGCCGCCGACGAGTTGGTACGCTTGATCGAGCACCCCGTCCAGCGCAGCAGAGGATGATTTGTGTCCGGTACCGTCGCGGTCCCCGAAGGCATCACCAACCCGCCGATCGACCAGTTGCTCGAGCGGACCAGCTCGAAGTACGCGCTGGTCATCTACGCGGCGAAGCGGGCCCGCCAGATCAACGCCTACTACAGCCAGCTGGGCGAGGGGCTGCTCGAGTACGTAGGACCGCTGGTGGAGACCTCGCCGCAGGAGAAGCCGCTGTCCATCGCGCTCCGCGAGATCAACGCCGGGCTGCTCACCCACGAGCAGGTCGAGGGTTAGTCGCCGGGCGAGCCGGCGCTCGGCGCGGTCTGCCAGAGTGGTGGGGTGACCGAGGGGCCGCGGCGGGTGGTGCTCGGGGTGAGCGGGGGGATCGCCGCGTACAAGGCCGCCGAGCTGGTCCGGGAGCTGACCGAGTCCGGGCATGACGTGCGGGTGGTGCCGACCGCGAGCGCGCTCCGGTTCGTCGGGGAGCCGACCTGGGCTGCACTCTCCGGTCACCCGGTACACACCGATGTGTGGGCGGGCGCACACGAGGTCCCGCATGTGCGGCTGGGCCGGGAGGCCGACCTGGTCGTGCTCGCGCCGGCCACCGCCGACCTGCTGGCCCGCGCCGCGCACGGGCTGGCCGACGACCTGCTCACCAACGTGCTGCTGACTGCGCGGTGCCCGGTGCTGGCCGCCCCGGCCATGCACACCGAGATGTGGGAGCACCCGGCGACCCGGGCGAACGTGGCCACGCTGCGGTCCCGGGGCATGATCGTGCTCGACCCGGCGGTCGGCCGGCTGACCGGGCCGGACACCGGGCGCGGCCGGCTGCCCGACCCGGAACAGGTCGCCGAGCTGGCCCGGCTGCTGCTGGCCCGCCCGGACGCGCTACCGCGCGACCTGGCCGGGCGGCGGGTCGTGGTCACCGCCGGCGGCACCCGGGAGGCGCTCGACCCGGTGCGGTTCCTGGGCAACCGGTCCAGCGGTCGGCAGGGCTACGCGCTGGCCCTGGTCGCCGCCGCGCGGGGCGCCGAGGTCACCGTGGTGGCCGCGAACGTGGCGCTGTCCGACCCGGCCGGCGCCCGGGTGCTGCGGGTCACCTCCGCCGCCCAGCTGCGGGAGGCCACGCTGGACGCGGCGGACGCGGTGGACGCGGTGGTGATGGCCGCCGCGGTCGCCGACTTCCGGCCGGCCGAGTCGAGGTCGGACAAGATCAAGAAAGAGGCCGGCCCGCCACCGCCGGTGCGGCTGGAGCCCACCGCGGACGTTCTGGCCGAGCTGGCGGCCGACCGGCGGCCCGGCCGGCTGGTAGTCGGCTTCGCCGCGGAGACCGGCGACGCGGAGGGCGGCTGGCTGGCGCACGGCCGGGCCAAGCTGGCCCGCAAGCGCTGCGACCTGCTGGTGGTCAACCATGTCGGCGAGGGCCGGGCGTTCGAGCGGACCGAGAACGCGGCGGTCGTGCTGGCCGCCGACGGCACCGAGGTGGAGGTGCCGCACGGGCCGAAGGCGGCGCTCGCCGCCACCGTGTGGGACCTGGTCGCCGCCCGCTTAACCGCGGCATGACGGGGCAGGCATCCGGCGACCCGTAAACTGACCCGCACAACCCGTCCGCCCCGACAGTCAGGAGCACCGTGAGCCGGCGCCTGTTCACCTCCGAGTCCGTGACGGAGGGCCATCCAGACAAGATCGCGGACGCGATCAGCGACTCGATCCTCGACGCCCTGCTGGCTCAGGACAAGCGCAGCCGGGTGGCGGTCGAGACCCTTATCACGACCGGACAGGTGCATGTCGCCGGCGAGGTGACGACCGAGGCGTACGCGGACATTCCCACGATCGTCCGGGACAAGATCCTGGACATCGGTTACGACTCGTCCAAAAAGGGGTTCGACGGCGCGTCCTGCGGGGTGAGCGTGTCGATCGGCTCCCAGTCGCCGGACATCGCGCAGGGTGTGGACACCGCACACGAGGTTCGGGTCGGCGGGCAGATCGACGAGATCGCCAGGCAGGGCGCCGGCGACCAGGGGCTGATGTTCGGCTTCGCGGTCGACGAGACCCCCGAGCTGATGCCGCTGCCGATCGCGCTCGCGCACCGGCTGGCCCGCCGGCTGACCCACGTGCGCAAGGACGGCACCGTGCCCTACCTGCGACCGGACGGGAAGACGCAGGTGACCATCGAGTACGTGGACGGGCGCCCGGTGCGGCTGGACACCGTGGTGGTCTCCTCCCAGCACGCCGCCGACATCGACCTGCGCACGCTGCTCGAGCCGGACGTCAAGGAGCACGTGATCGACCCCGAGGTGGCCGCGCTCGGCCTCCCGCCCGACGGCTACCGGCTACTGGTCAACCCGACCGGCCGGTTCGAGATCGGCGGCCCGATGGGCGACGCAGGGCTCACCGGCCGGAAGATCATCGTGGACACCTACGGCGGGTACGCCCGGCACGGCGGCGGTGCGTTCTCCGGCAAGGACCCGTCCAAGGTGGACCGGTCGGCCGCCTACGCGATGCGCTGGGTCGCGAAGAACGTGGTGGCCGCGGGGCTGGCCAGCAAGTGCGAGGTCCAGGTCGCCTACGCGATCGGCAAGGCCGAGCCGGTCGGCCTGTTCGTGGAGACGTTCGGCACCGGGCAGGTCCCGGAGGAGCGGATCGAGCAGGCCGTGGTCGAGGTGTTCGACCTGCGCCCGGCCGCGATCATCCGCGACCTCGACCTGCTGCGCCCCATCTACGCGCTGACCTCGGCCTACGGTCACTTCGGCCGCGAGCTGGCGGAGTTCACCTGGGAGCGGACGGACCGGGCCGACGAGCTGAAGCGGCTGGTGCTCGGCTAGGCCGGCGACGGGACCGGCTACGTCTCGGCCAGCGACGGCTGGGTGACCGCCATCGCGAACCGCAGGTCGGCACTGTCCGTGTTGGCGTAGCGGTGCGGCCGGTCGGCCAGGAAGAGCGCCGCACCGCCGGTCGGCACGGTGGCCGTCTCGCCGTCCACGGTGAGCGTCAGCGTGCCCTCGATCACCCAGACGATCTCCCGGCTGCCGGCCGGGTGCGCCTCGCCGTCGTAGCCGTCGCCGGGGCGCATCCGCCAGTCCCACAGCTCGAGATGCTGGGGCGGGTCGGAGCCGACCAGCAGCACCGCGGAGCTGCCCGGCTGCCCGGTCCACAGCGGCACCGTCCGCTGCGGCTCCACCACCCGGATCGCCGGCGACTCGGACACCTCGACCAGGCGGGCCAGCGCGATGCCGAACGCGTCCGAGATCCGGCACAGGGTGGCGATGCTCGGGTTGCTGCGGCCCTGCTCGATCGCGATCAGCATGCCCTTCGACACGCCGGAGCGGGCGGCCAGGGCGTCCAGGGTCCAGCCGCTGCGGGACCGGATCGCCCGCAGGTTGCGGGCCACGGCGGCGTTGGCGGTGGCCGGATCGGTCACGGCGAGGCTCCCTGCGCGGATCCCGCGGTGCAGTGCGGGGCACCGACGGGTGCAGGGGAGTGTACGGGAAGGTCAGCGTCGGTGCCGCCTGGTACACCCGTACCGTGACCAGCGCGGCGTCCTCCGTTCCCGGCCGGTCCGCCGGGTCCCGGCCTGCACAGCGGGCCGCGGCGGAGCGCGACCCGGTGGCCCGGGTGGCCGTCGACCTGCGGCTGGCGCACCTCGACCGGCCGTTCGACTACCTGGTGCCGGCCGAGCTGGCCGACGCGGTGGTGCCCGGCTCCCGGGTGCGGGTGCGTTTCGCCGGGCAGCTGGTCGACGCGGTCGTGCTCGACCGGGTGCCGGGCAGCGAGCACGCTGGGCCGCTCACCGCCGTGCAGCGGTCGGTGTCCGCCGAGCCGGTGCTCAGTCCCGAGGTGGCGCACCTGGCCAGGGCGGTCGCGGACCGGTACGGCGGGTCGCTGCCGGACGTGCTGCGGCTGGCGCTGCCGCCCCGGCACGCCCGGGTGGAGGCCGAGCCGCCGCGACCCGCCGCCCAGCCGCCGGACCGGCCGCCGGACGGGGCCGCGGCAGCCGCTGGCGGCGGGTCCGGGTGGGGCCGGTACGGAGCCGGTGCGGCCTGGCTGCGCGCGGTGGCGGAGGGTCGGGCCGCCCGGGCCGTGTGGTCGGCGCTGCCCGGTGAGGACTGGCCCGGCCGGATCGCCGAGGCGGTCGGCGCGGCGCTCGGCGCCGGGCGGGGGGCTCTGGTGGTCGTGCCGGACCGCACCGACCTGGCCCGGGTGGACGGGGCGCTGACCGCGGTGCTCGGCGCCGGGCAGCACGTCACGCTGGCCGCCGAGCTGGGTCCGGCCGAGCGGTACCGTCGCTGGCTGGCCGTCCGGCGAGGCGCCGCCCGGGCCGCGGTCGGCACCCGGGCCGCGGCGTTCGCCCCGGTTGCCGACCTCGGCCTGGTCGTGCTCTGGGACGACGGCGACGACCTGCACGTCGAGCCCCGCGCGCCGTACCCGCACGCCCGCGACGTGCTGGTGCTGCGGGCGCACCTGGCCGGCGCCGGGATG
>Ga0137371_10003881_pt1 | contig 11738 bp, 8 predicted proteins | sample SagtaG_7_FD_104919 | JGI IMG/M metagenome (GOLD analysis project Ga0137371, IMG submission 104919) | Vadose zone soil microbial communities from Sagehorn Ranch, Mendocino, California, USA - Sage1_R_40_16 metaG | ecosystem: Environmental > Terrestrial > Soil > Vadose zone | place: USA: California... | reverse complement strand
CCACCAGCGGCGGCTCGACACCCATCTCCCCGCTCAGCGCGTGCACGTCGTGCGCGTAGTTCGGCACCGTGTGGCCGTCGAGGACCTTCTCCGAATCGCCATGGCCCCGGAAGTCGGGCGCGATGGCCCGCCAGGCGCCGCCGGCTGCGTGCTCGAGCTGGCGCTGGAAGAACCACCCGCTGCACATGACACCGTGCAGGAACATGCGGCCCAGTAGAACCTGTTTCACGGACAGAACGCCAGAGATTCCGCCTCTGATTGGGTCAGCCAGGGGAAAGCCGAGGCGGGCGGGGAGTAAGCGCTGCTCGTGAGTGTGCTACTCCCCCTTCGCGCCAAAACCGGGTCTTGTTCAATTTTTGGTAGATGCTGAGTTTCTCTAAGAGAAATGCGTGCCTCTTTGAGCACAAACTCCATCGTTTTCTCTCTCCATAATGCGCATCCACTGAAAGTGAGCAAGACTCGATTTTGAGGTGAAACATAGGCATTCAGCGCGAATGGTGGGAAGCAGCGTGCTACCGCCTCTTCATTCGCGCCACATCTGGTCTTCTCCGCTGAGCCTTGTCCATGCGATTCTTTCGTGAAAGGCTTGACCATGGTCACGCGCGCATTGGTGTACGACAAACGGAGGGCCTGGGGAACTAACGTCAGTATCATGCGGTGAAGGCTGTAGGCCGCAATGAGGACTCATTCTGACCGAGCGCTCAACTTTCGCGATTTTCGCAACTGGCCGGCCCATTTCGCCTCTTACGGCCTCAGTCCGGCCCAACATGAAGCCCTTCTCTCTGCGGTCCCGCAGGTATAGGCCGCGAGCCCATGACGCGCGAACAACTCGCCATTGCGCTCGAAAAGCGGACAGGTATTGCTCACTTGCGCGACCTCATCCTGTCCTCAAGCTGGGGTACCCCCTTGAAACAGTCGGCAATCCGCGGCGACCTCTGTTTCGGACCAAAACAGGGGCAGAACGTCATGTTTGTCAATCCCAGAGCTTGGATTGACGAATGGCCATCGATCGAGCCAGAGCAGGCAGTCCGGGAAATTATCCGCCGCTATCTGAGGGCATACGGTCCGGCGACCGCAGAAGACTTTGCGCGCTGGTGCTGGGATGGGGGAGGAAAAAACGAGGCAAGACAGCTCTTTCAGTCGATGAAAGATGAGCTGGAAGAGGTAGATGTCGAAGGGTGGCGGTCAGTCGCTCTGCGGGCAACCCTTGAGCCGATGCAACGTCTCGAACCGGCGGAGACGATCCACTTGCTCCCGCTCTTCGACGCGTATACGATTGGCACGTCGCGTGATCGCGAGCAGCTCTTCGATGGCATCTACAAGCGCCTGATCTTCCGTCCCCAGGGATGGATCTCTGCGGTCATCCTGATCAACGGTTCCATTCAAGGAGTCTGGCAATATACCACCCGGCGCTCCCAAACGGTCGTCAAGGTTCACCTGTTCTGCTCACCCACAGCCTTGATCCAAAAAGGGATTGAATCCGAAGTGGAGCGGCTTAGTGACTTCTTCAAGACGAATGTGTTGCTTGAATATGAGCATCTTTCCTCTTCTGGGCTGTAGCGATCTTGGAGATGGCTCGACAGAGTTCGAGCTATGCCGTGCGAGCCAAGGCATTGGGGCAGCCAATTGACAAGAGGTCGATGGTAGAAGCTTGATGTGGAGCGGCTTGCCCAGGTCCTTTCCGAGTGCCTGCTCATGTTTGGCTTGTGTTCATAAACAACATTCAGCGCAACGATTCGGCTGGGAGCAGGATTCTAACGGTGACGCCTTCACCAGGGGCACTTTTTATGGCCAGGCTGCCTCCGGCGATGGCGAGAAGTGCGCTATGGGTGAGTAAGCCACCACCCATGCTCGTTGTGGAGCTACTGGCAGAAGCAATGCCAACGCCATCATCGGCAACAACGACTTCCAGGTATGGGTTCTCACGGCTGTATGTTGCCTTGAGAGTCAGACACAAACGGCGGTGGACATCGGATCCGCGAGCGTGACGAGCTGCATTACGCAAGGCCTCTTGCACAGCAGCAAAGATCAGTTCGGCAATAGCGGGCGGTGTCACTTCGTCAATACAGGCTGCTGTCTCATCAGGCACACACCACTCAACCTCATCAAATGCATGCTGAAAATCTTGCTCCAGCATGGTACGGATAGCATGCATCAGGCCATCATGCTCTAAGCGATAAGGCGCCCCTGGCGCGGTGGTACGCATCATGGTCGCGAGACGGCGATGCGCCTCACTGATCATATCAACGGCTTCATTCAATACCTGTTCGCGGCAGTACTCGGAGGCTTCAAGACTCATAGGGAGAAGCGGTTTTGTAGCGGGGAGCGAGCGCAATGTTTCCAATCGTAAGAGGGCAAGGTGCATCTGCGGGAGAATTTCGTCGTGCAGCACACGACGCTGCTGAGCGCCAAGTAACTTCACATCCACAATGCGGCGGCGTAGCAGCCCGGCCACCGCCTGCATTGCTTCATGGTCGCCTAATGTATCGAGTATACGCTGTCCGCAAGCATGCGCCAGGTTCATATCTTCATCCGTGAATGCTCCTCCGTCCTCGCGAGGGCCAAGGTAGAGGGCGGCAACCAGGCCACGCTCATCGTAAATCGGCAACACCCAGCAGATCTTTTTCTGGCCATGCAGAGTAATTTGCACACGTTTAGGTGCCTCAGCTTCGATGTTACCTCTTTTTTTCGGGGCAATCAGTTTGGCGCCGAGTGCAGCTTCTCCCGGCCAGCAATAGCTGAAATTGCGTTTTAGAGTTCCAGCAGTGATAGTCAGGTACGCGAACTGTACAGCCAGGACATCGTGGCATAGATGAAAAAAGAGGTTTTGCAGGTCTTGCTCCGTCTTCTGCAGGTCTGTATTCAACCAGTGGCGCAGACTGGTACTGCGTACAAAGGGGCCCATTAGAGCAATATAGCGATCATGGGCAGTATAACCGCTCCAGGTGAAGAGAGCATAGGCAACAGCAGTAAGGGATGTAATCAACAACAATCCTCCCAGGTTGCTGTGTGTGAAAGTGACAAGCAAGGCAATAAAGATGGCAACGGCTGTGGCAACGATAACAATACCGCGCCACTGCTCAAAAAAACCTCGTCGTGCTAAAGGACGTTCGATCAGAATGCCATGACGAACAACTGAATAGCCAATAAGCAGGATGACGAGCGCTACGGCTCCTGTTACGCTCAGGTCCAATGCTATCAAATTGAGAGGAAATATCTCTGTAGTGGAGATGCCAGGAAGTATGGAAGGTACGGAAGACCCTGATATAGCATGATACTGTCCGTATTGTAGCCAGTTCACAATCGACCGAATCACCAGTACACCCAGTGTCGTTGTGAGACCAGCCATAAGGAGCGCTGCTAATAATAAACGGGGCCGTGCCAGGTGCCAGGAGAGCTGGGGTTCTTCCAGCAGTTCGACATCAGCAGGATCATCCCAGAATACATCGACCAGGGCCTGCCACAATGATGGATTTTTTTGTCTATCACCTGGGAGCGAATTGTCGTTCCGCAGACGCGCGGGTAGATCGAGGGCAGTATGCCAGAGTACACGAAGAAGTCGACTTATGCGACCGAGCGTAAACCAGGGGCCTATAGCACAAAAGGTAACGTAGCAAAGGAACAACACGAGTAAGAGTACAAGGAATGAAAACTGTGTTGTGCCTAAGTTATTCAAGGCATTGCTATAAGCGATGAGACTTAGCGTTCCAGCAAAGGTGAAGGTTGAGCGGTTGAGAACCAGCAGCAATAAGACGACACAGCCGAGTATCCCACTCATGATCAACAGCCAGGGACGGCGTTTGCGCCAGTTTTCGTTGATGAGTGACGCATAGTATAAGCCAATGGCAAGCCAGATGTACGGTACTCCTAGCGCAGGCAGCCAGATCAGGTGCCACAAGAATTCCTGTGTGATCAACCCGGATGATTGGACGACATGGCTGGGAATTAACAATGCATGAACGAAGAAAAATAGTGCAGACAGACTGAGACCGACTACGCCAATGCGAGCTATGCCGCTTTTGCGATCTCCGTTGAGCCATACTGTGCTTGCAAGCCAGAGAAAGGCGATAAGGTTAAAAATGGAAAGGGCCAGCGCAGTGGTCTGGAGCAGATATGCCGGTTCAAGGAATTTTTGGAGAGACATGTTAATCCTCTTAGGACCTGTTGCCTCGAATGATGCGTTTGCGCCATCCCTCTTCTCTCGCAGACGTTCCAGGGGCTGATCCTGCATCTGGTGCGAATGCAGAGGTGTCGCTATCGTTTGTTTGCGCTTCAAGATACAGCGGCGTCCATTCGCCACGGCGGTCCTGTACGAGCGCAACGCCATTCTCATCCCAGATAATCATACGATTGAGCATATAGATCAAGGTTGCCCTTGCTCGCGCAACTTTATCATCTACTGCTGTTTCGCTCAGACCCCAGGCAGCATAGATACGTCCATTCGTGCGGCTTACCGCGCGTTTATCATGCAGATTAAGGCGAGCGGCTATCTGTTCATTGGTCATACCCTGCGCCAATAGTTCGATCACGCGGAGTTCGTTCGGCTCCAATAGAGCGCGAGGGGATTGTTCATCCAGGTCGCGCACTTCCTGTACGCGGTCTTCAATCTCAGGATCGACCAGGCTGCGCCCGTTGATAGCATCGCGCAGCAGAGGTACAAGCATGCTGGGCAGCAGATAGTTGCTCTTACGTACATAGGCGTAGTGGGTGAGGATGCCAGAGGCGCGAAACTCGCGGTAATATTCATCATCATCCTGAATAGAGTAAAAGACGACGGGCATACGCGGACGCTCACGCCGGATAGCAACGGCGGCTCCTACGCCGCTGCTAGCCCTTTGTCCAGCCTGTGGCTCCCGTAACTGAACATCTATTAAGATAACATCACTGTCGAGTTCAAGCGCCCGTGCGATGGCTTCCTGTCCGGTTGATGCTTCACCGAGTACCTGCACGGCACCGGTTGCCTGAAGTCCTTCACGCAACGCTTTACGCAAGGGCCCATGATCGTCAACTAGCAATACTTTTATGATTGGCATAACATTATAGGCCTTCCATTGATATAAGTGAGGTACAGTTAAGTATATCAGGTTCTTTAAGAAAGTATACAGGTTTTGAGGCAGGGAAAAAAGTGCTTTGCGATCGTCATTGGCCCTATGGCAACAACCCCTTGTCGACAAGCGACTTCGATGCCAGGATAAACATCGCGTGTGACCACCCGAGAGGAATAACCCAGCAGGGTTTGCCTGTTGCACGATCCACTTGCTCAGGAAGCAGATCGAGAGAGGTACGGTGTTCTAATACCCAATGATAGAGATCAAGAGCTCGATTATACTGTCCGGCTGCAAGGTCTTGCAACGCCAGCCAGAGCGTACAGATCACCCAGGGATTGCCACCTCGATAGGGATCGTTCTGGTAGCGACGGATACCGCCGACAGGGCTAGTAAGGTGAACGGCCACAGCTTCTGCGGTCGCTACCATACGCGTATCGCCGGGCGAAAACACACCAAACGGGATACTTAATCCAAGTACCGATACATCAATAGCAGCATCTTTACGGCGAAAATAACGCGGTTTTCCGACGACTTCAGTTTCCAGTATATTTGAATCAGAAAAATCTGGTTCACTGCGTAATCGCTCGATATCCTGAGGAAGAATGCGCGTTTTGAGACCACGTAGAAATCGTCCATGTGAGGCATCCCACAGGTGGGTTTCTATAGCAGCTTTAAGTTCTGCGGCGACAGAAGCCCAACGTTCTGCTTCTTTACTTTCTCCAAGCATCAAGGCTAGTTCAGCAAGCTCGTGAAAGCCTGCCCAGCTACATGCACAGGAGTAGGTGCTGATACCGTCGCGTTCCTCCCATACATCTTTTGTCATAGGCGCTAAGCCCGTTTCGTGATCAAGTGCCCCTTTCATATACTCACAGGCGCGGATCAGTTGTGAAAATGCTTTTTGTCCATAGGAAATATCTCTTGTAAGCCGTATGTGACGAGACATAGCCCAAACTACCGCTCCTGTTTCATCAAATTGCACTAATCCCCAGGTAGGCGCCAATTGCCCATTAACATAGTAGCGCTGATACCAGACACCTGACTCTGACTGCACGCGTAAAGCCCAATCATAGAATGCGCGAGCATGATCGTATTGCCCAATGCTATCGAGCGCGTACCCGATGAAAGCTCCATCGCGAGGCCAGCATAGGCCGTAACCGCCGCTTGATCGAAAATCTGGATCACACTCCGCCGCGGCAATGATACCGCCAGTACCACTATCCGTGAGCAATCTTAGCGTAATTAGAGAACGATCATACACATTTCTAACAACAGTCGAGCCAGTCATGAGTTGAGCATGCGCGTATTGCTGCCTCCACCAGAGAGTTGTGTCCTCAATGGCTGGCTTAACTTGCGCAACGGAAGAAGATAGGGCCTCCACTTCATCAAGAGAGCGACCAAAGCACATATGCATGCGGCGTACAGCGCTACTTCCAGGGTCGATTCGTCCAAAGTTATAGGAAGTAGCGCCACTAACCTGTCCGACAGCATACTCACGACTATTGAATAAGCCGGCACTGGCATCCTGGAAGACATAATCCAACTCGGCAAGGCTACTCTTATCACAGCCAAATCCATCGATGGGTGCATCGCAGGTTATCGAGATGTAGCGGTCAGATGAAAAGAATGTAAGCATAGAGGTTTCTATGTTAAAGTAGCAGGTGGTACCACTCCTTCGATAATCTATATCAAAACCAGCATATAGCACAAGCTTACAAACGATAGATGAGCTTCTAAGGTTCGTCACTTTGATATCGTTTAAGAACAGGTCGCGGCCAGGATGAACAGCCATAGTTTGCTCAACTCGTACGCCAGCAGTGGTATTGACCGAGGTACACTGTAATACTGCCGCACTATCGATATGTTGCAAGTGATGAATCCATCCATCACTGGCCAACCAGGAGACAACATCTTCGCCTTTGCCTGTCATAGTTTCAGCGCTAGCCTCCTGTATTTGCTGAGGCGTGTCGCCTGTGTGCGGTTCAGGAATACCTGGTTGAGCTACTTCTAGTAGTTGGATGCCTATCAGAAAGGTACGAATATGAGGCCCGGCATCAATGTAAGGGTAGAAGAGCTGGGCAATCGATCCAGCCTCATCCACGCATACAAGCAGGTGCCCATTGCCCAGCACGGTCGAATAAAGCCAGGGCCAAACGGGAGTGGGAGTGCGTGGCTGCTGTACAGGTGGGACAAGAGTATGTGTCAGAGGAGGAATGGAAAGGCGTGATTGAGTCCGCTCTGTCGGTTTTTGTTCACGAGGTAACATGAATGCTTCCTTCGCATTCAGTAGATTCTTGCTGAATGCGCGCAGCATCATCTTGAATGCCGCGGATATTGGGTACGGCGCCGATCTGAGCAAACAATTGCTGCGCTTGTGCAATAGTCGTTGAAGCTTCACAGAAACGAGTACAGGCCTCTGAAAGATTGTCAGAAAGCAGCAACCGTTTTCCTTGCTGCTCATATGCCAGGCTGATTTGATGCAATGACCAGGCCCTCCCTTTGATACTATTCAGCCCTGTCTCCATCTTTAAACTTTGTTGAAGATATGGCAAAGCCTCGTCGGGTTTCCCTAAGCTCAAGTAGATTTGTCCAAGTGCGCCCTGCGCATATGCTTCACCGGCAACAGCCTTGATCTTTTGCAGGATGTCTATCGCCTCTTCTACTTGCTGAATGGCAGAAGCAGCCGGGCCAAGTTTGACACCGACACGTCCAAGCTCGATCTTAACATGAGCAATACCGAATAAGTGCTGCATTAGAGTAAAGATTTGCAAAGCCTCTTCGAACTGTTTCTGCGCTTCTCGCAGCTTTCCTTGATCTCGATAAATCTGCCCAATATCGTAGCGAATCCAGCCAACACGTCTAGGCGGATTACCCAATTTGCTCCAAAGAGGCAAATCCTGCTGATATAATTCCAGCGCTTTCTCATAGAATCCGCGCTCCCTGTAGACATTTCCTATCTCGTGATGTGTCCAGGCTATAGCTTCTCTCGCTCCCCAGTCATCCTGCATTTTTTGGAGGATACCTAAACGCTCCTGATTGTAAGCCAGCGACTTGTCGTAATCACACTCATGATAGGCGATATGTTGCAGCATTTCGAGCGCCGCAGCCTCTAGTCTGGGCTGATTGCTGTGTTGGGCAAGTTGCCTGCTGCGTTTGAGAAGACGCTCTGCCTCACGCCGTTTGCCAATCTGGATATAGATCCAGCCCAACTCATGGAGAGTTTTGATCTCTATCTCGCCAGTGCTCGTGTTAACCAATTCGTTAAGGATAGTGATTGCCTCATCTACCGCCCCTTGCCAATAGAGCATGGCGCCTTTCTCCAGGGTCAGTTGAGGACTCAACGGTTTGCCTTGCTCTTTAGCGCTCTTCTCAATCTCGACTAAGATGTTGGAAAATTCCTGGAAAAATCCCTCGGGTCGCAATCTACCGGCAATTGATACTAACACCTGCTCCGCTTGCTCTATATCCTCTGCCTTAACGAAATGGTAGCAGCTTTCCAGCCGGCTCATCAGCTCAGCGTATTGATCGTCAGATACAAAGTCTCGATAAAATACAGCCGCCCTGTAGTGCAGTTCCCTGGCATCAGTAGGAGAGAGGCGCGACCTCGTGTAGTCCGACCAGAGGGCATGCATAGAATAATGCTTCCCGTCGAACGTTAACACGAAGCGATCCACCAGCGCCTCAATGACTTCTTTAGCTCGAGCGCTTCGGCTCACAGCTACCAACGCCTGACGTAAAGTAGGGCGACGAAAAATGGAAACCTCAGCGGCAACCTGCTGCTCTTCAGGGGAAAGCTCATGGAAGAGCTTATCAAACCATTTTTCCCTCGTAGCCATCGTCAGGGTTGGGAGTTCCTCGAAGGCGTCATCGAGGCTGAGCTTGCGAGTCATCGAGATGAGAATTCTAAGGGCAGCAGGAACTCCGTGACCAGTAAGTTCCCAAATGTGTTGTAGCCTCTCATCATTTACTTCTTTCAAGGCCGGGTAGTTTGATGCATACACCTCTATTAACGCACGGCATCCTTTAGCTCCAAGACCTTCCAGTTGTAAAGCACTCATTGCATCAACTTCATCCTGGAGTTCAGGTGGAAGATAGCGAATCATCAACACAACCTTTACATTCAGATGAGATTCCGCTATTTGCAGCACAAGTTGTTTCAGCACAGCATCTGTCACCAGGTGATAATCATCGAAAAAGAATGCTATAGGTCGTACAGATTCATGGTTGTTCGATCTGTCGATGAAAGCGAGCAGTGCATTTTTTTTCTCTTCTGGAGTACTCTGGGGGTTCTCAACAATGGCACTAAGTAATGGATCCTTATACTGATCGAAGGCAAACGATGCCATTTCGCGCAGGAAACGTTCGGCAGCAACTGGAATACCCTGACAATCCAGCCATAAGACGTTGTAGCGACTGGAAACTTCCAAAGCAAGCCGTGCTGCAAGTGTGGTTTTGCCCAGTCCCCCGAACCCCTCTATGAGGAACAGTCGCCGACCTGGTTTTGCAAAGTCAGAAAGTAGCCTTTCAAGCTCTTGTTCGCGATCGACAGTCTTGCCCGCTACCTCTTTCCATACCTCTGGGGGGGTAAAGAATGTATTTGATAGTACCGGTATAGAGGACGATTTAGCCTCTACTTTAGTCGTGGGAAGATTGTATTCGATAGAGACTGGAGATGAAACATACCCTTGCCTTAGCGCTTTCGACTCCGCAGTTACTGTGTAGTAGTACTTTGTACCGTTTGTGAATTCTTTCTCATCTGTAAAGCTTAGGAGATTGTCCGCCTCTGCGGACACGATACCGACCCTGGTATATGGGCCATTGATAGAAGTACTGCGAGCGATGTGGTAGCGCCAGATACCTGGATGTAACACCTGGTTCCAGGTCAGTATAATCTGCTGTGATGCAGCAATGGCAACAATTCCCATTGGTGCAGGAGGCACAGCAAAATATGACTGCCTGTTCTGATGGAAGTTCCGGTATTTTTCTGTATCCTCCATTGTAAATTCGGTGTACAATAATCGCTCTACAACCCTTGCTGCCCATGCCGGATCAGCTAATCGACTGGGAGGAGAAGCATAGTCTGCAATCGCCTTACAGAGTCGCTGAGCCTCTTCACTTGGGTCTGAAGTCCTTGCCTTAATGACCTTAACGACTGCCCGGTCCTTGAGCGCATTCTGGAGAACATGCTTTTCGCTTTCTATGAGGGCCAAATCATTGCAAACTTGATTGAGCGCTTTAGGGTATAGTTTCCAAATCGAAGGCCGTCTATTCAACAAATATGCAGCAATAATGGTCGCAATGAGAGAGGCAAGCATACCCCCAACAACGGTGATGAACCAGGTGCTTGATATTATATCTCCCATTGCGATCTCCTTTGGACAGAATATTCTAAGATATCAGGAAACATTTTCCCTTATTGAGTATTGCCACTTATCGTCTTTTCATCTCGTCTTTCAAGGGTAGGCATATTAGCCCATGCAAGGATGCGTGTCACATTTTCCTCCGGGGGCATTGCGCCATCTACCAGCAGCCAATCAAGTGTTGTATGTTGTATGGCTTGCAGGTAGTGCTCCTGCATACGTTTGTAAAAATCGAACGGCTTTTTAATCAGCGCATAATGTGGATCACTCTTCAAGCGCTCTTGCAGCCGCTGTTCAAGGTGATCTTCGCTCACTGTAATCAGAATCATACGAGTGCCCAGGGGCCGCAAGATCTGATCCTCTACCCATTGGTGTGAAACCGTTTTACCCCGGTACTCCTTTTGATAGACTTCATCCGCCAGGTGAAACTTATCCAACACGACATTGCGCTCTTTCATGAGTTCTATGATCTTTGCCATATGGAAGATATACTCTCTAGCAAGAGAAGTTGAGAATATACCGATATCACAATAAAGGTAGTAGCATCCGTCCAATATTTCGTTGGAAGAGGTATAAGCATGGACCAGTCGCTGATACGTGGCAGCTGTGAGTGTTGATTTGCCAACTAATTCAGCGCCCTCGAATATAAGTTTGCAAATCGGTCTTCCTCTCTCATCAACGTATTGAATATCCCGTCCTGCCTCAGCGCGAAAAACGCTCGCCTCTCGATCCATATTCAAATCCTCATTTCTACCGGCCTGCTTTCTACATAAGACCCATGCCTATGTAATATTGACGTTTAAAACTATCAAATTTATTAGATATCGTGCAGAGGCTTCATATAGACAGATCCATATGGAAGATTAAGAGTAGTATACACGATACTGCCTGATATATCTATTTATTCAGCCCGTTCTCTGCTTGATGCTTGTAATCCCTTAGAACCTCATTCATTATCTTAGATGATTCCCAAATCATGAGTTAAGCTGCGAACCGGCAAGCAGGCTATTGACAACTCAGGGGGGGTCGTCTATACTGACGATACGTTAAGAATGCGGTGACCGTAGCTCAATCGGTAGAGCTCTGGATTGTGGCTCCAGCGGTTGTGGGTTCAAGCCCCATCGGTCACCCCCTCCACACCTTTCCTTCAGGACTTTTGTGACCGCGCCTATATACTTGACAGATCCAACTCGATTGAGCTGTCTCCCTGCGATTTTCAGCCTTTACGTTTCTTGCCGCGTTTTGCAAGCTTGTCGTTGCTGACCGGTGGAGTATGTGCCAATATTTTGACAATCTCAGTAAAACCGTTGTCAAGTTTTGATGGTTTTGCGTT
>Ga0137371_10003878_pt1 | contig 11740 bp, 14 predicted proteins | sample SagtaG_7_FD_104919 | JGI IMG/M metagenome (GOLD analysis project Ga0137371, IMG submission 104919) | Vadose zone soil microbial communities from Sagehorn Ranch, Mendocino, California, USA - Sage1_R_40_16 metaG | ecosystem: Environmental > Terrestrial > Soil > Vadose zone | place: USA... | reverse complement strand
CGAGATGCTCGAGCCAGGCGCGCCGGATCGCGTCGATCGCCTCGTCGCCCGGATCATGCGCGAGATCGATGTTCACAATCTCGGCCCCCAAGGCGCCCGCCACGGGGCGGACCTCGATGCGGTCGTTTCTCATGCTGCCGTGCCTTTCCCGCAAGCCGGCGCCGCATCGTCGGCGCAACGCCGCCGAGCCGCGATCTCCATCGAATTTGACGCCAGGAACCCGAACCATGCAAGACACGGTGCGGGAGGTCAGCCCATGCGTATCGCCGTCGGCGGCTTCATGCACGAGACCAACACGTTCTTCGCCGTGCCCACCATTTGGGACGACTTCGTGCGCGCCGGTCCGCGGCCGACGGTCACGCAGGGCGAGGCGATCCGCTCGGTCTTCCGCGGCCTCAACCTCGGCATCGCGTATTTCATGGAGAAAGCGCAGGCGGCCGGTCACGCGATCGTGCCGTTGGCCTGGGCCGGCGCTCAGCCCGGCGGCAGGGTGACGGACGATGCGTTCGAGCGCATGGCGGGAAAGCTGATCCCGGCACTCGCGCGCGAACGTCCGGATGCGGTCTATCTCGAGCTCCACGGCGCCATGGTCACCGAGAGCCATGACGATGGCGAAGGCGAGCTGCTGCGCCGGGTTCGCTCCACGATCGGCCCTGCCGCGCCGATCCTCGTCTCGCTCGATCTGCACGCCAATGTATCGCCGCAGATGGTGGAGCTCGCGGACTTCATCTCGTCCTACCGCACCTATCCGCATACGGACTGGGGCTTGGCCGGCGCGCGTTGCGCCGAATGGCTCGGCCGCGTGCTGGCATGGAAACCGCACCCGGCACGGGCGCTGCGGCAAGGTCCGTTCTTGATCCCGATCACGACGGGCTGCACCTACGTCGAGCCGGCCGGGGGGCTGTACCGGCATTTGTCGGCGATCGAGCAGGAAACCGGTGTGCACCTTTCCCTGAATATGGACGTCTGATTCGAATTTCCTATTTGTTTTTCAGGCAGTTAGGCTCGTTTGCGATTAGCACTTTGGGAATTATTTCGGGACTCGGCGTGCTGATTCCGTTTCGCCATTCTCTCCTGGGCGAACTCTTCCATCGCATCGGCCACTTCCTCATCAAGAACATGGGCATACCGCAACGTGGAAGTGATGTCCCTGTGGTTCAGCGCCTTCTGCACAAGTTTCAAATTTCGCGTCGAACGTAAAAGCTTGGTGGCGAAGTCGTGCCTGAGGTCATGGATACGGAAATCCTTTATCCCCGCTCGTTTTCGCAGTCGTCGCCACATCCCATTGACGTTGCTCCGATGGAGAGGATACCGCTGCCCCCTGATACGCCCGTGCTGAGTGGACTGCGCACAGAAGGTGAAAACGAACTCGGGATGATGGCCCTGGAGCGGTTCAAGGATGGAGCGGATGGTCGAGGTGATCGGGACAACAACACGATTTCCCTTCTTCCCGAGTTTCACGATCTGCCCCGAGGACCAATTCACTTCCAACCAGCGCAGTGTATATCCTTCCTTCTTCCGCAATCCCGAGACGGTAAGGAAATCGAAGAAGGGCCGCAAGTCTTCACGAGTCGCCGCTTCCAACCTCTCACCTTCATCACCCACCAGTTCGCGAACCCGTTCTTGTGGCTGTGGCAGCATATGATTCTGCCACTGCGGCTCATATTGAAATCGGACGCCCCAGTTCCTCTTGGCACGATTGAATAACATCCTGAGCAGTGCCGTGGTCAGGTTCACAGTGCCATTGGAGACGAGTGGGCAATCTTCCAGCTTGGTTTTCTTGCTGCGAATGATCCGGTGCCCACGACGCCACGCAACCAACTTCGCAATATCATCATCTCGGATTTCGGTGATCAATCTCGTTGCGCCGAAGAAATCAATCAGCCGTCCGAGATCACGCCACGTATCGCCCGCTCCCGAAAAATGCTGCCCGCTTTCAATCCAAAACCTGTCGATCACGGAATCAAGATCGAGTCTGATGCTGGTGTTCCGTAGGTCAGCAACCCGCCGTTTTGCCCGCTCCCTCTCAGTCCGCTCTACCGCTTCGGCTTCTCGGCGGCTCGTGCATTTCGTCGTGCCTGAAAACCGATGACCTCCGAGTTCGAAGTCAAACTGGTAGTACGGTGAGTTCTTCGGCTTGTAGAGCGACATGGCGGGTTATTCCTTTGGGTGCGGGCAGTAATGAACTCGGTTAAGTCGGCATCGGTGAATCGTATCCGTGGTTTCTTGGAGCCTCGCCCGACATTGACGTAGCGCAACTCCCCGGATCGCACGAAGGCTCGGAGTTGCTTCATGGAGATTTGGAGCCGGGCAGCAGCTTCGGCGGGGGTGCGGAGGCCGTTGGGAATTGAAGATCGGACTCGGTGCGCAGCCTGTTTCTGGATAGGGCGCCGGGCCGAGTTCTCCTGGAATCCGGCCGCGACGAAAGCATTCAGGACACGGCGCGAGGAACTGGCCGCAGCGATGGTGGCGGCGACGGCGTTTTCGTCGGCGGCGGCAGGGAAGGAGATTCCAGAAAGTTGGTCCACCGCTGCTCTTATCGTCGGTTCCATGACTCATTCACTTCCTGCCCAAACTGCACAATGTATAGTAGCGACAGCACATCCTTAAGGACATCGTACACTTATCGCACATAATAACTCAAGCGTTGATTTGGCACCGGGAATCGCCCCAGAATCAGGCATGACCAGAAAAACCAACCCGGTGCGCTATGTCCGTGAGATTGTTTTCAAATGTTCTACAATTTTTACGTTTGCCCGGGGGATCGGGGCAAATCGAGTCAACGCCAGTCGATGGGAGACGTGGGAGCACTTTCCCTATAGCGCCATGGTGAAAATTCGGAAGCTGGCCAAGAAACGGGGACTGGATTGGGACGACAGCTATTTCTTCGAGGTGCCTAGCGATTATCAATAAGGACGATAAGGACGGCGGTTGATTTGTTTGGATGCCCACGCGATCAATCTCCCTAACTCAAGAATCTGGGCGAAAACGAAGGGAGGGGGTTCATTACCAATCGGATATCGCGCTCTCAAGTCTCTCAATGCGAGTTTCATATCCTGCAAAAAAACCAGTCATCGCGTTTCAGCTTCATGGCGTTGGTCCTTCTCAGGCAGCCTCGGGTGGAAACCCAATTTTCATCATCAAACCCTAGGCGCGGATTATCTGATCTACGTTTGTGATTTCGGAGCGGCAGGCCTACTTGATTGAGAATTTGGTAGAGTTTGGTCGAACTGATGCCGAGAGACTGAATGATATTGAGGACTGGTTCGCCCGTATTATATCGACCCACAAGTTCCCGATTGCGTCGTGCCTCTTTTTGGGTCCAGGGGCGGCGCCGCTACCTCCTGTTTCTGTTCCAGGAAAGCAGTAGGGGGGCTTGCGGAGTTTGGTCATCGTGATGTCGGCTCCTATTCCACGATTTTCATGTTCCGTCTGCGGCGTTCGGCTTCAACCTCTCGGGTCAAGGCATGAATATCGATCCCGGCCTCCTCCATTGTTCGTCCCGGTTGGTATTGCCACAACACCATGGCTCTACGCATGGCTTCACTGAGCACTCGAAACTCTCCCACGGTCAGATCGAGCGCGGCATCCATGAACGATGCCGCCACGGGATCGATCCTTTGGAGTTCTCGTATGAATTGGATTCGTTCCTTCCTCGTCATGCGCCTCTCTCCTCTCTTTCAATCGAGTCTGTAATACCGTCTCAATGCTGCCATGTGTTCGTTCCAAGCCGCCAAGGATGTCGCCCTCTCCTTGTCCCAGGCCCTCATATATCTTGCCCAGAGCGCCTCCCCCATCCGTTCCCTGGCAGTTTCCATGACAGTCCTCATGCATGGCTGCCCGCGCGGAATCAGTTCGATGATCTTGGCGAACTGGGCACGATAACCAAACTCGTGCTCGACAATCTCGCCCCACAACGAGACTTTCCCGATCGCGTAGGGATGTCGTCGTCCATGTCTTGAGCGGGGGCCCCCAGACAATTCCAGAGCCTCGGATAGTTCCTTGAATGCATAAAAGCCACCACTATAGGCATCCATTCCCTGAGCAGGCCCGTTCGTCCCCGGCTTCCAAACATACCCCGCCGACAGAGAGATGAGCCGGTTGCGATCAATGCGCCAGATGCGATAGGCGACGAGCTTGCCAAACTGGAAACCGGAGTGGGGAGGCATCTCGCGATCACCGAACGATGACGAGGGATCGGGCGGCGCGCGTGATAGCCGTGTATCGCCACCGTGCGAAATGTCCCACCGGTTGGTCGAACAGCAACACCCGATCCCATTCCGACCCTTGGGATTTGTGCCCGGTCAAGGCGTAACCGTAAGCGAATTGTTCGTAATGCTCGCGGACAGGCACGGGTAGCTCGTCCTCCAGTCCGTAGAAGAACTCCACCGGCACCTCCACGCTCACGATCTCGTCGTGCTCATCGCAGATTTCCATCTCAACAACGGTGCCGCTCCAGTCCTTGAACTTCGCCGCGCGTTTTTCCGATGCGCGCACTTTCCAGAGCGAGCCGTTATAGAGTTCGACGTGGAAATCGTAACAGTTCCGCAGGCATACAACGGTTTCAGCCGGGAGCGGGATATCGCCGGAGAAACCGAGTAAGGCGCGTATCTGGTCGTTGAGGAGGCGGCGCGTCGAGTTCTTGCCAACTAGACGGATATCGGCATCGAGCAGGATCGCGGGTGTGACATCGTGAGGCGCCATCACCTTGACGGTGCTGTAGTCTCCGCGAGCAGGCATCGGCAATCCCTGTCTGACGCGGGCGGCAATCTCCAGGATCGGGTTGCCGTGAACCTGCCGGTGAATCTCGGTCAGGAGCACGTCAGGCTTTTCACCGATGTAGTGCTCCATCCCCTTGACCGGTGGCAGCTGCGCCGGGTCTCCAATCACAAGCAGAGGAACGCCGAACCCCTCCAGGTCCTTGGCGATCTTCCTGGAGACCATCGACACCTCATCGATGATCAGCAAATCGGCATAGTGGAGATCGGAGTCCTTGTTCAACATGAAGGCCACCTCGCCGGTCTCCTCATCTAAGATTGGGATGTAGATCAGGCGGTGGATGGTCGTGGCGCGGGACGACAGCCCGGCGTACTGGAGTTTGTCGCTGAGGACCAGCGAGGCTTTGCCGGTGAATGCGCTGAACAGCACATTGCCGTCAACGTGTTGGGATGTGCGTGGCGAGCGTGGTCTTGCCGGCGCCCGCATAGCCGAACAGACGGAAGACCTGCGGCTTGTTCGGGTTCTCCAGCCAAGCCGTAAATCGGGTGAAGGCGTATTGCTGGTGCTTGTCTAGCTCGAGCTTCCCGGTCATGGCGCCGGTCCATTCCCGCGGCGACGTGCTACTTCGGGCTCGTCTTTCGGTTTCGGCGGCGGTGGGGGTGGCGGCCGCCTGTCCAGGACGGCGTCCAGCACAGTGCGGAAATCAACAAATAGTTGCTCTGGTCTGTAGGCGTCGAGGAGCTTGTGCAGCTTTTCCAACGAGTCCCATTGCTCGTGGTTTTCGAGCCGCGTCACCACCTCGGTGATGTCCACGTGCAGGCGCCGGAACACGCCGACCGCCTCCAACGCCTCCTCGATCTTCGCGCGTGCGCGATCGATGTTGTCCTCCGGTTCAGGCGGCTTGCCGTTGCCATTAATGCGGCGGCGGATGCGTGCTGCCAGCGGGCTCGGGTCTTCCTTGCCTTCGACCGCGGCCTCGATCTCCTCGGGCGTGCCGTTGTCCAAGATGTATTTGCCGCGCACGACACTGCGAACACCTACGTCGAGCTTCTGGGCGGTTTGCTCTTGGCTGACCTTCAGCCACGCGGCGGAAGGTTCCAGATCGGTGCGCTCGCCCTGCGACATATTCGCCATCTTCGCGGCAATCATAATGCGCTGCCCGGTCGTGTAGGCACCGCGATAGCAGTTGTCGGCGGTGGCGTAGTCCAACGGGGTGCCCGGGTAACCGATGTCCTCGTAATTCACCGCAGGACACGGGAGGCGTAGTTGACGAGCGATGCCGACGCGGGCGCGGCCGCACAGGATCATTCCCTGGAACAGCGTCACCGGTTTGGTGATGGTGACGCCGTGCCGGGCGATCTCAGCGTGAACCTGGAGATATAAGTCGCCGGTCAGCGGCGGGAACAAGCCAGCGATCGGATGCGGTGCGAGCTTATCGAGTTCGGCTGCGTCGAGCGTCGTGATTGTCATCGTCGGGTCAACCAACTTTTTCAGGCGGTTCAGGCACCCGCTCCGGGACTTTCACGGGGGGCGCGGGCGCCACTACCGGTTCCGTGGTGGGCATGACCGGGTTGTTGAGCGGGATGACCGTGAACCGCCGCACTGGATTTCCGATGTTGGTCATTTGAAACCTCCGTCGCGGCCGCGCGGTGGCCTTCAGCCCGTTGTCGTTGCGCGTTGCCCGGTAAAATTTTCGAGCTCCAACCCGCATCATCAAGGCGGGAGGGCCCGGGGGCGGCCAATGGGGCCGCAAGCTGCCCCCCATAGTTGTGCATGTCAAGCGAAATCCGAAAGCAAATTCAATAATATTTTCAACGCAGTCCTCTTCAAATGGGAACAAACAGCGAACTAACTTTGTTGGGGGTATAGAAACTGTTACAACCGCTAGATATTTTTGCAACCCATAGTCCGATGCCTAATGGTTCATCAGGCATGTTGACTTTTTTCTTAGAAAAATCGTATGCCTTGGACCCACACATAAGGAGAACCACCATGACTCTCGACACCATTGAGCAGACCGAATTGACCGCCTCCGAGCGCGACGTGCTTGCCCAAGACCGCGAACGCTGGAGCCGGTTGGGGCTGGGCGCTCATCTTGACGATTGGCTCAGTTTCGGGCCGGGCCTGATGATCCGCCGCCGACTGGCCATGAATCTCGCCCACACCAACAAACCCGAAGGTCGAGGCTATGTGACTGCCTTCAATCAAATTCTGAAACATGACGGCCTCGACGGCATGGACAAGACCAGTATCAGCGCCGTGCTGTGGCTGTATGGTGAGCCCGAGCGCCTGAGTATGCTGCGGGAGATTCGAGAGGGCATGAGTGTGGGGGATCGGGCGCGGCTGAACTCCCCGATCACCGCGAGACAGCGGGTGGATAAGGTGCTCAAGGCCCGGGCTGGCGGCACCGAAGAATCCGTGCGCCAGTCCCCCGTATCGAACCTCAAGCGGCAAGTTGCTGAGAAGGACCGCGAGATCGCCCAACTCCAGGATAAGCTGGAGAAGGCGGTAGCGCGGGACGGCTCCTTATTCGATCTGAAGCGGGACGATCCCAAAGCCATCGGCCGAATCTTTCCCAGCGCCATCAGCGAGTCCAAATTCCGGCAGATTGTGAAGGAGGCTGAAGCCGAGTACGCCGAACTCAAGGCGAAGCGACGGGCCAAGAGCAAGGAGTCCGGGCCGGCTGGGTGATGGCGGCAGATGATTATGCTGCTGTTGGCGGCATCACGGTCCCTTCAAGCTCCGGAAACCGTTCCAGGACCGGTTCGCGCCGCTCTCCCATCCCGCAGATCGACACCACCTCGGCCTCCGTCAACTCACGCCTCTGCCTCAACGCCATCGCCACGGATTCGATCATCGGGAACAGTTCGGTGACCAACGCCTGCACCTCCGAGCGCGCTCGCCCAAACGAGAAGGTGCCGTCGCGGTTGAACTGCCCGAACAACTGCCCCGCCCATTCATGATCGCCCTTGACACTCTCGGCATAGGGCTGGCGACCAGGAAGGTTCCGTTCGTAATACTGCCGCTCCGCCAGCCCACCCGCGAGAACTTGCCGAACGTGATCGCGCCAGTCCTCAAATCCTAGAGCAAGGTGAGCGATGCAGGCATAGTAGAACGTGACCGATCCTGCGACAGGGCCTATACGACGACCGCGCCAATTATAATGTGCCGAGCGCCGCCGCACATTTACCTGAAAGAACCGCACTCCCAGGTGGGCAGCTATTACGGCATGACCGGCTTCATGGAAACAGGTGGGTAGACTCGCAGACATTGATCGCGCCTCGTTGGTTGAAGATCGCTGTCATAATTTAGAGTTCCGTCCTTCCCGATCAATCCCCCTGACCAAATATTGTTTCCAAAAAGAGATTCCAGATTCCAGATTTTAGATTCGACGGTGGCAGCAATTCTGGAAACGGACACATGGATTCGATTTTATTAAAAAAGACGAATCTGCGACACCGAGTCCGCTCATTCTCTTGAACTGAGCCCCGCCCCAACGCATTCTATCGCAAGGACGGCGGAGGTCTGATTGTTTGAGAAAAACGACTCGACTTGCGGCCTTCGTTTGTTTGGTGTACAATGACTGATAATGATGGGGAACGGTATTGATCATAGCTGATGAAATCACCAAGGAATTACGTCGACTAGGTGCACACTCGGTTTCAGTTTTGCCAAATGGCGGGCGAAAGCACCCCAAAATAAAAGCTTCCTTTGGAGGGAGCTGGGATTTCATCATGACCATCCCGCGGGGCACAATTCGGGACAGAGGCCATCTTCGCCAAAATTATCTGACCAAGACTCGCCGTGCTGTCCGAAATCTATTGGGGCAGTGATGGTGAAGTGGACCAAGGCGAAAAACCAACGTCATAAGCATCGGGCGCGGGGACGGAATTGTCGAATCCGTTTCCCGTTGCGCGAAATGTTCCGCAAGTTGGGTGGTTTTCCAGGAAAAAGGTAATGAGCACTCTCGCGAACTGGTTCCTCGAGGCCACCTTCAAGCCCAACAAGAAGCTCCTGTTTGGGCATGATGCGGATAGCTTACGAGCGAAGCTGTATGCGGCCCAACGGTTTGTCCTCGATCCGGATATGTCGGGATTCATGGCCGACCTGTCCTGTGCGTTCATCGATCCACACTCCGACCTCGACACGTTACGAAATAACGGTGCTGCCGCAGTTGAAGATGCTAGGCGGTTGGCTCTGCTCCCGTTCGATGTCACTTGGATTGAGTACGATAGTTTGTTGCTAGCCGAACATACCCGGCAACATTCTTGCACCCCTTCCCGTATCAGTCCTGTTGAAGGCTAGTTGTGTTGGAAAACCCCGGGCGATACTTTCCATGCCCAAACCATCACTTCGCTTAATGACGGCAGGTGTGTGGTGCTGCCGGTTAAGTGGCATTGGCGGATCGATGAGCAACCGACGGGGTGGCCTCGTCTTAAAAATAGCCAGAACCTCGACCTTGCCCACCTCCGTCCATTGTTTGGGAGAACCGTGGCCAACACGTGGTTGCCGGTCGGGTTTGAATACGACACTGACAAGATCGGGTTCTCTGTCGCTCGTTGGGTCGGCCGGTACGAAGAATCAACCGCCGTCCTAATCAACGAATGGAAAGGCGACCTCCGTTATCTGTTAACTTTGCTGGCCTGTATGAATTCCGACAGCGTTCCGACCATCAATGAGTGTTCCTCACGCCCCAATGGACGGATTGCGGCTGATGGCCAGTCTCCCGCATACCTCGACTTCACGACCGTCAAGATCAAACTGCCGAAGAACGTTAGCTCTGCCGAATATGCTGTGCAGATTGCGAACCGCAACCGACACCGGCGACACGAGGTCAGATCGTTTCTGCGTAAGGACCGCCAGGGGGTGAAACGAATTCAAGTCCGTTCACATTTTAGGGGTGACGCCTCTTTGGGCTGGGTTGTTCACGAGCAATACGACGTGCAGGCGGCACCCGGCATCAAGGAGCAGCCAGCATGAGGAAATCCACACCCTTTGAGAACAGCGGTCTCGATTTTCGCCGTGTTCTGAACGAGATTCAGGCAAAGGTGCTTGTCATGAGTGCTGGAAGTGAGTTGACAAGATGGCTCCTGTGTGGGCGCCTTACCGTCCCTTCCGAATCATATTGTCCAGGGATTTCTCGGGAGTAGAAAGGCATGACGCATGTTGAGGTGATTGCGATGTCGGCGGACGGTAAGTGACTGACGGTGAAAGCTGACGGCAGCTACGGGGTATTGGTACGCAGGGACAAGTTCTTTTGTCGGCAAAGTCGCTGGTAAGAGGGTTTCGGTCCCGGTCGTCGCCACCAGGAATGCGAAAGGCGGTTGAAGATGGTGCTAACTGTTCTGTGGCACGATGTGCAACGACGAATAATAAAAGAGAAAGGGCGGAAATGAGTTTTACCCCACTCCCGCCCAGGTCCTTGAGAACTCTGAACCCCGTTGACGATATTACTTATACGGCAATCCGAGAGCGACCAAAAATAGTTTCATCGGACACCTTTTTGATTGTTTGACGAGGCGCTTTGACGTATAATTAGTACCGAGAACTCTGAAGGAACCCCGTTCGACGCAGTGGTTTCAGGCTCCGGGAGAGGCCGGTGATTATCTCCTCCGCATCCTCCGCAATCCGTGTGAGGGGCACTGCGGTTCCGGGTCAGAGCGGAACTCCGAGAGAACCCCCGAGAAGTAAGGGATCGGTTGTTATCGGTTAGCGAATTCACCATCATCTCAGCAGCAAATCCTGACAGTAACGATTTGGGTCATAGCAGAGCTTTGCTCAAGTCTCCTGGATTTCAATAGCGAAGGTGTTTGGTAAGACCGGCCAGGGGGTCATCGTTTTCCCTGGCAAAAGTGACGGTGCCTGAAAAAAAGAGCACCATGCTTATCCTTGTCGTTTTGGTTGGCTTGGATAGGCTGCCGTTATTGGGTCTCGAAAGGGAGCGAGTCACAGCCATAATCAGAGTATAGCCCAACCTGCTGAACCTAATTTAATTAGGTGGCTAACCAAGGTGTGTCGGTGGGAACTCAGGGAAATAAGAAACCACGGGGCACAACTCAGCCCATAACAGGGCGAGTTGTGCCTCGGAAATCTTGGGAAATATTCAAGCAAGAATAATTGATAACTGATATTTTGAATTCTGAAGTCTTCTAATTGACCCGGGAGGTAAATTCATTGGTATGCTATCATTATTACCTGATATTAGATGGATGAGGTATGACTAAATTCAATTGGAACAGCAAGAAATCACATACATCGATTAAGGATGAGACTATCCACCGACAACATGACCAAGCGGCCGAGTGGTTATATTGTCGAGATCAGGAATCCAACAATAAGAAGAGCAACAACCGCGCATATTTGGATAGTAGTTCCGGAATTGCCCATGCCAACACTCGTCATCGAGAATCCAAGCAACATCGCCAGAAACGGGAAGGGCGACTTGAACAGCAGAAGCAGCGATTTGAGGCTGAGATGCTATTGTATGAGGAAGAGAGACGCCGGTTTGACATGATCCAGCATCGCGACAAGGAATGAGAATAGAATAAACGTCGTGCATTGTGATCGCCAAGAGTCCAAAGACCACACAGGTTCAATAATGCCTGACGACCATTTGGCGTGGTTCAAAGATCAGGCCCGGCTATTTCATCGGGATCAGCGGCTAAAAAGGCTCTCTCGGGAACGGTTGGAACGCGCTGGAACTGAAGCACCGACCCGAAAGAAGGTAGCCGACATAAACGACACTGACGAGCCCGGGACTGAGGATTGGGGCCGTCAAGGGGGAATCACCGGGAACGAATGACCGCCGATCCGTGATGGTCATGGCGGCGGCACTGATTCCGAACCACCGCCCGAAGGTCAAGGGACAGGGGTGGAACTTTTCGGCGTCCTGGACGCTGGCTGCGGTCTTGGTGTTCTGGGGCGTGTGGTAGCGGGCAACCGGTAGGGTAGCACGGCTGGCGGGGGACGTCCTGTGATTGCTCCCTGCCAACTGAGCCCACACATCGCCCCACAGTTTAGG
>Ga0137371_10003874_pt1 | contig 11748 bp, 8 predicted proteins | sample SagtaG_7_FD_104919 | JGI IMG/M metagenome (GOLD analysis project Ga0137371, IMG submission 104919) | Vadose zone soil microbial communities from Sagehorn Ranch, Mendocino, California, USA - Sage1_R_40_16 metaG | ecosystem: Environmental > Terrestrial > Soil > Vadose zone | place: USA: California... | reverse complement strand
TTCGCTTATATTAATAATAAGAAGAAGTAGGTAAGTTTTGTGTCTGCAATATATTATACATTCAACAAGAACCTTTCTACTCTATTATTACTCATCTAGTTTATGACAACATCAATGTATTGAGGAATTTCAGGCCTATAACCCAAATCGAAGATAATGATGAATGACTGCTGAGAATTCTAACCCTAACTCTAATTCTAACAGGGAAGGTTTATGTCTAGAGTTATCAAACAAACCATCACAGGAAAATATCGTCGAGGATTTCATGCTTAATGATAATCGCTATTTCGTACCAGAATTGGACATGCAGGAGAAACATGTTACTGGACTCTTTCATTTTGGTGGCTGCACTATCTACTACTTTCAATCAGCTCCGTATCAATATCTGTGTTTTCTTGTATGAATGAATCGTTCAAGAAAGCACTACAAAGTAAGATGTATCGATAGCTTTTACCTCTAATCGTCTGGTTGGAGCCTATTCCAACCAGACGAATTGAAACATGCTTATGGAGCTGTGCAATGACCAAATTCAAGTGCATCATATAACACTTGGCATGATTTCCTCAGGAAGTTTGTAATATAAGAAATACTTCTCTAAGACGTGGATATACTCATCGTTCGTATTATAAATCAAAATTAGATGAACATTCTAATACCCGTGATACAGGAGAATGATCACTTCTCCCTTTAGATATCAACTAGCAATTGAATGAACAGATAATTATATTCAATAGAAACGATTGTGAATACTAGTACACACATCGGTGCACAATAAATACCGAACTCCCTAGCGTTTTCTGGATGAAAGCAATTATCATTGCATCGTATATAATAACGGTACTCATAATCATTAAACTCTCTGCAGTATGTACCCAAATAACAACAAAATCTACACATCAGTTCACAAGGTTGAAGTCAAGATATGTAGTGATTCATGAAAATGTGACTGTGGGTATTAAATGATCAGATTACATAATCAATCTACAAGAAAACCAACGGCAGTCTGTGCAATAATCACTATACTCATACTCTCAGTCGCAGTTACCGCTATAAGTTCATCTATGCAATATTCCTATGCTCAAACTGGAGTTGGAATCAGGCCAGCAAATAGTTGTCAAAAGTTACCTGTTAGTGGTGTCACAGCGAGTGGCACCGGAGATGGTGATGATCATAATGGTCCAGATCATGATGCTGATGATCGGAATGTACCTGCAAATGTCTTGGACAACAATCTTAACACCAGATGGTCAAATCTAGGTGTTGGTTCATTTATTCAGGCTGGTTTAGGTGGACAAAAGACTATTTGCAGTGTGGATATTGCTTGGTATAGAGGAAATCTGCGAGTAAATAACTTTGTAATATCAGCTTCAAGTGATGGTACTAGCTTCACAAACGTATTCACAGGTAAAAGCAGTGGAACAACTTTATCCGCCGAAACGTATAGTTTACCAACAACTGTTACTGCTAGATTTGTAAGAGTTACAGTTAATGGAAATACAGAAAATAACTGGGCTAGCATAACTGAATTAAGTGTTGATGGATTCAGTAACAATAACCCTCCTACTGCCGACAACAAAAGCATTAATACTACCGCAGGCACTCCTGTGACTATCACTCTAACAGGTACTAGCCCGATTCCAAATGATGTGAATCTAAAGTTCTCCGTGTTAAGTATGCCACAAAATGGTAAACTAGCTACTGGTACTACTTCTAATACTGTAACTTATACTCCGAACCCCGGATTCTCAGGCAGTGATAGTTTTACCTACAAAGCCACTGATGGTCAAGGAGTAGACAGCAACATTGCTACGGTAACTATAACAGTTAAAGCGGCACAAAATAATCCTCCCATTGCTGATAGCAAAACCGTCCAAACTAACGCAGGCACTCCTGTTCAAATTACTTTGACAGGCACTGACCCAATTCCAGGAGACACGCTAAAGTTCTCTGTGGTAGCTATTCCCCAGCACGGTACATTATCCAATCCAACTTCAAACACCGTAACTTATACTCCAAACACCGGATTCTCAGGCACGGATACCTTTACCTACAAAGCCACAACCAAAAATGGTCTAGCAGGGGGAGTAGACAGCAATATTGCAACGGTAACGATAACGGTTAATGCGCTACCCCATCCTACTGCTGACAACAAAAGCATCTCAACTAACGCAGGTACTCCTGTAACAATCACTCTAACAGGCACTGACCCAATTCCAGGAGACACGCTAAAGTTCTCTGTGGTAGCTATTCCCCAGCACGGTACATTATCCAATCCAACTTCAAACACCGTAATTTATACTCCAACCCCAGGATTCTCAGGCACGGATACCTTTACCTACAGAGCAACTGATGGCCAAAGAGTAAACAGCACCGTTGCTAAGGTCATGATAACAGTTAATGCGCCACCACCTCCTCTTCCTACTGCTAATAACATAAACATCCAAACTAACAAGGAGACGCCTATTGGAATTACTTTGACTGGCACTGACCCAATCCCAGGAGACACGCTAAAGTTCTCTGTGGTAGGAAGCCCGACGCATGGTATAGTCGCCCCTGGTACGGTCTCCAGTAACGTTTTTTACACTCCAAACACCGGATTTATTGGGACAGACAGCTTTACCTACAAAGCCACTGATGGTCAAGGACAAGGCAGCAATATTGCTACAGTAACTATCATAGTTAGTAATTCATCTTCAGGAACCTTAGATCAATTCGGAGTAAAGGAGATCTATCCAACAAAAGCTGGTGGAGAACAATGGTTCATGAATATGAATGACCCTAACCATGATAACAGAACAGATCCCCAAACAACACTGACAAAAAATGCCGATGGTAGCTGGAAGGTAACTAGTAACGCAGTACGATTTAATGTATTTACTTCTTCAGGATACCATCATGATCTAATAGCCACACTCAATCAAGGACAGTTAGCCGCTAAAGGATACATGCAATCTCCTAATGATTGGAAGAACATAGAAATGACTGGCTATGTCAAGTTCAATAAAGGCGATACAAGTGATGGTTTCACTTGGTATGCAAGAGGTGGACATCACACGGGTTCTGGATTCCCACTAGGATGTGAAGGTACTTCAATAAAGGAAGAATTGGATTTCGCTGGAACAACTAGATTCGAAAAAGAGCAGTGGCATGTACATTATGTTTTCACACCTCATAAGCCTGCTACAGATCCAATCCAAGGAAAATGGGTTGGATATAAGGCTGTTATGTATAATATTGAGCAGAATGGCACCATAGTAGTAAAAGAGGAGATCTGGCTTGATCCAAATAATAATGGAAATTGGGTAAAGGTGAACGAGTTCACGGATGCAGGCGGGTTCGGAGACCAAGGACAGGTATGTGGAGGAAAGTCTGACCAAATAATAACTTGGGGAGGTCCAATTGCCACCTTCAGATGGGACAAGACTACTGACGTAGATATCAAGGATTTCAGTATTAGGGAAATCCGACCTTCTCAGTAGTAATACACACAAAAAATTCCGATCCTTGCAGATACTAGAGACTAGTCGGAGTATACTTTGAATTCCTAATATTTTTTTCTTGCATTAACCAGAGATTGTATCAATCAAGCTCGAGTATTGATACCATCAGATGTATCTTTTATCACCAGTTAGTTGGCTTGAAAAAAAAATGCCGAGCGACAATATCTGCTACTCGTGGGAATTAGCATACTCATTTCTTCAATGACCTCTTTCAACTATTGGATATCGTCGTCCTTAGTGAACGTTGTCTTGTTAAATTACTCCTACCCTCATGCTGCTAAAGTGAATGATGGGTTTTGGAGCGACGACCGACTCAATTCTATAACCATTTTCCAAGCAATTTGTTGATGTTCGTTAGCAAATATATGAGTAGATATCTATTCATTGTTTCCAGTATAATGCAGCAAAACGACGAGGTCTGACTCCATTTCGATAAATATATGTCTTCTTCAGCAGCACGTGTCCTATGGATTAGGGAGTGAACTTGTACCTAGATTGGTTTTGCCATCGTCTGAGCCACTATTATCACTGCCTTTAACGTTGTCATTTGCTCCAGTTGATGGCTGAGATGGGTTGTTTTCATTGTTGTTACCGTTACCATTATCAGTTGGTGGAGTAGGATTCGATGGTTGTTCCTGTGAAGGCGAAGGTGGATTGTTTGATAAAGGTGGACCTGGTAGTGGTGGCGTGCCAGTTTCAGCGCAATTCTTGTTTGTAAGATCACATGGAGATAAAGGCTTTGTAGTCATACCGTTGTTAGTAGAGGACTTTGATGCTGTAGCAGGCTTATGATTGGTAGTGTTAGACACGTTGTTGTGCGTCGTAGATGTTGTTACTGGATAACATGTGCCAGATTCGTCCTCATCATGATTTTCAAACCCTTTCGGACATTGCTTGTTTGGAAAACAATGCTCATAGACATTCATATTAAAGCCTGGTGGACATTGACCTGTTTTTGGATCTGGTTTGCACTTGTCTTGCTCTGGGTTGAACAAACACGAATCGTCTGGGTGAGGCGTAGGATTATTTGGTACACATTCATGTAGACCATCAATAATGACAACATGACTATCTTTTTCACAATCAAATATCGTATGAATAGAAACCCTTACATTTACCCTGACAGCATGGATGCTCTGTATTTGTTTCACTACGGTGTTGGTAGGAATATACACAGTTATAGTCACAATTTTACTTCCATTCGGAAGCTTCTCTATGATAAATGTGCATTTGAAAACCTGTCCTGAAGTCTCCTGACATGAGATTGTGTGACTAGGTGGAGGTAGTGTAGATATGAATAATACACATGGCAAATTATAGCCTGTCGGATCGATACAATTTGGTAAAGTTTGTTGAGGTTTTATTATTGGCGTTGCTGCATAAACACTCGTCGCTGACGAACCACTAGTTACTAGGACCACTGCTATCAAAAATACCAAGCAGATAATTATACCCCCTGGGAACCATTTGTCTGTGTCAGTTATTTTTTGTCACCTGTGTAGCAAATGTCGCACCAATATTCCTAACAGACGTACTCATTTATAGTAAATACTACTTGAATGTTATACTTAGGCGTTTTAGAAGAAAACTCTTAGATCATCAGCCGTTGGGTTAGCAGACGATATCTTAGTCAATCAAGGAAAATGAATACCTTGCATTTCGAGTTTATTCTTAACATCATTGATTATTTTTTGAGCAAGACCACCTACATTTTTGCCAACATTACTCTCTAGGCTGCTACTGAGACTGTTTGAATTCATGTCTCCTCTAATGCTGCTACTATACTGGTCGATATTAGGAGTATTCGTATTTGTATTCTCTGAGTTTGATGGAAAAACCTGATCGGTGGGGATGGGAACAGGCGAAGCTGATGAAATCATATTTGAAGAAAGAATATGATGCTTGTGATGATGGCTATTAGGATTATCTGAAGTTGATGCAATATTATCCGGGATAGTAACAGGCGAAGCTGATCGAATGACTTTATCATTGGCGATGGGAATAGGAAGAGTACTACTACTATCTGAGTTTGATGTAATAGAGTTGTCATGGCTAACAGTAACAGGAATAGGAGTTACTTTAAACGTTTTTGATCCTGAATAATTTTCATAACCAAGAGCAGACACTTCTATTCTCACTTTATACTTCCCAGTTGCATAATCGTTGTGAACTTTCCATGAATATGAGGCCTTACCATTATCATCTGTTGTCCCTTCTACTTTATTAAGAGCTCCCGATGGTCCTGTAATTTTTCCTGATACTGAAGCTCCTGAAATGGCAGCGGTGGAGTTTTTGTCAGCGACGCTGAGCGTTATCGTCTGTTTGTCTCCAGGATGAAGAGAATTCTTGCCCAGATGTACTGAAACCGATAATGGCTTAATGTTGTTATCATAATTGGTATTATTCACATTCGTATAAAGCTTAGCACCTGAGGAAATAGGACTGGTAGCAGAAGTAGAATTGGCAGTTGCTGAGTCAAAGCCTTCTGTTGCTATAGGTGATGTCACTGTCGATGATATTTGCTCCTGTTGGCTACTGTTATTGTTAGTTGCAGATACATCCGTAGCGGCCACCCCTGTTACATTTACACTATTATGTGATAACAAAATAGGATTATTGCCACATGAAAATTTCGCAGTTATCTTATTCGGCCCCGGTTGAATGTTCGTATATGCAGATGTGAGAGTAAAGTTCCATTTCGAATACTCGGCCTGTCCAGGCCCACCATTTCCTGACGCATCATGATATGGGTTGATAGCATTCACCTTAACTGATACCTTGCAATCAGAACTTGTTACATTATCTAAAGAGGTTCCAGAGATTGTCAGGTCTTTACCAATTGGAACGTGTTGCCCCTTAGCAGGCGATGTAATTTTTACTAAATGTAACTTTGGCTGACTTGGTGGTTGTTGTTGTTGCAATGTGGATAGAGGAATAGGAGCAGGTGTAGCAGTTGTATTACCTTGAGTATTTGGAAATATCTGTGCATATGCTACGTTTGTCAAAATAGAACTAAATAGAATTAGAATAATCGCTCCAGCTGCAGAACAGGAGGATGTCATTGATAAATATGATTTAATCTTGATCAGCAAAAATGCTATCATACTATGAGAAGTACAATCGAATAATAAAAATAAAAAGAATCCCAAATCTAGTAGATTGATTTATGATATTAATATGTAACTATATCACTAAACTCAAGAGAGTCCTAGGAGTGAGTTCGCGATAACCATCAGCGAGTATCCATAGTCAAAAGTGTATTAATATACAAAATGGTAGTTGGGGATGGGACATCAACCAAGTATCGGAACAAGTACTTAAACCTGATATAGTTCCAGTAGGTACAATGGTTGCAGATGCACTAGCAGGAGGAATAGGAATAGCTAGAGGTAGTAACCTCGAACCACTTACAACCAATACCATTTAGCTATGGGCTAGATGAGTTTTGTGCTATTTTGTTAACGGTTGAGGTGGCGTTAGTTATTGATGTGTGGCAGACTCCATTTATGCATACAACAGTATGACATATATCTCCTTGACAGGAAGTAGAGCTCTTTTTATGTGGATTTGTGCCTTCGCTAAATACGTATGCTCCCCTAATGCGATAATTAACATGGATGTCAGTACAACTATTGTCAGACTCAATATTGTGTGATTTATCTTCATCGTAATAAGCAACATATAACATAAAATATTTGATTTTGGAGGAATACTACTATTTGTGTACCCCAATAGATTTGTCCAATCAAAGTATCAGGTAGAGAATGTTCTACGGTACTACCGAAGAATCTGGTCGATATAACGGAAGACCCAAGTTGGGTCCCCTTTTAGTTTGTTACGGTCATATATTATCGAAGGTCGAAGATCGGGTAAGGTTTGATTGCAACTCATCTACAAACATCATCTACAAACAGATACAACTAATCCTACTTCGAGGACGATTTGATTGTGCCAATAAAAGAAGCAACTTTCCTTCTTCTTTCTTCAATTTCATATTATTACACGCCTTAGCTCCAGTTATGCATTACTCTCTTAGTAAAGGATAGCTTTATGCATTTTCAAATTCGACCTATTAAAATCTTTCGAATTTTGAGTTAGAGGAGGGGGATGATGATTGGACATGCAACTAATGTCTATAACACATTACAAGACATGTGATTTAAGAAATAGTCTTAGTTGTTTTGCAGTCTACTTACATGCCCAACTTATTATGCAATGTTACATAAGAACATGCAGTTCAGGCGCATTCTTAGTATCGGTGAAATTAAGCATTACCCGATAATATATTTGCTATAAAACACAACGAAATGTTTGCTTTATGAAGAAACAGAAGATTGTGTAATACGAGCTTGGATCTCTCTTACGCTCAGATCTGCGAAATCCCAAATCATGTTATCCGATCTAAAAGTAGCTATCGAACCACCGTTCATAATTATATAATCTTTAGGTTTTCCACAGCCAGCACTATAGAATTCGTCATCTGAACCTCTAGCATACCATCCACCATTGTCAACTAGGTCTGTTACTTTTTTCCAGTGATTGTTATCTTGATCATCTAAATATGATTCCATTTTGACTGCTTTATCATTATCTACATCATACATTACCACCTTCCAGCCAATCCATCTTCCTAAAATTGGAGTATCATCATGAGTAGCCTGCACTTTATCTCTTTGATCTGTATAACCTCCAGGAAACCATATCTCTTTTACCCATGATGCAATACCATCAACACTCAGCCACCCTTTCAAGGCAGAACCATCACACGGAGCATTAGGAGTATGTTTACCTCCTCTAGCATACCAGTCTAGATGGTCATCAGCAGGAGAATCAGCTGATACTACTTTAGCATAGCCTGTTATCTCAACGTTCTTCCATGGTTCTTGTCCTGGAGGAGTATTGACATTCATTCTAACCTCGCTGCCAAATTTACTATTTGTCTGCCTACCTACTATCTGCCATGAACCATCAGCCTGCTTGCTTATTTGAGACCCGGGATCAAATATTCCATCACCAGTTGGATTATCCATGTTGATAAACCATTCTCTTCCATCTTGTTTTGTGGGATAGATTTCTTTTATCTTAAATTTGGGGATCTTAGTAGAGGAAGGGATAGGGATCGAAATCTCAAGATAATAAAACGAAATTAATATGGTTATACCTGCAAATACGACTATGAATGCAATTACATGCCATCGATTCATATTCAATCTAGTAGTATGTGTGTAATGTCTTTACCATTAGCTTCTTATTCATTATTCTTTATTGCACACATCCTATCTTACCTACAGTGTATATTTGATATCTTTACAACAAAAACCTTTTCATATGTTCCATCTCTCTTGTGAATAAATCGTGTTCATTTGGCAACATGGTTCCACATACCGTGAATCAATTTACAGTGATTATTATCATAGTAGACTAGGAATACCCTGTGACCTAGAATATACAAATTTCATGATTATCCTAAGGAATTATTTGATCCTACTACTTTTAATATTATTACAAGCATTATTTAGCATTAAGAGAAGACCAAACAGGTTGCTTGAACTAATTTACAAAATAGATAATTGAAAAAATAAAGTTACAGTTATGGTGTTGCTTTTATTATCGATGGTGCCAGTATAGAGGAAGGTGTTGTAGTAGCATTTGTTGCATTTGTCGATGTCGTTGGTATGCCACATATCTTTGATTCAGTTGAATTAACAAACTTAAGTTTTGGATTATTAGGATTACAGAATTGAGCCTTTTCTTGGGGAGTTAGTAGTTGAGCATGACCGACATTAAAAGTTTCAATTCCTATTATTATTATTGTTGTTAAGACAGCAGCGATCATAAGAGATATTGTGAATATCCTTGTCATCATTGATGCATGTCTTTCCATTATATTCATCTTTTCGCATTATATATAGAGAATACTAAATATTTAAGCATCTAGCTGATTTTTTTATTGTCGTAGGTGACTTATCTAAGCCAATTCTTTCCGTTTTCTGGTAACTGGATAATTAGAATAGCTTTTATACGCTGTTACTACATAGTAGAGTCCACAAATATGCACAGACCATATAGAACAAATCCTGCCTCATTTATGGTAGTTCTAGTTGCAGGTATTGCCTTTGTTGTTGCTAGTAGTGTTATCCTCAATCCTCTTATACTAGGGCAAAACGCTGCGGCACAACCTTCTATAATCAAAGATCCCATTCTAAAAGTGGAATCTGTGATCAGTGGTTTATCTTCTCCCACAAGCATGACATTCGTTGACAATAATAATCTCTTGGTATTAGAGAAGGGTGGAAATGTTAGATTAGTATCAAACGGTCAACTACAATCACAACCAGTGTTACATGTATCAGTGGACATAACAAGTGAAAGAGGTTTACTTGGAATTGCTGTTATGAACAGTAGTAGCAGTAGCACCAATAACAACAAAGTCGTTTTTCTATATTACACAGAATCACAAGGAGGAGAGCTAAGAAATAGAGTATATAGTTATCAATGGAATGGTCAGAGTCTTATAAACCCAAAACTAATCTTAGACCTTCCAGCACTACCAGGACCAAATCATAATGCTGGAAAATTAGTAATAGGTCCTGATAATTATCTATATGCTATAATAGGTGAATTGAGACATAATGGTAAGCTGCAAAATATCAAAGATGGACCAGATCCTGATGATACAGGTGTAATATTTAGAGTAAATCCTGTAGATGGTTCGCCAGCTAAGAATAACTCGTTTCTAAACGATCCAAATGTTGCAATGCACAGGTATTATGCCTATGGTATCAGAAATAGTTTTGGAATTGCAATTGATCCTATTACCGGTAATCTCTGGGAAACAGAGAATGGTGAAGACACTTATGATGAAATTAATTTGATCAAACCTGGGTTTAACGGAGGTTGGAAAATAATTATGGGTCCAATCTCAAGAAGCACTGGGGTGTCAGAAAATGATCTAGTTAACTTTCCACGATCTCATTATTCAGATCCGGTATTTAGCTGGCTAAAACCTGTAGCAGTTACTGCAATAGAATTTTTAAAATCTACAAAACTTGGACCTAGTTATCAAAACAACATGTTTGTAGGAGACTATAAGAATGGTAATTTGTATTTCTTTAAACTTAATGCAGAAAGAACAGGCATACAGCTCGATAATAGTCAGCAAGCTGCTGGATTATCTGACTTGGTAGTAGATAACAAAAACGAATTAAATGCAGTGAAATTCGGAACTGGCTTTGGTGGAATAACTGACATAAAGACTGGACCAGATGGATATCTGTATATTCTGTCAATAGTAGATGGAAATATATACAGAATAAGTCCAGTCTCTGTTTCACAGTAATACAACGACAATAATAATAGTTATCCTTATGATGAAACTAGCCAAGATATAGAAGAACAGATAGTAAAATTATGAATCTGGATACTGTCAAAAGAGCAAGCTGACTCGTTATACGTCGTAAAATTGACAAAAGAGATAGTCACAATTGCAATATGATCAGTAGACCAGATCAGAAACAGGTATCTTGAATACCTCATGGTTTTTCCTTCTTCTTCATTTATGCTAACGATCAATATTATAGAATAAGAAAAGTTATATTACTTGTTACACATTGCCTATATACCTGACAGGATCAGATGTTTTGATATATTTGATACAAACCTCACTTCTAGTAATTGCTCTCTTAAGCATAGTGACATCAATCACAACATCGATATTTATTTCTCCTGCGTTTGCATTGAAGCGTTTCTTCAATTGTATGACAAATATAGCAAATAAAACTGGAAAACTCTCTATAGGTGATGTTAACTTGTGCTATGATAAAAAATTCACTGGTGGAAGTAACCACAAAACAGGAAGCATCTCGACATCTCAGTCGCAGTCATGATGTGATGGATTTATAGATATAATCCATTTTGGTTGAATACTTGAAAATGTATTATTTGATCGCCTAATGACCTGGTAGGAGAAGTGGAAATCCATTGTTTGTAGCTGTAGTATTGGCAAGAGCTTGACGTTTTCCTGCTGTAGACGCTATCTCTCCTATCACGTTTACGCTATAAGTCTTGGTCAAATTCATATCCTGTGGACAGGAATATTTTGTACTTATCTTGTTTATCACTTCCTTAATCGCCGTATAATTAGCGGTATTGGGGAATGTCCAGCTTGAGTAGTCATTTGTTCCGGTATGTCCTACTGGTATTGCTGGTTGGTATGGCTTTATACCCTTTACAGCGACTGAAACGGTGC
>Ga0137371_10003870_pt1 | contig 11751 bp, 9 predicted proteins | sample SagtaG_7_FD_104919 | JGI IMG/M metagenome (GOLD analysis project Ga0137371, IMG submission 104919) | Vadose zone soil microbial communities from Sagehorn Ranch, Mendocino, California, USA - Sage1_R_40_16 metaG | ecosystem: Environmental > Terrestrial > Soil > Vadose zone | place: USA: California... | reverse complement strand
GGTGGTCGAGGACCGTCACCGAGCCGGTGAGGATGACGATGAAGTCGTAGCTGCGGTCCCCCTCGTGGAACAGCACCTGTCCCGCGACAGTTCTGCGCACCTCCCCGTAGTGGCGGAGCGATCCCAGCTGCTCGGCGGTCAGCCGGCGCGCCAGGGTGGGATCGACCGCCGCGCCGGCGGCTTGTTCGGCGCTCAGGTCGTCTCCGCCTTGGCCCATTGCCACCACCTCGGTCGGCCCCGGCTCGTCAGGGTATGCGCGTCACCATGGGGAGGCAACGAGCCTCGCTCACGACTGAGACCCTCGTCCCCGTCGCCACCCGACGGCGGCGTCACCACGACAGACCTGCCACAGGAGGTGGAGCCCGGCCCTCGTCGCAGGTCAGTCTTGGCGGGTCAGCATGAACACCGGGATCTGTCGTGTGGTCTTAGCCTGGTATTCGCCGAGGGAAGGAGCGTCCGCGACCAAGTCGGGCCATAGCCTGGCGCGGGCGGTGTCGTCCAGTTCCTCCGCCAGTACCGTGAAGGTCTGGGCGCCTATCTCGGCTGTGATCCTGGGGTTGGCCTTACCAGTCCGGGTGGGTCGGCGACCCTCCACTGGAGGCGACGATCGCGAAGTGGCCCGCTCCCCGGGGGAAGCAGCCCAGCGGCGTGACGCGCTCGATCCCGGACCTGGCGCCGATGTGGTGGATGAGAATCAGCGTGGTGCCCACCCATGACCCGCCGACGCGCCCCCAGTTCGCCCGGAACTTCTCAATGTCTTGGTGTCATACTCGCTGGCCGCTCCCGGAGCCGAGGTCGCCATGATCTCACTCACTCTCGTACTCGTCGTGGCGGCGGATCCAGGTCTGGAACGCCTCGCCCTCGTCGCGGCCCTTCGGTACCCGGTCGAGGATCGGGTAGTAGCCCATCAGGAACTCCACCCCGCGCCCCGCGGTCGTATAGGTCTGGTAGACGGTGCCGTCTTGGAGGCAGAAGACGCTCACCGCCGGTGATTCCGTGAGGTATCCGGCGACGTCGGTCCCGCTCGCGGCCGCATTCTGATAGGCGATCGGCGGCAGTTGGCCCTCGAGGGGCCCCCACCCGCGCACCTGCTCCTCGGTGTAGGAGGCGCCGAAGTCGAAGTTGAAGTCGGTGTTCGCTGCCGAGACCCAGGGCAGGCTCCAGCCCATTCGCTGCTTGTAGGCCCGAAGCTTGGCCAGCGGAGCCTGCGACACCAGCAGCAGGGTTACGTCGCGGGCATGGAGGTGCGGCAGGAGGCCGTCAAAGCCATCGGCCATCGACGAGTTGACCGGGCACCCCGCCTGATAGCTCGGACCGAACATGAAGTGGTAGAACATGAGCTGCGAGTGGCCGTCGAACAGCTCGGCCAGGGTCCGCGTCCCGTCGTCGGCGTCGAACCGGTATTCCTTGTCGATCGCGACCCAGGGCAGCTCGTGGCGCTCGCGCGCCAGCTCATCGCCCCTCCGGGTGTGCTCCTTCTCACGCTGCAGCAACTCCGCACGAACGGCCTGCCACTCCGCACGGCTGACAACCTTGTGATCCGTCATCACGTCTCGTCCTATCTTTGACTGCGTTCCTGAGCGAGTTCGTCTCGCTGCTGAGCGGAATCAGCGTCCGCCCCTTTACTCATGACCTGACACGCTCTGCCTTTGCGCCAGTCGCGAATTGCTCTGAGAGGGCCGCATTCTGGCTCGAGCGTCTTCGCGGCGCCGCTGCATCAACTCTCAGCCATCGACGCTCACAGGCGATCTGGAAATGTCCTCCTCTTTCCTCCACTGCGTCGAAGATCGCTCGCGCAACGGACTCCGGGAGACCTTTGGGTATCTCGAAACACTGGTTCATCTCCGTGTCCACGCGGCCACGATCACCCACATCCGTCATCCGACCTCACGTCAGTTTCAGATCTGCTTCATGGGCTGGACACAGGTGCATTCAGCAAGCGTCTGAACTGTCCCGGAGTGTTGGGAGTGATATTCCCCCGTTCTCCGTAGTCGGGTTGGTGGATGATCACCACGCGTCGCTCACCGGCAGACCCAGGCTGCCCTGCGACGTCGTGAGGAACCTATGGGTCCCGGCGGGTGCATGCCGAGCTCACCCTCCGCCTGGGCATGACCGGCGGGCACGGGCCGGTAGAACTGCAGCTTCCCGGCCTCTATGAAGCGCTCTCAGCTGGAATGGGGGCCACCAGGCCTTATCAGAACCCCAGCCATTCGGTCAGGCCTGTACGGACGCCGGCCGCATCTCGTGTGCTGTCCCCGGGCCCGTGTCAAATCGGCCGTGAACCTGTCCTGAGTTGCGGATCAACGAGTACGAGCGAGCCGCCTGAAGACCAAAAGGTGCAGGTCAAAGCCAGAGTTGCCATGCGCTAGCGGGCGTTGCGCACACCGTGAAGCTTGGTGCGGAGCCGCTGGGCATCGGGGTGGCCCAGGTCATCGAGGATGACCAGGGCCTCGCGCCAGGCGGCGCGGGCGGCGACGTGATCGCCAGCAGCGTGGTGATTGTCACCGACCCGGATGAGGGTCTGGGCCTCGATGTTGCGGCCGCCGGTTTGCCGGAGCAGGCCGAGGGCGGACCTGTAACAGTCGAAGGCCGCGCGGTGGTTGCCGAGTTGCTGGTGTGCGTAGCCGATGCTGTCCCAGGTCGCGGCCTGGCCGTGCTGGTCGCCGAGGTCGAGGAGCTGGCGGATGCCGTCGTCGCAATATTTCAGAGCGTGCTGGTAGTTTCCGAGCAGGGCATGAAACCAGCCCACGTTGCTGAGCGCTCTGGCCTGCCCGCCCTGGTTGCCGACTTTCCGGTACAGGTCGAGCGCCTGCTGGGCGTGGCGGAGCGCGTCCGCTGGGTCACCCTGCTCGTGGAGGACGTGCGCGATGCTGGTGTGGATCCGGGCCTGCCCGGCGTGGTCGCCCAGCCTGGCGGACCGGTCCAGCGCTGACCGGAGATGGCTGTGGGCGTCGTCCATGCGGCCCATCGCGTAGTAGGCGATCCCGAGGCCGTGGTGTGCCCGTGATTGTCCGGCCTGGTCGGCCGACCGCCGGGCCGCGTCGAGGGCGGCGTACTGGGCAGCGGCCAGGTCGTGCCAGTGTCCCTGCCGGTTGAGGAAGACCCCGAGGCTCCAGGCCAGCTGCCAGGCGTGGGTGTGGAATCCGGTGCTAGCGGCCCGCTCGACCATGGCCAGCAGGACATGGCGCTCGGTGGTGAGCCAGGCCACCGCCTGGTGCAGGTCGGCAAGATTCTCCGGGGTGACGCCCGCCTGGGCGGGGGCGGGGACGATCGGGTCGCACGGCGACCTGATCAGGTGGTTGGCGGCGTGGGCGGTGTGCAGGTAGTGGTCGAGCATGCGATGCTGTGCAGCGCGCTGCTCAGGGCCGGGGTCATGGGTGCGTGCGAGGTCGGCGGCGTAGGCGGACAGCAAGTCGTGGACGGTGTAGCGGCCGGGGGCGGCCTCGTCGACAAGGTGCGCCCGGGCAAGCTCGGCCAGCAGGGTGCGGGCCTGCCGGACCGGGATGCCAGCGACGCTGGCCGCTGCCGCCGGGGTGATCTGCGGGCCAGGGTGGAGGGCGAGAAGCCGGAAGAGCCGGGCCGCATCAGCGGTGAGCGCGTGGTAGGACCAGGAGAACACTGCCCGCAGCTCACTGCCGGGATCCCCGGTCGCGAACGTGTCCAGGCTGCCCCTGCCCTCGCGCAGCTGCGCGGCCAGCGCCGCGAGGGGGAAGCCGGGCCGGGCAGCGGCGCGCGCGGCCACGATCGCCAGCGCCAGTGGCAGCTGCGCGCACTCCCCGATGATCTCCCCGGCCGCCCGGGGCTCGGCGGCGAGCCGGTCCTCGCCGAGACGCCGCGCAAGCATCTGATGCGCTTCGGCGTTGGAGAGCAGGACGAGCGTGACCGGATGAGCCCCCTCGACAGCCACCAGGCCGGGCAGCTGGTGGCGGCTGGTCACCACGGCCAGGCAGCCGCCACTGGCTGGCAACAGCGGACGCACCTGCCCGGCATCACGGGCGTTGTCCAGCACGATCAGCATGCTCTTGCCCGCTAGCAGGCTGCGGTACAGGCCAGCCTGAGCCAGCTCGTCGGCCGGAACCTGCTGGGCCGGCACGCCCAGCGCATCCAGGAACCCGCGTATCGCCTCAGCCGCCCCCATCGCCGAACCGGGCCCGTAACCACGAAGGTTGACATACAGCTGGCCATCGCTGAACCGATCACGCACCTGATGCGCCCAGCGCACGGCCAGGGACGTCTTCCCTACCCCAGCCGCCCCGTGCACCACGACCACCGCCGGGCCGGCACGCCGCGACGCGGGCTCGCCAGGCCGCAGGCCATCAAGCTCCCTGAGAGCCGCAATCCGGCCCGCGAAAACATCAAGATCAGCGGGAAGCTGCCGGGGCACAGGCCGCGATCTCGCGCCAGCTGCCAGCGCCGGCGGCCGCCCGACCAGAAGATCGGCATGAATCCGCCGGAGTTCTGGCCCCGGATCCACGCCCAGCTCATCAGCGATGCGCATGCGGATCGTCTCATAGCAGCCCAGCGCCTCCGCCTGCCGCCCGCAACGATCCAAGACGATCAGCCGCCGCGCCCACAGCGGCTCCCGCAGCGGATGCCGGGCAGTGTGCTCGCTCAGTTCCGCGGCCAGCTCCTCACAGCGCCCCCAGGCGATATCCAGATCGATACGCCGCTCCAGCGCCGCGTAATACCGCTCGACCAGGCGCGGGGATACCGACTCCTCCAGCCACACCGACGGCACATCCTCAAACGGCCAGCCCCGCCACAGCGCCAGCGCCCCCGCCAGCCCCTCCCGCTGAGCCCCCGCGTCCGCCTCCCCCACAGCCGCATCAAGCAGCCGCGGAAACCGCAGCACATCCACATCACCGGGATCAGCACGCAGCACGTAACCATCAGCCGCCGTGCCGATACACGCCGCGCCCAGGATGCCGCGCAGCCGAGTGACGTACGTCTGCACGCTCCGCCGGGAATTACCCGGCAAGTCCCCGTCCCACAGTGCCGCCACCAGGCGGCCCACCGAGACCGTCTGCCCGGCCGACACCGCCAGCACCGCCAGCAGCGCCCGCAGCCGGCCCGCACCCACCACCACCGGCCGCCCCCCGACCGACACCTCCAACGGCCCCAGCAAACCCACCGCCAGCGCACCACCCGCCCGATCAGCGGAAAGAACAGCCGGCGCCACAGAGGCACCGCCAGGCCTCGTGCCGTTCTGCGCCCGCACGCCCGGCCGTCACCCCCTCACCGGACCTCATGCTCGCCGACCTTGCGCGAGGACGGCACCCCGTCGCCAAGGGCCAGGACAAGTCAGCCGTCAGCGGCCCAACCGTCCCGATTATAAGACCCACGCAAGGTAGGCAGGGTCTGAGCAAGTTGGGCAGGGTGTGGAAGATCATGTCGGTGATCCTCAAGACTGGGGCAGTCACCACTGCTGGGAGCGGATCACTAATGACGCTGATCGCGCCCGGTTCGCGCGAACCGGGTCGGCGGAGGATCTAGACTCATTGGTTGCTGTTGCCCGAGACGCCGTAGAGGTGACCTCGGCTGATCACCCCGACCGGGACGAGAGGCTGTCCGGTCTCGTCTTGGCCCTGCATGCACAGTTCGAGCGAGCTGGAACGATGGCGGGCTTGGATGCGATGATCCTCGCCGCCCAGGAGCTAGTAACTGTCACGTCGGCCGATGACCCAGACCGGGCAGGGAGGCTATCCAGTCTGAGCGTGGCACTCATGGCTCGGTTCGAGCAAACCGGGACGGCCGAAGACCCTAGAGGCTATGGTCACCGCTGGCAGTTCGGGCCCACGCGGGCGGGCCAGTCGGGTCGCGGATCGGGCCGCTGAGGGCTCCGGCCATTGTCAAGATCATTATTGACTGCGTACACGGACGCGGCCGCGGCCGCAATAGCCCTCCACCTCGACCAGACCGCACGCATGATGCTCATCATGGCGAGCGGCAACTTCCCCTCGGGCCAGACTCTAACGCCGAGCCCCCGGCCATAGCCCTCCGCGAGCTTCATAGCCGCGCGATGCCCATCCTGGCCGATTCAAACAGGTCCAAGTGCACAAGGGTGACGCCAGATAGCAGCCCCGTAGGGCAGCACAGGCGACCTCAGTCGCCGACTGCAGGCACCTGTGACACAACCTCGGCGACAACGCCGAGCGAGCCGACCAGGGGCCAGGCAGCCCGTTGCCTGGACGCCGCCATCACCGCGCCCACCAGGGAATCCGACCGGGCCGAACCAGTCCCGAGCGCGCCGTCCGCACCTGCACGCCGGTTGCGGACGAGACAGATGGCCGAGCGGACCCGGCATGGTCAGGCTGCCAACCACCGCTCCGGCCGATAGCGCGCAGCGGCCATGCCATCGCCGCAGAGCTGGGGGTAAATGTTCTGCCCGCGGACGCTGGTGATGGCGACACGGGCTGGCCAGCCGCGGCGCGGCCAGCGATACTCCCCAGTCTCGGCTGGCTGCCGGGTGGGCCGGTGCGGCGCTGAATTTCGATTCGAGCCATCCCCGGAAAGTCGGCCCGGCAAGTCTGGCGTGCGGCCCGGGCAGCAGCGCGCCGCTCTCGTAGAGCTGGCGGTCAGGGTCGTCGGGGTCGCTTACCTCCTCGACGCGCGCATGGGGAAGCCGCGCCGCCTGGCGAGGAGTGTTCCCATCTGAGCGAGGTTCCCCTCGCGTTGCCCAGCAACCTCGAAGATCGCGACCCAGGTTGTCCAAGCGCGAGCGGCCACTCGACCCGGTGGCGAGGTCGGCGGCGGCTTCGGCGACCGTCAGTGCGGCGACGAGCTGGGTGCGCATCTTCGGCAGGTAGCTGACCTCGCCCTGTGTGCACCAATCGACCAGCTGGCTCACGAACTCGTGGAACTGGGCCGCGCGCAGGATCGTCACGGGAACCGGCCCGGCCTGCATCACCTGCTCGTGGACGGCTTTCGCCGCGTTGTAGCCGGCGCTGAAGCGGTCGCAGCCGATGATCGAGACGACAATGATCCGGGCCACAGAGACCCGCTCGCCCGCCTGTTGCAGGTTGCGTGCAGCGGCCGTGAAGAACTCGGTCGCCTCGGCTTGGCCGGACGAGGCGCCGCTCGCGACGTCGATCACGCAATCGGCACCGGTGAGAGCGTCAGCCAGCCCCTCCCCGGTGAGGACATCGACACCGTGCTTGCGCGAGATTGGGACGACGTCGTGCGCGCGCACACTCAGCAACGTCGCAAGTGGCGGCCGACCCTGCCGGTCGCGCCACAGCGATCTTCTTCCTGGGTTCCATAACAGTGCTGCTCACCTCTGTCGCGGTTGGTCACCACGGTGCGGACTGGGCAGATTGTTGGAGACCTCAGCGTGGGCCGGAGATGTGGCGGGTGGGATGCGAGTTCATCAGGTGGAGCGATGTGGGTCAGTTCCCGGTATCTGTTACCGCCGGTTCTGGCTGGGCTGCTGGTGGGCTTGGTGGGCTTCCGGTACTGGCGAGGAGTTGGCGCCTGTTTTCTTGCGCGGCATAAGGAACACTGCCAGGAGCAGTGCGGCGAATCCGAAGCATGCGGCGGCGAGGAATGCGTCGTGGTTGGCCGATGCCTGGGCGGCCCGGATGAGGGATTTGTCATCGCCTGCCGCGGCCAGGCCCGAGGCGATCCCGTTGTAGGCGATGGTGGCCACGACCGCGAGCCCCAGTGCCCCTCCAGCTTCCTGGCTGGTGTTGATGAGCCCAGCACCGATGCCTGCCTGCTCTTGGCTGACCCCGGTGAACGCGGCGATTTGGAGGGTCACGTAGCACAGGCCGCAGCCAAGCCCGACCGCCAGGAACGCCGGCAGGAGGTTAGCGGCATAGCTGCCGCCGACGGGGGCCCACCGCAGCAGCAAAAGCCCGGCTACCGTCACCACTAGGCCGCTGATGAGCACCGGCCGCGCCGCGATCTTGGTGATCAGCCCGGAAGCGAGCCCGGCACCGGCGGCGACGCAGACTGCCAGGGGCAGGTAGGCGAAACCGGCCCTGACCGGCGAGTACCCATAGACCTGCTGCATGAAGATGCTAGCGAAGAAGAACATCGCGCTGAACATGCCGAACACCAGGACGGCAGACAGATTCGCGATCCGCATCGTCCGCAACCGGAAGATCCCCAGCGGCATCATCGGCTGCCTGACCCGCGCCTCGATGGCCAGGAATGCCCCCAGCAGGACAGCGACCCCTGCCAGGCTGCCAATAGTGCGAACTGTGCCCCAGCCCGCGTGCGTGGCCTCGCCGAGGGTGAAGATCAGCAGCAGCAGGCCCGCGGTCAAGGTGGCAGCCCCAGCCATATCGAATGGGCGCTGCAGTTGCTCCGCCCGGCTGTCGGGCACGATCCGCGGCGCCAGCGCTACCGCACCGAACCCGATCGGCACGTTGATCCAGAAGATCCACTGCCACCCGGGCCCGCCCGCGAGCACGCCGCCAAGGATCACCCCGGCGATCGACGCGATGCCCGTCAGCGAACCCCACACGCCGAGCGCCTTGTTGCGCTGCGGGCCTTCAGGGAAGGTACTGGTCAGGATCGACAAAGCGGCCGGCGTGATCAGCGCCGCGCCAAGACCCTGGAAAGCGCGGGAGGCGATCAGCATGGCGCCGTTTTGCGCCAGGCCAGATACCAGCGATGCTAGTGCGAAGACCAGGAAACCGGCCTGCAGCATCCGCCGGCGCCCGAAGCTGTCGGCAAGCCGCCCACCCAGCAGCAAGAACCCGCCGAGCACGGTCGCGTACGCCGTCACAACATAGTTCAGGCTGACGTCGGACATGCCAAGGCCGCGCTGGATCGACGGCAGTGCCAGGTTCACGATCGAGACATCGATGAAGACCATGAACTGGCCCATGCAGACAAAAGCAAGGATCATCCCGGGGCTGGCAGCCTTGCGGCGGCCCCCGCCGATCGATGCTGTCATGGCTTGACCATCAGGCGCTTGGGCCGGTTCAGTCGAAGAGCCGGTAGGACCCGACAACCGTGAGTGGCTCCGCGGCTGGCGGCTCGATGAGGTAGGTCTGGAGGTCCTGCTGGAACTGCTGAAACTCCGGCAGTCCCTCGAGCGGATTACCCGCGCCCTGATCAAGCTGCAAGAAGATCACAAAGGTCACGCCGTCGGGCAGCTTGGTTGAGGCATAGCGAATGTCCTCAGGCTGTTCCCGTTCGATCGCCGAGAACAGCTTCGCGACCGCCCCCTCAACCTCCGCCACACTATCCGCCTTGACCCTGGCGCGAATCATCGTGACACCCACCGCGGCACCCCTTTCATCCTGTTACGAGAAACCTCCTGAACGCGGGCAGAGGGATCAAAATCCTGCCCAGCATCAGATCTGCCTCAAATTGCTTTCAAAGCGACTCACGCAGCACGTCAACTGCCACGCAGCCCCGGCACCCTCCCATCAGGCCGGTAGCCGCACCGGTGCCGCCTCCGTGACGCGACCACGCGTACCCGGCGGCGGCCTGAGGAACGGAACCGCTTGGAGGCAGGCAACCACCCGGCTGCGTCGTTTTCCCTTCATATCTGCTTCAGCCGCCACCCCAGGAAGATGGCGGGTGATCGCCTTGACCATGCCGGAGCCCTTGTGACCGACGGTCAGGGTGATGGCGGATAAGGACCCGCTGCGGTGACAGGCTCCGGTGCCTGAGAAAGCGGTTGCATGGCCGCCCGCTTGGACGGGGTGAGCACGGCTGCTATCACCGCGGTCGCGGCAACGGTCGCAGCGACCCACTCAGCGGGCCGGAACCCGCCAATGGATGCTGCGGGCGTGGTGCAGCTGCCGTTGCTGGGGAACACGGTGGCAAGGATCGCGATGCCGAACACGCTGCCCAGCGCGTTAGCGCAAACCAACGATACCGAACGGCTGACGCGTGATGTCACACCTGGCGGTGTGGCGCCACTAGCCGGTGCGCGGGTGCTCGCCCTGCTCGGCGGCCAGCGATGCGAGGACGCGGCTGAACTGCTCCATCATGCCGCGGTGCAACAAGGTCGCGTAGCTGACCCTGGCCACCCCGAGCATGGCGAGTTCCGCGAGGGAGGGGGCTTGCGGGATGCGGAGCACGTTGACCGGGCCCGGGCACTTCGAAACGAAGGCCGCCAGCGCGCCGGCCTCCGACAGCCCGACCGGGAACACGCAGTCGGCACTGGCGCCGAGGTATGCCCGCGCCCGGCGCAGAGCCTCCGGCATGAGCTCACCCTGGGTACGCCCGCCCGAACCCGAGACGGCAGACGGAAGGAAGACATCGATCCGCGCATTGATCACAAGCCGGTAACCCTGACCGGATGCGGCCTGGCGCACATCACGCAGCCATGCCGCCTGCTGGGCGGGATCGCGCAGCGTCTGGGCCGCGTGGTTGGTGTCCTCGAGGTTGCATCCCGCCGCCCCCATGCCCTTCAGCTCGGCGACAAGCTCCACGGCCGTCATCCCATACCCCGCCTCCGCGTCCACCGTCACCGGGACACCGACCTTCCGGGTGATCCGTGCAGCCGCGGCGAGCATCTCGCCCGCCGGCGCCCCCTCGTGGTCTTGGTAGCCAAGCGCGGCCGCCACGCCGCCGCTCGTGGTGGCCGCGGCCGGAAACCCGGCCGCGGCGACCGCCTTCGCCGTGGCCACATCCCACGCGTTCGATGGTCGCGCCCTCGTCGATGCCGGCCTGGATGTAGCTGAGAACGCGCTGGGTCTTGGTGACGACGGGGCCGACGTGGACGCTTGGGTCGGTGCCGCGGCCGACCTTCAGTTTCGCGACCGCCGCAGCCAGTTGCTCGACGAAGGCGCCGTAAACGCCGTCCTGGACGAGGATGCGTGATGAGGCCGGCCGTGCACGCTTCGCCCTTGTTATAGAAGGCACCCTCGAGCGTGTCTTTGACAGCGCGGTCGACGTCGGCGTCGTTGAAGACGATCAGCGCGTCCTTGCCGCCGAGCTCGAGCACCGCCGGTGTGATGTTCTTGGCGGCAGTGCCTGCGACCGCTGCCCCGGCCCCGGTCGAACCGGTGAAGGACACCATGCGCACCAGCGGGTGGCCGGCGAGCGGCTGGCCGACGCTGTGGCCAGAGCCCGGCACGGCGTGCAGGACGTCCCTGGGCAGGACGGTGTTCAGCAGCTCGACGATGCGCATGACCGTCAGGGGTGCCTGCTCGCTTGGCTTCAGCACGACGGTGTTGCCGACGGCGAGGGCGGGGGCCATCTTGCCGCCGGCGTGGACCGGCGGCCAGTTGAACGGGATGATCTCGCCGACGACGCCGACCGGCTCCAGGTACGTCGAGGTGTAGATCGCGCCCTTGTCGTAGAAGTCGGTCGGCAGCTTGTCGACGAGGCTGCCGAAGAAGCGGAAGACGCCGACCAGGAAGTTGACGTCGTTCAAGCGTGCATCGGCGACCGGTTTTCCGTTCTCGCGCGACTCGAGCAGCGCCGGCTCGTCGGCGTGCTCGTCCAAGACGTCTGCGGCCTGGAGGAGGAGCGCGGCACGCTCGGCTGGCGTGCGCCAGCGCCAGTCGGTCTGGAACGCGCGGTGGGCGGCCTCAACCGCAGCGTTCACCTCCGCGGCCCCGCCCCCCTGGACGATGGTGATGACCTCGCCGGTTGCTGGGTCTTCGACCGGGAACCGGTCGGCTTCGTCATGGGACGACCAGCGGAAGGCCGTCAACTCGGGTGCCGCTGTCGTGGTCATCGCGAGCTCTCCTTTCTTCTGTGTTACCGCCGGCGCGGCGGCGCAGGAAGCGCGGCCGCAGAAGCGTCGGCCAACGTGGTGAGCCACTGCTGCATGAGTGCCTG
>Ga0137371_10003867_pt1 | contig 11753 bp, 13 predicted proteins | sample SagtaG_7_FD_104919 | JGI IMG/M metagenome (GOLD analysis project Ga0137371, IMG submission 104919) | Vadose zone soil microbial communities from Sagehorn Ranch, Mendocino, California, USA - Sage1_R_40_16 metaG | ecosystem: Environmental > Terrestrial > Soil > Vadose zone | place: USA... | reverse complement strand
TTACACGACCTGCCCGGGACCGTGTCCGATGATCAGCAGCCGAATGAGTGAATTGCAGAAGCCGCTCGAGAAAACGGACGTGCATCTGGTCTCGTTCAGCGTCGATCCTGCAAAGGACACACCGCAGGTTTTGCGTGGTTATGCGGAGAGACTCCAAGCCGAGCCAGGTCGCTGGGATGTCCTGACTGGTCCGCAGTCAACGATTTACAATTTATCGCGCAACGGATTCAAACTCGCCGTCTCGGACGGTAGCGACGAGAAAGGAATTCCGGTCCATAGCACGCGGATGATTTTGGTGGATCGACACGGTGCGATTCGCGGTTATTACGACGCGGCCGAACCCGACGCGGTCACCAAACTGGTCGCCGACACCACCCATCTTTTGCGCGAGCAGCCGAAGTAAAATCACCCCACCGGCTCTGGACCAGCGGTTGGGCCTTCGTCGCAAACCATCCCCAAGTACTCGCGGTAATCGCCGCTCGGCAGCTGATCGATGATTTTCGCGAGATTCGATTGGGTGATGAATTTCATTCGCAAGGCGACCTCTTCGAGACACGCGACCTTGAGTCCCTGGCGATGTTCGATGGTCGCGATGTAATTGCCGGCTTCGAGCAAACTTGTTTGCGTTCCGGTGTCGAGCCAGGCCATGCCGCGGCTGAGCAGCTTCACCTGCAATTCGTTTTTCTTGAGATAAAGCAAATTTAAATCGGTGATCTCGAGCTCGCCGCGTGCGGACGGGCGCAGACTTTTGCAGAGATCGACAACTTGGTCGTCATAAACATAGAGGCCGGGCACGGCGAAATGGCTTTTCGGCTGCTTCGGTTTCTCTTCCAGGCTAATCGCGCGACCATTCCGATCGAACTCGACCACGCCGTAACGTTGCGGGTCGCGCACCTGATAACCAAAAATGCACGCACCGCGGGTGATCGCGAGCGCGTCGCGGAAGAAATCGAGTTTCCCGTAAAAGATGTTGTCGCCCAGAATGAGGCAGGCGCCGGAGTCGTCGATGAATTTGGCCCCGATCAGGAAAGCTTCCGCGATGCCGGTTGGTTTCGGCTGCTCCGCATACTGGATCTTGATTCCAAGCTGCGCGCCGTCGCCCAAAAAATCTCGCAGCATTGGCAAATCCTTCGGCGTCGAAATGATCAAGACGTCGCGCAAGCCGCCGAGCATAAGCGTCGCGAGCGGATAGGAGATCATCGGTTTGTCGTAAACCGGGAGCAATTGCTTGCAGACGATCTTGGTGATCGGAAAAAGCCGGCTGCCGGCGCCGCCCGCAAGAATGATTGCCTTCTTTGTCATGTTTCTGTCATGTCGAGCGAAGCCGAGACATCTCTAGATATTTCCGACGTCAGAAATAGTGACAGATTCCTCGACAACGCTCGGAATGACAAAGAAAAACTAGGAAAAGCGCACGTCTTTGCCTGGATCCATTTCGAAATCCAGGTTGAGCGAATCGGCCGTGTTCGGTTTGATGATTTCCTCCATGAACTTCACGAAAATCGGGTCCTCCCGGAAAATGGCGAACTTGTCCATCGATTCGAAATCGATCGCGATGAAAAACGGCCATTGCAGCTCGGGATCGACGCGCTTGCCGCATTTGATGTTGAGGACCTCCGGGATTTTTAACAGTTGCATACGTGTGTTCATCATCATCTCCTCGACGCGAGCGGGAGTGACCTCGGGCTTGAGTTTGTAAAGGACGATGTGGTGGATCATGGAAGGCTAAAGCTATTAGGCGCTCTCGGCAGGCCGCGCAAGTGGGAATCGGGCGACCGCGGAGGCAGTTGATTGATGAAAGTAAAATCAACAATATCGATGGACGATTCGGGCTCAACTGACACTAGAATGACGACGTTGAACGTCACGGCGAAGGATCGAGATGTTTGGGTGGCAAGCGCGCTAGCGCTGGCCGCGTTGTTTGCCTTCTATTTTTCGATCAAAGCAACAATGCAACATTTCGATTACACTTCGCGAATCGCGTCAGCCTTCATCCAGGGCGATCTCGGCCTTCGAACGCCGGCGCCGTCATGGCTCAACGAAATGGTCCCGGCCGACGGCAGATTTTACTCGGCTTTTCCCTTGGGTGCGGTTCTAAGCATGTTGCCAGTCGCCGTCCTACAAAAGGTAAAGCTGATCAAAGATTTTCCGGGGCGCGCCTTGGCGGCGTTAATCGCGGCGTTGTCGGTTTGGTTCCTGTTTCGTTTGTCGGTCGTCGGCATCAAATCCATCCCGAAACGGGTTGTTCTTTCGTTGGTCCCGATCTTTGGAACGTGGACCTGGTGCAATCTGGGCTTCGGCGGCGCGTGGCAAATCGCGCTCGGTCTGGCGGTTCTCGGCCAGGTCGCGGCTTTGTATTTTGTGCTGGTTGAATTTCGTCCGCTCGTGGCTGGGGCATTTTTCGCTCTTGCGATTGGCAATCGCACCGAGCTAGCTCTCTGCCTCCCCATCTTCATTTATTTTGTGGTCAGGCGAATCGCGCCAGACGCTGGGGATTTGAAAACGCTCGCGCAACAGTGCCGCGATAAATCGAGTGTGTTCGTTTACTTTTTAATTGTTCCCGTCGTTCTCGGGTTACTCACAGCGCTCTACAATTACGCGCGCTTCCATTCGATCTTTGATTTCGGTTACTCGCATATCCCGAAAGTCTTGCAGGAGCGGTGGTACCAGCACGGGCTTTTCTCGCTGCACGCCATTCCCTGGAACATTCACAAAATGTTGTTCGAAGGTTTTCGAGATGCGCCAACTTTTCCATTCATTAGGTTTTATCCATTTGGTTGTTCCATTTTCCTCGCCAGCCCGTTTCTTTTTCTGATCTTTCGCGAGGGCGGAGACCACAAAGCGGTGGCTTGGATCGCGATCGGTTTGCTTACATCCGCCCTTTGGGTACACGGCAATCCCGGCGGCTGGCAGTTCTCCTACCGCTACGCAATGGTACTTCTGCCCTGGATGTTTCTTTTACTGCTCGGCAACGGCCCGCCGAAAATTTCCGTGATCGAAGGGTCGCTCTTTGTTGTTTCGGTGATGATCAACGCCCTCGCCACCTACCAATTTCTTTGGACAAGCCAGATCCATCCGTGAGCAAGCAAACGAAAATTTTGCAGTGAACGAACAAGCAACATCGACGTCTTCAGGATCGGCAATGAGAGAGGCTTGGGGACGCATAACTCGTTTGTTGCCGCACGATGACTGGCTAGTCGTCGGATGGGTTTTCGCTATCAGAGTTTTGCTCTTCATCTTTGGTTCCAAGAGTTACCAGATTCTCGAAAACAAACGGACCGTCGGCTGGTTTGGTTGGGTCGATCTTTGGAATCGCTGGGACGCGGACCAGTATCTGAAACTGGCGAAATCTGGCTACACGAGCGCCAGCGAGTGGAAAGCCTGGCTCTATCCGTTGTACCCGTGGTGCGTCCGAATGGTGGCGTTCTTAAATGGAAATTATCTCGCCTCGGCGCTCATCGTCTCAGCGATAGCCTTACTCGTCGCTGCGGTTGTTCTAAGGAGGCTGGTCCAGATTGATTTTTCACCAGAGGTCGCGCTGCGCTCGGTGTGGTTCTTCTTAATTTTTCCGACTGCGTATTTTTTGCACGCCCCCTACACCGAAAGCCTTTTTCTTGCTCTGGCCATCGGCAGCGTCTTCGCGGCGAGAAGGGAACGGTGGTGGCTGGCAGGAATACTCGGAGCGTTCGCCTGGATGACGCGCGCCAACGGCATCGTTCTACTTCCGACGCTGGCCGTCGAAGCCGCCTATCAATTCTGGAAAACGAAGCGCTGGAGTTGGCGATGGCTTTGGATCGCTCTCGTCCCGGTTGGGTTCGGTGTCTATTTGCTGCTCAACTGGCGCGTCACCGGCGATCCATTCGCGTTTCTGAAAATGCGTGGGCAGCTGTTTCACCTATCGTTTTCGTGGCCTTGGCGGGGAATGGGCGGCGCGATCGGAATCATGATGGATTGGAAACCAGGTCAGGCCGAAATGGTTGGGGCGCAGGAATTCCTTTTCGGCTTACTCGGCTTAATCGGCGTCGTCGCCAGTTGGATAAAATTGCGGCCGATTTACGCGATGTGGATGACCGGCAACTGGCTGCTCTTCGCCAGCGTGACCTTTTTGGAAAGCATGCCGCGCTACACCCTGACGATGTTTCCGATCTTTATTCTCTTCGGTCTGGCTGGCGGCAATCGTTTTTGGAGGGTCCTGATTACTGTCTGGTCGTTACTGTTTCTGGCGCTGTTCACCAGTTTATTCATGCGCGGCTGGTGGGCTTTCTAAGATCGACAACCACGTGAAGACGATGTTATTGCGCGTCATTGGTTGGTTTGCGCGCGACGACTGGCTCGTAATCGGTTGGGCGTTGGGGATCAAGGTCCTGTTATTAGCGCTAGGCGCCGCGAGCTATCAGGCCTTTGAAGAAGAAGACGTGCCTTTTGGGCGGCCGTGGTTGGAAATTTGGAACCAATGGGATGCGGTGCACTTCCTTCGACTCGCCGAGTTCGGGTACAGCGCCGCCGATAAATTCCAAGCCTGGTTTTATCCGCTTTATCCATGGTGCATCCGCTTCTTCTCGTATGTCAGCGGCGATTTTCTGATCGCCTCATTCGTTGTCTCGGGCATCGCGCTGTTATTTGCCGTTGTCATTCTGCGACGGGTCGCCGCCGTTGAGTGGAATGCGACAATCGCTCGCCGCACCGTTTATTTTTTTCTGATCTTTCCCACGGCTTACGTTCTGCATATCGGCTATACCGAAAGTCTTTTTCTCGCGTTGGCCATCGGCGCCATTTTCGCCGCGCGTAAAGAATATTGGTGGCTTGCCGGAGTTCTGGGCGCCTTTTCATGGATGACTCGTGCGAACGCCATCGTTTTGTTGCCTGCGCTCGCGGTCGAAGCTGGCCAGCAATGGTTCACCGGCAGGCGTTGGCGATGGCAATGGCTCTGGATCGCACTCGTCCCGGCAGGTTTCGCCGTCTACTTGTTTCTGAACTGGCGTATCTCGGGCGATCCGTTCGCATTTCTAAGAATGCGCAAACAGCTGTTCCATATGTCGTTTTCCTGGCCGTGGCTCGGAATTGCGGACGCATTTCGCAATGTCCGGCGCGCTCCAAATGAGGGCGAGATCGTCGGAACGCAGGAAGCGTTCTTTACCGTGCTCGGATTTGTCTGTGCCGTCGCGAGCTGGTTCAAGCTCCGGCCGGTTTACGCGACTTGGGTAACGGGAAACTGGATTCTGCTCGCCAGCGTTACGTTCATCGAAAGCATGCCGCGCTACGCACTGACCATGTTTCCGATCTTCTTTCTGTTCGCTTTCGTCGGTGACAACCGTTTTTGGAACGCCGTCATCACCATTTGGTCGCTCCTCTTGCTCGCCCTTTTCAGCGGCCTCTTCGTCCGCGGCTGGTGGGTATTCTGAAGATCGACAACTAGCGCGGTTGCAGCGCTACCTTCTGAAATCGAGCGCGCCCTTCTTCAGCGCGTAAACATAGCCCACCATCAGAATCGTGATGAAACTGAGCATGCTCCAGAAGATCACGCTGCTGTGCGCGATCGCTTCTTTGTAAACGACCGCCCAGGGATACATGAACACGATCTCGAGATCGAACAGGATGAAGAGCATGGCCACGAGATAGAACTTGACGCTAAAGCGCGGTTGTCCCTCGCCTTGTGGAATCATGCCGCACTCATAGGCGGTATCTTTCGCCGGCGTGCGTCGCCCTGTTTTCCCGAGCAAAACGCTGATCAATAGCGCGGAAGCAGCGAAGCCGATTGCGACAATGATCTGCAGGAGGACCGGCAGATATTCTTGGATCATTCGCGGCCCCGAAGGCTACGGTCGAGTTTCGTCGTTATTTTACCGTAGCCAGTCTTGGGCCCGGAATATGTCCGTTTGGGGGCGCAATCGCCTTGGCCAATGATGAAGGCAGGCCTTTGTATTTCTTGCCATTCTTTCTCACCGCGCCGCGTGCGACCAGGTTCTGGAGTTTTTCGTAAGCACGCAACCGGAGCATTTCCTCCCCTCCGCTCGCTGCGTTTCGAGCGCGAAGATTCTCGTGCACAATATCAAAGAGTTCCTTGAACTCGTAGGAGGCGCGACGAGACAGCACTGCCACCAGTTCCTCGGTCACTAAATCGGGAACTCGACGAGAAAATGCATTTTTCTTGAGAATAGCCATAGGGCGCAAACAGTAGCACATTTTTGCCAGACTAACAGCACAATTCTGACACCCGCTGCTAACTTAGACTATGCTAGGTGAATAGCGCCGGAATGGCGCACTTGGCCGTCCAGTTTCGTCGCTTACTGGCCATGCTGACGGCTTACGGCCCAAACTAGTACCGGCAGACCGAGCCCGATATCCAACGTCACCGGCCCGGTTGATTCCGTCACGTAACCGTCGCCGTCATATCGTTGGGATGAAACGATCGGGCTGAGGTGTTTTGTCACCGTTTCTGGCGGCGGCAGCTTGCCAACATCGACATAATCAGAGATTGCCGGCATGAAAGCCGCGCTCATCAACAACATCGGCCGCAGGGCCGCATCCAGCCGCGAATAGAGCAGGGCTGTATCGACATAGACAAACGCATCTGTCGGCGCCGGCACCGTGCGCGCGGCTGTTTTGTAAGTGGACGAATCCGCCAGTCCGGCGGATGACTTTGTGCTTCGGCTGATTGCCGATTCCACCGAAACCGAGTCAAGTCCTGCAACTAGGACTTGGTTCGACAAGGCGATTGTCGGCGTGATCGCGAAGATCGCGGCTGGCGACTGCATGTAAAAATAAACAACGCCGTCCTTCTCTGATTTTTTCCACGGCACATCTTCATCGATCGCGTGGGTCAACGCGTTCACGATCTTGTTTGCACGCGTCGGATCTTTCACCCGCAACGTCGTGATGATCGACGGCCAACGCGTACTCTGTGGCCAATCGGCTAACGATCCTAATTCCAGATTAAAGGCCGCTTTCCAATCGTCTACCGTCACGCCCGCACGTGCGGCGGCGTCAAAAACTTTCTGCAACCAAGTTCCCAAAGGCACACTACCTTGATTGATTCCGGCCAGTCTGTCGGGGTTGAGCAATGTCACGAGATACAAAAATGTGTCGGCACTGCCGAGCCCGAGCGATGAGCGCGTCAGTTTTTGCTCCGATTGCGCCTTCGGCATGCTGACAAACAACACGTCGCGGATCTTGCCCTTATCGAATCGCGTCGCTGCGCAAACGCTGTGGATTTGATCGATGACGTTCGGCTGATTGACTGAAATACCAAAAGCATTGCGCAGCGAAGTTAGCTTTTCGGATAGGGCCTTCGGCTGAAGATAAAAAAACAATGCGTAACTCGGTGGCATGTGCGCCATCGCCCCTCGAAAGGTCTGGTCAGCCTCGAGCGTTGATTGTCGATCTTTCCCGCTACCGGACGGACTCGTTGCGACGAGGTCTCGGCCATCGGCTCGATCGAGAATTGCTTTCAGCTCAGCGAGATCGTTCGAAGCGAAGAACCATTGCCCGTCGTAGACGGTCGCGATTTGATTCGGCGCCGCGCCCACAATGTCGATCTTGTGTTGCTGATAATCCAAGTTCTCGTGAACCGACGCATCGCGAACAATGTTGGATCGCCATTTGCCAATGATTTCCTCGGCGTTTGATGGGCTTCCGCGAAAACGAAAGCCGCCCGCAAGGTGCGGATCGTTGTTTTCGATGGAAGTGACCGCGACGAACGCGTCCTTGAGATCGAGTCGCTCGACATCGCTCAACGTTTCCGATGTCGCATCGCGCTGGGGAACTCTCGAGAGCGGTTTGTTCAGAAAAGCCTGGACCGCCGGTTCCTGGTAGAGCTTGTAAAGATCGGATTGGTGCCATTCGTCACGTGTTCGACTGAAATCGGGAAAGTGTCCCAGCGCGATTGTTCCGCGCGGGAGAAGCGCGGTCACCGTCGCGTGTGGCGTGCGCTCGGCGCGCCGCAGTCCGTACAAGATCCCAACGGCCGCGAGAGCGGCGATTACTACGAGCAAAGCGAGACGCTTCATAAATGCGGGATGCTGGATACTCGATGCTCGATGCTAGATCAACTCGGCTCAATCCAGTATCCAGGATCCCGGTATCCAGGATCGCTGTCGCTACGCCCGTGGATGAAATTGTCGATGCACAGCTTTCAAGCGCTGCTGATCGACATGTGTATAAACCTGCGTCGTCGAAATGTCGGCGTGGCCGAGCATCTCCTGAATGATGCGCAGATCGGCGCCGTTGCTCAGCAAATGCGTCGCGAAGCTGTGCCGGAGCAAATGCGGGTAAATGTTTTTTTCCAAGCCTGCGTGGCGCGCTTTTTCTTTCACGATCTGCCAGATCCGCGCAGTCGTTAATTTCGTCCCGCGTTCGGACAGAAAAATCTCGCTGCCGCTGCGGCGCTTTATCAGCTTCGGCCGTTCGGTCGACAAATAACACGCCAGCGCCTCGCACGCTTTGCGCCCCACCGGAACGATCCGCGTTTTGTTTCCTTTCCCGAGCACGCGAATCGTTCTCTCCTCCGGATAAAAATTCTCCAATCGCGCATTGGCGAGTTCGGAAATGCGCAGCCCGCTCGCATAAAGCAGTTCGACCATCGCCCGGTCGCGCAAACCGAGTGGCACCGTCGTGTCAATGCCGTTCAGCAGCTGTTCGACCTGCATTTCGTTCAACGTTTCCGGCAAGTAGCGCTCGATTCGCGGCAGGCTCAGCGCTTCGGTTGGATCGCGCTCGATCTTGCCTTTACCGGCGAGAAACCGAAAAAAAATCTTGAGCGCGACCACGATTAGCTTGATCGACGCCGCTGAAAGCCCCGCCTTCTTTTTTGCCGCAAGATATTCGCTGATCATCGGTAACGTCACCGCCCGCGCATTGTCGATCTTACGTGCGCGCGCGCACCAGCTCGCGAAATCGCTCAGTGATCGCTGAGTCGAGAGTTGGTAATTATCCGAAAGTCCGCGCTCGACCGCCAGATAGCGGATGAACGACTCGATCGCACTTTCCACGCGCGAAACATCAGCGAAAAGCTCCACGACGCAATGTTTATGGATTTTGATGGATAAAATTGACCGTTGGTGTTTTCTTTGCTCCAGGAGTTGGAAGATGAGGCGTGTCCAATTTGAAATTGAACAGGATGAAGAGTTGAACGTGTTTGTTGCTTCCTGGGATGATCCGACCGGAGGTGGTATCACGACGCAGGCGAGGAGCTTGTCCGAGCTTTACGACGCCATCCAAGAGTCAGTTCGCTCTCATTTTGCTGATCGCCCGGCTCCACGCGAAGTGACTCTTCACTTCAAGAACGACCCCATCTTGCAACTGGCATGAAGCTTCCACGCGACCTCTCTGGTCGCGAAGTTATTCGTGCACTCAAGCGCTTGGGATTTATTGAAGAACATCAAGTTGGTTCGCACGTTCGTCTCTCGAGATCAGGCCTTCGCGTAACTGTTCCAAACCACGCTTCTATTGCACCGAAAACGTTGCAGAGCATCCTTCGCCAAGCCCGGATCACGGTCGAAGATTTGAGGGCAGCGTTGTGATTCTGTCATCGCTCGATCTGAACTCTGTTCGCTGACCGCTGTTCTCTGACCTCTGAACTCTGTTCGCTGACCGCGTCCTCCGGTGTCTGCCCTCTGGCGCGAAACTCAAGGCGTCCCAGGCGTCCACGCGGGACGATTGACAATTGAAGACCAAATGTTCGATCATCTGTTCAGGATGAGCTTGGATTTGAACACCATTCTGAAGGATTGGCCGCACGAGAACCGCGCCATCAAAGTGCGCAAGGTCCTTGGATTGGACGGCCGGCAAAAATTGCAGCTCCGGATCGATCTGGGAGTGCTGCAAATGGAATTGACCGGCCGGCCCGACGGCCTGCACCCGCACGGTTGCGAATCGCTTCTCACTTATCATCAACTTCGGGCCACACGTGCGAAGGCCCGGAACGAGGATTACGCGCTCACTCCCGAACAATGCGCCGAGCTCCAGCAGGAAGGCATCCAGTATTACCACCGCTATCTCAGCCTTTTTCAGATTGACGATTTCCACGGCGTCGTCCGCGACACCCAGCGCAATCTCGAGCTCTTCGATTTTGTGGATGCTCACACCGAGCGCGACGAACTTTCCTGGACGCTCCAACAATTTCGGCCCTACGTCCTGATGATGAACACCCGGGCCAAGGCTTCCATTTTCCTCGGGCAGGGAAAATTTCCGGAAGCGATCGCCGAGATCCGGCGCGGGCGCGACGCGATCGCCGAATTCTTTCAAAAATCAAACTTTCCCGAGCTGGCTGCGAAAAGCTCCGAGATTCATTTCCTGGAAGAATGGCTCAATGAAGTCAGCGCCAAACGTCCGCGCTCCAAGCTCGAGCTCATGGAGAGTGAAATGGAAACTGCGGTTGCCAAAGAACTCTACGAACGCGCGGCCGAACTGCGCGATGCCATCAATCAGCTGAAAGCGGCTGAAGCGCGCGCTGACGTGCGTCATTCAGCGGTTAATGGTTAGTAGTTAATCTCAGTCTCGGCGCGTGCCGGACTTCGTCCCGACATTTTCCTTGTCGATTATCACCTTGACGCAAGGTTAAGGGTTGCGCGACGGTTTGATCTGCCGAGCCTACTCCGGTGTTCTCTCGTCCTGCTGACGTGGCCTTCGTTGCGATCTACATCGCTTCCGTCATCGCTCTCATTTTCTCGATCATTTTTTGGCGTCGCGAACTGGATCGATGGATGCCACAGCTGCTTAAAAAGATTTTAGTGCGTCGAGAATCGCAACGACTACGAAAAGAGGGTTTCTTTGGTTTCTGGGGTGCAGCGGTTCAGGACGGTTTTTCCTTCGGATGGGTAATTTTTATAGCTGTGGGTGCGGCACTTCCAGACATCTTGGCAATGATTCACAAGCTTTTCCCGCAACTATGGGCGACTTTTGAATTTCTTCATTCAGTTAGCGCTCATCCAGTTAGAACGCGACTGATATGCCTTGGAATAGCGATCGTGGTTTATTTGATTTACGCACCGTACAACCTTTACTCACGGCTCGCGGCATGGGCGATTGCTGTGGAGCATCAGCGACCAATTTTCGTTTACGAAAGTAGTTCGATTACAAATCGGTTCGCACCCATGGGCACAGGAAGCGAAATTTATGCATGGTCAGATGTATTGGTGCGGATACGCAACACAGGTCCGGCGACGGCCTATAATCCGAAGTGCACAATTTACTATTGCTGGATGAGCGACCCTTCCAGAATCGATAGGAACGTGGTCGATTGCCAAACTCACGCGCGAACTCATGCATCCATTGATTTTTCATTTCACGTAGATAGGCCAGCGGTTCGATTGGGAACTAACGGAGAAGGATTACCGATTTGGGGATTTAGTCCGAAAGAGCAGATTTTCGTTTGGCTAGAAATAGAATCTCGGGCGAACGCTGAAGACGGAGAGCTTTGTAAAGAAGAACTCGAACGGTTCTGTTTTTTCCCATTTGCGCCAGATCAACGTCCTAGGCGTCTTGCATATACGGACGAGCGATTGCGTAAACTCGCTGACCCGCACTTCGAGAAATTTAGGCAGTTCGAAGATGAACACCGAGCTACGCAGCAATTAACTTTGAATATGGAAGTGTCTGCGCAGTCACAAGCTTGAGCTCATGGAGAGCGAAATGGAAACTGCGGTTGCGAAAGAACTCCACGAACGCGCCGCCGAACTGCGCGACGCCATTCAGCAGCTCAAAAAAGTTGAGCAGCTGAAGAACGTTGAGCAGTTGAGAAGCTGAGAAGCTGAGAG
>Ga0137371_10003855_pt1 | contig 11767 bp, 11 predicted proteins | sample SagtaG_7_FD_104919 | JGI IMG/M metagenome (GOLD analysis project Ga0137371, IMG submission 104919) | Vadose zone soil microbial communities from Sagehorn Ranch, Mendocino, California, USA - Sage1_R_40_16 metaG | ecosystem: Environmental > Terrestrial > Soil > Vadose zone | place: USA... | reverse complement strand
TCGGCGTTCTCGGAGCCGCGCGTGTCGTACCAGGCGTTGAGCTGCGGATCGGTCAGCATCTCGCTGAGCTCGTGCCCGGTCACATTCGCAAGAGCCGAGAGGCCCTGGGTATGGCCCAGGCTGGCGGGAGCTCCCGGATCGCAGCCCGGATCGCCGTCGAGGTTGAAGAAGAAGCCGAACTGCACCTGGATGCCGTTGATCGTGCCGGAGCTGTGCCAGGCGCAGTAGCCGGCGTTGCCTCGGGGCTGGTCCGAATAGACGGGGTAGTAGGCGTTCGCTACCGGATGATTGTTGGTCACTTTCGCGACCTCTTGCAGGACCTGGCCCGTCGAGGGTGCACCTGACGGAGTCGGGGAGAAGTCGCTCACGTCGCTCCCCTTCGAGATGCTCGTCGTGTTTACGTTTCCGGAGCCGTCCGAATACTCGGAATTGGTGCGCGCGTACGGAGTCCCACCGACGCCCGAATAGACCTTGTCGAGCCCGGAGATCTTGTCGCCGGTGAACGTGGAATTGCTCCAGCTCGAGCCCCAGAAGACCGGGACGGCCGTGGTCGCATGCATGACCGGCCCACCGTGCCACGCAAGCAGCAACACGTGCCCGCGGGCTTTCTGGTGATTGACGTTCCGGGACGGAACGAATCCGAACGCTGGGCCGGCCGCGACACTTGGTGGCCCGCCGGCGGTCGCTGTGCTAGCCGCTGCCACCGATGCGAGGCAAACACCCGCGACGAGTGCGGCCACAATCCCTTTAAAGCTCATCTTTTGACCCCTTCTCTCCTTAGGACCCAGAATCTTCGAACCGCAGGAGTTGGATGATGACGAATCATCCGGACGCGGTCAACGCCCTAGCCGGTCGGCGAACCGTCCGTTTACTCGAAGTAGGCCCACGGGGGAAACTCGGTTTCCCCCGTGTTAGAGGCGGAGAGGGCGGGATTTGAACCCGCGACGGACCTTTCGGCCCGTACGCGATTTCCAGTCGCGCTCCTTAGGCCACTCGGACACCTCTCCGGACCGGAGGCAGAGTACCCCGGCCGGGATTAGACGGCCGCGCGGGCGAAGCCCACGCGGCCTCCAGGCGGCGCCGGCAAGCCGGCGCCTAGGGCCACTCGGACACCTCTCCGGGGCCACTCGGGCCGGGATTAGACGACTCAGGAAACCTTGACCTTGACGTCCATTCCGGCCTGCTTGTGGCCGGGCACGCTGCAGTAGACGTCGTACGTGCCGCTCTTCAAGTCGACGGTCAGCTTTGCGGTCTTCCCTGGGTCGATGACGGGCGTCTTATCGTTGCTGACCCCGGGCCCGTTGAAAACGAGGTCGTGTCCGATGTGGCCTTTGTTCGTCAGATCGAAGGTGTAGGCGCCCGGCGAGAGGTTCGTGCTCGGGAGCTCGATTTTGAACTCGACCTCGGTGACGGGGACGCTCTTGGGCGCAGTCGGCGCCGTGGTCGGGACCGAGGCAGACGGCGCCGTGGTGGTGCTCGCAGTCGTCGTGGGCGCCGTGGTCGTCGGGGCCGTGGTCTCGGTCGAGACAGCCGTCGATCCTTCCGCAGCGTGACTCTCACTCGGCTCGCGGCCGAAGAAGAAGACCGCGAACATCATTCCGACGAAGAGGGCGACCGACACTGTCAGGAAAGCCGGCAGTCCCCGCTTTCCAGGGTAGTCGGGCCGTAGCGCCGGCAGCAGGAAGGCCGAGACAAGCGCGAAGAGCACAAACGCCAGACCGACGAGCCCTAGCCCCAGCTTGTGTCCTGTCGAGAGTGCGGCAAGCAGCACCGGCGGAAATTACCGCATCGGGGGGCCAGAACGAGGGATTGCGCGACCCCGGTCCCGTGCCGACGTTCAGTAAGCGTTTTCGTGCAATGCGGCAACGAAAGGCGGCACCAATGTCTGCGGAAGAGCTCAAGCGCAAGCTGCGGAATTTTCCATCCGCGAAGCTTTCAGAGCGTCTCGCTGCGTAATCGCGGGACGGGGTTTAGCGGGGCGGCGAGCCAAGCTCGCCGCCCCTTTCTGGTCGGCGCCGTAAAACGGCGCCTTGGCCTCCGCGAAGCTTTCAGAGCGTCTCGCTGCGTAATCGCGGCACCGGTTTTAGCGGGGCGGCGAGCCAAGCTCGCCGCCCCCTTCACTTGACGGGTTTCTCTTTGCGGAGCGCCGTGGGATCGACTAACTTGCGGCACCGCGCCGATGAGCGAACCCGAACGCGAACAACCCACGCACGTATCCGCCGCGAGCGGCCTCGCCCGCTCGGCTGAGGCCGCGGACGACCCCGACGCGGTGGGCGAGCGCGTAGCGGCGATCCTTCGCGCCGCAGAGGACGCCGCCAAGCAGATCCGCGCCGAAGCGCGCCTCCTGTCCGATCGGCTGCTCCAGGAAGCGCGCGAGTCCGCCGAGGCAAAAATCGCTGAGCTGACGAGAGCAGCGGAGGAATCACGCCGCGAGGCAGACGAGTACGCGCGGGATCTGCGGATGGCGGTCGAGGCCTACGCCAAGAAGCACCGCCAGGACGCGGAGGAAGGGGCGCGACGTCTGACGGACGAGGCCGATGCGCGGGCGAAGGTCTTACTCGAGTCGGCCGAAGAAGGCGCCCGGCGGATCGCTGAGGAAGCGCACCGACAACAGGAAAGACTGCGCGCCGAGACCCAACGACTCGAGGACCGCCGCCGCCATGCGCTCAACGGCGTTCGCAAGCTGATGACCACCCTCGAGGAACTGCTCGAGGCACCACACCAGCCGGCACCCACGCTCGACGAAACGCTCGCGAACCCTCGGCGGCTTGGCCGCGAGCGCGCCTAACAGGCCGCGAGGTCGGTGGCGCGGGACTCGATGTTCTTCGCGTAGCGCAGTGTCCCGAGAGAGGGTGCCGCGCCGAGCTTTTCGACCATAGTTGGCCCCGCGTTGTAGGCGGCGAGGGCTAGCTCGAGGTTGCCGTTGAAACGGGTCAGCAGCTGCCCGAGGTAGCGGGCGCCCGCCCGGATGTTGGCGCGCGCATCGTCGGCCCTAATCGAGAGCGCCTTGGCGGTCCCCGGCATGAGCTGGAGCAGTCCGCGAGCACCCGAGCCCGACACAGCTTGTGGATCCATCCGCGATTCTTCCCAGGCAACTGCGGCGAGCAACGAGAGCGGCAGGCCGGTTTCGCGGGACGCCTGGCGGAAGGCGCCTGCGTACGCACTCGGAATCCCGCACGTCTTGGCGACTGCCGAAGCCTTGCTCGCAGCGGCCGACTTCGCGGGCGCGGTCTCAACGAGCCGCGACCCCTCGGTCACGAAGCCCAGTAAAGCGACGGCGAGCACGACGGCGCGAACCGTCCGCCAGTCGAGCGCCGAGCGCTTTTTCGGCTCGGAGCGGCGAATGGCCGCGCGGCGGCGGGACCGCGCGAAGACGAGGTCCATTTCAGCAAGGCTCCGCCAAGACGTCGACGCTCCCACCCCGGGCGCATCCTACCCCCTTACCGGCTCGGAAAACCGGCGCTCGCTTTGGCGCTTCAGGCGGCGCTTTTCACCCCGCGCTATGCCCGCTGGAGGTATGCGCAGGGACGGCCGTTCCGCGGCAGTCGAACCACCTTGGTGACTGTGAAGCTTCCCTCTTCCTCGGGCACGTCGACAGATTGGCCGACATTCGGCAGGGGACCGACGCGATCAAGCAGCACGTAGCCGGCCGGAGTCGGTACGCAAAGGAGGTACTGCTCCTTCTGCGCGGGAGGCGGCGGGCTCTCGGGTTGGTCCTCCGGCCAAACGTGGACTTGGACCGCGCGCGACCGCTCCTCATCCAGTTCGGCGCGGAGCTTCGCAACCTCCTGCTCTCGAGCTTCGAGGCGCGCATGGAGGGACTCGATCAATGCGTCGCGGTCGTCGTCGGTCGAGACCGGTTCGGGCCTGGGCTCGGGCTCAGGCGAGGCCTCTTGCACGGGTTCGACCTCCGCGGCCGGCGCGGGTTGCGGTTCAGGCGGGAGGAGCGGGAACCCAGGCAGGGGCGACGTTTTTTGCACGGGTTCGACAGCGCCGGGCACAGGCACGGACGGTGCGACGTGTGCGGGCTCGACGGCCGGAGGCCGTAGCTCGACGGGCTCGGGGACCGGCTCCGCAGCCTCCGCAACGGGCGCTGGTTCCGGTTCAGGCGGGAGCGGGAGCTCGAGAGGGGGCGAGCTGTCCTGGACAGGCTCTGCTGCCGGAACGTGAAGCTCGACTGGCTCGGGAACGGGCTCCGCAGCCTCTGCAACGAGTGTCGGTTCAGGCTCGAAGCTCGGTACGGGCGCGGGCTCGGGTTGGGCTTCCGGGGCGGGCAGCGGAGACAGCTCCTCGGGAGGCTCAGCTAGCGGTGGTGGCGAAGCGGCGGCAACCTCCGCTTCGGGATTATCAGTCGGCAGCTCTGCCGTTCGAAGCGGCGGCCGAGACGCCTCTGTTTCGGACAGCAGTCGCTCTGCGGGCGGCTGTTCCGACTCCAGCCATTCCGCCGGCTGAACGGGCTGTTCGGGTGCGAGCGGCTCCTCCTGCGCCGGCGGAACGACCGGTGTCTGGGCCTGAGGCTGTGCGGTCCGAAGCTGTGGTATCGAAGCCGGCCGACCAGCCCGGAGTCGGGACTCGAGTAGTCCCGAGGATCCCTCCGAGGCCGCTCGCTTCACCGCTTCGCCCCCGAGACCGGTGGCGAAGCCGTATTCGGTCTTCAGAACGCCGCCGTGCTGCTCAGCGAGCGCGTTCGCCAGCGCCGGACCTGAGATGAAACCGCGCTGGACGATTATTTCGCCGAGACGTGAGCCCGTCCTCGACTGCTCCTCGAGTGCCTGAGCCAGCTGCTCCTCGGTGAGGAGTCCGGCCGCAATGAGGATTCTGCCGAGCTGGGGTGCTGGAAGTTGGGCCGCGTCCACGATTCTAGTATCGGCCCGCGCGACGGATTCCTGAGCGCAAGGAGCGGCGTCCCGGCCCGGGGGCAAACTCGAGCGGCGATCGGCGAGGAGCTACGACGCTTGTCAACATGGGGCGAGCGCCCCCCGCCGGCTGCTCGCGCGGATCACGATCGCACTGATCGCGACGCTGGTCGTCGACCTGATCGGAGCTGTGCTGGCGTGGTATCTGGAACACGGCCTCAAGAGCTCTGGGCCCTCTTCGTCGTCACCGCGATCGCCGGCTCGTTCGCGGCGTTCTTCGGTTCCGGGGATCAGTAACAGCGCCGTTGCCTTAGCGGCTGGCAGGCTGTCGTCGAATGGCTGTTGAGTCGCCCGAGCTAATCGTGCACGATGCCGCCGCCTGGCGGGAGTGGCTCCGCGAGAACCACGCCGACCCCGCCGGGGTCTGGCTGGTGCTCGCCAAGAAAGGCACCGAGAAGCCGACCAGCCTCACCTACGACCAGGCGCTCGAGGAAGCGCTTTGCCACGGCTGGATCGACGGCCAAGCCCGGCGGCGCGACGACACCACTTACCGTCAGCGCTTCACGCCGCGCCGCAAACGCAGCACCTGGTCGAAGAGAAACACCGGCATCGCCGAACGACTCCGAGCTGAAGGTCGAATGCATCCAGCCGGCCATGCGGAGGTGGAACGAGCAAAGGCCGACGGCCGCTGGGAAGCCGCCTACGCCGGCCCGGCGACCATCGACGTCCCGCCCGAGCTCATGGAGGCGCTCGCCGCCGAGCCGAAGGCGCAAGCGATGTTCGAAACCCTCAACAGCCAGAACCGCTACGCGATCCTCTACAGGATCGCCACAGCCAAACGAGCCGACACGCGTGCGCGCCGGATCGGGGAATTCGTTGTAATGCTCGCCCGCGGCGAGACCGTCCATCCGCAGAACTAAGCGTCAGCACGATCAGCTGGCGCGGAGGATGGGTCTCGGTTGCCCTCCCGACTGATGCTAGGCGATTATCACCGCGTGGATTCGGTCCTCGAGGCCATCGGAAACACGCCCATGATCCGCTTGCGCCGATGCGCGCCGCGAAACGGGGCGGAGTTATGGCTCAAGCTCGAGTTCCGCAACCCGTCGGGGTCGATGAAGGATCGGATGGCTCTCGCGATGATCGAGGGCGCCGAGCGGGACGGTTTGATTTCGCGAGGGGACACGGTGGTCGAGTACACGGGCGGGAGCACGGGCCCGGCGCTAGCCCTCGTATGTCGTGCGAAGGGGTATCAAGCGCTGATCGTGATCGCCGACTGCTTCACCGAGGAGCGCCTCCAGCTGATGAGGGCGCTCGGAGCGGATATCGACCTGATTCCGTCGGTGGAGGGACCACCCAAGGTGACGGCGCAGGACATCGACAACATGGTCGAACGGGCGGCCGAGCTCGCTGCCGAGCCCGGGCACTACGCCACCGACCAGTTCAACAACCCGTACATCATCTCCGACCACCGTGACCGCCTCGGCCGCGAGATCTGGGAGCAAACCGAAGGACGGGTGACGGCGTTCTGCCATGGCATGGGCACGGCGAGCTCGCTGATGGGCGTCTCGGAAGCGCTCAGGCCACACGGCGTCTTCATCCAGGGCCACGAGCCGGCGTCGTCGGCGGCGATCACCGGAGGTGCGCACGGCCCCTTCTTGATCCAGGGGTGGACAGGATCGGTCATGCCGCACTGGGATCCTCACAAGGTCGATCATGTCGAGCCGATCGAAGACGATGACGCGCTCGAGATGACCCGTCGCCTCGCTCGCGACGAAGGAATCTTCGCCGGAATCTCGACCGGAGCGAACGTCGTCGGCGCGCATCGGCTCGCAGACCGACTCGGCACGGACGCCGTCATCGTGACGCTCGCCGTCGACACGGGCTTCAAGTACATGAGCGTCAGTCCTTACGCGTAAGCGTGAGTGGGCGGAACTTGTCAGTGCGCAAACCAGCCGCTACTGGACGCGGAGCCATTACGGGTTGACCGACCTTGACCCGGCTCGGCTACTGCGACTGCGGCACGGCCACCCAGACGAGGCCATGGCTGACGACGATCCCGTCCACGGCGTGCGTGTGTAGCGAGATACGGGCGACGATGCGGTTGGTGGCCGGGTCGATTCGGAGGACCGTCGCGTCGACACTCTTGCCACTGGATGACAGCACGCGCAGCCCGGTCACCCAGACCGAGCCGGCGCCGAGGGCGATCCGCATCGGCGTCACGGGAAGGGGGATCCTTGCTAACGGCTCGTTCGTCCTCGCGTCGATCCGCCAGACGGCGGGTGTCGTCCCGCGTGTCGGGCGCCACTCGCCCGGCCCGTTGTGTGCACGCGTGGTCACCCAGACGGCGCGGGCGTCGGCTGCAAGCCTCGTCGGCTCTCCGGGGATCGCGATTCGCTGTGTGATGCGTTTCCCCGGCGCATCGATCCGCACGACGACGTTGCGCGACGGGTCGCTGGCCCACACGGTGTCGCCCGCGACCGCGCTCGCGACGACGGCGAGCCCGCCGGGAGCGATGCCGTGGATCTTCGCCATCGTGGCCGGCTTGATCTGCGTCACCGTCTCGCTGTCCTTGTTGCCGGCCCATATCTCCGATCCGCGTGAATTGGCGGCGATTGTCGTCTGTTCTTCGTCGCCGTCGACGCTCGGGCCGACGCGGATCGTCCGCATCTGCGCCGTCTGGAGTTCGAGGTCCAGGACCGTTCCAGGCGGCGCCGGGGTGTGGCCAGGCGCTCCGCCGTCCGCGGCCCACAGGTGCCTGTTGACGGCGACGAGCTCGATCGCGCGCGACAGGCTGCCGGTGTCGTAGACCTTGCGCTTGTCCGGGAAGATGCGAGAGACAGTGGCATCGCCGATGTTGCACACGTAGACGAACTCGCCGTCGGCCGCGAGGGGGCCCGGGTAGCCGCCGACAGGGATGTCCTCGACGAGAGTGTTCTTGCTCGGATCGATGACGGCTACTGAGTGCGGTCTGACGACGACCGCCTTCGCCTTGCCGGAATGTCCGAACGCCAGAACGGCCGCAAGCGCTGTCCCCGCGAGAACGCCCGCGCCCACGAGCAAGGGCCACCGGCGGCGGATCCGAGTGGCGAGCGGGACCGGCGGCGGTGCGGTCGCGCCAAGTGCGGGATCCTGGCGGAGGATGGCCTGCTCGAGCTCGCGTAGCCCCGGACCTGGCTCAATGCCCAGCTCCTCGAGGAGTGCACGGCGTCCTTCGCGATAGGCCTCGAGAGCATCGGCCTGCCGGCCGCAGCGATAGAGCGTTGCCATCAGCTGCCCGCGAAGCCGCTCACGCAAGGGATGACGCTCGACGAGTTCGCGGAGTTCGCCGACGAGGCGGTCGTGCCGGCCCAGCGCGAGGTCGGCATCGATCCGATCCTCGAGCGCCGCGAGGCGCAGCTCTTCGAGCCGGTCGACCTCGGCCTTCGCAAACGGCTCGTAGGCGAGATCTGCCAGCGCCGGACCCCGCCAGAGCGCAAGCGCCCCGCGGAAACGCGCGGCTGCCGCATCGGCGTCGCCGCCCTCGGCCAGCTGCCTACCCTCGCTCGTTAACCGCTCGAAGCGTGCCGCGTCGAGCTGATCGGGCCGAATCTCGAGCATGTACCCCGGCGGCCGCGACACCAGCACCTCGTACTCTCCGCGCCCGCGTCCGGGCTCGAGCGTCTTGCGGAGATGCGAGACATAGCCCTGCAGCATGTTCGCCGCCGATTCCGGCGGCGAGTCGCCCCAGAGCTCGTCGATCATCCGATCGCTCGAGACGACCTCATTCGCGCAGACGAGGAGCAGCCCGAGGACGGCCCGCTGCTTCGCGCCGCCGAGCGGCAGCAAGGTCCCGTTCGCAACAAGCTGAAGCGGGCCCAGGACGCGAAAGTCGAGCACCTTCGTGGCTTGAGCGTAACGCGGCGCTCAGCGTGGCCGCAACCCGCCGCCAGGTCGCGAGGTGCGGGGGTAGTCCCGGCCGCCCCGCACCTCACGTCGGTGGCCGCGGGCATGGGGACGAGGGGGCGGCCGGAGACCGCCCCCTCGTCTTCACTTTCAACCGCGGTGCGCGCCTCGCTCGGTCAGCTCAGCGCCGGGATGAGGATGTTGCAGTAGCCGCCGCCGTCCGTGAGAGGGTGCGGCCCCTTCTCTCCCGAAATTGTGAAAGAGACGAAGTCCCCGCTGGCGTCGAAGGTCAGCGTGAACGTGATCGGACCGACGTCGCGCGCGAGGACTGGGCCGTTCGGGAGCTTCAGTTGCTGCTCGAGGCCGTTGAAGGTGAAGAAGAAGCTGACGGTGCCATCGCCGTTTTCGATCGGATCGACGTTCGTCGTCATCTGCTCGGCCGCGAAGCTCTCAATGGATTTTCCGGTCAAGGCGGAAGTAAAGACCCACCTCTCCCAGAACTCAAACCTCCGCGTGCCGTTGGGAAGTTCCTCGACGTTGGCCATGAACGTCTCGACCTGCGTCCCAGGAATGTCGCATTGGTTCGCATCCGTGTTCGTCGTGGTCACCTTCGCTGAGTGATGCTGGATCGCCGGCGCCGCGACAGCGCCCGACGCCATCAGCGCCAGGAGCACCGTCGCTGCAAGCACGGCCAGAGCGAAAAGCTGCAGGCTTCGCCCACGCATGGGACACCTCCAATCAGAGGGTGGTGGCCTCGGAGCGCGGGCTCCTCGGCCGGGACACCTCCTTCTATGCCAGACCGCTCTGGACGAGGCCTGGAAAACACTGGAAAACGACTTAATGGCCGTGCGTTGCCGCGCCCTTCGGTCGGCGATGCAGATTGCGCAAGCGACGGCGAACGCATCCCCCGAGACAAACTTGAGACCGCCGTTCGCCGGCCTCTACCGCGACGGCACCCTCATCCGCGAAGCACTGCATTCGGCCATGGGCACCGCCGAGCCGCGGCAGGCGAAAGCCTGCTCCGGCTGCTGATCAAAGACCTCCGCGTCAATCCTAGATCGGGAATCCGCCCGACCTACCGCATCGTCACGCCCGCGGTTTGCGCACTGCCAAGTTCAGTGGGCGCGGCTGGGATCGAACCAGCGACCTCCCGCGTGTGAAGCGGGCGCTCTCCCGCTGAGCTACGCGCCCCGACGAGAAACGAGGATACCGCCGCCCGCTACGATTCGACCGCCCGCGGCACTGAGAGTGTTCGAACCGCGTCAGATCCGGAAGGAAGCAGCGCTAAGAATTCCTCTCAGGTGCCGCGGCTTTCTTCGGCAAGGGCGCGGCGGGGCTGTTCGGCCGTTGCAACGGGTACGCGCATCAGCACTGCCGCAGCGATTGCCCCGGCGAAGACGACCGCGGAGCCGACGAGCAGCACGGCGTTCAGCCCGCTCACGAACGCGATCACGGCCGAGTGCTCGAGTCCGAGATGCCCGGCGACCGCGCGTTTGCCTGCGGAGCTGACCGCAGCCGCGAGGTTTCGGCTATGAACGTGCGCCGTTGAGGCGAGCGACGTCTTGACTCGGTCCTCGAGCACGGCGCCCAGAGCGGCGACTCCAGAGCGCGAACATGCCGGCGGCGATCGCGAAGGTCGCCACCGAGACGCCGACGAAGGCGGGCCGCCGGAAGAGCGAGATGTCGAGCATCGGCCGTTCCTGCCGCGCCTCGACAACGACGAAGACGACGAGCAACGCGACGCCGGCGACGAGCGTCGAGACGATCAAGCCACTGCCCCAGCCCTCGGCGTTTCCGCGGAGGAGCCCGAAGACGACCAGAAACAGGGCCACCGAAAACGTGACCAGGCCGGCGACGTCGGTGCGGACAGCGCCCGGGTCGCGCGACTCGGCGATCCGCATCCGCGCGATCAAGAGCGCGAACGCCCCGACAGGCACGTTGACGAAGAAGACCCAGCGCCAGCCGAACGCGTCGGTCAGGATGCCGCCGACGAGTGGTCCCGAAGCTACCGCCGCTCCCACCGTCGCACCCCAGACGGCGATCGCACCGTAGCGGTCGGCACCCCGGTATTCCTGACCGATCAGGGCGAGCGCGGTCGCGAACAGGGCCGCTCCGCCTATCCCCTGTAGGCCCCTCGCGACGTCGAGCGCCGTGATGTTCCAGGCCACGCCGCACAGGAACGAGGCGCTGGTGAAGACGACGACGCCGAACATGAACATGAGGCGGCGCCCGAATCTGTCGGCGAGCGCGCCAGCGGTGAGGATCAAGGCGGCGAGAGCGAGCGCGTAGGCATCGACGACCCACTGGAGCTCGGTCAAGTCGGCGCTGAGCCGACGCTGGATGCTCGGCAGCGCGACGTTCACGATCGTGATGTCGAGCAGCAACATGAACGTCGTCACGCAAACCGCAATCAACGTCCAGCGCCGAGTGTCAACCGACCGCGGCTCCACGAGCGGCATGATAAGAACGGCGCGAGGCGCTCCGCCGAAGCCGGACTGACCCACCGCTGCCGCGGGCGATAGCATCGAGCCGTGGCCGCGCTCTATCGGAAGTACCGCCCGCAGGGGTTCGACGAGGTCGTCGGGCAGGAGCCGGTCGTTCGCACGCTCAAGAACGCCATCGACGCCGGACAGATCCGCCAGGCCTACCTGTTCGCGGGCCCGCGCGGCACCGGCAAAACCTCGCTTGCGCGGATCCTCGCGAAGGCGCTGAACTGCGAAAAAGGCCCGACCTCCCACCCGGACACCGACTGCCACATCTGCCGGGCGATCGCCGCCGGCACCTCACTCGACGTGGTCGAGATGGACGCCGCCTCGCAGCGCGGGATCGACGACATCCGCGACATCCGCGATCACGCGGTCCTGCAGCCGGTCGAGGGTCGCTACAAGGTCTACATCCTCGACGAGGCGCACCAGCTCACGGATGCCGCCTTCAACGCTCTCTTGAAGCTGATTGAGGAGCCCCCACCCCACCTCGTCTTCGTCTTCTGCACGACCGACCTCGGCAAGATGCTGCCGACCGTTCGCTCC
>Ga0137371_10003848_pt1 | contig 11774 bp, 9 predicted proteins | sample SagtaG_7_FD_104919 | JGI IMG/M metagenome (GOLD analysis project Ga0137371, IMG submission 104919) | Vadose zone soil microbial communities from Sagehorn Ranch, Mendocino, California, USA - Sage1_R_40_16 metaG | ecosystem: Environmental > Terrestrial > Soil > Vadose zone | place: USA: California... | reverse complement strand
GGCGGAGCGGACGGGACCGTGCGGCTGTGGGACGCGCGGCTGGGCGGGGAGGTCGGGAAATTCCAGCGCCAGCACGTCGGCGAAGTCTGGTCGCTGGCCGCATTCGCCGACGGTGCGGCGCGGTACGTCATCAGCGGTGGCGCGGACCGCAAAGTCCGGCTCTGGGACGCCGACGGAAATCGGCCCGACCCGGTGCTAGTCGGTGAGCACAACGGAGCGATCACCGAACTCGCCGTAGTCACCGGGCCCGGGCCGCCGCTGATCGCGACCGGCAGCACGTCGGGCATGATCCGGTTCTGGCATCCGGACGGGACCGTGCCACTGCCCAGCTACGACACCGGTGGCGTCAGCGTGACCGCCCTCGCCGCCTACTCGCACGACGGCGGCTCGCGGCTAGCGTGCGGTCTCGGCAACGGCAGGGTGCTCCTGCTTGACCCGCTGACCGGCCGGTCCGTGGGCGAGCTCGCGCAGTCGCCGAGTACGGTGCACGCGCTCGTGGGGTGCCAGACGGACAGCGGCATCGTGATCATGGGTGGCTGCGAGGACGGCGGGATCCGGGTCTGGAATCCGGCCACCAGGTCGCTGACACACCGGATCGAGTCGGCGCATACGTCGACCGTGCGTGCGCTCGCGCCGGCCTCGGTGGACGGCCGCCCGATGGTGGTCAGCGCGAGTGATGACGGATCGATGCGCCGGTGGGATCTCGCCGTGCTGCGTGCGTACGGAGAGAAGCAGCCGCTGCTCGCGCGGCCGTCGACAAAGGTCGACCCGGACCGCCCGAGCAGCGTCGACGCCCTCCAGCGCAAGATGTTCGTCGACGCCCTCTACGACTTCCTGACCTCGCCGATGACCGACCCCCCGATCGTCATTGGCGTGCACGGGCCTTGGGGACACGGGAAGTCGAGCGTGCTGACGCAGCTACGCGACCGGCTTGATCCGCCATCGCCGCCGCACCCGGGCTCGCCCTCGCACAAGATCCGCTGGTACGACGGCGCGAGCAGGCCGCTGACGCCGGCCTGGGCCCTGCGCCGGCTGAATGCGCACGCCCGCAATCCATCGCAAGACCTGCCGGGACGGCTCGAGGCCGCCGGCCCGGATGCCGACGGCGCGGCCACGCAGAACCTCACCGTCTGGTTCAGCCCGTGGATGTACCACAGCCGGGAGGAACTGTGGGCCGGACTGTCGCAGGAGATCATCAAGGCCGTGACGGGAGGCCTGTCCCAGGAGGACCAGGTACGCCTGTGGTTCGAGTTGAACCTGCGGCGCTCGGATCCGGTTCCGATCCGACTGCGGCTGATGTCGGCCGTGTTGCCGCGCACGCCCATCGGCTGGGCGACAGCGCTGCTCGCCCTCTCGGCCGCGATCGTGGCAGTCGGTTCCGAGGGCTTCGTCATCTACCACCGGCCGGTCCTGGCCGGGGTCGTCGCGGGGCTCTCGGTGCTGTTTGTCGCTGGCAGGCTCGCCTGGACGGCCATGCGCGGATCGGTGCTCGGCGTCCTGCACCCGCGGATGTTCCAGGGTCCGCTTGGCGGCCTGGGGACTGGTCCGGGCGGCAGCGCGCCACCGGCTGAAGCCTCGACCGACCCGCTGCACGAGAGCCGGGCGGGCTATCTCTACCTACTCCAGCACGACATCGGCCGGATCGTTGAGGTCGCCACCGCCGAGCGGCCGATCACGGTCTTCGTCGACGATCTCGACCGCTGCTCCTCGGAGCTGATCGGCCAGACCATGGAGGCCATCAACCTGTTCGTCAACGGCGGGGCGTTCCGCCATTGCAACTTCGTGCTCGCCGTAGATCCGGCGATGATCGCCGCGCATATCGAGGCCGACCGGGAGCGCGTCATCGCCCGAATCGCCGGGGATCCGGTCTCCTACGGCGGCATGGACAACCTGGGCTGGAGCTTTATGGAGAAGATGATCCACCTGCCCGTCCGGATCCCGGAGCTTGGCCAGCAGGCGGTGAGCGACTACGCCGACTCGCTGCTGACACAGTTCCCCGCACTGCCCCCCGCGGCCCCCGGCGCGGCGCCGCCACCGGAAGCTGCGTCAGCTGACCCCGCGGAGGTCCCGCATCCCGCCGAGGCCGCGCCGCCATCCGCAGCGTTCGGTGAGCCGGCCGAGGGGGAATCGCCGGAACCAGCTGATGTCGTCGGCCTGATCGAGAGCATTCCCGAGATCGCGCAGTCGCTTCGCGAGTCGATCAAGCGGCTGCCCCGGCGCAGCCCGCGCCACATCAAGCGGTTCGTGAACCTCTGGCGGTTCTACATCACGCTCGAATACCGGACGGACCAGATCTCTGGAGACGTCGACGACGTGGTGACCCATGCTCGGCAGGTCGCCCGGTTCGTCGAGGTCGTGCTCGGCTGGCCGCAGTACCTGGACCGGCTGAGCAGGGCCACGGACGGCAGGTCGCCGATCCGCGAGCTTGCCGAGGCCGCGGGCGAGCCGGAGCGATGGCCGCCCGCCGCCCGCAAGCTTGGCCTCGACCCGGAGGGCGAGCAGGTCGAGGCGCTACGGGTGCTGCTCGCGGTGGTCGAAGTAGACGCGCTGGTCGATCTGTGCGATCGGTATCTCTGAGCGAGCATGCGAAGTGCGCGGGCCCGGTCCGCCGGCCGGGCCCGCGCTCCGGCTAGCAGCCGCAGCCGGTGTGCACCGTGTCGGTGCAGCGCGCGTCAAAGTATCGTCGCCTGATAGGGAGGCCCATATGCGAGCACGCGCAAGGGCACCGCACGCCGCCGCGCCGGCCATGCCGCGCACCTCGGCAGCCAGGCACGCAAGGGCCGGGGATCTTCCCGGGCAGGAGTTCGATTTCAGCCAGCCATTCGAGGTGGACCTTGGCCGTGCGGCCGTCATCGCGGAAGGGCTGCGCGAGTCCGGATTCCCGCTGTGCACCGCTGATGTGGTGATATCAGAGCTGGCCAGGCCCGGGACTGAGCGGGGAGTCGTCGGGCGCTTCGCCGCCGATCAGCTGGAAAGGGCCGGATGGCGGCCATGAGAGGTGACTGTCACTGCGGAATCCTTTGCGGTTTGGCGGAAGGGAGGAAACGGTTTGGCGGATAGCGGGAAAGCGTGCGCGGATGGTCAGTCCACGGCGACGACCATCTTCCCGGCGGCCTGGCCGGCCTCCATGGCCCGATGGGCCTCGACGATCTCGCTGAAGCGGAAGACCCGGACAGGCTTGGCCCGGTAGCTGCCCGACTCTGCCTTCGCGATCATGTCGGCCAGCGGGATCTCGGCGAGCGGGAAGTCCCGGGTGCCGAGCACGAATGCGCTGCCGTAGAAGCTGAACTGGACTCCGCTGGGCAGATCGGCAATGGGATTGAAATCAGGCACCGGATCCAGGCCGCCCAGGAAGCCGAGCTGGCACACCCGGCCGCGGCGGCGCACGATCCGCAGCGAGTCCCGCAGCGCGCTATTCCCGACCAGGTCGAAGACGCAGTCGACGTCGATGCCAAGTCCGCGGACTTGACCGGCGAGCTGGCCGTCGTCAAGGAGAACTCTGCCGGCGCCGATGTCGCGCAGCAGGTCCGTGCGGGACTGGCTGCGGGTAGTGGCGATGACGTGTGCCTCGTGCCCCGCTGCGACGTTCACCGCGGCCTGGCCCAGGGATGAGGTGGCGCCCCGGATCAGCACCGTCTGCCCGGGCTCAAGCGCGAGATTCTGGTGCAGTCCCGCCCACGCGGTCGCGTAGACCTCGGGCAGCGCGACGAGGTCGGTCCACGACAGCGAGGTGCTGACCGGCGCGACGTTGGCTGCGGGGACGGTGACAAGCTCGGCATAACTGCCGTTGCGCGTCCTGCCCATGCCGCCGAGGATCGCCACGACCGGCGAGCCGGGGACCAGTCGCCCGCTGGGGTCGGCTTCGACGATTCCAGCGCATTCGATGCCGGGGACGCGGGCGACCTGCCCCCAGCTCCCGTTCCGCATGTAGGTCTCGGCGTGGTTGAGGCCGAAGGCCTTCACCCGGATGAGGATCTCGCCACTGGCGGGCGCGGGGTCGGGCAGTTCGGTGATAGTCAGCACGTCCGGGCCGCCGGGTGCAGAGATGGTGATCGCCTTCATGTTGACACCTTTCTTGAGTAACCGTTCAATAATTAGCCGGAAAGCAAGGCCGCCGAGATGAGACGGCGGCCGGGAAAGCGGGTCAGGCCAGGCCGGTGAAGGCGTTGTCAACGATCGCTCGCAGCACCTCCTCGTCTGGGTTGGCCTTGCCGACAACCATCAGCCCTTGACTCGCGGCGACCAGGAGCTTGGCCTTCCCGGCTGGCTCGACGGACGCGGGAACCTGTCCGCGGCGGACGGCCGTGCGCAGCGCGGTGGTGAAGCAGCGCTCAAGCCGGGCCAGGTGTCCCCGCACTACGGCGGCGACCTCGTCGTCCTCGGCGGCCTTCTCGATGGCGCTGTTCACCAGCAGGCAGCCCTGGCGCCCTTCGGGGCTGAGCAGGTCGCGCACGAGCCCGTCGAAGTACGCACGGACTTCGGCGACCGACGCGCCCGGGTCCTCCAGATCGCCGAGTTTCTGCGGGACGACCAGCCTGGTATACCGCTCCAGCGATCCCATCAGCAGCGCGTGCTTGCCGCCGGGGAACGCCCCGTACAGGCTGCCTGGCTTGACGCCTGTCGCCCTGACCAGGTCGTCCACCGACGTGGCCCGGTACCCGCGCTCCCAGAACTGGCGCATCGCGGAGTCGAGCACCTGATCGGGCTCGAATTCGCGGGGACGTGCCATGGCCAGGACAATACACGAACGATCGTTCAAGAACAACCCCGCGGCCGCTAGGGCGTGTCCTGTAGGTCTATGCCGTCGCGAGCGGCCGCCGGCGGGATGGCTCGCAGGGCGGAGGAGGAGCCCATAGTGGTTCTATGGGCGACGACAACGCGGCGAGGCGCCCGTCCGGCGGACGCGCAGCAGGCTGAATGATCTACGGGACATGCCCCAGGCCCGCGGCGGAACGTGGGGCACGCCCGGCGGCTGCACACGGACGCGCAGTACTCCAGGCCGGGTGATCACTGCCTGTCCGGTCATCAGCCTGGTAACGCTGAGCGCAGCAGCGCCCCGCACGCTGAGATCATAAGAAATGATTGCCGCATGTCTTTGCGCCGTTCCTGCCGAATGTCAGCTATTGCTCTCGCGGGCGTCTGCGTGCTCACCGCGAGCGTGCTGACCGCATGCAAGTCGTCCGAGCCTGCCGAGCCAGTGAGCGGCGGTCCGGCGGGCAGTTATCTGGTGGCGGCCGGCATCCACAAGATCAAGCACGTGATTATCGTGATGCAGGAGAACCGGTCATTCGACTCCTACTTCGGGACCTATCCGGGGGCGGACGGCATCCCGGTAAGCCACGGGTCACCCAGCGTCTGCATCCCCAATCCGGCAGGAGGCTGCACCCGCCCGTATCATGACGCCGCCGACATCAACGGCGGCGGCCCGCACGGCGTGGTCAACTCCCTCGCCGACGTGAACGGCGGCACGATGGACGGGTTCATCAGGCAGCGCGATGCGGCGCGCACGACCTGCAGGAACCCCGACGACCCGGCGTGCGCCCCCGGCGGTGCCCCGGACGTGATGGGCTACCACACCGGGGCGGAGATTCCCAACTACTGGGCCTACGCCAGGAACTTCGCCCTCGACGACCATATGTTCGAGCCGGTCAGGTCGTGGTCGCTGCCCAACCACCTATACCTGGTATCGGGCTGGTCGGCCAGGTGCAAGAACCGCTCGCCGGGCAGTTGCGCAAACGAGATAGTCGGCCCCTACCCGGTCGGGAAGTTCGACCGGGCCGTCCGCAGGCAGCTGCGGAAGGGCCAGACGTCCATCAACCTGGCCTGGACCGACATCACCTGGCTGCTCTACCGCCAGCACGTTAGCTGGCGGTACTACGTGCAGGCCGGCGCCCAGCCCGACTGCGAAAATGACTCGGCTGAGACATGCGTGCCGGTCAAGCAGAGCGCCAGGACGCCGGGGATCTGGAACCCGCTGCCGCTGTTCGGCGATGTCCAGGAAGATCACCAGGCCGGCTACATTCAGCCGCTCAACTCCTACTTCAGCGCCGCCAGGGCCGGCCGGCTCCCGGCCGTGAGCTGGGTTACCCCGGCATCATCGGACAGCGAGCACCCGCCGGCCAGCGTCCACCAGGGTCAGGCGTACGTGACCTCGATCGTGAACGCGGCGATGCGGAGCCCGGACTGGAACTCGACGGCGATCTTCCTGGAATGGGACGACTGGGGCGGCTTCTACGACCACGTCGTCCCCCCGCAGGTGGACCAGAACGGTTACGGGCTGCGGGTCCCGGCGATCGTCATCTCCCCGTACGCCAAGAAGGGGTACATCGACCACCAGACCCTCAGCAGCGATGCCTACCTGAAATTCATCGAGGACGACTTCCTCGGCGGTGCCAGGCTCGACCCCCGGACGGACGGCCGCCCCGACCCCCGGCTTGACGTACGGGAAAACGAGCCGATTCTGGGCAACATTGCCCAGGACTTCGACTTCAGCCAGCCGCCGCGGGCGCCGCTGCTGCTGCCCACCAACCCGCTCACCGACTCGCCAAGCATTCCTGCTTACTTCGCAGGCAAGCCGCCGTGCCAGGGGTGCACGACGCCGCCGCCCGCCAGGCGACGCCACCGCCACCACCCGCGCCCTCCGCACCGCCCGCACCGGCGTTAGCCGACGCGAGATTGCGGGCGGTCAGCGCGGTTCGCAGATGACCAGTGGTATGTCGCGCTCGGTGCGGCGCTGGTACCCCCCGTAGCCCTGGTAGGCCGCTACCACCCGGGGCCACAACTCGGCCTTCTCCTCCGCCGACGCCCGGCGGGCCAGCATGGGCCGGCGCCGGCCCGCCATGGTCAGCTCGATCTCGGGGTGGGCCATCAGGTTGCGGAACCAGTCGGGATCCCGGTCATCTCCGCCTTTGGAGGCCACCAGCACGACCCGGTCACCGTCGATGACCGGCGCGGCGAGCATGGTCGAGCGGGGCCGGCCCGACTTTCGCCCCACGGTGTGCAACTCGACGGCGGGCATCCCGAAGGCCGAGCCCAGCACCCGGCCGCCGCTCAGCCGGATGATGGCCCGGTGCGCCTGGCTAATTGGCTTCACGCCGATGTCGGCCAGGGACTGCTGCAGAGCCATAACCCGACCATATCCAACCGAGCGCGCTCGGCCATTCCAGCCGCCGTCCGGTACCGAACGAGAAGATGGTGGGCGATCCGCGCCCGGACGCCCGGCCGCGCCGCTACGCCACGGGAGAAATCAATCAGCGCACCCTTCCTGGCCGGCTGACGGCTATTTAGGGTTGGGCGATGGGCACTGCGGAATACGATCCGTTCGCGCGAGGGCGTTTTCCGGTCGGGGTGCGCACTATTCATGCGCCTGACCCGGCGCGGGGCCGGGTGTTCCCGTGTGAGGTCTGGTATCCGGCGCACACCGGGGATGCGGATCAGCCGGGCGCGGGCGAGGCACGTGACGCCGCGCCGCGCCGCGGAGCGTATCCGCTGGTCGTCTTCTCTCATCACAGTGGCGGGCACCGGCGGTCGGCTACGTTCTTGTGCACGCATCTGGCCAGTCACGGGTACGTCGTCGCCGCGCTGGATCACTCCGAGGTGGTCGCGCCGGAACTGGGCCGCCAGGACGGCGAGACTGAAACCGAGCGGGCCGTGCGGATCGATGCGGTGATCGCCAGCCGGTACCTGATGTCCGTTTCCTGCTCGACTAGCAAGGTGGCGGCGATCGCGCACCGGCCATCGGGGCCGGCCGCAAGCCGCCAGGCCAGCACGGGGACGTCAGGGTGCGGGGCCGGTCAGGGCGCGAAGTCGTAGAGCCCGTGCGCCTCGGTGGCGACGAACAGGGAGCCTTGCGCGAAGACGGGCTGGCCGAAGACGCGGCCAGAACCGACCGGGAGTGTCTTGAGTATGGCTCCGGTTGAGGCATTGATCAGGTAGGCGCCCGGGGTGTTGGGCTGGGCGCAGCTGTAGGTGCCGGCGGCCAGCACGCCGGCGCTGTCCAGCGTTGGCGTGCCCATCACCGCACAGGGCAGGCCGGTCTGCCAGCTGACGGCGCCGGTGCCCGGGCTGACCTGGCGAACCGATCCGCCGTAGCTGGTGCCGCCGATGGTGGTGCCGTCGCCGCCGAGGTAAAGCGCGCCGGCGGGCCCGTTCCAGACCGCGCTGGCGATGCACGAGCTGAGCGCGCCGGCCGGCGCGCCGACGGTGTCCGTCCACAGCGGCGTGCTGCCAAGCGGTTTCGCGGCCAGCGCGTAATACTGGCCGTTCTTGTTACAGGCGCCCACCTCCGATGGTGGGCTGCCGCTGCCGAACAGGGTGGGTGACGAGCCGAAATCCCAGTCCCGGCCGTGCCCGGCGGTGCCCGGCGCCTGCCATGCCTGGAGCAGCTGCAGCGACGCGGACAGGTGCACGATCGACAGGGAATGCCCGATCTGGTTGCCTGCTGGGCAGCTGTTGATGGTCGGGTCGCATTCATTGCCGGTCGACACCCAGAGATCGCTGCCGCTTGACGACGCCGCGACGCTGGACCAGACGCTGCCGCCGACCGATCCGGCGGGCACCGTGTGCCAGGTGTGCAGCACCCGGCCGGTGTGCTGGTCGAGTTCAACCACCCCGCCGCGGATGAGCGGCTCGTCGCAGCTCGACGAAAGGCCAACGTAGATATGCCCGCCGACCACCGTCGGCGACGACCAGTTGTAGTACGCGTCCGGCGCCGATGCGCTGGCCGGGCCGATCTCGGTCTTCCAGGCCACGGCGCCGGTAGCGGCCTTCAGCGCGTAAAGGAAACGAGCGCCAGACACGTAGACGGTGCTCGTGCCGGAGACCGGGTCGGGCAGCACGGCCGCGGTCGAGCTGATCCCGCGTGCCGGGCAGGTCAGCTTCGGCTCGGTGTCGAGCTGGCGCTGCCACGCCACCGCGCCCGTCGCCTCGTTCAGCGCGAAGAAACCGCCGCTTCGGGCGCCGATGTACACCCGGCCAGCCACGACGGTCGGGCTCGCGTCCAGGGCGGGCGCCGGCTTGCCGTTGACCACCGGCGGCTGCCAGTGCCAGACCTGGCTCGTCGAGGCCGCGTTAGCCGTGGTGAAAGCCGTTGCCAGGCTCACCGAGCTGTGCTGCGGACCATGCAGGTACTGCCGCCAGTCAAGGCTCGCCGCTGCCGCCGCCCTGGGTGCCGCCGTCCTGGGTGCCGCCGTCCTGGGTGCCGCCGCGGCGGCTGCGCCCGGCACTGCCGCGGCCGCCACCGCCCGCTGGGACGACAGCGTTAAGCCAGCTAGCCCAACGGCCGCAGTCAGGGTCAGGATCCGCGCGAGAGAGCCAGGATTGGACATCGTGCGTCCCCCTTCGACTGGGGCAAGAAGTAGCCCTAACTGGTAACTCTAGTCCGCTGCGGCCTAGGTCACCCTCGCTGGATCACGCGGAACCTGTAGTTGGCCTTGGCGTCCCGGGTCGTGCGGCTCACGTCGCTGCTGGATCCGGACGCGAGCTAGCTGCCGCCGCAACCTGTTGGCTGACATGGCCGTCTCAGAGGTAACTGAGCGACTGCCATGCGCAGGCCAGGCACGGGTCACGCTCAGGGCACCGGCCGGGACGGGGTGACGATGGGCAGCAGGCATGCCATGCGCCCGGTGGGGGTGCTCGCCGCCGGGCTGGCGCTGTGCCTGCTCGCCGCGACGGCCGCAGGCGCCGCGACGGCGACGGCGGCAGGCGCCGGGACAGCCACGGCGGGCACCCGGCCGGGCCGTGCCCTGGCCGTGGCGCCGCGCGCCGTGGCATCGGCACCGGCGGCCATCTGCGTATCGGCCTCGCGCAAGCACCGCAAGGTCGCTGGCAGGATGTCCCGAGGCATCGCGGCGGCCCTGGCGGGACGCTCCTCGATCGTCGGCCTCGCGGTAGCCGTCCGCGCCTTACCCGTCATGGGGCATTCCCGACGAGCGGATCCCGCCCCGGCTCAGCCACTTCTGAGCCGCCGGCACCGCCGCGCGCTCTGCTTAGCTTGACTTGGAGGTGGCTGGCCGGTGACGACTGCTTTCGTGCTTGGCGGCGGCGGCGTGCTCGGCGCGCACGAGGTGGGCATGCTGCGGGCACTCGCCGAAGCCGGCATCCGGCCCGACCTAGTCGTGGGCACCTCGGTGGGCGCGATCAACGGCGCGTTCGTGGCCGCCGACCCGCCGGGCGCGGCGGCACGGCTGGGCCAGCTGTGGCAGGGCGAGGCGTTGCGCGGCGCATTCAGCGAGACCGTCTGGGGCCGCGCGGTCCGGCTGGCGCGTTCTGGCACGCACCTGCACTCGATCGAGCCGCTGCGCCAGCTGCTGGACAGCATGCTGCCCGGAGCTGACTTCGCCGACCTGGAGCTGCCCTTTCACTGCGTCGCGGCCAGCATCGAGCGCGCCAGCGCGCGCTGGTTCAGCAGCGGGCCGATTGTGCCCGCGGTCCTGGCCTCCTGCGCCGTGCCCGGGCTGCTGCCCCCCGTCGCGGTCGGCGGCGAGCACTACTTCGATGGCGGCCTCGTTGATTCCATCCCGGTCGGGCGGGCCATCGCGCTGGGCGCCCGCACGGTCTACGTGCTGCACGTGGGCCGGATCGAGCGCCCGCTGACGGTGCCCCGGCGCCCGTGGGAGGTGGGCCTGGTTGCCTTCGAGATCGCTCGCCGGCATCGGTTCCACGAGGAGATGGCGGCGCTGCCCGGCGACGTGCGCGTGCACGTCCTGCCTGCGGGCGGCGACCGTCGCCCGCCAGACCTATCGCAACTCCGGTACCGCGACAAGACTAGGGTCGGAGCGAGCATCGAGCGCGCTTACGCGGCCGCCGCGAGCTACCTCGCCGCACAGTGACCGGCCGCCGCCGACGGGAGGAGCCGGCCCATGCTCCCGCCCAGGCTGATACGGCGGCTGGTGCTTGCGCCGCTGGCCATCGTCATCGCCGTCGCCATGGTGGTGCTGTTCCCGCTGCTCGCCGTGCTGGCCGTGGTGTTCGGGCTGGCCGGGCTCTCGCGGCCGGGCCGGATGCGCGGCCTCCGGCTGCTGTGCTTCGCGCTTATCTGGCTGGTCGCGGAGACGTCTGCGCTGTTCATGTGCCTGGGCCTGTGGATAGCCAGCGGGTTCGGCGGCCGGCTGAGCACGCAGCCCTACCGGACCCGCCACTACGCGATCATGCGGTGGTTCCTTGACCTGCTCTACCGGGCGGCTACCAGCATGTTCGGGGTGCGGGTCGAGGTCGACGAGCCAGCGCTCACCGCGCAGGAGCAGGCTGCCCGGCTGGCCCGCCCGGTCATCGTGCTCAGCCGGCACGCCGGGCCGGGCGACTCATTCCTGCTCGTGCACCACCTGCTCAGCGTGTACGGGCGGCAGCCGCGCGTCGTCATGAAGGCCACGTTGCAACTCGACCCCGGGCTTGATGTCATGGCCAACCGCCTGCCGAACGTATTCATCCAGCACCGCCGGACCGGCGAACGGCATTTCATCGAGCAGATCGAGCGGCTGGCCGGCGGCCTCGACCAGATCGGCGCCCTGGTGATCTTCCCGGAAGGCGGCAACTGGACGCCGGGCCGGTGGCGGCGCGGCATCCGCCGGCTGGAGCAGGCTGGCCGGACCGACCTGGCCGCCCGCGCGATGCAGATGCCCAACCTGCTCGCGCCGCGAGCTGGGGGAGCGCTGTCGGCGATCGCTGCCTGCCCCGACGCCGACGTGATCTTCGTGGCCCATGCCGGGCTGGACCTGCTGGTCAGCGTCGGCGACATCTGGCGAAACCTGCCGATGGATCAGACTGTCCGGGCCAAG
>Ga0137371_10003843_pt1 | contig 11780 bp, 9 predicted proteins | sample SagtaG_7_FD_104919 | JGI IMG/M metagenome (GOLD analysis project Ga0137371, IMG submission 104919) | Vadose zone soil microbial communities from Sagehorn Ranch, Mendocino, California, USA - Sage1_R_40_16 metaG | ecosystem: Environmental > Terrestrial > Soil > Vadose zone | place: USA: California... | reverse complement strand
GGTTCTTGACCTGGGCTCGGGTACCGGGCGGTTCACACCCGCCCTGGCCCGGACGTTCGGCGGCCCGCACCGCATGATCACATAAAAGTCGCTGAGAAAACCTCGTTGGAGTCGGCCATCGGCCATCGCCGGAGGTCAGGCTTCCGCCACGAACAACGCCTCGAAGGGCGGATCACCGACGGCAAGAGTTACGTGACCTCGTCCGGTCGTGTCGGCCACGAACACTAGGTCACCGGGTGCGAAGCGCCGCCGCGTGCTCATTGGGATACGACGAGAGCATGGTCGCAGTGATGGAAGGCAATCGATTCGCTGACGAGCTACGGCGCTGGCGCACCGCCCGGCGCTGGAGCCAGCTCGAGCTTGCGCTGCGCGCGGGCACGACACAGCGTCACCTGAGCTATATGGAACAAGGGCGGTCGCGGCCCGGCCGCGGCATCATTCTGCGCCTCGCGGAGTCGCTGGAGCTGCTACTGCGCGAACGGAATGCGCTGCTGCTCGCTGCGGGCTACGCCCCGGTGTTCGCGGAGTCGCGCCTCGACGGCCCAGAGCTTCAACCTGTGCGCGAAGCGCTCGACCGCATCCTCAAGGGGCACCTCCCCTACCCGGCGATCGTGGCCAGGCCCGACGGCGAGCTGGTGGCCGCCAACACCGCCATCGCAGTGCTCACGCAGGGCGCCGCCGACCACCTGCTGGCGCCGCCCATTAACATGCTTCGTCTCGCGCTGCACCCGGACGGCCTGGCGCGGCGCGTCATGAACATGCCGGAGTGGGGCCGGCACATCATCGAGAGCCTCCGCTCGCGAGCCCTGCGAAGCCCGGACGACAATATCGACGTGCTCATCACCGAGCTCGAGGGCTACATTCCCCCGCTGCCGAACGGACCCGACCACATCGGCTTCGCGGTGCCGCTGCGCCTCCGCTGCGAGGAAGGCGAGCTCCAGCTCATAACGACCCTGACGTCGTTCGCGACCGCGGTGGATGTCACCCTCGCAGAGTTGCACCTCGAGGCATTCCTGCCGGCCGACGAGGCGTCCGCCGAGATTCTCCGACATCGAGCCGAGCCGTAGCATCTACTCCAGTTGCCTCTTATCTGCCGGTTGTTCTGCCGTCCGCCAACTCGCCGGCGGCAAGCGCGAGGCAGTTAACCGGCAACTCATCGGCAACCTCCGCTGAGTCGCGAATCGGGCTCGGGGCGCGACATCAGGGAAAACCCCACTTCAGCCCCGAAGATCTCGTGATCGCGATGACGGCGCGGACTTGCCGTCCGGGTACTGTCTGGACAGGATGGATGCGCTAGTTTGTGCGGCGCCCTGGGGTACCGGGCGTCCGGATTACTGATACTCGCTGATGCGGCGCCACGGTCGTGCCGGGCGAATGGCGGAGGGCCTGTGGTGTCTAGCCCGGCCGACGGTGACGGTGTGCTGCCGCTGTCCTGGCAGCTGCGCCAGGTGCGTGAGCGGCTGTGCCTGTCTCAGGAGGACCTGGCGGCGCGGACGGGTCTGAGCGTGCGCACGATCCGCAATATCGAGTCCGGGCGGGTAGCGGTGCCTCGCCCGGCGTCGCTGCGGCTGCTGCGCGGGATCATCGATGAGGCAGCGGTCATTCCCCGTTGGGCGTGCCCCTCGACGCTGCCGGCGGATGTGACTGACTTCTGCGGCCGGCGGGACGAGTTCACCGAGGTCGCTGATCACCTGCGGTCGGCGCGGACCGGGATGCCCGTAGTGGCCATTCACGGGCGCCCCGGGGTAGGCAAGACGACACTCCTTGTGCACCTCGGTCACCGGTTCCGGCGGGAGTTTCCTGATGGCCAGCTGTACCTGCATCTGGGTGGCCGCAGCCGCCCGGTGCCGCCGTTCACCGCACTCGACCGGCTACTGCGGGTCCTGCTCGGCGACGGGTATGTCGTCCCAGCGGAGCTGGCGGCCCGCGCTGAGCGGTTTCGGCAGGCCCATCGCGCGCTGGGCGAGATCGACGCCGCCCGCGAGTACCTGGACTTCGCGCTCGACCTCGTTAAAGTGCTCGGCGACAAGGTGGGCCAAGGTTACATCAAGCTGGAGCTGGGACATCTGGCCCACGCCGCTGGCGCCCTGGCGCTGGCCGAGGCCAGATTCCGCGAGGCCCGGCTTGCGCCGGCCGCCGCCGATCGCCCGACCGGCGAGGCCAAGGCGCTCGGCGCCCTGGCGCGAGTCCAGACCGAGCGCGGCCTCCCCGGCACAGCCAGCCGGACGCTGCACGAGGCCCTCGCGACAATCGAAGGAATCCAGGCCGGAAACCTCGTCACCGAACTCCACCGCGACCTGCTTCTGCTGACCTTGTGACAGCTCGCTTGCTGCAGCCCGCTGCCCTTTTCAGCCGCCGAAGGCCGCCAGGTCGAGCCGGCTGAGACGGTCCGGGTCGCCGAGCGCGTTGATGGCGGCGACCTTGCCGTCCGCGACCGTGAAACCCATGACCGACACCGGTCGCCCGGCGATGGTGACGACGACGCCCGGGGCGCCGTTCACCAGCGCCGGATGCACGACCCGGGATGGGCCAGCGAACATGAGCGCCTGCGCGGCAACCGCCTCCGCGCCGCGCAATACTACCGACGCCCCGGGCAGCGTGCCCCCGTCGGACCGCAGTACGACGCCGGGGTCGAGCACGGCGACAAGCCTCTCGAACTCGCCGTCGCGGGCAGCGGCGAAAAAGGCGTCAACCACTTCCCGCTGGCGGGCGCGGTCGCTCTCGGGAGGCGGCGCAGCGCCCTGCACCCGGCGGCGCGCACGGCTGGCAAGTTGCCGTGTCGCAGTCACGGAGCGCCCGGCGATCGGCGCGACCTCCTCGAACGGAACGGCGAACATGTCGTGTAGCACGAACGCGAGCCGCTCGGCGGGCGTCAGGGTTTCGAGTACCACTTGCAGCGCGAGCCCAACGGAGTCGGCGAGGAGCGTTTCGTGCTCGGGGTCGGTTCCATCGGCGGTGCTCACGATCGGGTCGGGAACGTGCGGGCCGAGTGGATCTTCGCGTCGCGTCGCGCGCGACCGCAGCATGTTCAGGCACACCCGGGCGACGACCGTCGTCAGCCACCCGGCCAGGTTCTCCACCTCGCTGGCGTCGGCCCGGCTGAGCCGGAGCCACGCCTCTTGCCTGGTCTACCTGAGAGACGGTGAGATCAGCGAGGAAGGGTAGTCACCCACATGCGGAAATCGCTGCGGACAGGGTTCTTCCTGGCGGCCAGGTCGATCGCTCGCGGCAACTACGGCATAGCCGCGATGACGGTTTTCATGATCCTCCTGGTCTACGTCGATCTGCTGTTCCTGCCCGCGCTGATCCAGGGCGCGGTTGACCGGATCCACTCCCAGCTCATCGATACCTACACGAGCGATCTCGTCATTAAGCCCGCGGGTCAGATCACGCGCATAGGAGGAGCCGGCGCCTACCTCTCGGAAATCAGGCATACCGGCGGCGTGGCTAGCGCCACGGCGGTCTATCGGGTGGGGAATCAGGTATCGTACGGCGCCAACTCGGGCAGCTGGGCGGTCGACGCAATCGATCCGGAGAGCTACCGCGAGGTATTCACCACCCCGGCGAATATTTTCGAGGGTAGCTACCTCACCGAGCGGGACGCCAGCAAGGTATTTCTGGGCATCGGCATCGCCGGCGCGGGCCAGCCTAAGGTGCGCGGGTACAAAGGGTCCCTCCAGATCGTCCACCCCGGCGACAGGGTGGCCGTAACCCTGACATCGGGACGCATCACGCATTTTACCGTGTCCGGCATATACCAGAACAAGTTCCCGCTATCAGACCAGACCGCCTTTATTACCATGCACGAGGCAGAGCAGCTTGTGCCGGCGGTTAACGATCATGCTACGGCTATTTACGTCCGCACCACCCCCGGCACCAGCGCCGAGAGCGTGGTCAGCCAGTTGAAGTCGCTGAAGAGCGGGGTTCAGTTCGAGACTTCCGCGACCCTGTCCAGCTCCGTCCAGGATCAGATAGCAACCTTTAACCTGATCAGCAACATCCTGAAGGTCGTCTCGCTGCTCGTGGCCGCGATCACGGTCTTCATCGTCACCTACGTCGACTTGGTGAACAAGCGTCGCCAGATCGGCATCGAAAGAGCCATAGGCATCAGGTCAGCGGCCATTGTGACAAGCTATGTTGTTAAGGCATCATGCTATGCCATCGCGGGCATCGGCGCTGGCCTGGCGTGTTTCAATTACGTCATCGTTCCGCTGGTGCGGCATCGGCCATTTCAGTTCCCCAACGGACCGGTCGCGCTGGCGAGCACCTGGCAGCAGATCCGGCAGAATCTCATCATCCTGATCATCGTCGCGCTGGTTTCCGCGGCAATACCGGCTATTCGCTCGGTCCGCATCAAGATACTGGATGCCATCTGGGAAAAGTGACGCATGCCCGGCCGCCCAGCAGACGGCTCCCTGGGATGCGGCCCGGGCGGGCTTACTTCACGGACAGGTAGATGATGCTGCCGAGGCCGAACAGCACGCAGTAGATCGCGAACGGGGTCAGGGTGCGGGTCTGGAAGTACTTCACCAGGTACCGGACCGACAGGTAGGCGCCGAGCCCGGACAGCAGGCTGCCGACGAGGATCGGCCCGTAGATCCCGTGGCCCTTCTGGATCAGGTCGTTGTACTTCAGCGCCCCGGCCGCCAGGATGACCGGCGTGGCCAGCAGGAAGGCGAACCTCGCGGCATCCTCGCGGGACAGGCCGCGGAACATGCCCGCCACCATCGTCACGCCGTCCCGGCTGATCCCGGCGAGCAGCGCGAGGATCTGCGCGGAGCCGATCACCACCGCCTGCAGGTAGCCGGCCACGGCCAGCCGCTCGTCCGCCTGCACGGCCCGGGACAGCTCAAGCTGCCGCGCCGCCCGCTGGCCGGAGGCGTGCGCCGCATGGCCGCGTTCGGCCTGGCCTTCGGTGCGCTCGCGTTCGGCGGCTAGCTCCTCGTCCGCCCGCAGCGACGCGCGGGTGCGGAATCTCTCCCCGGCGTACAGAATCACCCCGTTGACCACGAGGAAGATGGCCGCCCTGATCGGCTTGCCGAACAACACCCGGAACTCATGCTCGAACGCCAGGCCGACCAGGCCGACCGGGATCGTTGCCAGGATGACCATCCAGGCCAGCTTCTGGTCGGTCGTCTCCACCCGCCGGTCCCGGAGTGAGGTGAAGAAGCCCCCGATGATCCGGATCCAGTCCCGCCAGAAATAGATCAGCAAGGCGATCGCGGTGGCGACGTGCAGCCCGACGATGAACGCCAGGTAAGGCGACTCGGCCTTGCCCACGCTCAGGTCGCTCGCCCAGCTGCCGCCGATGAGGGCGGGGAGCAGTACGTTGTGGCCGAGGCTGGAAACCGGGAACAGCTCGGTCACGCCCTGGATCAGGCCGACGACCGAGGCCTCCAGGTAGGTCAGATGAGACGACATGTCAGCCCTTCGCGCGGTGGGGGTCCTGGCCCTGCGCGCTGTCGCCTTGCCGGGTCAGGACCTGCGCGCAGCACTCATCGTATTGACTACGGCAGGCAGTCCGTGCCCCGCCGGGTAATGTCGCCGCCGCGGGCCGCCAGAAGATCCGGCCGAAACGGATGGCCGGCGGCCGGTCGGCACCGGCCAGCGACCATCCCGTTTCACATCAACTGCATCAACCCTTCTTGGCGGGCACCGCCGCCGTGTCGTGCCTCGGGCGGCGGCCGATCTTGGCGCCGAGCCAGACCAGCGGGTCGTACTTGCGGCCAGCGACGCGCTCCTTCAGCGGGATCAGCGCGTTGTCGGTGATCTTGATGTTCTCCGGGCAGACCTCGGTGCAGCATTTGGTGATGTTGCAGTAACCAAGGCCGAAGTCATCCTGGGCGATCTCCCGCCGGTCCGCCGTGTCGGCCGGGTGCATCTCGAGCTCGGCGATCCGCATCAGGAACCGCGGCCCGGCGAATGCCCGCTCGTTCTCCGGATGATCCCGGATTACGTGGCAGGTATCCTGGCACAGGAAGCACTCGATGCACTTGCGGAACTCCTGCGAGCGGTTCACGTCGACCTGCTGCATCCGGAACTCGCCGAGCCCGGTCGACGGGTCCGGGGTGAACGACGGGATCTCGCGCGCCTTCGCGTAGTTGAACTTCACGTCGGTGACCAGGTCCCTGATCACCGGGAACGTCCGCATCGGGGTGAGCGTGATCGTCTCGGCGGGGTCGAAGACCGACATCCGGGTCATGCAGGCCAGCCGGGGGCGGCCGTTGATCTCCATCGAGCAGGAGCCACACTTGCCGGCCTTGCAGTTCCAGCGCACCGCGAGGTCGCCGGCCTGGGTTGCCTGCAGCCGGTGCAGGACGTCCAGGATGACCTCGCCCTCGTTGGCCTCGACCTGGTAATCGGTCAGCGCGCCCTGCCCGGCGTCGCCCCGCCAAATCCTGAGCGTTACCTTCTCGCCCATCAGCCTGCCTCCTCCGGGGCCGGTGCCGAATCCGGTGCCGGTTCCGGCGGCAATTCGGGTTCGGTGAGGTACTTCTCCAGCTCGGCCCGGTCGAACAGGGCGAGCAGGTCGGCGCGCATCGGGATCATCGGCTGCCGCCTGAGCGCCACCCGGTCGCCGTCCAGCGAGCAGATCAGGTTGACCTTCCGCCATTCCGGCGACATGCCGGGGAAGTCATCGCGGGTGTGCCCGCCGCGGCTCTCCTGCCGCTCCAGCGCCGCCTGCGCCACGCAGTCGGCGATCAGCATGATGTTGCGCAGGTCCAGCGCCAGGTGCCAGCCGGGGTTGTAGGCCGCGCCGCCGGGGGCGCTGACCTCAGCGGCCCGTTCCCGCAGTTTCTCGAGCTCGGCCAGGGCCGTCTTGATCTCCTCCTCGCGCCTGATGATGCCGACCAGGCTGCTCATGGTCTGCTGGACCTCGGCATGCACCGTGTACGGGTTCTCGCCGCCGGTGCGCCGCAGTGGCGCGAGCGCCTCCGCCTGGGCTGCGGCGATCTCGGCGGCGGCTGCCGTCGGCCTGCCGCCGGCCTCGCTCAGGCTGTCCAGGTAAGCCGCCGCGCCCAGGCCGGCCCGGCGGCCGAAGACCACCAGGTCGGACAGCGAGTTGCCGCCGAGCCGGTTGGAGCCGTGCATGCCGCCGGTCACCTCGCCGGCCGCGAACAGGCCAGGGACGCTGGCGGCCGCGGTGTCCGGGTCCACCTCGACGCCGCCCATCACGTAGTGCTGGGCGGGGCCGACCTCCATCGGCTCCTTGGTGATGTCCACGTCGGCCAGTTCCTTGAACTGGTGGTACATCGACGGCAGCTTGCGCAGGATCTCCTCGGCGGGCCGCCGCGAGGCGATGTCAAGGAACACCCCGCCGTGCGGCGAGCCGCGCCCGGCCTTGACCTCCGCGTTGATCGACCGGGCCACCTCATCACGGGGCAGCAGTTCGGGCGGGCGGCGGTTATTGGCCTGGTCGGTGTACCAGCGGTCGGCCTCTTCCTCGGTCTCCGCGTACTGGGCGCGGAACACGTCGGGCACGTAGCCGAACATGAACCTCTTGCCCTCGGAGTTGCGCAGCACCCCGCCGTCACCGCGGACCGACTCGGTGACCAGCAGGCCGGCCACCGATAGCGGCCAGACCATGTGCGTCGGGTGGAACTGCACGAACTCCATGTTCAGCAGGGTCGCGCCGGCCAGCAGCGCGAGCGCGTGGCCGTCCCCGGTGTACTCCCAGGAGTTGGAGGTGACCTTGAAGGTCTTCCCGATCCCGCCGGTCGCGAGGATGACGGCCGGCGCCTCGAACAGCACGAACTGGCCGTTCTCCCTGATGTAGCCGAACGCGCCGGCGATCCGGCCGCCGTCCGTCAGCAGCCGGGTGATGGTGGTCTCGGCGAAGACCTTGATCATGGCCTCGGGATCGCCATGCGCCACGGCGTCTTCCTGCTGCAGCGCGACCACCTTCTGCTGCAGCGTGCGGATCATCTCCAGCCCGGTCCGGTCGCCGACGTGGGCCAGCCGGGGGTACTCGTGGCCGCCGAAGTTGCGCTGGCTGATCTTGCCGTCGGGGGTGCGGTCGAATACCGCCCCCCAGGCCTCAAGCTCCCAGACCCGGTCCGGCGCCTCCTTGGCGTGCAGTTCGGCCATCCGCCAGTTGTTCATGAACTTGCCGCCGCGCATGGTGTCGCGGAAGTGCACCTGCCAGTTGTCCTTCGGGTTGACGTTGCCCATCGCCGCGGCGGCGCCGCCCTCGGCCATCACCGTGTGCGCCTTGCCGAACAGCGACTTGGAGATGATCGCGGTCTTCTGGCCGGCCAGCCGGGCCTCGATCGCGGCGCGCAGTCCCGACCCGCCGGCCCCGATCACCACGACGTCGTAGGAGAGCCGCTCGATGTCAGTCATCGTCTTGCCCCTGCCTCAGTTGAAGAACCGCAGGTCGCTGATGGCCCCGCTGGCGACAAGCCAGATATAGAGGTCGGTGAGCATCAGCGTGCCCAGCGTGGTCCAGGCGAGCTGCATGTGACGTGCGTTCAGCTCCGATACCCGGGTCCAGATCCAGTACCGGACCGGATGGGCGGAGAAGTGCTTGAGCCGGCCGCCGGTGATGTGCCTGCACGAATGACAGGACAGCGTGTACGCCCACAGCAGCACCACGTTGACACCCATGATCAGGGTGCCGAGGCCGAACCCGAAGCCGCCGTCCGGGCCGCGGAATGCCTGCACCAGGTCCCAGGTGTTCAGCACCGAGATCAGGATCACGACGTAGAAGAAGTAGCGGTGCAGGTTCTGCAGGATCAGCGGCAGCCGGGTTTCGCCGCTGTAGCTCACGTGCGGCTCGCGTACCGCGCACGCGGCGGGCGCCCGCCAGAAGGACCGGTAATAGGCCTTCCGGTAGTAGTAGCAGGTGAGCCGGAAGCCGAGCACGAAGGGCAGCGACACCACCGCGTAGGGGACGATCGACGGCACCTTGGGGAACCAGGTGCCCAGACTGCTTGACCCGGCGGCGCAGGCGCCGCTGACGCACGGCGAGTAGAACGGCGTCAGGTAGTGGTACGCCGGTACCCAGTACCACCGGCCGAGGAAGACGTGCACGGTCGCGTAGGCGACCCAGATGATCAGCAGCGCGGCCGTGATGGCGGGGGCGCGCGACCACGGATCCTTGCGCAGCGTCCGCTCGCTGATCTGCGCCTTGGTCTTGGCCGGCGCGTCCATTGCCTGCGTCATTGTCGACGTCTCCGCCCTGGAACGGTTGGGGTCGCTCCGCAGGCCGCGTGCGCTTCCCCTGGCGCATGGCCTCGGTGCGGTGGGTGAACCCTATTCCAAAGGAATATCACCGCGATGGCGCGGGGCGGGCTTATGTGAGTGTGACTCTCGCTACACCGGGCCATCGGCCGATCTACACCGCGTCAGCCGATGCCGAGCGACTTGCGCAGGAAATCGACCTGGAGCAGCAGCAGGTTCTCGGCTACCTCCTCCTGCGACGCCATGTGCGTCACCCCGGACAGCGGCAGCACGCTATGCGGCCGGCCGGCCGCGAGCAGCGCCGATGACAGCCGCAGCGAGTGCGCGACCACGACGTTGTCGTCGGCCAGCCCGTGGATGATAAGCAGCGGCCTGGTCAGCTTGTGCGCGTCGGCCAGCAGCGAGCAGGCGTCGTAGACCTCCTTGCTGTCGTCCGGATGGCCGAGGTAGCGCTCGGTGTAGTGGGTGTCGTACAGCCGCCAGTCGGTGACCGGAGCGCCGGCCACCGCGGCATGGAACACGTCCGGGTGGCGCAGCACGGCCAGCGCGGACAGGTAGCCGCCGAAGGACCAGCCGCGGATCGCCACCCGGTCCAGATCCAGGTCGGCGCACGCGGCGGCGGCGGCGTGCAGTGCCTCGACCTGATCAGCGAGCGGCGGCCCCGCCAGGTCGCCGGCCACCGCCCGCTCCCACTCCGGGCCGCGCCCAGGGGTGCCCCGGCCGTCCGCGATGATCACGGCGAAGCCCTGCTCGGCCAGCCATTGCGAGGTGAGGAAGGCGCTCCGACTGGCCAGCACTTGCTGCCCGTGCGGACCGCCGTACGGGTCCATCAGCACCGGCAGCTTCGCCGCGCCCGGCCGGTGCCAGGAGGGCAGCAGCAGCGCCGTCGCGATGCCGCGCCGGCCGGCCGGGAAGATGGCCGGCCGGGGGACCGGGACGAGCGGGGTCTCGGCCAGCGAGGTGATCCGGCCGACCTCGCCGTCGTGCAGCACGCGGACGGCGACCCCGTCCCGCGCCAGGGTCTGGCTGGCCGTGACGGTCGTGCCGCCGGCCCGCCGCCCGGCGTGCACTCCGGGCCCGCCGTCGGCTGCCAGCCGGGACAGGCCATCCGGCCCGAACGCCCAGACCCCGATCTCGGTCGGCTCGGCGCCGGAGGCGGTGAACAGGATCGTGTCGCCGCCGACGCTGAGCACCTCCCGGACCTGGAGTCCGTCCGGCGTCACCGGGACGGCGCGCGTGGCCGCGAGTTCGTCGGCCGTACCGACGATGAGCCGGTGCGCTCCGCCGGTGTCGGCTGTCCAGACGATCCGGTTGTCGCCGGTCCTGGCCGGCACGCCCGGAATGATGTCGATCCAATGCGGATCGCTGTCGGCGCGGACGACGGTGGTCGCGCCGCTGCCGGTGTCGACGGCCAGAATCCGGATCTGCCGCTGGTCCCGCGTTTGCACCACGATGAGCGGGCCGTCCGCGGCCGCGCCCGGGCCCTCCCAGCACGCGGTGACCAGGTACGGGAAGGTGCCGTTGTCCCAGTCCACCGGGGTGAGCGTGCCGTCCAGGCCGGCCAGCACAAGCGAGACATCGGCGTTGGGGGTACCGGCCGCCGGGTACCGCACGACGGCGGGGGGACTGGCCGGGTTCGACGGGTCGGCGATATGCCACTGCCGCACCGGGCTCTCATCGACCCGCGCGACAAGCAGGGCACCGGAGTCCGGGGCCCACCAGTAGCCGCGCAGCCGGCCCATCTCTTCCGCGGCGATGAACTCAGCGATTCCATACGAGACTTCTGGCGCTGAGTCTGCGGCCGCGATGGCGCGGTCCTCCCCGGTGTCAATGTCGGTGACCCGCAGCGCGCCCGCGCAGGCATAGGCGACGAGCCGCCCGGCAGGGTCGGGCGTCGGGTCGGCCGCCGGCGCGAGTGCGGGAACCTCGCGGACCCGGGCCCGGCCCGAGTCCGGGCCGGCTGAGTCCGGGCCGGCTGAGTCCGGGCCGGCTGAGTCCGGGGCGGCCAGGTCCGCCGCGTACACCCGCCCGGACAGGCCGAAAACGGCCAGCCGGACGTCGGCGTCGCAGCCGAACGCCACGATGCCGGCCGCCTGCTCGCGGGAACGCTCCCGGCGCGCCTTCTCCGCCGGGTCCAGGTCGGCGCTGTCGGCGCCCAGTTCCGCGGGGTCGGCGACCAGGTGCTCCTGCCCGGTCTTGACGTCGAGCAGCCAGAGGCAGTTGACCGGATCCGACCCGCCCTTCGACCGCAGGAAGAGGATCCGGCTCCCGTCCGGCGAGATCTCGAAGGACCGCGGGACGCCGAGCGTGAAGCGCTGGGTCCTGGCGTACTGGCGCGGGAAGGTGTCCGTCATGGAGGTAGATCTTGCCAGTCAGCCGTCCAGGCTGGCAGTCGTGGTGCCGCGGCCGGGCGCGAGGCCGCCGCTAAGCTCGCCGGTATGAGCGCTACCGACGACGGCCGCAGGCTCCTGCTTGTGCATGCCCATCCGGATGACGAGTCGATCGGCACTGGCGCGACGATGGCGAAATACGCGGCCGAGGGCGCCGGGGTGACCCTGGTTACCTGCACCCTGGGGGAGCTAGGCGAGATCATCCCG
>Ga0137371_10003841_pt1 | contig 11783 bp, 10 predicted proteins | sample SagtaG_7_FD_104919 | JGI IMG/M metagenome (GOLD analysis project Ga0137371, IMG submission 104919) | Vadose zone soil microbial communities from Sagehorn Ranch, Mendocino, California, USA - Sage1_R_40_16 metaG | ecosystem: Environmental > Terrestrial > Soil > Vadose zone | place: USA... | reverse complement strand
GATAGCGTATCCTTTGCTAAGGGTAGAGATTAGTAAAAAGCCAGAGAGAGCGAACGAGCCATGTGTGGCCAGGACGTTTTGGTCCAGCGGGCATGCAGCCGTTGCACCTGCAAATAGATCGCAACCTCAGCCCCTCGGCGACTACTAAAACAGCAAGCTTGTCGGAACTTGCGGCGCAATTCGCGATTAGTACGTTCCAACAGCGACGTGGTGCGCACGAGTTCGCGGGCGATGCCCCCAAGGGCATAGAAGGCAATCGTCTGTTCAAAATCTCGTTGTAGGGTTGCCATGGCTTTTGGTGCTGGCTCCTTCCAGGTGTTCACCACCGTACGCAAACGCTCGCGAGCCTGGGCTGGCGTCTCGGCTTGATAAATGGCACTGGCTTGCTCCAGCAACTGCTCGCGCTGCTCTCGATCTGCCTCTCCGCTGAGGTCTTCGCGCGCTTTGTCGGCGACATTGCGCAGTTTGTGAAAGACACAGCGTTGCTCGATCACGCGGGTACCGTACACCTGAGCCACGGCGGCCCCGAGTTCGCCTTTGCCATCCCGAATGATGGCCTGCAGCCCGGCTTCTGGCCGCACGCCCCGTTCCCAGAGCCGATCCAGCAAGCGTTGCCAGTCGGGTTGCGTTTCTCCCTCGGCGAGTTCCCAATCGAGAATGTCTCGCCTGCCACTGCCATCCGCCCACAATCCCAAGGCCACCAGCAGCACCATGCGCTTGCCCTTGTGTTGCTGTCGCCGCCGACAGCGCCGGTCGGTTTTCAAGGTGCCCGTCGGCACCTGCAGCCGCACCCAAATGCCATCGAATTGGATCACCGCCGGTACCTGCGTAATGGGGGTTTGGTGAGCTTGCTCCAACACCGGCGCAATCTGGTTGATCCGCTCGTTGAGCGTGCGCAACCCGATGCTGCTGCCCACTGCCTCACCCCAGCGCTCGCGTAAGTGCCGCAAACTTTCACCCAGCCCGCTGCCCAACACGACATCCTGATCCAGATCCAGCCAGAAGCGCTCATATTTCTCCAAGACCGTGAAGTGACAGATCACATCATGGCCACACTGCTGGCATTCCAGCATCGGCACCCGCAGCTCCTGGATGCTGCCCCAGCTCGTTTGCAGGCTGCGACGATAATGGCCATCCCGCGTGAACTGCTGGGCATCCTGGCATCCGCAGTGCCCACACACCCAGTCACTGCTTCGCGACTGCCCGCTGATGTGGCGCACCGCTCCCTTCTCGCGTCCTAACTTGGCGGTCACCTCTGCTTCCAGCAACGCTTCTACCACGGCTTTGACCGCCGCTGTGGCTGCCCCTTTGGCTTGTTGGTAGACTTCTTCCAAGATGGCTTGCCGCTCGGGTGCTTCCATTTTCCCCTGTCGAAAGTGTATAGTCATACTGCTGATCCCTCCTGGTGGTTGAGCTTGGTGTTTTTCTTTACTCTACCACTTCGAGGGCTTCAGCCCCTTTTTTCTGCGCCTTTTCCCCCCTTTTTCTCTACCCTTAGAGTTAGATACGCTACCATGAAACTGATAGTCATGCATAAAGCGACTCGTATGAAGCTGGAGCTGGAAAGGAAGCATTTTCAGCGTTGACTATCATATTCTGCTTCATGGCCATAGGAGTCTACTTTCTGATGTGGGAGCGGATGTCGGCATCAAAGCAATGATTACTGTCGTCGAATAAATGGAGATCTGCGCGGACCTGCCCCATACCCATCGTCGTCTTGTAGCCCACTCCCGCAAAGGGTGCGAATGCTGCAAGACGGGTGATCTGTGCCGCCCGCTCATTGTTTTCCTGAATGGCATAGGTGCATTGTCCGCAAAAACCTTTCTGCGTGTATTTCGTGTAGTGCAGGATATGTGTAGAGAGGGCGCATGTTGTTACGGCCACATGGCGAAGAAGAAAATCACGTATAGCTTGTTTCTCGACATGTAGAGCTTTGGGTGCATAGGTGTTCCACACACGTATTAAGCTATCCCAAACGAACTGAGGCTCTGGGAACAGTGCAAAGTAATTTCCGTTGATATTAAATGCAGTGGGGCTTAGAAACGATAGCGTAATTTCTTGTGCTGGAGCATGTGACGAGAGCTGCCGCCAGGACGTTTTCGCTACTCTGCCGTCTGCTGTCGGTGTTGATAACAGGCGTGTCAGCTTGAACTGCGCTTCACCTAACGCGACGTCAACCGGTCCTCCCTCGAGAAGTGGCACACTGAGACAGTGCCAGAGATGCCCCCCGTCAAGCAACGTGGCACGAACGTGATAGGCCCGACCTGCTGAGATCTGTATTTGATCTCTATTGGGGCGTACGCCCAGTAGCGGTGAAAGCGTGAATGGGCGATATCCTGGCTCGTTATGTAAGCGAGTCGAAAGCGCTGGGTCTGTTCGTGCGATGAGCCGGTGAAATATGGCATGGATCTGGTGGCCTGTGGTTGTTGTAGGCAAGGTTGCATCATGCTGCGCCTGCAGTTCGAGCACTACAGAAGAGAGGGGAGCGTCAAGTAGTTCAGGTATGCTCCCCTCATGTGTTCGTGTCTGAGAGGTGTTTTCAAGCAGAAAGCAATCATCTCTAATGCTGCTCTATTGGGGGCACTGGTGTAATAGAGGCCATGACAACTGATCCTTTTGGTAATATCCGCGCGTTTGGCATACTTTTCCATCAATTTGCGCACTCCACTTATACTGAGGCCTTGACCCTGGTTGTTTAAGAAGAGATGTTGATCGGTGGTTTTAGGCCGTACCGCAAGATAGGATTGCAAGGCATGCACTGCTTTCTTGTCAAGAGGGATCATGTACTCCTTGCTTCCTTTATTAGGAATCCTCAGCGTTTTATGCTCCAGGTCAAGCTCTGGAACACAAATGGCAATTAGCTTACTCACCCGGATACCTGTCTGTACCAAAAGCTGAAGGAGAGCATAATCCCGGGGATTTCCTCTTGCTGCGGCTACTATCCTCCGAAACTCATCGGGTCGTAACATGTGTTTTGGCTTGCGCTCCCTACGAGGTCTCTTCACCCTCGAGGCAGGTGAATGGGGAAGAACGCCTGCTTTCACCAGGTACGTAAAAAACACATGCAGGGAAACGAGCTTTCGTGTGCGTGTGGTGCCAGTTCGGCCCTGGTTCGCCAGATAGCTGAGATATTCGTTGATATGGCTTCGGGTCACGTAGTGTACTCGAGTGACGGTCATATCATTCTCTGAAAGCCAGGTGATAAACTGCTGGATATCTGTGCGATAGGCCTGAATGGTCAAAGGACTTTTGTCCAGTTCGCGGATAAACTGGTCTAATGAGGACGCTAGTGTTGTGTGCGTTGTAGATGTTGTCATGTTGTAACTATGCCGATTTTTTGTTCCGATGTCAATCGAGCACATGATGAAAACTGGTTCCTATAACACGTGAAAACTGCGTTTCTATTGTACCTAACAGGTGGGTAGGTGCGCTCAAACTGGTTAAGGGGAGTCCCGAGAATGGGCCCTTACAGGAACTGGTTGCAAAACTCTTTAAATCAGCTTCATATCATACGTTTGTTATTTTGCTGTTTATCCAGCGTCCTCTTCAAGAGAGGCTATTGGCTCGTTGCCAGCTCACATTCATCAGGTATTGGAGTAGATACTTCTCGCAATCCCTGATCGGTTACTGTGGACTTAAAATATGGACAGGCTGTCTAAGATTCGGTCGGCATGGTGGTCGTTCTTTCCTGATGTTAATGCGAACGCTGTCTGCTCTCATTCCATGGTTGGTGGGCACACCCCTACGGCTTTCAGCGCAAGTCTGATGTTTTCCTGTCCACTTCTGCTCATCGGTTCGTCAAGTCCTGTTTCCCTGTTTTCTTCGGGCTTGTGAACAAATCACTTGCGGGTATGCGGGCCTGAAGCAGGGGAAAGGGCCTCGACATTATCTCCTTGAAAAGGAGACCGTGGAAAGCCCCTTGACGGCCATATTGAGACGTCAGGAGAGCCACCTGTGATACAATAGGGCTATTGGAGAAGCATGAAGCATTGAGAGGAAGTGAGGTCATGCTGCCTGTTCCACCCTTAGAAACTGAACGCCTGCTGATTCGACCTTTTACCATGGAGGATCTGGATGCCATTTACCAGATTCTCGATATCGATCTCCTGACTGCTGATATGGGCAGCGAGCAAGCCAAGACACGCGCCGAGCGTGAGCGCTGGTTGCAGTGGACGATTTGGAGCTACGAAGAGTTGGCCCAGCTCTATCAGCCACTTTACGGTGATCGGGCCGTGGTGCACAAGCACACGCGGCAAGTCATTGGAGCATGTGGATTTGTGCCTTCTTTTGGACCATTTGGGCAATTGCCCTCCATGCCCTCTGCCGACCAGGAGGCAGATGCCCACTTCAACGCGCCTGAATTCGGCCTGTATTACGCCCTTTCCCCGACCTATCAGCGACAGGGATATGCGACAGAAGCCACCAAAGCCCTGATCGACTATGCTTTCACGCAGCTTTCCCTCAAACGGATTGTCGCGACGACCACATATGGGAATGTGGCTTCCATGGGTGTGATGCGCAAAGTGGGCATGCGCATCGTAAAGAACCCCTATCCTGATCCGTCCTGGTTTCAGGTGGTAGGCATCCTTGAAAACGGACCAGCCAATGCGCTACAAACTGGGCCGTAAGCATAGGCCCGCCAAGGACTACGGTCCTTCTCTGTGGGGAGCCTCCAGGTGACATCAAGCTGGCTCTCCTCTCGTCAAGGGAGAAAGCTTGTGGCCAGAGAGTCGCCCCATAACACTGGCAGCGGGTTCCCACAGCCAGCTCCTCCCACAAGATCGCAAGTGATTTCCTCACGACTCCCTACTCTCCACCATTGCACAACTTTCGGGATGGCATCGAATGGAGTGTTCTGGGAAGTTAAATCTCTTACTTCTGATGTCGGTGTTTGTCTCTTTCTGGGAACCATCTATTAACACTTCTCCCTATGCAATATACTTATGCATGGCTGAATTTATTGTGGCCTCTTTCACATCGCTTTGCATTCTAGAGAGGAGGTTTTTCATGGAGCAAACTAATAAGGTGGTAAACACGCATGAACCGTTAACTCGCCCTCATTTACTCGATCTTTATAAACACTACTGGTCGGTTAATCTAGCTGAGTTAGGTTTCTGCCATCAGTACCTCAATTTTTATACTGGTCTTCTCTCAGCTATTCTTGCTGCTACTATCCTTGGATTTCTCAATATAAAATTTGGTGACCTGCATGCGCTTGCCTTATTACTGGGCTCAGTGCTCATTGTCGTTCTCGCAATAAATGGTTACTCGACAGTACGAACGTTCTATCGCCGATTTGCAGAGGCATGGGTCACGACTATTAATATCGAGTCAATGTTGCAAATCAGGTATCCCAAAGAAAAACCTCTTACATTTGTTCCCGAGCCACTGTATAGCAGTTATGAGAAGAGCTTTCTAACAACATATTATTGGCCTAAAATAAGGGAGGTCTTTAACAAAGCCAGAGTAGAGAAATGGAAGGCAGAACAACTAGCTGAAGAACTTAGCAAAAAGGGTACGACTCTGTTCAATGCAAAAATTACCTTCTTCATTTTTGGGATGGTTGCTGCGATACTTTTTGTGGGGATTGTACTTGCCACAACTATCCCCAATCTTGTTCAGAAATGACAATATCCATCACGAATCAGCATACTAAGGCATCAGTACGAGGCTTTGCAGGTAAAGCTGAGTGCATCACTTGCTGGAAGAAATTGTTTGACAAGGGAGCAGGTTTACTCGACAAGATCAATAAGAAAAAATGTCATTTGTCAGGATTATAGTCGCATTCTGACCCAATTCCTGTCGCAGTATGAAGATAGAAAAAATGCAAGAGCGGCAATCCCTGCCACAATTCTTGTCGCTGCTTTCCTTCGTCTCATTTCTGCATTTCTCGAACCATTCCAACAGGTCATTTTTCTGCGAGGCGACAGCTATTGTGGCAGAAAGATGAACTAGCCTCTCAAGCCATGCCTTCAAGCAAGCGGCGACAGATTATGGGTCAGAATGGCCTTCCGGTAGTTTTGTACAGAAAACAACGATCTTATCAAAGTGGTATTAACTGCATCAAGTATTTTGAGCGGAGAATTCCAAATTAGCCTCAAAAGTATTGGCATAGACTTAATGATCGTTTACTATAATATGTGGCCTTTTAAGCTCATATGTTGCTTCGTGACAGCAGCGCTGTACGAGGCCAATTGGCAATGTTTGCAGAAGGAGTAACAGCAATCATGACAAACTTTTCTGAGGATCAGATACACCGACCGCTTTTCGAGGAGCCAACCGATGCGATTGAGCGGGGAGATGCCTGGGAAGAACCGCTGGGGTTTCTGGTTGGGGGATGGGCAAATATGTCGCTTCAGCAGTTGGCAGAACAGTATTTCGATGCCGCAAACGTGCTCACACAGCTTATTCTGAGTCATCAATTGGAGGACTATCGCCTTGCCAATCCCGCCCTGTTTCTCTACCGCCACGCACTAGAACTCTTGGTGAAGGCTGTCATGAGGGGGACGAAAACGGGGCATGACCCGGACAAATTGGCAGATGACTTGGTAGCGTTCGTAAAGCGCGAGTTTGACACAGACGTTCCTGATTGGATCATTGCCCGATTAAAAGAACTCGCCAAGATCGACCCAGGATCGACGGCATTCCGCTATAGTGAGAACCGGGACGAGACATCAAAGAAATACGTACCCGTTGACGGTGAGTTTCACGTTGATCTTCGCCATCTTCAACGCGTTATGAACGCTCTCAAGACAGCCCTTTCCGATTTACTCGATCCTGGCTATTTTGACTATTTGTTTTTTGCAAGGGAAATGTGGACCAATTTACAAACGAAAACTGCACCATTTTCAGGACTGAGCAAAACGACATTACAAACGAAAAGTGCGCCACTTTACACGTGAAATCTGCGCCAGGTCTCCTCTTCCTTCAAAGCTCTTCTGTTTCCTCCAGCTGGACCGCTGCTGGAGGAATCTGAGCCTCCTGTTCTTGCCGCTGCAGTTGCTGACGAAAGCGGAACGAGGTGCCCACAAATTCCAGGATCGTGGCCCGATGTGTGAGCCGATCCAGGAGAGCAGCTGACATGCGTTCATCGCCGCCCATCACACGGCTCCAATCAGCAAAGCGCAAATTGGTAGTCACAATCAGCGCCACGCGTTCATAGAGGGCCGAACTCTGACCAACATACTCCAGATCAGCATCATCCACAGCGCCAATTCATTCAAATCACGGCGCCCCACCACCCACTCCAGGGCCAGGTATTTCCCCTGCTGCGCGTTCTCAGCAAGCAAGGAGAGACTTACGTGGTTCTTCAACTGCCCTCTGGCGCCACGCAACAAGTGCCCCAGTGCTGGACCAATCAGTGCCCAGCCTTTCCCTGTCCACAGGTCGTGCCCTTATGGAGTGTGACCAGCGTTCGTTCGCTGCTTGCTATACTGAAGCAGCTACAGGATAGTCCGCACCACGAGGAGGTAACTGATGGATCTACCACCACCCATGTGGCTCACGTTTTCTCACCAGGCCCAGCGCGACCTGATCGCGCAGCTGGGCGAACTGCTGCATCGTCATCTACATGCCCAACGCATCGGAGGGACTCATGAGTCATGCTGCTTGTATTCTGCCTCATCATCTGAGCCGCACGGCGATGGTCTACGTGCGGCAGTCGACGCCCAAACAACTGCTGGTGCATCAAGAGAGTACGCGGCGGCAATATCAACTGGCCGAGCGGACCGCAGAGCTCGGCTGGCCGCAGCCGCGCATCGTGGTGCTGGATGAGGATCTGGGCCGCTCTGGCACCTCAAGTGAGGCTCGCCTGGGATTTCAGCGCCTGGTCTCTGCTATTGGGCTGGGTGAGGTCGGCCTGGTGCTGGTCACCGAAGTCTCGCGGCTCTCCCGCCTCAATAGCGATTGGCACCGGGTCCTGGAAGTGTGTGCCGTCTTTGACACCCTGCTTGCCGATGACGAAGGCATTTATGATCTACGCGATCCCAATGACCGCTTGGTCTTAGGGTTGAAGGGCACGCTCTTTGCCGCGGAATTGCATATTCTCCAGGCCCGCATGCGCGCTGGTCTTCTGAACAAAGCGCGCCGTGGGGCGCTCTCCCTGCGCTTACCTGTCGGACTTCGACGGCAGCCTGATGGCACCGTGGTGCTCGATCCCGATGAGCAGGTCCAATGGACGCTGCGCACCCTCTTTGAGCGCTTTGCCACCCTGAAAAATGCCCGGGCCGTCCAGCGCTCTTTTCAAGCCGAAGGACTGCTCATGCCCCGCTTCGTCCAGGATGGGACAGACCAGGGGCACCTGGTGTGGGTGAAGCCAACCTACCAGATGTTCACGCAAATTTTGACCAATCCCGTCTACGCTGGGATGTTTGTCTACGGGCGCCGCGTGCAACAAACTCGTCCAGGCGATCCGCCTCACAGTTTTGCCCATCGGTTGCCTGAAGAAGAGTGGGAGATTGTGGTGTCGGGCGTCTATCCCGCCTACATCAGCGAGGAGCAGTATGCGCGCAATCGGGAGCAACTGCGTGCCAATATGTACAACTTCATCCATCGCCACCCCGGCGCGCCGCGTGAAGGCACGGCCTTGGTGCAGGGACTGGTCCTGTGTGGCCGCTGTGGGCGACGCATGCAGGTCCAATACAGCAAGCATGGTCCTCGCTACGTCTGCCGGGATGCCGCCACCCGCTATGCGGACTCGACCTGTCAATCCTTTGGCCAACGGTACCTGGATGAAGCGGTCAGTGCGTGCTTCTTTGAGGCGATCAAACCGGCCCAGCTCGATATGTTGCTCGCGGCACTCTCGACCTTGGAGCAGGAACGCCAAACGCGCGAGCGAGGCTGGCAATTGCGGCTGGAACGGGCACGCTATGCGGTACGGCTGGCTGAGCGCCAATATGATGCGGTCGACCCGGAGAACCGCCTGGTGGCCCGTGAACTCGAAAAACGCTGGAATGAGGCCCTGGAGACCCTCGGCAACCTGGAACGAGAATATGCCGTGGCCCAGAAAACAACCCTGGTGCCCTTGACCCCAGAGGAGCAGGAAGCGGTCCGCCAGCTCAGCCAGGATGTGCCTGCCGTGTGGGAGGCCGAAACGACCACGATGGCTGATCGCAAGCGGCTGCTGCGAGGTCGTCTGTCCTCCCATTGGGTGGCATTGTCTCGCCGAAGCCTCCCTGGTGGAGCGTCTGCGCGAGTTCGCCAGTCGTCTGCCGGACCATCAAATTGCCGAGCTGCTCAATGCCGAAGAGGTGCGCACGCCGACAGGCAAACCCTGGACGGCTGGGCGAGTGGCCAGCCTGCGCAAGCAGCACGCCATTGCCAGTGCATGTCCAGTCGAACCTGGAGCCGTCGCGGTGCGGGGTGATGGCCTGATCTCGACCGCGGAAGCGGCCAGGCGGCTGCAGATCTCATCGTCGCTCGTGCATGTATGGGTGGGGCATGGTGTGCTCACCGGCGACCAGCGCGGTGCTGGATCAGATCTATGGGTGCGCCTGAGCGAGCAGGATCTCGTCCGTCTCAGCGGCCAGATGCCATGTGCTGACTTTCCCTCCATCCGTGACCTGATGCGCCTCCATCAGTGTTCGGCTAAGGAGGTCTGGCAGTATGTGCGACGAGGCGACTATCTGCCGTATCGGCGGCGCGCCGGTCACCGCTGGGAATGGCGCTTTTGCCACCAGGATTGTCCCAGAGAGAAGCCATGAGGTACAATGAAGCAACGGACCGATTCCGCCGTCTAGTTCGAGCTCTGAGCAAGAGAGGGATGCATTATGAATAACGAGGTGTGACCAACTCAAAGAAATGGTGTGCCTGCCCAGGCGACAGTTTGGTGTAGCCCACCTCATCAATGATCAGCACACTGGGAGTGCTGTAGCGACGCAGCCGCTGACGTACCAGACCCGGATAGGAAGCCGTATCCAGCGCCTCAGCCAGCTGCGTGAGCGTGGTGAACAAGGCCGAATAGCCCGCTGCCAGCGCCTTGACCGCAAGCGCCAGGCTGAGGTGCGTTTTCCCCGTGCCCGGGGGCCCGAGAAACACGACATTTGTGGCGCGCTGCACAAAGGAGAGATCGGCCAGTTCCCACAGCAACCGTTCGGACAGGCTAGGCTGGAAGGAAAAGTCAAAGGCCTCCAACGTTTTGACGACTGGGAGATGGGCAGCCGCCATGCGGCGTGCTGCGGCACGACGATCACGCCCCTCCAGCTCAGCCGCAATAGCGCGCTTGAAGAACTGCTCATAGGTCCAGTGCTCCTGCCGCGCCGTCTCAAAGAGCGTCGGCAGGGCTTGCTCCAATTGGGTTAAGCCCAACTGTTTCAATGGCTGCTGCATGCAAGCACCTCCCCTGTAGCACCCACGCCACATACCTGGTCGTACTCGGCGAGCGCGCGGGTGACCACTAAAGGGGCCGTTCGCTGATGTCCCAGCGGAACGGTCCGTTCCCGCAACGAGGCGGCAGGGGCCACCGTGCGAAATTGGTCGGGATGGGTCACCGTCGACTGGGACAGCGGACGTTTGGCCAACTCCGCCAGCAGGCGTCCGGCCGACCAGACCGACAGCAGGCCATGCCGCTCGCGCACCTGCACCACCGTTCCGGCCACAGCAGGCTCGGAGGGCAAGCCGTACAAGACCCCATCGTAGGAGAGGTAGCCATCCCAGCCGACTTTGCGCTCTTCGGTGGCAAAGCGTTCCCAGGCAAAAGCGGCAGGCAAGGGCGAAAGCGGCTCCTGTTCGCGGCGCTCTCTGGGGCGTTCGTGCGTGGTGCGATGGACGCGGCCATTGATGCGCTCACACCAGATGTGTGCCTGGCGGTTGAGGTCATCGATATCGCTGAAGCAGACCCCTGCCCAGAAGCTCTGTTTGACAAAGCCTACTGAGCGCTCGATTTTGCCTTTCGTTTGGGGCGTGTAAGCTCGACAGACCCGTGGTGCGACCCCGATGGACGCCATGAAGTCGGCAAAGCGCGGGTTCCAGCGGGGGATCTTGCCCTCCATTTCCACTAACAACACGCTCTTCATGCGGTCGGTCAAAGCGGCCTTAGGCAGCCCCCCAAAGTACTCAAAGGCCTCCATCAAACAGCGGATCAGCGTGGGGCCATCGCAGCGCTTGACGAAGGTGACAAAGCGCATGCGCGAGTAGCAGAGGATGGCCGTAAACCCGTAGACTTTGCGGGGCACGCCGTCCTGCTCATACTTGAACTCGCCCCAGTCAAACTGCACCTGCTCGCCCGGCTGGGTTTCAAAGCGTTGCACCGGGGCGTGTCCAGCTTGCGGAGGCCGCAAGGGGTGCACAAAGGCCTTGAGCACGCTCAAGCTCCCCGTGTAGCCCCTTTCCAGCAAGCGAGGTAACATCGCCTCACAGTTGTAGCAATGATCTTCTTGCATCCACTGCTTGATCTGCTCCTTGTAGGGATCGAGCTTGGAGCGACGATTGGGCCGTGGATGAGGCATCGCGGCAAGCTCCGGATGGCGCAGATACTTGCGCACGGTATTCCTGGCGATCCCCAGGCTGATCGCAATGTCTTGAACGGCCTTCCCTTGTGCGGCTAAGTCGTGTATCGTATTCACTGTCCTGCTCCTGATCATGGCTGCCTCCTGGGTGCATGCTCAACTTCATGCTCCACAGCTTACAGCCGTCTCACGGGGCGGTCAATTTTATGGCTCATTCTGGTTTTTGGTGAGCCATTGAAAAAGATCGATCAATCTGATACGCTCCTGCAGGACTATTCTGCAGGAGGTGGTAGGAAATGCCTACAACGCCGCTTTTTCCCTTACCGGAAGGACTGGAAT
>Ga0137371_10003840_pt1 | contig 11783 bp, 12 predicted proteins | sample SagtaG_7_FD_104919 | JGI IMG/M metagenome (GOLD analysis project Ga0137371, IMG submission 104919) | Vadose zone soil microbial communities from Sagehorn Ranch, Mendocino, California, USA - Sage1_R_40_16 metaG | ecosystem: Environmental > Terrestrial > Soil > Vadose zone | place: USA... | reverse complement strand
GACCCCGGCCGAGGTCGCCGCGCTGTTTCGCGTCGACCCCAAGACGGTCACTCGCTGGGCCAAGGCAGGAAAGCTCTCGAGCATCAGGACGCTCGGCGGGCACCGCCGCTACCGCGAGACTGAGGTCCGTCAGCTGCTCCGCGGCGTCGAAGCTGGCAGCTAGCCCTTCGGCCCGCGTGACCGGCCGCAACGGGGGGGCCGGGCGATGAAACGGCGCCTCATCATGAGGCGCCGTTTTCGCGTTCCCCGTCCGTTGTGAGCAGTGGGCGCCGTGCGTCGGTGCCCGTTTTGCGCTTGCCTTGGGTCCTGCTATCGTCGGGCTCCCTCCGCCGAAGGTGGAACCTGCGAACCACGAGGTAGCGATTGGTCAAGCGCTCCCCGCACGCCCGTGCCCTGGCCGCCTGCGACAGCCGGGGCGCTGTCGCCGTCGCGGCGGGCTGGGGCGTCGCCGAGGCACTGTGGTGGCCGCTCATGCCAGATCTCGGGGTGGCGCTGCTGGCCCTTGGCGCGCCGCGTCGCTGGTGGCAGCTGGCGGGTGCGGCCACCGCCGGGTCAGTGGCCGGCGGCGCGCTCGCCTACCGGTTCGGGGCCGCCGGGCGCGTGCCGAGGTTGCCGCTGGTCACCCCGAGGATGATCGCGGCCACCCAGCGGTGGCTGGCCGGGGAGGGTGCCGCCGGGGTCCGGCACCAGCCCGCTTCCGGGGTGCCATTCAAGGTCTTCGCCTACCAGGCCGCGGCGGCCAAGGTCGAGCCGGTGCCGTTCCTGGCCGTGGCCGGCCTGGCCCGGGGCGCCCGGATGGTCGCCGTCGCCGCCGCCTTCGCCGGCTGCGGCCAGGTCGCCCGGCGGGTCTCCCCGCGGCGCCTGCGACCCGCCGCCGACACCGTGGCCGCCGCGCTGACCGTCGGCGGCTTCGCCGTGGGCCTCTGGCGAATCGTCGCCGCCTGGTCCCGGCCCGCGGACGGCGACGGCACCGGAGACGACGACGGCACCGGCGCCGGTCGTAAGGAGGGCGGTCGCTGATGGGCGTCTACGCGGTGAAGCCGCGCTTCCGCCAGCTCCTGCGCGGCACCGCCAAAGGCCTCGCCAACCGCGGGGTCACCCCCGACCAGGTCACCACTGCCGGGGTCGTGGCGAGCGGGCTGGGCGCCGCCGCCCTGTGGCTCGGCGGCCGGCGCGGCTGGCGTGGCGCCTTCGCGGCGGTGCCGGTGCTCGCGTTCGCGCGCACCGCCGCCAACGCCCTCGACGGGCTGGTCGCCGAGGAGTCCGGCCTTGGCCGCCCCGCCGGGGAGCTGTACAACGAGACCGCCGACCGGCTCGGCGACATCGCCTTCCTGGCGGGAACGGCGACGGTGCCGGGCGTGCCGCCAGCGCTCGCCCTCGGCGCGCTGGCAGCGGCCGAGCTGTCCTCGTTCGTCGGCGTCGGCGCCAAGGCCGCCGGCGGCACGCGCCGCTACGACGGCCCGATGGGCAAGCCGGACCGGATGCTGCTGCTCGGCGCCGCCGGGCTGGTCGCGGCCGGCCTCCGCCGGCCCGCTCGGGCCCGGGTGCTCAACGCCGGCTTGGCGCTGATCGCGGTGGGCGCGCTGGCCACCGCCGCCAACCGCTACCGCCGCGCCCACGCCGAGCTTGAAGCGCGGACCCCCGCTCCCGACCGGCCCGGGGCCTGAGCGGTGCCCCACAACCCCTTCGCGAACGCCCTGTTCTGGCCGGTCGCCTGGCGGGTGGCGCTGACGCTGCTGGCGGGCCTCGGCGGGGTGGTGCTCGCCGAGCGGCGGCGGGGCCGCGGCAGCCTCGGCCAGCTCACCAGCTCGACCCTGTTCCTGCGGGTGCGGACCTGGGCGTGGATCGCGCCGCTGTTCGTGCTGTCGCTGTTTGTCGGCGGGTTCGTGGTGTTCGCGCTGGCCGCCGCGATCGCGCTGCAGGGCGTCGCCGAGTACGCCCGCCTGGTCGGGCTGGAACGCCGCTACCTGGTGCTGCTGGCGGCCTGGTCGGTCATCGGCCTGCTGGTCGCGTCGCTGGCCAGGCGCTACTTCCTGTTCCTGCCGCTCGGCTTCTTCTTCCTGGTCAGCTTGACCCCGATCCTCAGCGGCGAGGTCAAGGGTGCCCACCGGCAGGTCAGCGGCGCGATCTTCGGCTACCTCTACATCGGCCTGCCCATGGCCTACCTTGTCTTCGTCAAGGCGGCCGAGCGCTGGGGGGTGGGATTCCTGCTGGTCGTCGGCCTGGCGGTGGCGCTCTCCGACGTCGGCGCCTTCACGGTCGCCGCCCTCAAGGGCCCCAAGCTGGCGCCGTCGGTCAGCCCGGGGAAGACCTGGTCGGGCGCGGCCGGGAATCTGCTCGGCGCCGCGCTCGGCGTGGCGATCCTGTGGGTGGCGGTCCCGAAGGTGTGGAGCGCCCTCGGGGTGGCGGTCCTGGTGGTGGTGATCGCGCTCGGCGCCGTCTGGGGCGACCTGATCGAGAGCTTCGTCAAGCAGGACTTCTCGGTCAAGGACGCCGATGAGGCCCTGGCCGGGTTCGGCGGCGTCCTCGACCGCGTGGACTCCCTCCTGGTCGCCCTCCCGCTCGGCTACTACGCCCTGCTGGTCGCCAACAACCTCGCCAGCCGCTGAGGCTACGAAGAGGCCGTCCCCCGGCGCAGGCGGCGGTCGTTGCGGCCGAAGCGGGTCGGGACCCCGCCCGGCGGTGTTGGCTCCAGGTCTGGCGCCCTCGCGGCGAGCCGCTCGCGGGCGGGGCCGATGCTGGCCGCCGCGGCCTCCATCCTCGCCCAGGGATCATTGGTGGAGGCCAGACGCTCCGGCACGCTCCGCAGGGTGTGGCGGCGCGGGTCGAACCCCGGCTCGTCCAGCTCCTCCCACGCCAGCGGCAGCGAGACCGGCGCGCCGGGGAGGGCACGGACCGCGTACGGCGCGGCGATCATCTGCGCCCACTTGTTGCGGGCGGTGTCCAGCAGCAGCCGGCCCTCGCGGTCGGCCAGCAGCCACTCGGTGGTGAGCCGCTCCGGGTCGCGACCGGAAAGCGCCCTGGCGACGTCATAGGCGAACGCCTCGGCCTCGCCGGTGGACGCCTCCGGGCGCAGCGGCACGGCGACGTGCAGCCCGCGCGACCCGGTGGACTTGACGTAGGCGGGCAGATCCAGTTCCTCCAGCAGGCCCCGGAGCTGCCGGGCGGCCCGCAGCACGCCCGGGAGGTCCCCGGCGTGGGTGGCCGGGTCGAGATCCCACACCACCAGGTCAGGCCGCTCCAGCGAGCCGACCCGGCTGCACCACACGTGCGGGGTGACGCTGCCCTGGTTGGCGACCCAGGCGAGATCCTCCGCGTGCCGCGGCACCAGGTGGGTGACGGTCCCACCCTCGGCCTTCGGCACGGTCACCCGCTCGATCCAGTCAGGCGTGCTGGCGCTGACCTGCTTCTGGTAGAAGCCCGCCTTGCCGATCCCGTTCGGGAACCGCTGCAGCGTCACCGGCCTGCCGCTCACCAGCGGCAGCATCGCCTCGGCCACGTCCTGGTAGTAGGCGACCAGCTCCCCCTTGGTGATCCCGTCGTCCGGGAACAACACCCGGTCGGGGTGGGTGATCTCAACCGCCCGCTCGCTCATGCCACCGAGCGTACCGTGCCCGGTGCCGTCCCATCCCGATCAGCCGGTTGTGCCTGGCTGCCGATATCCTCAGTGGGCCGCCGCCATACCGAGCGTAAGCGGAGGGAGTGGCCAGTGGAATACCTCATCGTCGCCCAGGCGTATGACGACCTGGAGCGCGCCACCGCCCGCTTGGCGCTGATCGACCGGCTCGCCCAGTTGTTCCAGGAGACACCGGTTCCGCTGCTGCCAACGGTGTCGCTGCTCTGCCAGGGCAAGATCGCGCCGGACTTCGCCGGGGTCGAGATCGGCGTCGCCGAGCGGATGGCCGCCCGATCGGTCGCGGAAGCCACCGGCCTCACCAGCGAGCAGGTCCTGGCCCGCGCGCGGGAGGTCGGCGACCTCGGCCTCGCCACCGAGGCGCTCCTAGCCAGTGACCCGGTCGCGGCCGCGAGGCCGGCGACGCTGGAAGTCGGGATGGTCTTCGACACCTTCCACGAGATCGCCGCCTCGGCGGGCCAGGGTTCCCAGGGCCGCAAGCTGAGCCTGTTCCTGGAGCTGCTCAAGCGGGCCACCCCGCTTGAGGCCCGGTATCTGGTCCGTACCTGCACCGGCAGCCTCCGGCTCGGGATCGGCACGGCGACCATCCTGGACGCGCTCGCGACCGTGTTCGTCGACGGCCGCCGCTCCCGCCCGGTGCTGGAGCGCGCCTACAACGTCTGCTCCGACCTGGGCCTGGTCGCCGCGACCCTGGCGGCGGGCGGGCTGGAGGCGGTGGCGGGAATTCACGTCATGCCGGGCAACCCCGTCCGGCCGATGCTCGCCCAGCGGCTCTCCAGCCCGGCCGAGGTGCTCGCCAAACTCGGCGGGTCCTGCTCCGCCGAGTACAAGTACGACGGCATCCGGGTGCAGGCCCACCGCACCGCCGACGGCCGCCTAGAGCTGTTCACCCGCCGCCTGGAGCGCATCTCGCCCCAGTTTCCCGACGTGGTCGAATTGCTGGGGGCCGGCCTCGGGCCGCGTGAGGCGATCCTGGAGGGCGAGGTGGTCGCCGCCGACCCCGATTCCGGCGAGCTGCGCCCCTTCCAGGAGGTGATGTTCCGCCGCCGGGTCCACGGGATCGCCGAGGCGGTGCGCGACGTCCCCGTGAGCATGTTCTGCTTCGACCTGCTGTATGCCGACGGCGAGGACCTCACCCGGCTGCCGTATCTGGAGCGGAGGGCGCGGCTGGCGCAGGCGGTCACCCTCTCGCCGCGGGTGCGGCTGACCACGGCCGAGCAGATCAGCGGCGACGACGTCGAGACGCTGGAGCTGACCTTCCAGCAGGCGGTCGCCGAGGGCTGCGAGGGGCTGATCTGCAAGTCGCTCGCGCCGGCGGCCAGCTACCAGGCGGGGGCGCGCGGCTGGCAGTGGATCAAGCTGAAGCGCGACTACCGCACCGAGCTGAGCGACACCCTCGACCTGGTGGTGGTCGGCGCGCTCTCTGGGCGGGGCCGGCGCGCGGGGATCTACGGGGCGCTGCTGCTGGCCTGCTACGACCCGGAGGCCGACGTGTTCCAGACGGTGTGCAAATGCGGCACCGGGTTCAGCGACGCCGAACTGGCCGCGCTGCCCGCCAAGCTGGCGCCGCTGGCGCGGACCGAGCCGCCCGCCCGGGTCGACGCGCGCCGCCACGCCGACGTGTGGTTCGAGCCGGGCATGGTCGTCGAGGTGGTCGGCGCCGAGCTGACCATCTCGCCCACCCACACCGCGGGCTGGGGCCGCGTGCAGGACGACGCCGGGCTGGCTCTGCGGTTCCCGCGCTTCACCGGCCGCTACCGCGACGACAAGTCCCCCGAGGACGCCACCACCGTGGACGAGGTGGTCGGCATGTTCCGGGCGGCTCGGCGGGCACCCGCCGGGTCCTGAGCGTCCAGAGTGTCACGCCGGGCTGCTACGGTATGCCTATGTGTGGTCGTTTCACCTCCACGTCCCAGCTGTCGCTGCTGGCGGAGCAGTTCCGCGCCGACCCAGAAGGGGCGGAGGGCCATCAGCCGAGCTGGAACGTCGCCCCGGCGACCGACATCCTGGTGATCACCGCCAGCGAGGACGGCGCCCGCCGCCTGCGGTCGCTGCGCTGGGGGCTGGTCCCCAAGTGGGCCAAGGACTCCTCGTCGAGCAACCAGCTGGTCAACCTGCGCGCCGAGACCGCCGGCACCAAGCCGACCTTCAAGCGCCTGCTGGCCAAGCAGCGCTGCATCATCCCGATCGACGGCTTCTACGAGTGGCAGGACATGGGCAAGGGCCAGCGCAAGCAGCCGATCTACATCGTCGCCCGCGACCAGCAGCCGATCGCCCTCGCCGGGCTGTGGGAGACCTGGCACGAAAAGGGTGCCGACGACGCCGAGCGCCTCTGGACCTGCACGATCCTGACCACCACTCCCAACAAGCTCCTCGCCACGATCCACAACCGCATGCCGGTGATCCTGCCGCCCGAGACCTGGGGCACCTGGCTGGACCCCGCCAGCACCGATGCCGACACGCTCGCGAAGCTGCTGGTCCCGGCCCCCGACGACCTGCTGATGGCCTGGCCGGTGGACCCGGCGGTCGGCAACTCCCGCAACAACCGCCCCGACCTGGTGGAACCCCTGGAGGGCCACGAGCCCCGCACCGCCGGCTGAGGGTGCCTCTCGCCGTCGAGCCTAGCCGACGGCCGAGGGCGCTTCTTCGGCCGCCGGGTCCAGGCTGAGGTCGCGGCCCCGGGTGACGGGCTCGCCGCAGGCCGCGCAGGTGAGCTGCGGCTGGAAGACCTCGCCGCAACGGTGGCGCCAGGTGTAGGGCTTGGTGTCGCCGCTGAGGTGGCGCTCGCCCCAGTCGTGGAGGGTGAGCAGCACTGGGCGCAGCTCGTAGCCCCTGGTGGTGAGGCGGTACTCGGAGCGGGCCGGATGCTCCTGGTACTGGCGCCGTTCGAGGATCCCGGCCTCCACCAGCTTGCGCAGCCGGTTGCTGAGGATGTCGCGGGGAGCGCCCGTCTGGCGCTGGATCTCGTCGAAGCGGCGCACGCCGAGCAGCACCTCGCGGATCACGAGGATGGTCCACTTCTCACCGATCAGCTCAAGCGTGCGCGCGATCGAGCAGGCACGCGGCGTGCGCGGTGTCAAAGGGGCTGGTTCGGTCATGGCGAGAGCGTAGCGAATTGGGTTGTGATTTCCAACCCTCCAGCTTAGAGTAGGTTGGACTTTCCAACTTACCAGTCGTAGGGTCAGAAACGGAAGCGGAGTCACGATGACGATCACCGCCCCGCCGATGCGCCTCCACCTGCCCACCCTGCCCGCGCCGGTGCGGGTGCGCCCGATCGAGCCGAGCGACGGCCCCGCCCTCCAGGCGGGCCTGGCATGCCTCTCGCCCCGCAGCCGCTGGCTGCGCTTCCACCAGCCCCTCAACCGCTTCAGCGCCGCCCAGCTCCGCGCCCTCGTCGAGGTCGACCACCATGACCGCGAGGCCCTGCTTGCCGAGATCGAGCAGCCCGACACCACCTGGCAGCTCATCGCCGTCGCCCGCTACGCCCGCGTCCCCGCCCCCGAAGCGGAAGCGGACCAGGTCCGCGCCGAACTCGCCCTGGTCGTCGGCGACCCGTGGCACCGCTGCGGCGTCGGCCGCATGCTGGTCGACCGCCTCGCCGCCCTCGCCCGGGAACGCGGCATCGCCGCCTTCGAAGGCGAGCTGCTGACCGAGAACCGCCCGATGCTCCAGTTCCTGCGCGAGCTCGGCCCCCAGATCGGCTCCAGCGTCGACTTCCGCCTCTTCGGCACCACCGCCCACGCGGTCTGGCACCTGAAGGAGACCTGATCGAGCGATGCTGTGGTGGGCAGGGACGGGATCGAACCGCCGACCTTGCGGTTTTCAGCCGCACGCTCTACCAACTGAGCTACCTGCCCAAGGCGGCCCCCCGCCCGCTGGTGCGGACGGGGGTGGCGGTCCCGACGGGATTTGAACCCGCGACCTCCGCCTTGACAGGGCGGCGAGCACAGCCAAGCTGCTCCACGGGACCTAGGTGACGCCTACAGCAATCTACAGCCTTTCGTGCCCCCAGCGGAGTTCGAATCCGCGTCGCCGCCTTGAAAGGGCGGGGCCGGGGCTCGGCGATGCTACCACAGCTACCCCACCTGACCTGCAGCGGCGCCACCACGACCGGCCCCCGGCCCTGGTGGCGCCGCCGCACGCGGGCACGCAACGGGCACAACCGCGCGCCGAGGCGCCGTAAGAGCAGCGATCGGCTCGTTTCAACGAGCGTTGTGCCCAGCAGGCGCTCCGCGTACGGAGGCGCCGTGACGCCTGCCCCGTCGCGTAGCGCCCGCCGGCCAAGGCACCGGTGCATCGCCCTGGCCGCATCGACACCGACGCCCTCGATGTGCCGTTGATGCCTGGCCGGCCGCCCAGCAGCCACCATCGGTCAACCCGTCACCGCCGACCCCACCCGCTGCGGCACCAGCGACGGTCGCAGCTGACGGTAAGACCTGCATGGCAGCGGCACCGGCCACACCTCACCGGGGCCTCATGGCCTGGACGCTAGGGTCGCCTTTGACGGGTTGAGGCTGAGGTTTGAGCGTTTCGCCTGGTGAGAACAATTGATGAGCACTAGGAATCAGGTACCAGGAGTACCAGGAAAGGGGGGGCAGCGTGTCCAGTGCCCGCGTGCAACAACGACGGTGGGCCGGCCAGGTGCAGCCCTGGCATGCTCACGTGACCTCGGTATCCGTCTTCGACCAGCTCCGCCACGCGATCTTGCGCCATGCCGAGGCGCAGCCGTCGGACTTGGCCGTCGACTTGGGTGCCGGCACCGGGTTCCTGTCGTTGGCGCTGGCGCCCCAGGTGGCCAGGGTGTTGTGCGTGGATGTCGCCCAGCCGATGATCGATCGGCTACGGACCGAGGTCTTTGTGTCTGGTCGGGGCAACATCGAGCTGCTGTGTGGCGACATCGCCACCTTCGCGTTGCCGCCTGAGTCGGTGGATCTGGTGGTGTCCAGCTATGCCCTGCACCATCTGTCGGATCCAGACAAGCGTGCGGTGCTGCAGCATGCGCGGGGCTGGTTGCGTCCTGGGGGGCGGATCGTGCTTGCCGACTGGATGCTGGGTCGTGGGCGGAGCCGGCGTGATCGGGCGATCCTGTGGTCGATGGTGCGCCGGCTGGTGGGCAAGGGCCCGCGAGGGTGGTGGCGGATGCTCAGGAACCTGGTGCAGTTGAGCCTGGGGCTTGGGCCGGAACGGCCGGTTTCCCCTGACTTTTGGGTGGGGGCGATGCAGGCGGCGGGGTTCACGCAGGTGCGCTGTGAGCTGGTCGGCCAGGCGGCCGGCCTGGTCGCCGGCCGGGTCCCTGACAGCCCCGCGGGGGCCGGTCGCCCATCCGCCGTGGCAGACCAGACAAGGCAGGGCCGCTGACGGCGCGATCCGCCAAGCAGAAGGGCCCACCCATCGACGTCGCGGCGAGCGGACGTTCCAGGAGGATGTCCGGGGGGAGGCGATCAGCCAGCATGCGCGACCAACACCAACACCAGCACCAGCAGCAGCAGGTCAGCCCGCCTCGCGGGGAGCAGCACCCCACCCCCACGGCCCCCGCGGCCACGCGGCAGCGGCAGGTCACCCAGCGGTTTGCGGTCCACGCGCGGGCCTGGCAAGACCACTATCAAAGCAGTGACCTGCCCAGCCGCATCTACCAGCGCCGCCACGCCCGCACCCTCGCCCTGCTCGACCAGCTCAACCTGCCCGCCGGCAGCCCCGCCGCCCTAGAGGTCGGACCCGGCGCCGGCTACACCACCGTCGCGCTGGCCCGCCGCGGCCTTACGGTCACCGCCATCGATGCCACCCCGGCGCTGCTGGAGCTGACCCGCCGCCAGGTCGAGGCCGCCGACCTGCCCCTGCCCGGGACCGGGCAGGGGCAGGTCGGGCTGCTGCTTGGCGACACCCACCAGCTGCCAGTCGCGGACGCCCGCTTTGAGGTGGCGGTCGCGCTCGGCGTGCTGCCGTGGCTGCACACCCCCGCCCAGGGGGTGGCGGAGCTGGCCCGGGTGCTGCGGCCCGGCGGCCACCTGATCGTCAGCGCCGACAACCACGCCCGCCTCACCCACCGGCTCGACCCCTGGCGCAACCCGGCGCTGCGGCCCATCCGCCCGGCGGTCAAGGCGCTGCTTGAGGTGGCGAAGCTGCGGGAGCCCCGTGACCGCGGCGTGGCGGCCACCTACCATCGGACCGAGGAGGTGGACCGGCTGCTGGTGGGGGCCGGGCTGGAACGACGCGGCGGCGTGACGTTGGGGTTTGGGCCACTGACGCTCTTTGGCCACCCGGTGCTGCCGCCGCGGCCTGGCCAGTGGGTGGACCGCCGCCTGCAGCAGCTGGCCGACCGAGGCGTGCCATGGCTGCGGTCGGCGGGCGCCCACTACCTGGTCATGGCTCGCAAACCCCGCCCGCCCAGCAACCCCACACGCTGAAAACGGCTGCGCCGCCGGCTGTCGCTTGGTCGGGGTTCCCGAGGCGATCGAGGTCGGTGGCAGGCCCGCCTGGCTGTCGCGCACGTGAATCCTGAGCCACTCGCTCAACCAGAGACCGTCAGGGTGATGCACGACCAGTGCCGGCCGGGTGCTCGCCACAACCGTCGCCACAACCGTCGCGGCCGCCGTCCGGCCGGGTTGAGAGTCCCGCCCTTCATCGTGTGTCGAGATCGCCGGCCGTAGTGCAGTGCAGCGCTCGCTGGTTCAGGAGCAACGAAGAAACGTTCGGGGGTCGCGATGCAGTCGAGGCCGACTCCGGCACAAGGAGCGGGAACAAGCCAGCCGGGAAGCCAGCCGGGAAGGCAGGCAGGGTGCTTGGGTCGCCTCTGAGGATGGCGGCGACCCCAGCCAGCACCGGCAGCGGGACCGTGACGAGCCCCTCGCCCAGGTCGGCATGGCAGGGAGCATCGGCACGCCAGTGGGCAAGCCAGCAGAGCATGCCCGCCACCTGCGGCTCAATGACTGCTGCACGCACACGCATGGGTGGCATCGGGTTCCTCCTTGGGATGGCGGGGAGGTGCGCCGGTGGCCGTGTGACCGTGCCGCGCACCACCGGGGGGGCGAGTGAGGCGGCACGGCCACGCCAGACACAGCGACGGTGAAGCGCTCGCCGTCCCAGCTGCCACCGTGCCACGACGGGGATGGGACGGTGGTGAGGGTAGCGCCCACCGCCCGGTGGGCATGGCGTTGGCATGGCCTCGGTGGGCGTCACTGCTGCTTGACGCGAAGCTGCAGCAGCTTGACCTGCCCGTGCGCATCATCGGTAACCACGCGCTCCGAGACGATGTCGTAGTCCGGTTCCAGGTCCTGCCAGGTCGCGGGGCCAGGATCGCCAGGCTTGCCTTGGAGCGGTCGCCCCGCCCCGTGCGTCGCCACCTCCACGATCCTGCCCTGCGAGTCCACGACCACGCTGAGTGTCTCTGGAAGTGGACGTGGACGTGGATGTTGTTCTGCCATGTGCCTCCGCTCGGTCCAGCGGGCGGCCACAAACACCAACGCGATCCAGGCGGCCGCGACCACGATGACGCCACTCATGTCCAGCCATTTCATACCCGCCGCCCCCTGCCTGGAGCCCTCTGCTGGAGGAGCGCTCCGCATGCTTGCCGCATTACGGCGACATCAGCGCACATGCGATCGCCGCGACCGCGACAGTGGCCGCCTCGGGCGGTTCCATCCGGCGCGGCCACTTCGGGGTTCCCAGTCCCCGCGGCCAGAAACCGCATCAGCGGCCGAACACGGCACACGGCAAGGGCAAGGTTGACCATGGCCGATGGACTGCACGGCGGTATCAATCTGCGTGGCCGTGGTGGTTCTTGTCGTGGTCAGGTTGCTTGCCCTGGCCGTTACTGTGGCCGTTATTGTGGCTGTGGCGGCGGCCGTCGTGGCCGTGGCTGGGAATCGCGAAGGCGACGACGGCGGTGCCCGCTCCCACGATCGGGGTCGGGCTCCGGGTCGGGGTCGGGGCGCTGGTGGCTGCACCCGCCGGGCCGGCAAGCCAGGGACCGGGAAGCGGCTGGCCGAGGGAGCCGAGGGGGCCGAGGTGCATGGAGGGGGCGGCCTGGGCGGTCACTGGCTGGCCAGGGCGGGTGTGGGCGCGCCCGACGTTGAGCAGCAGCAGGGCCAGCAGCAGGCTGACCAGAGTTAGGACCGCAGGCAGCCGCCGCCGTCGTCGCGGTCGCAGCTGG
>Ga0137371_10003837_pt1 | contig 11788 bp, 9 predicted proteins | sample SagtaG_7_FD_104919 | JGI IMG/M metagenome (GOLD analysis project Ga0137371, IMG submission 104919) | Vadose zone soil microbial communities from Sagehorn Ranch, Mendocino, California, USA - Sage1_R_40_16 metaG | ecosystem: Environmental > Terrestrial > Soil > Vadose zone | place: USA: California... | reverse complement strand
TGGTGATTGCTGGATCCAAACCTAACCATGAGACCTTGATGTTGGGGTGCCAGCCCGATAATATCAGGGATCATGACGGACAGGCTGAGCGAGGATTTGAAGTCTTTAAGGATTGATAGAAGCAAAAAGACAGTCGATACAGGCCGGAAAAGGTGGGTGCTCGCCGCCCTCCTCGTTCTCCTCATCGTTCTGGTTGCGGGCGCCGTCGCCTTCTTTCCCGAACGAGCCGGACTTTCCAGTCTCGGCGCCAAGCCCAGGGAAGTGGAAGTGGCAATGGTGGTCCGCCAATCCGGTGGATCTGATCAGGTGGTCCTGACTGCGTCAGGATACATAGTTCCCCGGCGCCGGCTGGACCTGGCTCCAAAGGTCGGCGGTCGCGTGGCGGAAATCTATTTCGAAAAAGGAGATTCAGTCCGCAAAGGGCAGGTTCTGGTCCGGCTGGAAGATCAAGATGTTCAGGCTCAGCTGGCGCAGGCGCGCGCGAACCGCGAGGGTGCGGAAGCCAGGCTGAGTGAGCTTCTTGCCGGCTCCCGGCCGCAGGAAGTCGAACGAGCGCGAGCAGCGCTCGATCAGGCTGAGGCCAACCTTCGCACAACAGAGATCAATCTGAATCGAGTCAAGCAGCTCAATCGCAGTGGGGTATTTTCCAGGCAGGCCCTGGACGAAGCGCAGAACAACTATGATTCAGCTGCTGCCCAACTGAAGTCGGCTCGGGAAAACTACGATCTCGTCCGCATCGGGCCTCGGAGGGAGCAGATTGACCTTGCTCGGGCTCAGTTGCGAGAGGCCGAGGCGGCCGTGCACCTGTGGCAAACGCAGCTCGAGAACATGGTGGTTCGCGCTCCCATTGACGGCACCATTCTCGATCGGCTCGTGGAGAAGGGCGAAATGGTCACCACCATGTTCCTGGGCGGAGGGCGTGGCGCGAGACCTGGACTAGGCGGCATGGCGAATCTGAAGGAACTGGAAGTAGAGTTAGACATAAACGAGGCAGATATTCCTCGCGTTCGCCTGGGCCAGGAGTGCACCGTCTCACCCGATTCCTATCCGGACCGCAAATACAAAGGAAAGGTTCGCGAGATAGCGCCCGAAGCGAACCGACAGAAGGCGACGATACAGGTCAAAGTCTCCATCCTGGATCCCGACCAGTATCTGCGTCCTGAAACCAACGCAAAGGTGAACTTCCTGGAGTCCGCCCGAGAGCTTTCCGCGGAAAGCAGGATCCTAGTCCCCAAAAATGCAGTAGTCACTACCCCGGCGGGACCATCGGTCTTTGTATTCAAAGACGGCAAGGCAGCCTGCCGGCCGGTGAAGATCGGCAGAGAGCTCTGGGGACAAGCGGAGGTGGTCTCCGGTTTGTCGGGAGGAGAGCGGATCATCGTTAAAGGCTTGGAAGGCATCGCCGAGGGCGAAAGAGTCACGCTTAAGCAGCCCTAGTGGCCGTTCTCACGGGCGCCTTATAGGACACGGATTTACACGGATCTCACGGATCTTTATGGATGGATCGAGTCCGTGTTAATCCGTCGAATCCGTGAGAATCCGTGTCCCATCGCCTTGGTGGTTTTCGTGTCTGCGTGTTGACTCCCAGTCCATGAGAGAGGAAGCGGAATGGCAGAAACGCTGGTACGCATTTCGAATTTGAGCAAGGTTTACAAGCGTGACAATCAACAGGTGGTGGCTCTGCAAGACTGCTCCCTCGACATCCCGCGGAGAGAATTCCTTGCTCTCATGGGCCCTTCGGGATCCGGAAAGACGACGCTGCTGAACCTCATCGCCGGGATCGATCGTCCGACCTCGGGAGAGCTGGAGGTCGACGGGGTGAACATCGAAACCATGGCCGACCGGCAGCTCGCCAACTGGCGCAACCAGCACATTGGGTTCGTGTTTCAGTCGTTCAACCTGATTCCCGTTTTGACGGCGTTTGAAAACGTGGAGCTTCCCCTGCTCTTGACCAAACTGAGCAAACGGGAGCGCCGGGAGCACGTGGAGACAGCGCTGCGCTTGGTCGGGCTTCAGGATCGGATGAGTCACTACCCACGCCAGCTCTCCGGCGGCCAGGAACAGAGAGTGGCCATTGCGCGTGCCATCGTCACGGATCCGACACTTCTCCTGGCTGACGAACCCACCGGCGACCTCGATGCGCATTCCGCGGAGGAAATCATGAACCTCCTCTCGCGGCTGAATAAGGAGTTTGGAAAATCTATCGTCATGGTCACGCACGATCCCCGGGCGGCGCACCACGCGACCAGGATCCGGCACCTCGATAAGGGTGTCCTTTTACGGGAAGGGAGCCTCCCGGTGGCCTAAAACCAACCTGGCCCGAGCGCGGAGAACGATTTTTAGGCAAATGACAAATGAAAAATGAAAAATGACAAATTGCACGCGAGGAAACCATTTGTCATTTCTCATTGATCATTTGTCATTGGTCATTTGCGAAGACACTCTCAGCGTACTCCGCGTCTCTGTCCCATAGAGCATCAAGGAGTTCATCATCAGTGGTGAAAACCGATGAAGCACGCCTTTGACTTCTGTCCGAACAGAACGGGCAAAGCGGTCCACATTGCCATCGTTGACAGCGGCGTGCATGCGGAACATCCTCACGTCGCCGGGGTCGCCGGCGGGATCTTCATCCGTGCCGATGGAGCTCTTTCGGATGACTATGTGGATCGGCTCGGACACGGGACGGCAGTTGCAGCGGCCATCCGCGAGAAAGCGCCCGCAGCCGGCCTGTATGCAGTCAAAATCTTTTCGGACTCTCTTGCCGTCCCCATAGAGGCTCTGATCCGCGCGATCGATTGGGCGGCGGAGGCGGGAGCCCGGCTGATCAACCTCAGTCTGGGGACGTCCAGAGCCAAACATGAGGCAGTGTTGCTGGAGGCTGTCGAACGCGCCCGGGAGCGAAAGGCCATTCTTGTTGCCGCCTGCGAGGACTCAGGCGTGCGCTGGCTGCCCGGCAGCCTGCCAGGCGTCCTGCCTGTTCGTCTCGATTGGTCTTTGTCTCGCCACGAATACCACGTCGAGCAGGATGAGAGAGTCGTTTTCCGCGCGTCGGGATACCCGCGTCCCATCCCCGGCGTTCCAGCGGAGCGCAACCTCAGAGGCATCAGCTTCGCGGTGGCGAACATGACGGGCTTCTGTGCAAGAGCGCTCGAAGCGTATCCCGAGGCAGATCTCGATGAACTGATCGACCTCCTGGCCGAGCGGAAACCGACTGAGGGGTGAACTGTAAAAAGTCCTCAGACCTCAGACTTCGACTTCAGACCTCAGATTTTTGAGATCAGGTCTCAGGTCTGACTCCTGAGGTCTGATCCCTGAGGTCGGAGGTCTCTGTTTTGTCGTGGCGTCCCGCCGGATAGCGGGATTAGAATCTCGCGCACCATGAAGCTCCGGTTGGCGGCGGCTCTGGCTGGCTACTTGATTCTGGCCCTGGTCGGCACCTTCATACTCGAGGGGGCCCTGCGAATCGCGCTCTGGATCTTCTTTGCCGGCCTGGCTGTCAAAACGCTGATTCACTCTAAAGACCCAGACATGGAATGACATTTCAGACCTCAGACCTCCAGACTCGCATCAGAGCACTTCGGGCTTGTGTCAGAGTTTCGGGTCTGAAGTCGGAGGTCTGATGTCTGAGGTCTGAAGTCTTGATCAGAAATGACGCGATTGAAACTCTATCTGGAGTATCAAGGGACGCGCTATAGCGGATGGCAGATCCAAAAGAACGCGCGCACCGTGCAGGGAGAGATCTGCGAGGCAATCCGCAAAGTCACAGGCCTCGCCGGCTTCGAATTTCACGGCGCCGGCCGGACCGACGCCGGCGTGCACGCATTGCGGCAAGTGGCGCACCTGGAGCTGACGACTTCCCCGGAGTCCGAAGTCTTGAGAAGGCGAGTCAACGAGCAGCTCCCTTCGGATATTCATATTCTGAAGATTGAAAGAGCCAACCCGAGGTTTCATGCGCGCCACCACGCCGTCTCCCGCAGCTATTTGTATCAGATCTCTCGAAGAAGAACGGCTTTCGGCAAGAGACTGGTCTGGTGGATCAAGGAAGACCTCGACCTCGAGCGCATGCGCAGAGCCGCAACGCTATTCGCCGGCATGAAAGACTATCGATCGTTTGCCGCGGATGCGCCAGATGAAAAATCCACGAAGGTGCTTATCGAACGAATCGTCCTGAAGGAGGCGGGCGGCTTAGTCTTGATCCGGATCGAAGGGTCGCACTTTCTCTGGAAAATGGTCCGCCGGATCGTTGGAGTCCTGACGGAAGCAGGCAAGGGGAGGCTCCCCATCGAGGAGATCGCGCGCTTCTTTGACACCACGTCCGACCAACCCGCTCGCCTGGCGGCTCCCGCTTCCGGGCTGTTTCTGGAACGCGTCTATTATGAAGGCGATCCCAGACTGGAACGGCTCGAACCCGTCATTCGGATTGACGATTGACGAATGAAAAGGCGAGCGCGGTAGTTGACTTCAATCGTCAATCGGCTAGTTGCCGGTGGTCAGTGAACGGTACGCGGGGATGCCGCCCTCGCCCGGCACCGGAATCACGGCTTTGATGTCGACCGGACCCATTGCATATTCCGTGGGACCGAGCCTGACGGCAGACTGCATCAGGTCGCCCCAGGTCACTTCCTTGCCAGAATAGGCCGAGTCTCGCCCCATGATCGCGACCAAAGTGGAAATCGCGGTCTCTTCAGCCGTGTTGACCGGCTTGTTTGTGCGAATGGCTGTGACCAGATCCACGTGCTCCTGGACAATGGGATTGTTTCGCGCGCCCTCGTAATTCCAGACCACTTTGCCCGCCCGGTCAAAAATCGTCCCTTCCAGCTTGCAGGATCCTTTGGTGCCCACGAGGATTTCCTCGTGAATATTCGCGCAGCCGTTGATCTGGCGTATCGTGCTGTGCATGTGCACGCCATTTTCAAACTGATAATCGACGCTGAAGAAATCGTACTGATCTCCGGTCACGCGCCGGGCGCGGCCGCCCATGCCGACCGCTTTGACCGGATAGGTCCCCATGAACCAGTTGACCTGGTCGAGATGGTGGATGTGCTGTTCCACGATGTGATCGCCGGAGAGCCAGATCCAGTTCACCCAGTCGCGAATCATATACTCCATGTCGGACCAGCCGGGCTCCCGCTCCCGGAACCAGAGCGCCCCTTGATTGCGGAAAGCGCGCACCGCCAAAACCTCGCCGATGGCTCCGTCGAGGATGCGCTTGCGCGTCTCGATGCGAGCCTTGTCATGCCGCATCTGGGTCCCCGTCATCACAGAGAGTCCCTGCGCCTTGGCCTTCCTGGCAGTCTCCATTACCGAGCGCGACCCGACCGGATCGACTGCGACGGGCTTTTCCAGAAAGCAATGTTTCTTCGCGGCGACGGCGGCTGCAAAGTGCTCGGCGCGGAAGTGCGGCGGGGTCGCATTCAACATGATGTCCACGCCGGAATCGAGGAGTTTCTTGTAAGCATCGAAACCGACAAAGCAATTCGACGCGGGAATCTCCTGTTTGTGTTTCCCGTTTAGGACAGCCCTCGCCTCGTCGACGCGGTCCTGAAAGACATCCGCCAGCGCGGTGACCTCTAGATTTGGACCGGCTTCCAGGAAATTGCCCGCGGCCCCACGGCCACGCCCCCCGCAGCCTACCAGCCCCGCTTTCAGCACGGGACCATCCGGAGCTTTTTCCGTCACCGCCGGTTCCCCTTGTCTCTGGGAGAAGACCGCCCTGCGCGAGGTGACAAAGGTCGCGCCGGCAGCAGCCAGCGTGCCTATGAAACTCCGTCGATCGAGGTCCGAAAACTTGATTTTCATGGCTCGTCCTCCCTTTGTCGATTAATTTTCGCAAGTGTAAGCCACTGCAGCCGAATTGTTAACAAAATCTTAGCGATTCTTCGAGCTTCGCGTCTTCGTGGTGGATCCTGCGCGCGGGATCCACCACGAAGAAGCGAAGACGCAAAGAATCAGAAAGGGATGGCTCCGGGAAAGACGAAAGCGTAAAGCATGACAATCAAACCCACCAGCGAGGCCAGGACGATGCTGTGCACGAACACCGCCTTGAAAATTGACGCCTCCTTTCCGACCTGTTGCGTGGCAGTGCTCGAAACGACGATGGATTGGGCGTCGATCATTTTCCCCATGACGCCGCCGCAGGAGTTCGCAGCGGCCATCAGAACGGCGCTGTAGCCGAGCTGTTCGGCAGTCACCTTCTGCAGGTTCCCGAAAAGCGCGTTCGATCCCGCATCGGTGCCGGTCAGCGCAACGCCCAGCCATCCCAGAAGCGTGCCGAAGAACGGAAAGGCGGGCCCGGTCCGCGTAAGGCTGAGGCCCAGCACCGTGTCCATGCCCGAATAGCGCGTGACGAAAGCAAGGCCAACCATGAAGCTGATGGCCAGCAGCGAGGGAACCAGCCGGGCCACGGTCTGGCCAAAAATCCTGAGCGTCCTGTTCAGAGGCAGACCGAGCAGCAGGGCAGAAAGGACGGTCCCGAAGGAAATCGCTGTGCCGGGAAGGGCTACAAAGTTCAGGTCCGCGATCGCAGCTTCCCGCGCAGGCTGTGGAACCACAGGCGGCACCCGCAGCACCAGATTATGCAGACTGGGCATAGGCTGCTTCAGGATCGAGTAGCTCAGGGCCTTGTTGGCGTCCGGCAGCCCCGCAAGAAAGATGAAAAGGGAGCTCAAGATGAAAGGGGACCAACCTTTCATAACTGCCACAGTGGAATGCCGGCGCAGCTCGATAGCCACAGCCGACTGCCCGATCCTGCCGGTTCCCATGCCGCCCTCGTTCTCAATCACCCTCGCGGGCCTCCACACCTTGAGGAAAGCGACCATTACGAGAAGAGAGAAGATCGCCGCTACGATATCGACCAGTCCGGTCTCCTGGAAGTTCGACCAGTAGAACTGCATGCCCGCGAACGAGAGGCCGCTCACAGCAAGCGCCGGCCAGACGTCGCGCGTCTCACGCCAGCCCACCATGCTGCGCGTCAGCCACAGAGGCAGAATAGCGGATAGAGGCGGCAGGATCCTTCCTGCCATCATGTTCAGGGAATGCTCCGGCAGTCCGGTGACGCCTGCGAGCACGCGGATCGGGTTCCCCACGCCTCCCCACGCCACCGGAGCGGTGTTCGCCAGCAGGCAGAGGGTTGCGGCCTGGAACGGCGGGAATCCAAGCCCGATCAAAAAGGAACCGGCAATAGCCACGGGAGCGCCGCCGCCGCCGGTTCCTTCCAGAAACGCGCCAAAGCAAAATGCGATCAGAACCAGCTGCAGGCGCTTGTCCGAAGAAAGGCCCGCGATGGATTCCTTCATCACCTGAAACTGTCCCGTTTCCACAGCCACGTTGTATAGGAAAATCGATGCGACAATGATCCACGCGATCCGCAGGAGGCCGAAGACGAACCCAAGCAACGAAGAGCTCAGGATCATCAACGCCGGCATCCGAAAGACGACAAGCGCCAGAAGGACCGCCACGATCATCCCGCTCAGAGCCGCAACCCAAACGCGCTTCTTCAACACAAGCAGGACGAAGAAGAGCGTCAGCACGGGCAATGCGGAGACCAGGGTCGAGAGGGGCCAGTAGCCCAGCGGATCGTAATTCTGGTACCACGAACCCAATGTGTTAACTCCTCGCCCGAAGTGAAACAGGAATCCAGAATTCAGAATCCAGAATCCAGAATTTGCATTCCGAGAACGGCCCGCGAATTCGGAACGTTACTCTTCTGAATTCTGGATTCTGGATTCTTGGTTCCTCTAGTCACTTGTCATTAAGTACTCAAATCAGGGGCGGATCACTGTGCCGTCGCGACGCCGTGTCGTTCCCCAGCTATGATCGAAAGTCCGGCCGGGGGGAAACGGGAACTTCGCCGCCAGCTTCTCATCGACGTCAATGCCGAACCCGGGGGCTTCCGTGGCGTACATATAACCATTCCGGACCTCGGGGCATCCCTGAAAGACTTCGCGCGTCTCGGGCGGGAAAACATACCCCTCGTGGATGCCGAAGTTGTAGCTCGCCAGCTCGAGAGCGAGTCCGGCTGCGTGTCCCACGGGGGAGACGTCTCCCGGACCATGCCACGCCGTTTTGACGCCGAAAAATTCGCAGAGCGCCGCCACCTTTCGCGCCATCGACAGGCCGCCGACCTGAGAGATGTGAATCCGGATAAAGTCGATCAGGCGGTTTGCGATCAGGGGCACATACTCATGCTGCGTGTTGAAAAGCTCCCCCATCGCCAGCGGGATGCTGGTCTGCTGCCGCAGAATGCGAAAGTGGTCGTTTTCTTCCGGAGGCAAGGGATCCTCCAGGAAAAAGAGGCGGTATTTTTCCAGTTCTTTACATAGATTGACCGCCTGGTTAAGGGTCACGCGTTCGTGAACGTCGTGCAGCAGCTCCACCTCGTCTCCCAGCTTCACGCGCAGGTATTCGAACAACTTCGGCAGCATGCGAACATAGGGAGCGGATTCCCAGATGGACCGGGGATTAGCCGGGCCGGCCACGTCGGCATCCGGCGCCCTTCCCGCTCCCGGAGCCCCCGTTACGCCCCGCGCGCCGTACGAAGCCAGTCCCGGGACCGCTGCCTGAACGCGCACGTGTCGATATCCGCCTTCCATCGCTTTGCGGGCATTCTCTTCCACCTCCTGGAAGTCGCGCCCGCTCGCATGGAAATACAGGTCCGCCGCAAAGCGGCACTTTCCTCCCAGTAACTGATAGACCGGCATGTTGGCCCGTTTTCCCTTGATGTCCCATAAAGCCATGTCGATGCCGCTCATCGCATTGAACAGCACCGGGCCGTTACGCCAGTAGGAACTGACGTACGAGGACTGCCAGATATCTTCGATTTCGTCCGGATTCCTTCCTATCAAGAACGGCTTGAGATACTGCTCCACCGCAGTCTGGACCGCGTAAGCTCTCTGAGTAAATGTGGCGCAGCCCAGCCCATACAGTCCCGGTTCGTTGGTGACTACTTTGACAACCACGAGGCGGATCCCGTTAGGCGCCGTGAGGATTGTCTTGATATCGGCGATCTTCAGGAGCGGGAGGCCTTTCGTCGCAACCGGCTTCTCCTGCGCCCACGCGAAAGCAAGCGGGCTTTCTTGAGAGAATGAGCCGGAGCCTCCGGCAGCAGCACCGATCGATAGCCAGCGCAAAACGTCGCGTCGATCCATAGTCGCCCCCTTTTTAAAGATGTACTGCGATTCTAGTCCGGAATCGCACAGATCAAAGCAGAAATGCAGTGGGCAGTGGCCAGTGGTCAGTGGTCAGTGGTCAGTAGGCAGGACTCTTGGCGCCCGCTGGCCACTGGTCACTGGCCACTGCCCACTGCAGTCGAGTTTGGCGGTGAGCGAAAAAAATCGTGGTAGGATCTGGATTATGAAAACCATAACGACGATGGGAGCGGTACTTTTTCTGGCCATGGTTGCTCCTTCCAGGGCCCAGGTATTTACCTTTACTCGGGAGCAGATGATCAAGTACACCGCGAAGAATCCCTACGACCGTTTCGAGGACGGAAGACCGAAGGTGCCGGACAACCTGCTGGAGAAGGCTCGAGAACTGACTGCGGAGGAAGTCTTCGCGGTTCTGCCCAAGGCCAGCTTTCCGAATCAGTTTGAAGGGAACTGGAAGTTGCTGCATCCCGGCAAGAAACTCGTGGGCAGGGCCGTAACGGCCCAGTTCATGCCCCATCGGCCGGATGTCGCGGACGTGAGCGAAGGCGAAGCCAAGACGAAAGGACTCGCCCCGAATGCCAACCAGCGCGTCCTCGATATGCTCGAAGCCGGTGATGTTCTGGTTGTCGACCTGTTCGGCAAGATCGAAAACGGAACGATGGTGGGCGACAATCTCGCCACCTACATCTACGCCAGGGCGAAGACCGGCTTTGTCTTCGACGGCGCAGTCCGCGATCTGGAAGGGATCTATCCGCTGGAAATGGCCGGTTACTTCCGCGGCGTGCACCCCTCCGCAATAGGCAACGTAATGCTGACTGCCGTTAACACTCCCGTACGGATAGGCAACGCGACGGTCATGCCCGGGGACGTTGTGTTTGGAGACAGAGAAGGCGTCTACTTCATTCCACCCCACCTCCTCCAGGAGATTCTCGACAAGGCGGAAATCACCCACATCCACGACGAATGGACCAAAGCGAAACTTCTCACGGGCCGGTACAAGTCCAGCGAGATCTATCCCACACCGAAGAGCCCCGAACTGAAGCAAGAATACGAGGATTACTTGAAGAAGAAACGCGGCAAGTGAGCCGATTTACGATTGACGAATGACGGATGAACCGAGAAGGACTTGGCGGATCTCATCGTTCATTCGTCAATCGTAAATCGTCATTCGTCAATCGGAACCGCGAAAGGGCAGCTCCTGCGGACCGCAATTGGCCCGACTTTGGCAAATAGGCATCGGTCATTCGTACCGAAGCGCGACCATAGGATGCACTTTCGTCGCCCGCCGCGCCGGGATGTAGTTGGCCGCGAGCGTCACCGCCAGAAGAAGCGCGGATACACCGGCGAAGGTTAAAGCATCCGTCGGTCGAATTCCGTAAAGGAGGCTCGACAGAACGCGAGTCAGAGCAAGCGCTCCAATGACTCCCATTGCGAGGCCCATGACTGTCAGGGCCAGCCCTTCGCGAAGCACCAGTCTTATCAGATCAGCTCGTTGTGCTCCCAGTGCGAGGCGCACGCCGAATTCACGGGTACGCTGACTCACGGAATATGAGACCGCGCCGTACAAACCAACCAGGGCGAGGAGCAGGGCCAGCGCTCCGAAGGCGCTCAGCAGGATCCCGGTTGCGTGCGCGGTGAAGAGGGGCAAGGCCATATACTCCTCCAGTGTTTCGGTGTGCACCAGGGGCATATTGGGATCGAGCTCCTCAATCTGCCTGCGCACCGCGGCCAACACCTCCTTCGGAGCACCCGCCGTGTGCACCACCAGGACGGCGCTTGGGCGGTAGGACTGGAAAAAAGGCAGGTACATGAAAGCTTGGCCCTCCTCTCGCAAGCTTTGGTATTTGCCGGTTTTGACTACGCCGACAATTTCGCAGCTCTGTGCCTTGCCGGAATCCAGGGACAGGCGCCGCCCGATCGGATCTTCGCCTGGCCAGAAACGGCGGGCCATGGCCTCGTTGATGATGACCACAGGCGCGGCACTGGTGTTGTCCTGTGGGACAAACTCGCGCCCGCGCATCACGGGAATCCCCATCGTTTGAAAGTACCAGGGTCCGACCGCCGCGGTGCCAATCGGGTAGGCGCTCTCGCCGGGCGGAGGCTGATGGCCCTCGATGGTGACGCCCATAACCAGCCTGTTAAATCCCAAAGGCAGAGGTTTGGCCAGGCTCGCCGATTTTACGGCGGGCACACCCTGGACGCGATCCAGCAATTCCCGGTAGAAGCGCTCCCCGCGGGTTTTCGAGTAGCCCAGAATCTGCAAATCGAAGGACATTCCCAGCCGGTTCTCGACCTTGAACCCCGGGTCGATGGAATGCGCGTTGAAGAGACTCTGCAGACACAGGCCCGCGCCAATGAGCAGAATCAAGCAAACCGCGATCTGGGTTGTCACGAGGGCGCTTCGCAAGCGCGATCTGCGATAGGCGCCATCGCCTCCGTCTTTCAAGCCCGTAATCACGTCAAGCCTGGAGCTGCGCAAGGCCGGCGCCAGGCCGAAGATGAATCCGGTGAGCAGCGAAACCAGCAATGTGAATCCCAGGACTCGCCAATCCAGAGAAAGATCCAGCGTGATGAAGGAAAGCAGGGCCGGTTTCAGGTTGAGGAGAAGCGGCGCTGCCCAGGCCACAAACAGCAGACCGGCC
>Ga0137371_10003836_pt1 | contig 11789 bp, 12 predicted proteins | sample SagtaG_7_FD_104919 | JGI IMG/M metagenome (GOLD analysis project Ga0137371, IMG submission 104919) | Vadose zone soil microbial communities from Sagehorn Ranch, Mendocino, California, USA - Sage1_R_40_16 metaG | ecosystem: Environmental > Terrestrial > Soil > Vadose zone | place: USA... | reverse complement strand
GTGGACAAAAACCGGACTGAACCGAGATGTGGAAATCACACGGGAACTCGCCGAGGAGCTTCGTGACCACTTGGTGGTGGTCCGGGGTTATTTCGAAAGGCAGAATCGGCCTGCGCCACCGATGGTGTTCCCGAGCCTGACCGGGGAGTACCTGGAGATGCGCAATGTGAGGCGCCTGTTCAAGAACATTTGCGCAAGGGCCGGAATCCAAGGCTTTACGCTGTATGACCTGCGTCACACCTACGCGAGCCTGATGCTCATGCGCGGTGCCGATCCGAGGTACGTCCAGCGTCAACTCGGTCACGAGTCGCTATCTACGACCTATCGATATTACGCGCACTGGATTCCGAAAGAGGCACGCGCCAGCTACGCACGCCTGATTGAGTTGAACGAGCACGCGGGTTTTAACCCAGACGTTTCAACACGGTACACAAATCCGTCGTCCAAACCCGCTGGGAAGTGACTGGAAATGGCGGAAGCGCTGAAGATCAGGAAGTGGGGACTGCGAAGTGACAACAACCTCAGGAAGCTCGATAGAACGCCTGATTCACAGGTCTTATCTGACGACCGCGGCGACAATCCAGTGTACGCTGGTCTCAATCCAGGCGGCTGTCGGTCTCCCGTCAAAAGGGGCTGTAATGCAGGCTCGTGCGGTGAACGGTCTATCCCGACGCCTGAGCGGTGGCCCTTGCGACCGGCAACCAGCCTGTCTCTCGATCTCAATGCGATTCGGGGACGGCGGCGGCGAAGCTCTTACAGCGGACCCTTTGTCCGCCTCGGGGGACACCACCAGAAAAGGATCGGTGGGCTACTTTGGGAATGGAGTTTATCGCGCCTCAGGCTTCAGGAGCAGCATGAGGCAGACGCGGAGCCACGAAAAGAAGGCGGGAATCGCAGCCTTCCGAAGAAAACAGGGCATAACGCGGCATTCTTATTTCACGCTATAGGCGGAACCTTGAGGCCCAATGGTTTCAGAGTTTCCTACCAGAGACTCGCTAGCAGCCGCAACCGAACACGCTCACCGCAGAGTCCGATGAGGAGCACACGCTTCTCGGCATCTTACCTCCGGCACGCAGGATGCATGCACTTCCAGGAGAACGCAGCGGCGAACACAATTAAAAGCTGAAGGGGCGATTTGAGCAACAACTTTCTTGACCGAAGCATACAGGATACCTTGCACAGGGAATGGAGTAGGGTTGCTCACTTTGGGTAGAGAGATGTGTAATTGAGAATTTCGAAAGGGAGAGAGAGGCATGCCACTGCTTAACGTCATCGTTGATGTATCACACCACAACACAGTAACGAGCTTCGAAACGGCGAAGGCTTCCGGGATCCTCTGCGTTATTCACAAGGCGACGGAAGGAAGCGCCTTCGTCGATGGCGATTACGAAGAGCGCAGGTCCCAAGCTCTCGCGGCTGGTCTTATGTGGGGAGCCTATCACTTTGGAGTGCGCGGAAACGTACAGAGCCAGGTGGACCACTTCCTCAACGCAGTAAATCCCGGACCCAACGACTTGCTCGTGCTGGATTTTGAACCGAATCCGAATGAAGGCAACATGAGACTGGTAGAGGCAGAAGAGTTCGTACAGAGAATCAATGAGCAACTGGGGCGATTCCCGGGCCTGTACTCCGGGCAGGCTTTCATCAACGTTCAACTCGGCAACCGGACTGATACTGTTCTGAGGAACTGCTTCTTGTGGATTGCCCGATACAATACCGTGCTGCCGAAAGTCCCACCAGCGTTCCCGGCCTTCACGCTGTGGCAGTATACGGACGGGAACGCCGGGCCTCAACCACACCGCGTTCCCGGCATAGGACGCTGCGACAGGGACAAATTCAACGGGGACGAGTCCGGACTGAGGAGGCTCTGGGGCTTCGAGGCAATAGATCCCGGCAGACGTTCGGTGACGACAGCCTCACCGGCAAACCTGCGAATGACTCAGTAGATTTCGTGGGTGCTTGATGGGACCTTATGCGACTCACGGCGCTGTTCGAAGGTGCCACAATTCGAAATGATCAGGGCAAAGGAGGCCCGATCCGTGGGAAGCAGGAAATCAATGATGCGAATGAGGGCTGGGTTTGGTGGATTGCGGCGACACTTATGGCCGCCCTCGGGCTAGCAGCACCGGTCCCACCTCGCGCCAACCTCCAACGCTGCTAGACTCCTTCGACAACGCCCCCAGCACAACCCGCTAAAAGATGAAACATGTTCATTTCTATTCTCTATCCACGTCTGCTCCCTGCCTGACTGCTCATGCTGTATCAAGATGTGTATCAGATTCCTGTGACATTCGCTCAGCGTAAGCTGTGACAAGAATAGGAAATCCTCCAAATTGCCTCGTGTTGGCCAGGGAAAGAGTTAGGCCGAAACGTGGTATCCGTCTTGCTTAAGTTTATTCACCGCTGGAATTGATCATGCCCAGCGACCCGATACCCAGTGGTAATGGCGTTCAGAAACCGTCCAGGTGATTTGCGTTAGGTACGGAATGTCGAGGATTGGCAGCATCGACCATTAATTCGCAAAAGATACCGCAGAGAGCGGATCAGAAGAACTGGAGCGCACTGTCGGTTGGCTCATGAGTGTAACATCGCGCGTTACACCTGTTCGCTGAGCAATAAAGGTGGTCGAGAGCTGCCTTCAAAGGAGATGCTTCATTTCCAGTCAATTAGGAAAAGACCGATCCGGTCAAGTCCAGAGTGGCGATGATTTTGCTTTAACCATTGCTAAATCCATTGTGGGGTTAGGTGCTAATGGATCATGCCGGCGAGGCGTAAGGAGAAGGTAACTGTCTTGAGGGTCGCTATGCCAATTTCTTAAAAGTCGGCTAGAATGCTTTCGAATTTGTTTTCGATTTCGGCCAGTTCTATGCCACGGACGGCCGCGCCCGCATCCACACCAGAGTCGCTACCAACCCGATTTATGCGAAAGCTATGTTAGAGACACTTGCGGAGGCCATAGACCACTATGAACAAAGATTTGGCGCGATTCGCAAGGAGCATGAGTAGGGCAACCGGCACACTGCGTTACAAGGCGAGTGCGGTGGCCGAATTGCCTATTCGGGCTCAAGCGGGATGATCGGGAAGGATCTTACCCGTCACGCTTCCAAAGACACCGGTTCACGGTTTGAACAATTGGGAAAATTCCCCTTCCAATTATCCGGAGACAAGAAGGAAATCCTGAGCATTTAAGAAGTACGTTGAGATTGAAAAGGAGGAGTTCGCATGCGCCCATCCCGCTAACCTACCCGGGCGTTTACATCCAAGAAATTCCTAGCGGTGTGCGCACGATCACTGGAGTGGCCACTTCTATTACCGCGTTCGTTGGTCGCGCCGAACGTGGACCCACGGACGATCCGACAACCATCAGCAGCCTTGCCGAGTTTCAGCGCCTCTTTGGCGGATTGTCGTTGATGGGCGCGATGAGTTACACCGTACGGGATTTCTACCTGAACGCCGGAAACCAGGCGATCATCGTTCGCGTCCATAATGGCGGAAGCGCTTCCCGGATATCGCTGAAACGAAACTCCGTGCTTGTGCGGGTTCCCGAAGACAATAGCGGCAATACCACTCCCGCGATGAGGCCACAAAAGACAAACGCATCTTGTTGGCGATCACGCATTGAGTCAGGCTGGACGTCCCGGGAAAGTAGAGGGCAGTGTTACGCGCTGCCGTGCCCGAAAGACCGAGGCCCCAGGCGCCGCGATAGCTTTGGTCGCCGCGCCCGCTGGCGAAGCCCTCCCATTCGGCGGGGGGCTCGACGATGAGCATGGCTCACCGGTCCTTACAGTATTGCATTGCGCTTTGATACACAGAAGGGGGCCGTGTCTCCGATCCGGGTGGGCGGTGGGATACACAGCAAGTTTAAACAGGTCCGCCTTTTCAAGTGCAAAAACCCCCTCCTTCCTATCTTGACTGCCTTCCAATTCGCTGGCAGCTAGCTCGTCTCGATCGCTGCCGTCGCTGGCCAGTATGGGGGCGTCAGTTTCTGACGGCCTTAACGGTCTCCCAGTGTTGTCCTTGTGCACGATGGGACGTACCGACTCGGAAAGGGGCGTAATATTTGTGACAATCTTCACGAACTCACCCCGCCTGCGCAAAGGCAGCACGGTGTTGATGGACCTGCCACCTCGGCGGTCCGCAGCATCATTACTTTGCGGTACAACCTGGACACGATCTCGCGCCCGCTGCAAGCGCAGGTCGGGAGTGAGGGCCATGAGGGTTCGCGGGCGTTTGGACTTAATTAAGAGACCCCTATAGAGACGATCAAAATTGAGAGAGACCGACCTGGGAGAAGACTTAAGGAATGCTTATGCCCATCTCAATCATGAGTCCTGAAGTCCAGACGATTCTCGATCAGGCGCGAGGGCCACAAACTAGGCGCGTAACCGTCGGGAATGAAACCGTCGAAATCCCCACACCGTTTCCGTCCCCGCAAGATTGGCGGGATCAATGGATCTACTTTCTGATGGTGGATCGGTTCAATAATCCGCAGGCGCCGCCGAGGTTCACGCCGTTCGATGGCCTCCATGGCGTGTTTCAGGGCGGTACTTTCAACGGCGTACGCACGCAGCTGGATTACCTCCAACAACTGGGGGTCGGCGCGCTCTGGCTCTCGCCGGTGCTCAAGAATTGCCAGTACAACCCCTTCACCTATCACGGCTACGGCATCCAGGATTTTTTGCAGGTGGACCCTCGCTTTGCCTCCGATCCGCAAGCCGCCAAGGCGAATCCGCAGCTTGCGGAGGGCGAATTGCAGGGCTTGGTAGATGAAGCTCACGCGCGCGGCATCTTTGTGATCTTCGACATCGTGCTCAATCACGCGGGGGATGTCTTTGAATATGTTTTGAATGATGGAAGCCACAGCGCAGAGGCCGACCGGCGCGGCATCCCCTACACCATAAACTGGCGCGATGAGAACGGTCATGGCCGGTCCGATTGGACCGAAGCACCCCTCAACCCGCCGGCCGATGCAGCGGTCTGGCCGACAGAGCTGCGGCGCAATGAACTCTTTCGACGCCGAGGCAGAGGGGGCGAGGCCGGTGGCGACTTTGCTTCGCTCAAGGAGTTAGTCACTGCTCTCGAGCAGTTCGATGCCAACCGGGGTTTGCTTCATCCGGCGCATAACATTCTGATCCGAGCTTATCAGTACGCGATTGCAAAATACGACGTGGACGGGTTTCGCATCGACACTTTGAAATTCATTGAACCCGATTTCGCCCAACTTTTCGGCAACGCCATGCGCGAATTCGCGCTCACTATCGGGAAGAAGAATTTCTTCACCTTCGGCGAAGTGTACGATAACGAGGAGCAGATCGCGCGCTTCATCGGTCGCCATGCCGCCGAAGAGGGCGATCTGGTGGGTGTCGATGCCGCCCTGGACTTTCCGCTCTTTTTCAAGCTTCCGGCTGTAGCCAAGGGACTGCTTGCCCCCGCCGAAGTCAGCAGCATGTTCGAGCATCGCAAACAGCTGGAGCGCGACGTCATCAGCTCGCACGGCGAAGCCAGTCGCTTTTTTGTGACGTTCCTGGACAACCACGATCAGCACGCGCGCTTCTACTTCAGCCCGCACGACGCTCCGACGCGATTCGCGGATCAGCCTACCCTCGGCGTCGGTTGTCTGTTCGTCCTTCAGGGCATTCCGTGCCTCTACTATGGCACCGAGCAAGGGCTGCATGGCTCAGGCGATCAGGACACAGCGGTGCGCGAAGCACTGTGGGGCAAGGCGGATGCTTTTAACCGCGGGCACCCTTTTTACACCACGATACAACGGCTCGCCGCCACCCGCCACGAACAACCGGCGCTGCGCTACGGACGGCAATACTTTCGCCCCATCTCGGGTGATGGCATCCACTTCGGCATCTCGAGATCTACTGAGGGTGTGCTGGCCTTCTCGCGAATTCTAAACGACCAAGAGCTGGTCGTGGTCACCAACACGAATACCCGGGCCGGCTGGACGGGTGAAGTGATCGTTGATCTGGCGCTCAATCCTGTCGGCGCGACCTACGAAGTCTTATTTACCAATAAGATCTTGACTCAGAACGGCGAGCGCAGAGGCGCGGCACCGGGGCCCGTCGTTGAGAAGCCCTCGGGCCAGGTAGAGATTCACGAAGTCAACGGTTCGGTGACGCGAGGACCGGCCCGGGCACTCCGGGTGGCATTACAGAACATGGAGATACAAATGCTGCGGCAAACGAGGGAATAACCGATGACCACGTTTCCAGGCTCCCCACGCCTGCTCAAAGGCCGGATTGTTCTGATCGATCCGGACACCTCGGCCGTCCTGCGCATCATTGCGCCTCAGAACAACCCCGACACGCTCACTCGGACCCTGCAGATAAAGACACTGGCCGAGGGAGGTGACCGCTCGCAAGTGTTGCGCCTCACAGGGCCGCCTGTGGAGACGATCAAGGTCGATGTCGAGATCGACGCCTCCGACCAGCTTGAGTTCCCAAATCAGAACCGGAATGCGCGTCAGCTGGGGATCCATCCGCAGCTTGCGGCGCTCGAAACCATCGTCTACCCGGCTAACAGCCAGATCCAGGCGAACACAACTGGCTGGCCAGTGCGGGCACGCTCGAGATTGTGCCGATACAGACTCCACTGACTCTGTTCATTTGGAGCAAGAAGAAAGTGAGTTTATGAACCCGGCAAAAATCTTGGTGCTTGATTTTGATTCAGAGGGCGATTTGAGCAATGCGCTGCGAAATATTCTCGCATCCTCCATCCACCTTGGCCTACAGTTCCGGCATGAGTCCGTCGAAGTTGACGATCTTTCTTGTTGCAAATGGGATTTTGCCAAAATCATTTCGGCTTTCCATCCCGACATCATTGCTCTTGTCCTGTCCCCGAACCTTCTGAGGCAAACCGCTGTGCTGTTCCACTCTTTGAGAAAAAAGCTCTTGGAAACTCGAATTCTTGTCGTCATGAAAGCAGAAAGGCCAGAAGAAATATTTGAACTACTCAAACTCGGAGCTGACGATTTTATTACTCCGCCGCTCAGGGAGATTGACATCCTTCCACGAATCTGGAGATTCTCAGGGAAGAGTCGCCACGAAGATACCTTAACAAGCCAACTTAAGAGAAAAATTGGACTGCAGCAACTTGTTGGACAGAACCCTGTATTCCTTATGGCGATAGAGAAAATCCCCTTGGTGGCTAAATGCGATGCCAGCATCTTGATCTCGGGAGAAACCGGCACGGGGAAGGAGTTATGTGCTCGGGCAATCCATTATCTCAGCCCGCGTGCAGACAAACCCATCATCCCTGTCAACTGCGGTGCTATCCCATTGGATCTGTTAGAAAACGAATTGTTCGGCCATGAGAAGGGGGCCTTCACTGGTGCCACAACCTCGCAGCTTGGGTTAATTCAGGAGGCTGAGGGCGGTACCCTTTTCCTGGATGAGATTGATTGTCTTCCTCTCCTCGCCCAAGTCAAGCTCCTGCGCTTTCTTCAAGACAAAGAGTACCGGCCACTGGGTTCCACGAAAATGCGGCGAGCCGATGTGCGAATCATCGCAGCGGCAAACACTAACCTGGAAGAGGCAGCAAGGAATGGAAGACTACGCCAGGACCTTTATTATCGTCTGAACGTCATCCCACTCACATTGCCGCCTCTTCGAGAGCGAGGCGAAGACATCCCGCTCCTAGCCCGTCATTTCTTAGCTAAATATGCCGCCGAGTTTGGTAAGTCATCGATAGACTTCTCCTCAGATGCCATGCAAGTCCTCCTACTCTATGAATGGCCGGGCAATGTACGAGAATTAGAGCACGTGGTCGAGCGTGCCGTTGTCCTGTCAACGGACCTGGTCATCCCAGCTTCGGATGTCGTTTTACCACCCTTAAAGACGACGGCACTTCAGGAGTCTTTCCAGGAAGTGAAAGCTAAGGCCATCGTGCAATTTGAGAGGAGCTACATCCAAGGGCTCTTGCAAGCCTATCAAGGCAACATAACCAGAGCAGCACAGGCAGCACAAAAAAATCGTCGAGCCTTCTGGCAACTGATTCGCAAATACGAGATCGATGTGCGAAGGTTCAAGGCCACTGCCTTATAAAAAGCTGGACAATCCTCTGCTCGCACTAGGACGAATTTGTCCTACCACTATGTTGCTTGGAGAAAAGGCCGTAGACTTCATCCCTTTGAACGGCATAGACAAATAAGTCCTACCTTCACGTGATCCATCACAGGAAATCAAAGAGTTAGGCAGTGGTACGGTGGTTGCATAGACTGGCTTGTCCGGGGTTAAGAGCGGTGCAAATAATCGTGTATGTGTACAGCCGACCAGTCACGAATTTGTGACGAGATCTTGACCTATCTTGTCGAGCATCGCAATGCTCAAGATACGTTCGAAGGAATTGTGGAGTGGTGGTTGTTGGAACAAGGAATCAAGCGCCGGACAGCCGAGGTCAAAGAAGCGCTCGCCCAACTCGTCGCCAAGGGATTAGTGCTTGGCCGTAAGGGAAAGGATTCGCGGACCCATTATCGAATCAATCGTCTCAAGTATCAAGAAATTCTGGCGATGCTCAAGCAGAAACCTGGGTGAGGTGTCCTAAAGAAATCATGTCCGAGGGACTGCTGATAGTGACGGACGATCCAACCGCAGAATCCTCTGGCAAAGGGTCGTAGCAAGGGCGAGCTTCTGACAGTGGTAGGGAAGGTGCTTTCCTGTGGGACATGATGCGGCGGGGTGTTGTGCAGTTGCGGCGAAAAATCCCGAGATTAATGCAGCTGATTCGATATAGCTCGTAAAGCATAACATCAGTGGCGCATGGAGCTTCAGTCGTCCCGTTAAGCAAACGTATGAAGGCGAGGCATTGTTCAGGAATTTCACAGGATCTGTCTGTCATCGGCGTGGCCAGCGCGTCCCGCAAGAACGGCGTGCTATTGGAATCAAACGCAAGATTGAGAAAAAGGTAGTTTGGCCAGCCTGACGGACTTAGGCGTTCGCCTTACATGAGCGAATACAGAGTTCTTGGAGCTGTGGATGAGACCCTAAGAGCGCTCTTATGGTCGCGAATGCAGTTCGACAGCGACATTACTTCCATCATCGGCGCTGAAACGCAAATCTCGTTTGAAGCCCCGTTTAAGCTGGTTAGAGATACAGATCCTGACCAAAATGTCCTTGCACTTTTTCTCTACCGCGTTGTCGAAAATGGGGAGATGAAGAACCGTCCCTTGGAACCTAAAGACAGCAATCTGCTCCGACAAGCGCCGCTTTCGCTGAACCTACTCTATCTGATGACGCCTTTGACAAATAGCGCTGATAATGATCACAAGCTACTGAGCAAGATGATGCAGATTTTCTACGACAGTGCCATTGTTAAAGGGGCCGCGCTGCAAGGGGTTCTCGCGAACACTGCTGAAGAATTACGCATCATCCTCAACCCAATCACCATGGAGGATCTCACTAAGCTCTGGAGCGCCTTTCTGCGCCCGTTCCGGCTATCGGTATCATACGAAGTCAAAGTGATTTACATCGACTCAGAACGCGAGACTGAGGCCGAACGGGTGCGGCGCAAGAGGCTCGAATTTATGCAGTCGAGCGAGGCCTCAAAATAATGACTTCGGACATCGTCAAACAGGCGACATTTGCTACTGGCCGCATCGTGCATCAAGGAACCGGAGAACCCGTGGTTGGACAAGTCCAGATCGCTGCCCAGGAAGGGCCTGTGGCAGCTAAAGTGACTGGGGATGGCACCTTTCTCCTTTCCGGTGATCTGAAATTGCTTTTCCCGAACCTGGCTACGCAGAACTATCAGCTCCACCTCGACATCCACGCGGACTCTGCTCAATTTCACCCGGGTTTCATAGACCATCCGGTGTTGGTGACGATCCCTGGTGGGCCAAGTTTTGATCCTGATCCGCCCACCACACCTCGTGCGCTTGTCGTTGTGCCGACCGTCCTTCTGCCTGCTGATCCAACCAATGTTCGGGGTCGTGTGGTTGAAGCGCACAATCCAGAGACGCCCATTTCCGGCGCCACTCTCGAGCTGCTGCAGGGTGGGCCTCCTATTTCTGCAGTCACGACGGATGCAGACGGTCGGTATCGCTTTAACGACGTTACTGTGTTGGCGCCGAGCCAAATTCGCTGTTCGAAAGCGGGCTTCAAGACTGAAGCGCGACCCTTACTTGTTGATTTTGGCAAGTTGATCAACGAGGAGTATTTCCGTTTGGCGCCGCCTTAGTTTGGCGGGAGGAGGCCCGGCAGAATATCACGGTAACAAAGGAGAAACGCCATGCCTGAATACTTATCCCCTGGAGTTTATGTTGAGGAAGTCGATACGGGTCCCAAGCCCGTTGAAGGTGTCAGTACAAGCACATCGGGAATGGTGGGAATCACCGAGCGCGGACCCGCTAATGTGCCCACGCTGGTCACCGGCATCGCGGATTTTAAACGCCAATTTGGCTGGTTTCTGGATCGGCGAGTTTATACCAACGACACCTGGTATTTGCCTCATGCCGTAGAAGGTTTCTTTACGAATGGCGGCAAGCGCTTGTATCTGGTTCGAGTCTTACCGGAGACGGCGACTTTTGCTGAAGCTTTGCTCTTTGGCCGCGGGTCGGCGACCGGCGCTTCCACGCGACTCGCCAGCAGTGAGCTTCAAGGTCAGACGGCGCTACTTCTCGAAAGCGCCACTAGCATAGTTGATAAAGACTGGCTGCGTGTTGACGATAAGGAGTTTACTGAATACGTTCAGTCAGATTTGCCCGCTGCACCTCCACTGCCCAATCGTGGCGTCCGTTCCTTGCGTGCACCTCTCTATTTCAACCATGCTGCCGGGGCGAGCACACCGTTTGCGGTAATTCCAATGACACCCACGCCTGTGCCTAATGATCTTTCGACAACACTCGATGGTAATGCGTCCGCTGGCGAAGTACGGATTCGTCTGGCAGATCGGACGCATGTCGATCCAAATGACATCTTGAGTATTGGTGCGGCGGGTAATCCAAACAGGGAGTTTGCTGTGGCTGCATCGGTCCCTGCTGACCCCGCTGACCGAACTGTAACTCTTCGTCACCCTTTGGCCTTTAGTCATGTGGGCACGGGTGGTAGCCCGGAACCAGTCCAACTGGTCGACGAAGGTCCGGGCGGAGCGGCGACCCGATTGAATCAGAATGCCAACGCCGGTATGGCACTACTGGTCTTAGATGATCTTGGTGCCGGTGGGGCAGATTTCGATCCTGCGGAGGTTGTCCGTATTGGCATGGCCACAGATGCCAATCGCGAATACCATGTGCTTGCTGATTTGCGCGCAGTCAGTGTACGCATTCCAGTCGCATTCGTGCTCCGTAATCCGGCTTATATTGATCACCCAGTAACAGAGCCCGTTCAAGTGGTGACATTGCCGGATGCTGGTGGAGCCGATACATTTTCTCAACCACTCAAGGTATCCGCCAAGGCAGGGGACACAAAAATTATCCCTGCGGATCGCACGGCGGGTACCGGTCTTAAGAAAGGAGACCGCATCCGTATCGGCACAGGTGCGAAACAAGAATTCCTGGTGATCGCATCCGTGCCGACTGAGCCGCTGGACAAAAGCGTCACACTGAGAGAGCCCCTTGCCTTTGCGCACCCTGGCCAAGACGCCCCGCCCGCTAGCGCAGACAACGCTGTTCGCGTAACCCGCACGCCCGGTGCCAACGGCAGCACTACTGTGCAAGCGCTACGTCGCGGAGAATCCTTGCTGCTGTTAGCGGATGCGACAGGCTTTGCTGCGAATACAATCGTTGAGATTGGCGCTCAAGACTCAGCCACGGTGGAATACCAAACACTGGGCAATGCAGTGGACCT
>Ga0137371_10003831_pt1 | contig 11800 bp, 10 predicted proteins | sample SagtaG_7_FD_104919 | JGI IMG/M metagenome (GOLD analysis project Ga0137371, IMG submission 104919) | Vadose zone soil microbial communities from Sagehorn Ranch, Mendocino, California, USA - Sage1_R_40_16 metaG | ecosystem: Environmental > Terrestrial > Soil > Vadose zone | place: USA... | reverse complement strand
TCCATATACGTTCGCCATCCTCACGGAAGTCAGCGGCACGGTTCAGTTCAAGGACTTGCTCGAAGGCGTCACGATGCATGAGGAACTTGACGAAGTGACCGGCCTTTCGCGCTGGGTTGTTACAGATTCACCGGATGAGAAACGCCAGCCAACGATTCAGATTCGTGACGACAAGCACAAAGTCTTGCGCAAATATCTGATTCCATCTCGTGCTCACCTGATGGTGGCCGACGGCGACGCGGTTTACCAGGGCGACGTCCTTGCGAAGATTCCGCGTGAAACGACGAAGACCAAAGACATCACGGGTGGTCTGCCGCGCGTCGTTGAATTGTTTGAAGCGCGAAAACCCCGCGAGACCGCGGTCATCACTGAAATCGACGGTATCGTGAAGTACGGCGATATCACCAAGGGCCAGCGGAAGATTATGGTCATCAACGAGAACGGAGTCGAGCGCGAATACGCTTTGCCTCGTGGCGTTCACGTGAACGTTCAGGAAGGCGAACATGTGCGTGCCGGCGAGCCGTTGATGGATGGTCCGCGTAATCCGCATGATATTCTGGCCGTTCTCGGTGAAAAAGAACTGCAGGCTTACCTTGTGAACGAAATTCAGGAGGTCTATCGTCTGCAGGGTGTCAACATCAATGATAAGCACATCGAAGTCATCGTTCGTCAAATGATGCGCTGGATCAAGGTTGAGGACGTCGGCGATACGGAATTCCTGGTCGACGAACAAGTCGACAAGTTCCGCTTCCAGGAGGAGAATGAACGGGTCAAGAAGAGCGGTGGTAAGCCGGCCTCCGGCCGTCCGCTGTTGCTCGGAATCACGAAGGCATCGCTTTCGACCGAGTCGTTCATTTCCGCAGCATCGTTCCAGGAAACTACGCGCGTGCTGACGGAGGCCTCAATCAGCGGAAAGATCGATTACCTGCGCGGTCTGAAAGAAAACGTCATCATGGGGCGCCTCATTCCTGCCGGTACCGGCCTGGACTTCTATCGGAACGTCGAACTGATTTCGGAAGAGCCTGAGCCGGGTCTCGTGGAAGAAGCGCCGGCAGAATTGGAACTTGCCGAAGAGATTGGCGCCGAAGAGCAGCCCCATCAGGAACCGCTGGCGACGTAGCGGATTCTGGGACAGACGCCTGACCAAATAGCAGTTCCAATTTGGTCAGACGTTTGTCCTCAAATTATTTTCCCTTCACTCGATAAATCGAAATCTCGTCTAAAGTCTCGCGCGAAAACCAGAATGGAAGCACCCCCCATCCGTCGCTCCAAAAACCTGCATGGGCGTGTACGTCAAGCAACCGGAGCGGCGAGCGAATCCGGTACGTCCGCTGTTCTAATAGCTCGAGAGAGCGGTCGAACTCAAAAGGTCGGCCCAGACTTAGACGCGATTTGACAACTAACTCGCCTGAAAATCCGGTTACATCCTCCGCCATGATCTTGCCTCCAAGAGCTGTCATGTAATACCGGAATCCCCATTCACCACTGAAGAGAAACGGCTGATTGTTGCGAAGGTAATCTCGCTGAAAGTCGTACGCTTCGCGCCGTCCGGTCGCGGCGAATTGATAATCCGCCTGAGCGAGACCAAGTCCCAGGACCAATTGAACCGCCAACAGACTTCCATAGAACGCCCGATTGGGCGAGTTACCAGTCTGTTCGTCTGAGCGAGCAAAAAGCAGTATCAAGGCGGGGTATGCAGGCAATAAGTATCGTGCGACTCCGCCAAGGAAGACCGTAACACAAGTGATCAACATTCCCGCGAACCAGACCCACAAGAAAAGGTCGTCTGAGGCCAATCTGTTTTGAGAGGCACCCGTCAGAAGGGGACCCACAGTCCATATCACAAGCGCGACGCCCCCGCCAAAGCAACCGGCAAAGAACGCCCTTTGCGGCCAGGAATAATCGTCCGGCAATGCATACGCGCCCAGGACGCCCACCGCCAAGCTGACCCAGATGAGCGAACCTTTCCAACTGCCTCGCGTCCTCCAGAATATAAACGGGAATGGAACAGCAATCCCGCCAAGATACGCCAGCGTGCTGCTTCCAGCTTTGATCTTCAGGACTGCCCGGCCCCATCCCCGCCTTCCTAATTCCTCGAACATGGCAGAGGCATACATCGTTCCCCGGTGCATATATCCGCTAAGCTGCCAAGCCGCAATAAACAGAACCGGCGCGCACAAAACCAAGGTCTCGCGAAATCCTAACCGCCTCTTGGCCATCGCGTAAAAAGCTAGGAGCAGGATCAGGGCGAAACCTTGATAGGCGTAAAAACACGCCGCGGTTAAGGGCATTGCCGCCAGGTAAACCATCCAGTTTCTGGTCTGCGAAATGCCAATTACAAACAACGTGGTCGCGCACAGCCACATCGCCAGCAAAGGTATGTCGGTCATGAGCGTGTGGGCGCACACGATCAGAATTGGATTAGTCGCCAGAAGCGCTGTTGCGACAAAAGGGCGCGCAACAAATCGGCGTGCTAGGAAATAAAACGCAACGGTAATTACGGTCGGAAAGAACAAAAAAGCCGTATGCAGAAATGTTTCGGATGCCGCGCGGTTGTTGAGCAGAAGCAGGCCAGCGATCACATACGAATTAAGAGGAGGATGGGAGTGTGCCCACAACGTGAGATGTTTGCCTTCAAAAACCGATTGAAGATCCAGGGGAAACAATGGATTGCGGAACACGTTACTTGCGACGTCCAGGTACTGAACATCATCGACGTGGAAAGCTTGATGGATGAACGGCGCATGAATCCCAAGCGTTAGAGCGATCAGAAGTGCCAAGTCTCGTGCCGTCCGGCGCGTGGGTCGACCCTGTTCAGTCGATCGCATACGTTAAACCGACATCAACCTCTGGGAAGCAAGTACAGATCGAGCGGGTAGGATAGTGGCGTGGATTGAAAAACACAATGATAGAATTCCCTCCGCGGGATCAGATGTGGGAATGGTTCAACGCGCATTATTCAGTTGAAGCACTCTGGTCGAAATGGGGTGCAGTTGTTGTCGGATACGCCGGATTTCTGGTACTGGAACGGCTGATTCCGGCGCAACGCCACCCCGGACGCCAAGAGTTCAGCACCGATCTTCGGGCAAACCTGGTATTTTTTCTTCTGAATCCGCTCGCGTTGTCTCTGGGCGCGTGGTCATCATACCCGGTAGCGGTCTTATTAGGGGGTCCGTTGGTTCGACTGGATCTGACGCGCTTCGGGAGTCCACCCCTGTATGCATTCCTACTCGCGTTCCTTCCATTCTTCGTTTTCGACTTTTTCTATTACTGGTTTCACCGGCTTCAGCATGTGTCGCCATGGTTGTGGCAGGTACATCGCCTACACCATTCCGAAGCTTTCCTGAACGTGACCACGAGTTATCGCCATCACTGGCTGGAAGAGTTCTTCAGGGCTTTCTTCATTTTTTTGCCGATGAATTGGATGATCTCTATCGCACCAGTTCATTCAGCCGTGGCGGCGGTATTGATCGGGCAGTGGACCAGTTTCTTTCATGCGAATATTAAGCTGAGTTTTGGCGCACTAACCGGTCTCATAACGGGTCCGCAATATCATCGGATCCATCACAGTATCGAACCGAGCCATATCGGGAAGAACTACGCTGCTTTTTTTCCCGTTTGGGATTGGGTTTTCGGAACATATTTCCAACCCGAACGAACCGAGTGGCCTGAAACGGGCCTACTTGACACTAATGGCGTGGCGGACGTGCGGGAGATAGTGTTTTCTCCTTTTGCAGGTTGGTGGGAGCGGCTCCACGCCCGTACAACAAAGCCCCGGCTTTAAGCAATTTAATTTCTAAAACATTAATCGTTCGTGTTTCTGTGTGTCTTGGGGACACTGCAGTTCTTGCGATTGGAGAAAGGATTGGCCGACGCCACGTGAATGATCGAGCAATTTTCCAAATGCGTATCGGGAAAATTGCCCGCATCATAAGCCTTTCCCGATAAGGAACGGCACAAGCAGATAGTAAGATGTAATTGCGGTGTAAAGCAGCGCTACAGCGACCGAGAATACTGCCGACTTTTGCCAGTCGCCCACTTTGACGCCTTCTTGGCCAAGTTCGAAGAAAACCGCAAGCGGGCCCACCTGTGATAGTAGGTAAAATGCCTTGACGACCTCGAAGCTGCCAAATCGAAGAATGAAGAACAGATAAGAAAACACGGCGAAAATGAAAATGGCCGCAATCGCAAGGTAAGGTAAGCCCGGCCGTTTTCTCTTCTCGCGCATGACGAGCTTCAAAATCGGACTGGATCATAGCGTGAACCATTTGGCGCTTTACCGTGACCCCCCAAACGCGACGACGGCCTCGCTCACTGGTGCGCATATAGTCGCGCGACGCTATCGTTCGGGAGCAGATAGGAATCAACGAGCCGAAACGCTTCAGGATGATTTAGGACGATCTGGTTCAATCTCAAGTTCTCCGTTGTGGTATAGGCCCAGCCCTGATCACCCTCGATAAGCGCGACGTAATTGAAGCCATCGAAAGTGTGAATTCCTTTCAGCGCTGTCTGCGGGTGTCCGCTTTCAACCCGTATACTGCGAATGCGGGCAAATAAATTAAAGTTGCTCGCATTGAATCGGGGAAGGTCGGGGATAAGAGCGAGCGTCGCTCGCGGGCGTTTTCCGGAAGAATCATGGGCAACGCGGCGGAGGATGTCGTCTTGCTTCCAGTCTTCGCGTTTCGGTGGTCCCAAAATACCAAAGTAGTCCTGCAAAAATAAGTTCCAGTCCCAACGCAGTTGCCCCTGGTACCCCTCGAGAAGAACGACCCGCGGCGGTAACCAACGCAAGCCAAAATTGATTGCATACGCCTGTACGCAAAGCAGCACCAACAGGAGCGTCTTGGCAAATCCGCTGATCGATCCTCTGTTCCAGGAATGTATCCACGCACCCGTCACGACTGTCATCGGACCTAAGAGGGGCATCGTGAAACGCGGGTCCTTGGTTCTCAGCAGCGTCATGGCGAGCCAGCCGCCAACGATCGCGACCACGAAAAAGCCGCCGTCCTTCAAGGTGCGGTGCTTATAAGCAAAAACAAGAGCAAGTATAAAGAGGCAGAATAACGAAGCAAAAAATTGGTATCCCTCCAGCATGCGGAGGTAATAAATGAACGATTGGAATGATAGAACCGGGGGTTCGCCCTCTCGCGCGCCGATCTGAGCATTTTCAAAATAGTACCCAACCAGCTTCGGCAGATTCGGGACGTACCAGATGCCTGCGATACCGCCTGCAACCGATATTGCCGAAACACAGTTGGTGAGACGTCGTTTCGACGTCCAGATCTGATGACGAATAATGATATAGATAATCGGGCCGATGATGAACCCTGCAAAGAACCACTTCGTCAGCATCCCTAGCGCACAACTAACTCCAAACAGCAGACTGTACTGACGTGATTCAAATCGCGAGGTCTTCACCAGCAACGCGAGAGCAGCTACTACCCAGGCGGCAAGCCAATAATCCAGCAACGTCTCGCGCGATATCCAAATCAGGAACGGCGTGAGTGTCGTAAGAACGCAGGCCCAGACCGCCGCTCTAGCGCCTGCAAAAGCCAGACCTATTTCGTACACGCCCCACAAGAGAAGGACTGTTGCGGGGACGTTCGCAAGAATGGCCACGTGCGGCCCCGGGTGAAGCAGCCAATAGGTAATGGCAATAACGATGTGAACGAATGGAGGATAGTTCCCAGACCTTTCCCAAAAGCGTGTGTCCGAAGGCAGATCGGCCTTCGGAAGATAATTGAGCGCGTACGTCTGATGGACGGCCATGTCCCAGGCTGGCGGTTCGGTGTCGCGCGACAGCCATAAAGCATTCACTCCCCACAACGCGCACGACAAGAGAAAGACAACTGTTGCTTCAAGTCTGATATTGGCGACGGTCCCGATAGGTATTTTTGAATAATTCACCGTCGTAGTGACCGAGTCTTCTGGTGTGGGTTCCATCGGTCTAGCCATAAGTAAAATCAAGTTGCAGGGTACAGCAAACGAAATTCTAACTGTTAAATTTATTCGCTGCCATTAGCGCCTTTTTCTCCCGCCATGCGTTTGACAATGACGGGCAATAGTTGTTAAGTAAGGCTGCTATGGAAACAGTCGGAGCTGCAGAACACTGGAGACATCGAACTCGTCTGTACGACTTATTGCTTCTCAGTACTTTGGCTGCTGCATTGTTGCTACATAACCTTTCAAAAGGGAGTCTTCCGCCGTTCGATGACACTACTTACTCGTTAGTTTCCAAAACTATCCTTAAAACGGGCGACTGGATTACCATGCGTTGGCTCGATATACCCTATTTCGTCTTTGGAAAACCGCCACTAGATTTTTGGCTTACGGCCCTGTTTTACAAGATGCTTGGAATTAGCGAATTCACGGCGCGGTTGTCTTCGGCCATTCATGGGGTCGTAGGGGTGATCGTGACCTACTTCATCGGTACGTTGTATTCCCGTCGGGTTGGGATGACGGCTGCCTTGTTTCTCCTCTCTTTTCCTGACTATTTCCGCCTGTCGCAGAGTGCGATGCTTGACGTGCCTCTGACGGTGCACATGTCACTATCACTTCTATTTTATCTATTCGCTTGCCGTACCCAGATACCCCTTTGGTATTGCATGTCAGGCATCGGCATGGGCTTGGCAGTCATGACCAAAAGTGTGGTTGGACTGATACCAATCTTTATTATTTGCCTATTCCATTTGATACAGGGACAGGCAAGACAGCTTTTAACGTGTAAATTTGGCATGCTGGTGGGCTCCGCAGCAGTGGTTGTGCTGCCTTGGCACGCTGTGCAGTACATACTTTATGGAAGACCCTTTCTAACGAAATACGTCTTGGGGACTGTTTCCTATAATGCGCTTGAAGTTCTTGTTTCATCGCAGCGGTCGTCCGTTGCCTTTTATATCCGTACACTCCACGCCAATGATCCAATTCACTGGATCCTTTTCGTCTGCTCGACTCCTCTGCTGTTCGGGATGGCACTTCGGAAAAGCCGCGAATCGCTTTTGTTGTTGTTATATACCACATTCCTGTTCCTGCTTTTCTCCGTCTCCCAGACCCGAATGGCGTGGTACATCGCACCTGCATTCCCGGCGATGGCCGTTTCTTCTGCGCACTTGCTCTCGAAGTTTCAGGAGATGCGGTTGGGTCCAATCATCTCAATCATTCTGGCCGGTGTTTTTGTTTATTCGGTGGCGGTCTTGTCGAGGTCGGACCACTGGTACCTGCGCGGAGATCCAGACTTGAAGCAGATTGTGCTGGATTTTAAGGCGCAATCATCGCCAAGCGATGTGCTTTTCTGTTACAACTTTGGAGAACCGGTTAATACGGGTCCCTTTTATGGTGATAGAAAGGTTGTGTACGTGAGCAGCTCGAAAGATGAGCTTAAGATCCAAGAGAGGATAGGAGATTACCTGCAGGCAGGACTGTTTCAATTCGTCCAGGACGAAGACGCCTTAGTCCACAAGATTTGTTCGACGCCTCATCGGCATTTGATTTTGCGTTCGGGGGTGTATCAAGCGTTAAAGGCCAAACTGAAATTGCAAGGTGAACCAATTGCCGAGAACCGCTCTTACGTAGTCCTTCGTCTAGCTTGCGGCGCTTAGAAAATAACGGCGTTTCGAGAGAATGATCGAGGTACTGCAAGTGGATACAAAGTGTCCTTTCCGCAAGCCCTGCGTGATGTCCTGATGTTCCGTCGCACAGTTGATAGGTTCTCCTACCGTCGAATGGATCGGGCGGAAACGTTCCGCACGTTGAGACTTGCCCTCCGTCGAACGAGCTCCAATCGCCCGGATGATGAAATTCGGGCCGGGAACAGTGCTGGTGATGGATCGCGGTTACAACGACTACGATTGGTTTGCGGAACTGACTGACCAGGGCGTGTTCTTAGTGACTCGGATGAAAGACAACGCCAGCTACGGAGTGGTGGAAAAACGCAATACGCCAGAAAAAGGCAACGTGCGAAGTGATGAAGTGATCTTTTTCTTCAGCATGGCCGAAGTTGGCAAAGAGTATTTCTTTCGCCGTGTCGAAGTTTGGGATGAAGAAAAGCAGGCCACGATCGTATTTCTGACCAACCATATGGCAGTCCTCTATGGCGGCGGCGAGCCGATGCTGAATCCGGCTATCTTCGAAATGATCAAGTTCTGCCGCGATCGCAACATTCGCGTGGGATTTTCGACCAACGGCACGATGGAACAATCCCGAACGCAACCGCAAACTTCTCGACGCGGGTTTGGATTACCTGATATTCGCTTTCGACGGAGCCACCAAGGAGAGCTACAAAAAATATCGCAAAGGCGCGAAGTTCGAAGAAACGCGTGAGAAGATCCTCGAATTTCTGAGAATGAAGCAGGAGCTGAAGGCGAATACGTTTACGATCATTCAAATGGTCCGTTTTAAAGATAACGCCGGCGAAGTGGATGATTTCAGGAAAATGTGGAATATTCCGGGCGTCGATCAAGTCCGCATCAAGGAAGATGAAATGCAATTCGAGGGTGTCGGAATTCCGCTCCCGCCACTGGTTCAGGCACGGCGAAACCCTTGCCACTATTTATGGCAGGGGCCGGTCTATATACATCATGATGGCAATGTTTTTCCGTGCTGCTATATGTGGCGTGGAGAGCCGCTGGGGAACGTGAATCAGCAGGAACTGACTCAGATTTGGAACAATGAAAAAATGCAAAGGCTGCGCCGAGCCCACGTAGACGGCAACATTGCTGCCTATCACGATTGCGTCAACTGCCACGCGCCGAAACCGCGCTTGCCAGTCATTGTTGGAAGTTTCGTGATCAACGGACTTGCTGTTCGCAAGCTGATACCCATGTTCGAGAAGCTGGCGTTGATCCTGAAAATTCCGATTTTTGAAACCCGAGCCGTCGCACCTCCGATCAAAGCAAAGCAAGTGTAAGCACTCGCAATGACCATAATTCCGGAACCAGTTTGGGAAAAGATTCTCCTGCCGCTACGCTGGTTTTTTTCATTATGCTGTTCCTGGGATCATCACTGCATCCCTTGAAGGCGCTCGAAGACGGTTTCGCGCAAACCGTCCTCGGATTAATTCTCATTTGGCGGACATAAGAGCACTTCAGCATCGGAATGAAGCATTACCGCTTCAAGAAAGATCCAGGCAAGCACAGCATGGTGCTATTTCGGAATGATCTTTTCCTTTATTGGACTGCCCCTCGCTTTCAGCAGTCTCATTGGCATTGTTTGTATGATATTGATCGGAATCCCGGCAATTCTGTTACGAATCAACCTTGAGGAGACATTTCTGGTTACTGAATTCAAGGACGAATATCTCGAATACCGCAAGACGAGCTACCGATGAGGAATAGCCAATTCCTCATTGGGTTTTGGCTTCCCCTAATCGGGAATGGTTCATTCCTCATTAGTACTTCCAGTTGTGGCCAGCGTCCATAACAGGAAGGAACTTGCGTTTTGGCGGGGACCAGTCCAGACCGGGAGATAGTTTAAGACTTCCCCACGGCAACGGTAAGCGTAGATCGTATTTCCATTGGTGCTTGCTTCGGCGAGCCCGTTCATTAGTTTGATCCCAGGCCCGTGCGCCATAACATTGGTGACGCGCCACGCTTTTTGTGTGCGATGATCCCGCTTGAAAGGTTCTCCATTTTGCACGCCTGGCTCGTTGCCGAACATCGACGGAGGCGATCCATGGCAAAAGCAAAGAAAAGGAAGTATCGAAAGTTGGACCGGAATTTGCCTGTGATGAGGCCCAATGCCGCCGGCATCGATATTGGAGCGACGGAAATCTTTGTGGCCGTACCGGCCGATCGCGATGCGGAATCGGTGCGATCGTTCCCTGCTTTTACACAGGATCTTCATGAGTTAGCGGACTGGCTTCAGCGCTGCCATGTGGACACGGTCGCGATGGAATCGACAGGCGTCTACTGGATACCCCTGTTTCAGATCTTGGAAGCCCGCGCCATTGAAGTCCACTTGGTCAATGCGCAACATGTGCATCATGTTCCCGGTCGCAAGTCCGACGTCATGGACTGTCAGTGGCTCCAGTACTTGCATTCGGTCGGTCTGTTGCGGGCATCGTTTCGTCCCGAACAAGCGGTCTGCGAAATTCTTGCTCTGATGCCACATCGTGAAAACCTCGTCCAGATGGCCTGCGTTCATGTGCAGCATATGCACAAATCTTTGGATCAAATGAACCTGCAAATCCATCATGTCATCAGCGATATCACCGGAGTCACCGGACTCGCTATCGTCGATGCGATTGTGGCTGGCGAAACCAATCCCGAAGAATTAGCCAAACTGCGCAATCACCGAATCAAAGCTTCCCTGGAAACTGTTCGCAAGAGCTTGGTCGGTGATTACCGTCCCGAGCACATCTTTACGCTCAAGCAATCTCTAACGGCATATCGCTACTATCAACAGTTGATCGCCGATTGTGATCGAGAGATCCAAGAGCGCATTGAGAGATTCCAGAACCACGCCGATCCCAGTGCGCCTGCGGAATCCTGTAATAAATCTCCCCTCACTACGGACTCCACTTTCGATCTTCGGACCCATTTGGAGCGCATCTTTGGCGTCGATCTGACACGCGTCCCGGGCTTCGATGTGCTTCGCATTCAGACTGTCTTTAGCGAACTCGGTGTTGATCTATCCGGCAAGTTCTCAACCGAGGACGCATTTTCCTCCTGGCTCAACCTCAGTCCCAAAGATGGTTTCAGTGCCGGACGCCGCATCCGGGGACCCAAGATCAAAACCAAAAATCGCGTCACTCAGGTTTTTCGCATGGCCGCTCAGTCGCTTCACAATAGCCAATCCTACCTGGGCCACTATTACCGCTCTCAACGCGCTCGACATGGTGCACCGAAGGCGATCAAAAACACGGCTCACAAAACACGCCCGTATTTTCTTTCACCTGGTGACCACTTGTCAGCCGTACGACGAAACCCTGTTTGCAAAACTTGAAGCTCGCAACCAGCAACGTCAATTCCGTAAACTGCAATCGCCAGCAAAGCAAATGGGTTACTCCTTGTGGAGGCAACCACATGATCATCCAGTTCCTTGAAAGGGGAAGGCAAACCCGAATGAGGAATGGCCTCTTCCTCATCGGGGGAAGCGCACTCCAAATTAGGAATTCACTTTGGTACGCGCCTTAGATTCCTAGCTATTAGTGGTGTCGTGCAACGCAAAAACTCTCGCGATGAAACGCGCTCAAATTCGAAAGCGGATTGGAGTGCCGGGCGCATAATAGTTGAGATGGTTGGCACGACATCCGCTATCTAAATATAGGGATCCAGCAAGGAATCAGAATGTTTAGTCCACGATTGGTATTAACCCTCAAGCGTCTGCTTCCCTCCAGCCTGTACAAGAGGCTGGATCCTTTCGAAACTGCAATCGAAAGTTTCGTCAGGACTGTTGCGGCTGAAATTCCGGCCGGCAAACGCGTGCTGGATGCCGGCTCAGGAGAGGGACGGTTTAAGCCATTATTTCTCCACGCGGAGTACGTAGGAATCGACTCTACCCAGGGCGATCCATCCTGGGACTATTCGAAAGTGGATGTCATCGGCCGTCTTGAGGAGTTGCCGTTCCGGAATGTGTCTTTTGATCATATCCTTTCGATCGTCGTGTTGGAACATACACCCCAACCTGCGCGTGTGGTCGAAGAATTCCGGCGCGTCCTAAAACCTGGCGGCATGGTTCACGTCGTGGTTCCTCATATGTGGGAAGAACATCAGCGGCCATACGATTTTTTCCGGTTCACCTCGAGCGGTATTCGTTACCTGTTGGAGGGAGGGGGGATCCGCATCGGCAAAATTCAGCCGATCGG
>Ga0137371_10003826_pt1 | contig 11808 bp, 10 predicted proteins | sample SagtaG_7_FD_104919 | JGI IMG/M metagenome (GOLD analysis project Ga0137371, IMG submission 104919) | Vadose zone soil microbial communities from Sagehorn Ranch, Mendocino, California, USA - Sage1_R_40_16 metaG | ecosystem: Environmental > Terrestrial > Soil > Vadose zone | place: USA... | reverse complement strand
TGGCGCCGGCACAGCACCTGGATGGTGCGGCTGATCTCGGCCTCGCGCCCGATCAGCGGATCGATGCGGCCGTCGCGCGCCTTCTTGTTGAGGTTGACGCAATACGCCTCCAGGGCATCGCCTTTCTTCTTGTTGTCCTCGCCCGGCTTGGTGTCGGTGTCCTCCTCGACCCCGCGAACCGGCCGGGATTCGGAAAGGCCGGCGCGCTTGGCGATGCCGTGGCTGATGTAGTTCACGGCGTCGTAGCGGGTCATGTCCTGCTCTTGCAGGAAATACGCCGCGTGGCTTTCGCGCTCGGCGAAGATGGCGACCAGCACGTTGGCGCCGGTGACTTCCTCGCGGCCGGACGACTGCACGTGGATCACCGCGCGCTGGATGACGCGCTGGAACCCGGCGGTCGGCTTGGAATCGTCGGCACCGTCCGTCACCAGGCTTTCCAGCTCGGATTCGATGTACGCCACCAGATTGCGGCGAAGCTTGTCGAGGTCGACGTTGCAGGCCCGCATGACCGCGGCGGCGTCCTGATCGTCGATCAACGCCAGCAGCAGGTGCTCGAGCGTCGCGTATTCATGGTGCCTCTCATTGGCAAGCGCCAGCGCCCGGTGGAGCGATTGCTCGAGGCTGCGGGAAAAAGTGGGCATTATGGCCTCTTCATCTCTGCGACCGTCATTTCTTCTCCATCACGCATTGCAGCGGATGCTGGTGCTTGCGGGCGAAGTCCATGACCTGCGTCACCTTGGTCTCGGCGACCTCGTAAGTATACACGCCGCATTCGCCGATTCCGTGGTGGTGAACGTGAAGCATGATTCGTGTGGCCGAATCGCGGTCCTTGTTGAAGAAGCGTTGCAGCACGTCCACTACGAACTCCATCGGCGTGTAGTCGTCATTGAGCAAGAGCACTCGATACATGTTGGGCCGCTTGACCTGCGGCCTGGTCTTGGTGATGACCGCGCTTCCCGGCACGCCGGGCAAGCCCGTGTCGCCGCCGCGGCGTTTGCGATCATCGTCTCCCATCCGGGGCTGCAAGCGTGTCGCCCCAATTTCGTCTTGGTCCATGGCCGGGTCGGTCGACCGAGTCATCGTCGCGTGAGTTATCGACACCGAAGCGGAATGTCGACGGCCCAGGGAATCATGCCCCCGGGCGGCACGAAGCGAAATGCCGAAAGGAATAATAAGCATGGGCGGGGCACAGTTCCAGACTGGGCGGAACTCGATGTCGCCGATGTCCGCATTCGGCCGCAATTTCATCGTGGCTCGAAGCCTCCCAAGAAGGCGGCCGCGGTTTGCGCGGGCACCTTGCCAAGCATTTTACACTGAGATTTGGCGAATGCTGGACGCTGCGACCGAATCCCGCAAGATGCTTCGGCGGCTCACCTCGAGGCTTCACCTCGATCTCGAAGCCGGAAGCGGTAAACACGTCCGCCGCCGCGGCGGCGCGCAATCGTGCCGCCCACCGCCACGCAGCCGACACAGCGCGCTTCCCGTCGACGCGGCTTATCGATGCGGGTGCCTCCGGGCGGCGATCCCGATTCTGCGATCCGCCGCTGCGATCCCCGGCTGCGCGGCCAGGGCCGCTCGGCTGACAGGACCAAGGCAGACCGGTCGGGTCCCCGATCCGCGTGTGCGAGCACGGGCAGGCCGGGGTCGGACGGCCCCGCGTGCCTCTTACCGCAGCGCAGAATAGCGGATGTCTTGTTTGCGCCGCAATGGTTCGGTCCTGTCCGGCCCGAAATCCTTAACGCTTTGGCAACCGGGCCGTCCTAGCGTCATCGATTGTCGCCTTCGGACCGGTCGCCGGGTCCCCAGGGCGGGAGGGGAGCGTCCGGCTTTCCGTTACGCCTGGACCAAGACGAACAGGGAACGTCGGGTGCGAGACGCCGAGCGCGCACCCCGCGTATCGAGGGACGGGGAAAGTTGATGCGCCGCCATCGTTCTCGAATTTTGCCCGCAATCCACCGCGCCCTTGTCGGCCTTGCCGCGGTCGCGATCCTGGCAGGCGGCGCAGGCGATCCCGCACAAGCGCGCTCCCGCCGCCATCATCACGCCGACCATGGTGGCAATGGCGGATACCAGCCGCCTTATGCAGCCATCGTGGTGGATGCCAATTCCGGCCGTGTCCTCCACGCCAGCAACCCCGACAGCCTGCGCCATCCGGCGTCGATCACCAAGATCATGACGCTCTATGTGCTGTTCGAACAGCTCGAGGCCGGCAAGCTCAAGCTCGATTCTCGATTGCCGGTGTCCGCTCACGCGGCGGCCCAGGAGCCCTCGAAGCTGGGATTGGAGCCGGGACAGACCATCGCGACGGAAGATGCCATCAAGGCGGTGGTGACGAAGTCCGCGAACGACATTGCCGTAGTGATCGCGGAAGCGGTTGCCGGCAGTGAGGAGGATTTCGCCAGGCTGATGACCCGCAAGGCGCATGCGCTCGGCATGACCCGGACGGTCTACACCAATGCCTCCGGCCTGCCGGACGACGAGCAAGTCTCGACCGCACGCGACCAGGCGCTGCTCGGGCGCGCCGTTCAGGATCGGTTTCCCCGCTATTATCGCTATTTCGCCACGTCGAGCTTCCATTTTCACGGAATGGACATTCGCAACCACAACCATTTGCTCGGCCGCATCCAGGGCGTCGACGGCATCAAGACCGGATACACGAGAGCGTCCGGTTTCAATCTGGTCTCCTCGGTGCGCCGCGGCGGCCGTCACGTCGTCGCCGTCGTGTTCGGGGGCTCCTCCAGCGGCGCGCGCGACGCGCGCATGCGCGACTTGATCGAGCAGCATATCGCCGAGGCCTCGATCCAGCGCACCGTCCCGATGATCGCGGAGGCGATCGAGTCCGAGCCCGCCCGTGCGAACACGCGAGTTGCCGCCGCCGATCCCGCCGCCCGGATTACCGCCGGCGAGCCGGCGCCGAAAACGCGGGCCGACGCCGCCTCGACCACGCCGACCGCGCCGACCGCCCCGCGGTCCGGATCGGTGGAGCCGATCCAGCCGATTCCGGTAAAGACCATCACGGTGCGGCCGCGCGTGATCCAGAGTTCCGCCCTCGGTTCGCTGGTCACGCCGGCGCCGCAGGCAAACATCGCGCCACCGCAATGGGCCGTAGCTCCTCCGGGCCCCGCGGCCGCTGCGGCACAACCTCCCGTACCCGCCGCAGCGGTGAGCACCGCGCCCGCGGCCATCGCGCGAGCCCCGGCCATGCCGGCGAGCGAGCCGGCGCCGCTGCCTCCGCCGCCCGGTGCGCGTCCCGGCATTCTCGGCACGCTACCGGTCCAGAGGGTTTCGGCAGAAAGCGAACCGGCTCCCGCAAGTGCGCCGGCGGCCCTCCCGGCGCCGGCCATCCAGCGAGCCGCAATGTCGCGCAGCGGGTGGATAATCCAACTCGGCGCCTTTGCCGACGAGGCGGAAGCCAAGCAGCGGCTGCGTTCCGCGCAGAGCATGGCGCATAGTCTGCTGGCGAGTGCGGACGGGTTCACCGAGCGGGTCGTGAAGGGCTCCAAGGAGCTGTATCGGGCGCGATTCGCCGGATTCGACAAAGAGAAGGCCGAAGCCGCCTGCCATTATTTCAAACGTAACGATATTGCATGTATGACACTGAGAAACTGAGCGCAGAAGAACCAAGGGAATGGCGTCCGGACGGGAACCGCTGAGTATTGTTGCGTCAGGAGTCCTCAGCGATGACGGCGAAGAAGAGTGTCTTTGGCCTCGTTGATACGGGCCGCGAGATACGTCGACCCCCCCTGGTCGGGATGCAATTTCTTCATCAGAGTTCGGTGCGCGCGCCCGATTTCCTCGGCGCCGGCACCCGGCTCAAGGCCAAGGATCTGATAGGCCTCCTCCTGCGTCATTGGCCCGGTCCGCGGCGCCCCGCCGGTCCCCGTTGCCGCATCAGCCTTCGCGTGCTCACGCCAGCCGGGATTCCTGCGGTCAAGATACGCTGCAAGTAGCGCGCGGCTCTCCTCGTCGATTTCGGCGAGCAGCCCCAACAGCGTGGCAAGGTCGAGCGCGTCGAGACCGACGCCTTCGTGGCGGCCCGCGAGGATGCGCCCGCGCATCGCGCCGGTGTCGTGATCGAGTTCCATTTCCAGGAAAGCCGAGCGCACGCGGGAAACCTGTCCCGGGCTCTTGCGCGCGCGGCGGCCGAAGCCCATGCGGCCCGGCCACAGTCCCAGCAAAAAAAGTCCGGCAATCCCCAGCGGCAAAGCGATGCCGACGCGCCCCAGCGCGACGAAGATGACGGCGCCGGCAAGCGCGGCGGTGCCTGCCGAGGTTTTCAGCACGCGGGCTGCGACCTTGGGATCGGTTTTCGTGAAAGCGTTGAGCGCCCACAGCAACAAGACGAGAGCGGCAATGCCCAGAAGAACACTGGCCATGATTACTTGAGCTGCCCGAGAAGCTTGAGCGCCGCCGTTCCACGCCGCGTCGAGAGATCCGTCAGCGCCTTGATCCCGCCGGCCGCGTAGGCGGCGACGGCGCGCAGCAGTTCGGCAAGCTGGTGAGCGGCTCCGGCGTCGAACCGGCAATAGGCCCCGCGGGTAAGCCGTGCGATTTCCCGAAAGGCCTGCTCGGCGACGGGGTCGCCGCCCTCCTGGAACAGGAATACCGGAACGCCGCGAAGCCCGAGCTCGCCCGCGGCGGCGGCGAGCGTATCGAGCGCCTCCTCCATGGCATCCCCGATGAACACCAGCGCCTGCACCCTGGCTCTCTCGGTCTCGCGCCGCGCGTGCGCCAAGATCTTGCCGATCTGGGTGTGGCCCCCCCGGCAGTCGATCCGGCTCATCAGCTGAGCCAGGCGCTCGCCGTTCGAAACCCAGCCCGACGCCCGGCACTCACCGAATCCCCGGTAATAGACCAGCTGGACGTCAAGTCCCCCGACTGCCGCCGCCTCCCGGAACATCTCGGCTTGCAGCCGGCACGCGGTGTCCCATGTCGGCTGCCGGCTCATCGTTGCGTCCAAAGCGAAGATGAGACGGCCGCGGCGGCCGGCCTCCTTGGTCGGCCCCAGCGTGCGAGCGCGCTGCACGAAGGCCTCGATCTCGGCGCGGGATGCGCCTTGGACCGGATCGGTCCCGCCCCTTGCCGGTGCAGGAGGATCGCCGGATCGGTCTTTGGCCATCGATCGAAGCCCTATGTGTCGGGGCGGCAAAAGATTGTAACCGCAATTTAGGTGGCGTGCCCCCCGGCCCGGCACAATGGCCACGGATCGGACACGGGGCTCGGCGGATCATGGCGGCGCCGCGCCAGGCAATGTCCGGCCCGCAGATCCGGCGGCGCAGCCTCAATCGGCCATGATGTCGTGGGTTTCGAGCGGCTTGTCGAGGGAGGCAAACCATTCCGCGCGTGCCGCGGCGCGCCGCCGCCCGCGCTCATCGAGAGGCAATTTGAGCGACTCGATCAAGGTTCTGACCTCCTGCCGGGCCGTCACATGCGACAAATTGGGGCGCACGCCCAGCGTTGCTTCGTCGAGGTTGTCGAGCGCGGTCAATCCGCGGGGGAAGAATTCCCGATAGACGACGCGTTCGCCAAAGCCTTCGGCAAGGCGGAAGCCGAGCCGCAGCCCCAACTCGTTGAGGCTCTCCCCCACCAGCCGTTTGTTGCGCGACCCCAGGGTGGAAAGCCGGTTGCGGATGACCACCCAATCGGTCAGGCCGCCATCGACCAGTCGGCGTTGCCGGCGCGCCTCGCGCGCCATTTCCGCGTAATGGCCGATGCCCGTGATCGCGAAGGTGGCGGGATCGACAGAGCCCAGCACGTCGAAATCCAGAAAACTGTCGTTGAGCGGCGTCACCAGCGTGTCGGCCATCGAATGGGCGAGCCGCATCAGGTAGCTGTCGCTGGCCGGGGTGTCGATGACCACGAAATCGTGGCAATGCTCGACGGCGGTAATCGCTTCCGCAAAGCAGGCGAATTCCGCTGCCTCGTTTTGATCGACATTGGCGCCGGACGCCCGCACGATGTGGTGATGCGTCGGCAGCTCCAGCTCGATGCCGGCACGTTGCGCCCACGCGCGCCGGTTCTCGATGTAGTGCGTGAGGCTTTTTTGACGGCTGTCGAGGTCGATGCTGGCGACGCGCTGGCCGGCCTTCATCAGGGCGACGGTGACATGCATCGAGGTGGTCGATTTCCCCGAGCCTCCCTTCTCGTTCCCCAGCACGATCACGTGCCCGGAACGCGGCAATCCCACCGGCGCCTGCAGCAACATAACGCCACCCCTTACCCGGAATCATTTTCCGAATCGAACCGTGTCGGCGTCAAGCGAATGTACACGTTGCTCGATCTTTTCCGGTTAATTCCTGGGCCGGCCCCCGGCGCATCCTACGACGAGAACCGGACGGGCGTGCAGGAATCGCAACGCCGCGGTGCCGCGCCGAGCGTCGGGGCCTCACCGGAATGCCCCGATCGGGTATTCTTCGACCTGTCGGCCGGCTGCCGGCGAGAGTTTCGAACGCAGCCGCGCTACAGCAGGCCGAGGTCTCGGAGCTCGCGCCGCAAGCTCTCCGGCATCGCGGCGGCGCCGGGGGCCGCCCGGTCGAGGTCCTTGGGAGCGCTCCTGGGCTCCAGATAGCGCCAACCTTGAAACGCCCGGAACGGGCGCGGCTCGGTGAGCACCAGCTTCGGCTCGAGCACCAGCCGGCATCGGCCGATGCCGTCCCCGTCCCGGAACGGCCGCACGTCGCGGAGCCGCTGACGGCACAATATCTCGCCTCGGATCACCCAGTAGAGCGAGCCGCCGTCGATGAGTTCGTCAGCCCGCTTCGGCACCATGCGGGTGACATGCCAATGCTCGAGGGGCAGCCTGCGCCGCTTCTTCTCCTGCAACTTTTCGCGAATCCAGTCGCGGAGATCCCTGACGCTGTCGCAGCCGACGCAGAGCTTGATCAGATGCAAGGCCATGATCGTCGGGCGAGATCAAACCGGCTCGGGCTTCTTTGCCTCGATTGTCATCACTTTGGCGCCTTCGGCAACCTGGCCGCCTGGCGTTGCCGAGATCTCGCCGACGGTACCGTCGAACGGCGCAATCAACGCATGCTCCATCTTCATCGCCTCGATCACGGCAAGGCGCTGGCCCTTGCTTACCGATGCACCGGGTCGGACCAGGATGGCAAGCACCTTGCCGTGCATCGGCGCGGCGATGAGGCCGCCGGTATCGAGGTGGTCGACGTCGATCGCCTCGAAATCCTTGATTCGGACCAATGTCTGTCGGCCGTGGCGCAGGACGTAAACGGCATTCTCGGCCTCGAACGCAAGCGCGTCGGGAGCCGCGGGGATGCCATCGATCAAAACGGAAATGCCCTGCGGACCGTAGGACGCGCTGGCGGATGCCGGAACGCCATTGATCGACACCGGGACCCAAACCGCGCGGGCGCCGGACAGCTGGAAACCGTCGAGCGAATTCCACGGCGAGGCGGCCTCTTCCGAGGCGGATCGAGCGCGTGCCGCGATCCGCTTGGCTTCCCGCGCAAGGAGCTCGGCCACGCCCTTCGCGGCCGCGGCTCGATCAGGCTCCTTCGGGACGGCGCCGAGCGCCGCCAGGTTGCGATCGATGAAGCCGGTATCGAATTGCGCCTTGCGGAAATCCTCGGCCCGGCACAGCGCCGCAAGGAAAGCGAGATTGGTGCGGGGTCCGGCAACGAGCGTGCGGTCGAGCGCCGAGGCCAGAGCTTCGAGCGCCTCCCGCCGGGTCGCCCCGCGGGCGATTACTTTCGCGATCAGCGGATCGTAAAACGGCGTGACTTGCGTCCCCTGCTCGACCCCGGCGTCGACCCGAATGCCGTCGCGCGCCGGGAACTCCAAGGCAATGATCCTCCCCGTCGACGGCAGAAACCCCCGTTCCGGGTCCTCGGCGTAGACGCGGGCTTCGACGGCGTGGCCCGCCATGGCGACATCGAGCGAGGGTAGCTTCTCGCCCGCGGCGACCCGAAACTGCCATTCGACGAGATCGAGACCGGTGATGGCCTCGGTCACCGGATGCTCGACCTGGAGCCTGGTGTTCATCTCCATGAACCAGAATGCATCGCGCCGGAGGCCTCTCGAGCCGTCGACGATGAACTCGACCGTACCGGCGCCGACATAACCGACGGCCTTGGCGGCTTCGACCGCCGCTTTTCCCATGGCGGCTCGGACCTCGGGGGTCATGCCGGGCGCGGGCGCCTCCTCGATCACCTTTTGATGCCGGCGCTGCAGCGAGCAATCGCGCTCGAACAGGTGCATGGCACTGCCGTGGCGATCGCCGAACACCTGGATCTCGACGTGCCGCGGCGAGGCTATGTACTTCTCGATCAGGACCTGGCCGTTGCCGAACGCCGACTGCGCCTCCCGGATTGCGGACTGCAGCGCGGCTTCGAATTCGGCGGGTTCCTCGACGCGCCGCATGCCCCTGCCGCCGCCGCCCGCCACCGCCTTGATCAGCACCGGATAGCCGACCTCCTCGGCCTTTTGGGCAAGGAATTTCGTCTCCTGGCGCTCGCCGTGATAGCCGGGCACGACCGGCACGCCGGCGTGTTCCATCAGCTTCTTGGCTTGGCCCTTGAGTCCCATGGCGCGGATCGCGCCCGGGGATGGACCGACGAAAACGATTCCGGCGGCAGCGCAGGCTTCGGCGAATTCGGCGTTCTCCGACAAGAAGCCGTACCCGGGATGAATGCATTGGGCGCCTGCGCGCCGGGCCAATTCGACCAGCTTGTCGATGGCTAGATAACTCTCGCGCGCGGGAGCCGGCCCGAGGCGATAGGCTTCATCGCAAAGCCGGGTGTGGAGCGCGCCGGCGTCCGCGTCGGAATAGACCGCGATCGAGCGCAGCCCGAGGTTCCTGGCGGTGCGCGCAATCCGACAAGCGATCTCGCCGCGGTTGGCGATGAGGACCGATGCGAACATTGGGTGTCGACTCACCCGGAAATTCGAGAAATCGCCGCCAAGAACGTCCGGCAGGTCATTGCGGGGGCGGCTCGGTCCCGGCGTTGGCCGCGGGCGGCGGACCGATCTGGATCGGCGGCGCCGCCGGTGCCGTCTGCGCGCGCGCGGCCGGGCGCGCCGGTGCAGGCGGCCGCTTTTGCGGGCCGGCCGCCGGAGCCGGCCCAGAGCCGGTCTGGCTTGGCGGCTGCGAGGGCTCGTCCGTCATGATGCTGACGGGCGGAATGGAGGCCGCCGAAGGAAAGTTGATCCCGTTCCCCACGCTTGGTGCGGGCGGGGGCGGGGCCGCCGCGACCGGAGCGGCGGGGGCCGCGGCGGATGCCGGTTGCGGCCATCCGGCGGAATTCCGCGCGACGAGATTCTCGAAGGTCCGCGCCTTGAGATTGGCGCTCACGCGATTCGCATCGGCGAACAGCGCCAATTTCTCGCATTTCGCCGCGCTACAGCCCTCCCCGGCCAGCACCTGGGCAACCAAGCCGAACCGGTCGATCTCGAGCCGGTGGCGCAGCGCGGCGAGTGCAGCGTCGTAGTAGACGTCCCATCCATTCGCCGCGGCGTCCGCCAGCAGCGACAAGCTCCCCGCAACATAGGCGGTTGCCCCGGCAATCGTCTCCGGGTCGGCAAAGACCGCCTTCTCGCAGGCAGCATCGATCGTCTCGCCCAAGTTCGGTTCGAGGCATCCGAGCGCAGAGCCGGGGGCCAATGCGCGCGCGCTCAGTTCCAGGATGCGCTGATCGAGCGCGTGGCGCTCATCGGCGCGATCGCGCTCGGCCAATCGATCGACCACGGTCCAGGCCGCCACAATGCCGAACAAGGCCAGGCTCAGGCGAACGGCCGGTCCGACGACGGTCGGCCATTGGGCGCGATAGATCGCGAGAAAAACCAACAGAAGCAGCAGTCCGGCGAGAATTGCCGATTGCCAAATCGCAAGCGTGACGGTTCCGGCGGCAACATCGATGTCGGGGAAAGGCATGCCAATGATCCACCGCTGCGGCTCCCCGCGCCAGTATGGCGCAGCGCGGTAGGCGTTACCATACCGCGAGCGCGACGGCCATTGTGAAGGCGGCGACCCGGAGTATCCTCGGCGCGGCACGAGGCTAGATCCGCCGAGTGCTGCCGCGCGTTGATCCGCGCTGGGCATCGGCCCATGCGACAAAATGGGAGCTGCCGATGAAGAGCCTGCATGTGCTTCAAGCCCTGATTGCCGGCTGGTTCGCCCTCAGCTGCACCGTCGGCTCGAGCAGCGCGCAGACGGCGGCCGGCAATCCCGCGCCGGCTTCCGGCGGACCGGTCGAACCGGCGCTGCTGGACGACCTCGTGATCGCCAACCACGTGCTTGCGAGTCAGGGCGTGCTCGACGGGTTCGGTCACGTCAGCATTCGCCATCCGACCAATTCCGACCGGTTCCTGATGTCGCGCTCGCTCGCCCCGGCCCTGGTCACGGCGGTCGACGTCCTGGAATACGATCTCGACGGCAATGCCGTCGATGCGCGCGGCCGCGCCGGCTACCTGGAGCGTTTCATTCACGCCGAGATCTACAAGGCCCGGCCCGACGTGAAGGCGGTGATCCATTCGCATTCCCCTGCGGTCATTCCCTTCGGCACCACCCAGGTGCCGATGCGGCCGATGTTCCACATTTCGGCGTTTCTCTCGCCGCAGGTGCCCGTGTTCGAGATCCGCAAGGTCGGCGGCATGACCGACATGCTGGTCTCGAACGCCCAGCTCGGAAAAGCGCTGGCCGAGGCGCTGGGTCGCGGCGCGGTCGTGCTGATGCGCGGGCACGGCATGGCGGTGGCGGGGCCGAGCCTGCCGCTCGCCGTGTTCCGCGCGATCTATACCGAGGTCAATGCGCGCCTGCAGACGCAGGCGATCGAGATCGGCGGCCCGATCACCTTCCTGGCGCCGGAGGAATCGGAAAAGGCCGACAAGGTGATCGATCAGGTTCACCTGCGCGCTTGGGATCTGTGGAAGCGCGAGGAGATGGCGAAATCCGCCAAATAGCCCCTGTCGCGGGAACCGGGCCGGCGCACCCGCGTTGAGAGCCGGACCGCGTGTTTCGAGGGAGAGACCGATGCGGGTATTTTTGGGAGTCCTTCTCGGTATTTTCATCACCATCGCCGGAGCTTACATCTACGACTCCATGACGGTCGGAACGGCCGTGGCCACGGCGCAGGCCCCAGCCGGCGACGTGACGAAGCCGATGGTGAACTGGGACGTGGTCGACCATAACTGGCATGTGTTCACGGACCGGGTCCGGCATACCTGGAACCGGCTGGTCGAGCGCACCTGACGCCGTCCGAATCTCTCCGATCGCAGGGTGGGTCGAGCGCCGCAAGCGCGAAACCGATCCGTTCGCCTCTCGGATATTTGCTCGCAGCCAACGCCGTGCGCCCGCTGTTTCTTCGACCGGGCCGCGATCACTGCGTTTTCTGGCTTCGCGTCCGGCGGCGCAGACGTTCCGCGGTCACGTAGAGCAGCGGAATGACGAAAATCCCGAACACGGATGCGGCGATCATGCCGCCGAACACCGGGGTGCCGACCGCATGGCGCGTGGCGGCCCCCGCCCCGCGCGCGACGACAAGCGGCAGCAGCCCGAGGATGAACGCGAAACTGGTCATCATCACCGGGCGAAATCTCAGGCCCGCCGCCTCGATGGCGCTCGCCTCGATGTCCTTGCCGAGCTCCCTCTGCTCTACCGCAAACGCCACGATCAGGATGCCGTTCTTGGCGGCGAGCGCGATCAGCACGACGAGTCCGATCTGCGCGTAAACGTCGAAGCTCAGTCCCGCCACCGCCACCGCGCCGATCGCGCCGAGTATCCCGACGCTGACCGACAGCAGGGCGGAAACCGGAATGTTCCAACTCTCGTAGAGCGCAACGAGAAACAGATAAGCG
>Ga0137371_10003824_pt1 | contig 11809 bp, 11 predicted proteins | sample SagtaG_7_FD_104919 | JGI IMG/M metagenome (GOLD analysis project Ga0137371, IMG submission 104919) | Vadose zone soil microbial communities from Sagehorn Ranch, Mendocino, California, USA - Sage1_R_40_16 metaG | ecosystem: Environmental > Terrestrial > Soil > Vadose zone | place: USA... | reverse complement strand
CTGGGCGGCGAGGGTCCCGGCGGCGGCCGCCGCCGCGAAGAACACCGGGTCGTCGTCCGGCCCGCGGCCCATGGTCGTGACCTTGAGGTTCCAGCTCGCCAGCAGCGCCGCCGGATCCGCTGGAGGGTGCACCGCGATCAGCTCGTGCCGCCCGGCCACACCCGCCGCGACGAGCTGCCGGTTGACCAGCGCGGCGAGCGCCGGGTCGTCGAGCGCCGGCAGCGCCACGGTGACCCGGGTGAGGGTGAGGCGGCCGAGGACGGTCAGGCTGTGGTGGCTCACGCCCCGGTGCCGCTCCCGCCGGTCGGCGGTGGACATCCGCAGGCAGGCGATCGGCCGCCCGCCGAGCGCCGCCGCCGCGTGCAGCATCTCCGCCACCTGCGTGCCGGAGTACCCGAAGGCCGTCCCGGTCCCAGCCCCCCCCGGGCCCTGCGCCACCACCGCCACATCGGCGCCGAGCACCGCCCGCGCCGCCGCCAGCCCCGAGTGGAGGGTGATCGCCTCCAGGTCCCCGCCGAACGCCTGCCCGGCGGTGACGATCCCGGCGACCAGCCCGGCGTCGCGCAGCTCGGCGGCCAGCCGCGAGTACGCCAGCGGCAGCGCGGCCCCGTCGCTCATCACATAGGCGACGGTGAGGTCCGCACCGGCGGCGCGGGCGGCCGCCGCGATCACCGGGACCATGGAATGCAGCTCCGCGCAGACCACCGGCATCCCACCCAGATCGGTGACCGCCTCGACGGCGCCGCGGTGCGGGCTCGCCTCCTCCTCGACCGCCAGCACCCGCACCTGCGCGGGGGTGTAGCGGGCCTTCATCAGGTGCCCTGGGCTTCCCGGACCGCCTTCGTCATGGCCGTCATGGCGGTCACCGGGGCCGTCGAGGCGAGCCATCACCAGGTGGAGGCCGCCGGTGCCAAGTCCCAGGGCGACCGCGGTGGTGTTCAGCACCACCCGGTCGCCGACCTTGAGCGGCCCGGTCAGGTCATCGTAGCCGAGGGCGCGCGCCTCGACCCCCTCGGGCTCGACGGAGACGGCCACCTCGGTGGCGCCGGGCCGGCGAGCCAGCAGCGCGGTCACCGTGCCGTTGCGGATCCTGATCATCCCGGGATTATCCCGCGCCGGCGCCGCGGCTACTCGCCGGCGCCGTTGGCGTTGGGGGTGGGGGTGGACGCCGGACGTAGCACATAGGCGCAGCGGGAGTCGCCGGCCTGCAGGTGCTCGATCCGCTGCACCTCGACCGCCGGGCCGGCGAGCTGCTGGAACAGCGCCAGCTCATGCTGGCAGGCCTGCGGGTAGGCGCTGGCCACGCAGCGGATGGCGCAGTTGTGCTCGCTGACCACATAGCGGTCGGTGCCGGTCTGCTCCCAATCGGCCATATAGCCGTTCTCGTCCTGGATCGCGGCCAGCTCCGCCGCCAGCGCGCCGAGCGGCCGGCCATGGGTGCGGGCCGCGTACAGCGCAGCGAGGACCTGCTGGCGGCGCTCGAACAGCGACTCCAGCGCGCCCGCGCCGAAGCGCTCCTCGACCGCCTCCAGCAGCTGGGCGGCGAGCTGGTGGTAGTTGCGGGGGAACTGGTCGTGGCCAGCCTCGGTGAGCGCGTACACGTGGGCGGGGCGGCCCCGGCCGCTCGCGCTGGCGGTCTGCGTCACCAGGCCGTCGCTGATCAGGGCCTCCAGGTGGCGGCGGACCGCCACCCCGGAGACGCCGAGCGCCTCGCCGAGGCGCGCCACGGTCTGGGGCCCTTCGCGCTTGAGCAGGTCGAGCACCGCGCGCCGGGTCGAGGGGCTGGGAGCTGGCTCGGTCACGCACGCTCCGATGAACTGGACGGCACTGTTCACGTCACGCCCGCCAGGCTACCCGGCCCCATCCGCTGACGGCAACGCGGCCGGGGGAAACCGCTCGACCAGAGCAGCCCAAAACGACTAGCATGCGCGCATGCGCAAGGTCGAGCGGCTCGTCAACCTGACCGCCCTCCTGCTCGACACCCACCGCCCGCTCACCCTCGACCAGATCGCCGAGCTGGTGCCCGGCTACGAGGCCACCGGGGAGAGTCTGCGGCGTATGTTCGAGCGGGACAAAGAGGAGCTCCGCGGGCTCGGAGTGCCGGTCGAGCGTACCCCGATCGACGCCTGGGGCACCGACGAGGGCTACTACATCGACCCGGGTGCCTACGCCATGCCAGCCCTCGACCTCGCCCCCGACGAGCGCGCCGCGCTGGCGCTGGCCGCGCGGGCCTGGTCGGGCGGCGGCGCCGGCGACGCCGCCGCGGTCGCTGGGCTGGCCAAGCTCGACCTGGACCCCGGCGCTGGCCCGGACACGGTCCAGGCCAACCTCGACGGGACCAGCCCGCTGCTCGCGGCCCTCTTGGAGGCGGTGACCAGCCGCAAGCGGATCGGGTTCTCCTATCAGCCGCCGGGCCGCGAGCCGACCGAGCGTCGCCTCGACCCCTATGCGCTCATCCACCGGCGCGGCACCTGGTATGTGGCCGGCCATGACGCCGACCGCGAGGCGCTGCGCTCCTTCCGGCTCTCCCGGTTCCGCGGGGCGGTGCGGCTGGCCAAGCCGACCAGCCGCGGGCCGGAATACGAGGTGCCGGTGGACTTCGACCCGCGGGAGCTGCTGCCGACGGCCGGCGAGCCCGATGCCATGCCGATCGCGATCGTGCGGGCCGACGAGAGCGCCGCTCGTCTCGCCGAGCTGCGCGGCGCCAAGCGGGAGGGCGACCCCGACGCGAGCGGCCGGGTCACCCTGCGCCTGCCAGTCGGCGACCCCTCGACCTTCCTGATGTGGGCGATCGGCAACGCCGTCGAGGTTGTCGAGCCGCCGGAGCTGCGCGCCGAGGCGGCCAGCCGTCTCGGCGGGCTCCTCGACCTGGTCGATCCGGGACAGCGGAGGCAGGTGAACGGGGGATGAGCACCACTCCGGGGACCGGCTCCGGCGTGGGCGCCGGGCCTGGACGGCGAGGCGCTGCCGACACCAGCGCGGGCGCCCGGCTGCGGCGGGTGCTCGCCCTGGTGCCGTGGCTGATGGCGCATCCGGAGGCCACCGTCGACGAGATCTGCGCGCGCTTCACCATGACCCGCGAGCAGCTGATCGCCGACCTGGACCTGCTCTACGTCTCCGGGGTGCCGCCGTATGGGCCGGGCGACCTGATGGAGGCGTGGATCGACGGCGACAAGGTCCACATCGCCCTGGCCGACTATTTCGCCCGCGCGCCGCGCCTCACCTGGCGGGAGGCCGCCGGGCTGTACCTCGCCGGGCGGGCGCTCGCTGCCCTGCCGGAGATCGCCGAGCAGGGCTCGCTCACCCGCGCGCTCGCCAAGCTCGAAGCGGTCCTGCCCGCCGACCAGCTCGACCGGGTCCAGGAGCTGGCCGGCAAGGTCTCGGTCGACCTCGACAGCGGCGAGGGCGGGGCCGAGCGGGACCACCGGGCCGCGCTGGTCCGTGCCGCCGCCGCCGACCGGCGGGTGCTGCTCGAATACTGGAGCGGCTCCCGCGGCGACCTGACCCGCCGCAAGGTCGATCCCTGGCTGGTGTTCGCCGCCTCCGGGCACTGGTACATGGCGGGCTATTGCCACAAAGCCGCCGGGGAGCGGCTGTTCCGCGTCGACCGGATCGTCTCAGTCACCCAGACTGGCGAGCCGTTCGAGCGACCCGCCCGCTTCGACCCGGCCGCCTACGCCGAGTCGCCCTGGAGCGGCGCGTTCGACCAGGGCGTCGAATGCGAGCTCGATCTGGACAAACGCGCCGAATGGGTCGCCGAGTACTTTCCGATCCTGGCGCAGGAACGCCGCCCCGACGGCCGCCTCCGGGTCCGCCTGGCCACCAACGAGCTGGCCTGGGTCGTCCGCCTGATCCTGCGCCTCGCTCCCGACGCCGAACCGGTCAGCCCCTCCGAGCTGCGCCAGGCGGTCGCCGAGGCCGCCCACCACAACCGCGCCCCCTACCGCGACGCCAGCCGCTGACCCGCCGGGGCGGCACCGGTTCTCCTCAAGGTCCCCCAGGCGAGGGTCGATACCCGCGTCCGTGGATGCCTACCGCAACGACGACCTCGACGACCGCGAGCCGGAGACCCGGATCCGCGCGACCTGCCCTGACTGTGGCGAGGTGGAGCTGACCCCGCCACAGGTCGAGCTGCGCCTCGGCCGGCTCGGGCGCCGCGGCCTCTACCGCTTCACCTGCCCGAGCTGCACCCTGCTGGTCACCAAGGCCGCCGACCGCCGGATCGTCCGCCTGCTCGCCTCGGCCGGGGTCAAGGCCACCCTCCCCAGCGCCGGTCCCGGGACCGGCGCCGACCGGGAGCAACTCCCCGCCGAGGCGCTCGAACCGCACCACGGACCCCCGCTGACCTGGGACGACCTGCTCGACTTCCACTTCGAGCTGCAGGCGCCCGGCTGGTGGGCGCGCTTCCTCGCGGCCTGCAGGTAGGATGAGCGGGCGTCATGGCACCGCCCTGGCCCTGGCCCCGACCCGTGGAGGTTCCGCTGCCGACCTGGCTGGCCATCCTGCTCGGTGTGTTCTGGCTCGGCGTGCTCTGCAGCGTCGTGTTCACCGCGCTGCGGTTGTGGGGCAACCTGAAGGGGCTGCTCACGTCGGTGAATAACCTCACAGAGCAGCTCGCCCCGGCGCTGGAGGACCTCAACGCGCAGGCGCAGGACGCCGCCGAGGTGGCCGCGCGCCTGCAGCGCAGCCAGGCGGCCGTGAAGCGCAACCAGCGGCGGCGGGCGGCGGGCCGCGAGCGGCACCGCTGAGCGGCAGGATTGCCCGACTGCCCGGAAACGCCGCGGAGCGGTAGACTCAACCGAGCCGTCGGCTCGGGGGCAGACAAAAGGGAGCAGGAAGATGTTTGAAGATAAATGGATCTTCGTGATCCTGATCATCGCGCTGCTGTTCGGCGCGAGCCGCCTCCCGATGCTCGGCCGCAACTTCGGGGCCGGCATCAAGGAGTTCAAGAAGGGCCTCGCCGAATCCCAACGCGACGACAAGTCCGGGGCGAAGGCCGAGCAGGCTGACAAGGCCGAGGCGGCCATTGACCAACCCGAGGCGGCCAGGCCGGCTTCCGGCTCCAGTGACGAGAACGGCGCCGGCGCGTAGGCGCCCCCGCCCCACAGAGCGCTCGCGCCTCCGCCATGCGCCTCCAGCGTCGTTCTCGGGTGAATCCCGAGGGCGAGATGACGATCCTCGAGCATCTCGCCGAGCTGCGCGACCGGCTGATCAAGAGCTGCGCCGCGCTGGTGATCACCAGCCTGGTCGCGTTCTTCGTGCTCTACAACCCGGCGCTGAAGCTGCTCACCACCTCCTACTGCCATCTGCCCGCCAAGTACCGCTTCGCCAACGCGGCGGGGGTGGCGCGCTGCCAACTGCTGGCGACCAGCCCGCTGGACCCGTTCGGGATCCGTCTGCGGGTCTCGGCGGTGCTCGGCCTGGCGCTGGCGATGCCGATCGTCGCCTTTCAGATCTGGCGGTTCATCACCCCGGGGCTCAAGCGCAGGGAGAGGCGCTACGCGATCCCATTCTCGCTGGCGACCACGCTGCTGTTCGTGTTCGGCCTGGGGATGGCCTTCTTCACCCTGCCGAAGGCGATCGGCTTCCTGGTCGGGATCGGCGGCACCAACCTGCTCAGCCTGTTCACCGCCGACGAATATCTCCGCTTCGTGTTCTTCATGGGGCTCGCCTTCGGGATCACCTTCGAGTTCCCGCTGGTGCTGGTGGCGCTGTCGATGGCGGGGGTGCTGTCATCGCGCGCCATGATCAAGGCGTGGCGGCCGGCGGTGGTGATCATCATCGTCGTCGCGGCGGTGATCACCCCCAGCCAGGACCCGATCAGCCTGTTCGCGATGGCCATCCCGATGTGGGTGTTCTACTTCGCCACGGCCGGCGTGGCACGGTTCCTGATCGAACCCGGCCGTGCCCGGCGCCAGGCGCAGCGTGACGCAGAGATGCTGACGTCATCCAAGCCGCCCGAGTAGACTCCGTACCTCCGTTAGCATCGTTGGAGAAACTCGTCGCGGAACTCGAACGCCATCCTGAAAGGGAAGCAGACCGTCGTGGCCATCAAAGGGAAGACCAAGCGGAGCCAGGGCCGGCCCGTCCGCCGGCCGGCGACCGCACCACGGATCCAGAGCGTCGAGCGGCGCCAGCCGTGGTACCGCGCCACCGTCTTCCCGGTCACGCTGGCCGTCATCGCCCTGCTGGTGACGCTGCTCGCGTCCTGGAACCGCTTGGAGGAGGGCTGGGCCCGCGACGACCTGCAGCGCTTCACCGCCAAGCTGCGGGTCCAGACTGACCAGCTCGCCACCGTCACCGGCGCCGGTACCACCCAGGCGCCCGGGTTCTCCAGCGCCGCCAACCTGGCCAAGGGCACCCTCCAGCCGAAGGACCTGGCAACCCGGGCGGCCACCTGGTCAGCCAAGATCCAGCAGATCGGCACCCAGGTGGCGAGCATCACCGTCGGCAAGGTTCCGACGACCGCCAGCACCAACGGCGACCCGTCCAACTCCGTCGGCGGCCGCGTGCCGGCGCTCTCCAGCATCAAGGACACCTACGTCGTCGCGATCGGCTTCTACGCCCAGGCAGCCGCCACCTACCAGCAGGCCGCCGCCGAAACCAGCAAGGCGCAGGCCCAGAAGCTCGTCACCGTGGCCGACGGCGACGCCACCGGCGGCGGGGCGGCGATCGACGCGGCCGCGGGCATGCTCGCGCGGCTGTTCGCCCACAACGACCTCGACGCCAAGCTGCAGATGCCGGGCGAGTCCTCCAACGCCTACAGCGCCCGTTACTCCCCGTCCAGCTCGACCGGCATCACCACCAACTCGTAGGCAGCCGCCGGCGGTGCGCGCCCAGCCGCTCTCCAACCGGGCCGCGCTAGCCCGTCTGGGCGGCACCCTCGGCGCCGCGTTGGGCGCCGCCCGGGCGGAACTGGCAGCATGGGCGCTGTGAGCGGCCATTCCCCGGACTCCCTTGATCCGAACGATCCCGTCGCGCTGGTGGACCAGTTCGCCAGCGGCTACCCCTTCGACCTCGACGACTTCCAGCGGCGCGGCTGCCTGGCGCTGGCGTCGGGGCAGAGCACCCTGGTGGCGGCGCCGACCGGGGCAGGCAAGACGGTGGTGGGGGAGTTCGCCGTCTGGCTGGCGCTCCGCTCGGGCGGCAAGGCGTTCTACACCACGCCGCTGAAGGCGCTTTCCAACCAGAAGTTCGGCGACTTCGTGGCCCGCCACCACGCCCGCAACGTCGGCCTGCTGACCGGCGACAACGCCGTCAACGGCGAGGCGCCGGTGGTGGTGATGACCACCGAGGTGCTGCGCAACATGCTCTACGAGGCCAGCCCGACCCTGCGGGGACTGCGCTACGTGGTCATGGACGAGGTCCACTACCTGCAGGACCGGGTCCGCGGCGCGGTCTGGGAGGAGGTCCTCATCAACCTCCCCGTCGACGTCAAGGTCGCCAGCCTGTCGGCGACAGTCTCCAACGCCGAGGAGTTCGGCGAGTGGTTGGAGACCACCCGTGGCCCGACCGAGGTGGTGATCGAGGAGCGCCGCCCGGTGCCGCTCGACAACTACTACCTGCTCGGCCGCGAGCTGCACCCGATGTTCGTCACCAGGGGCGACGACGGGCCAGTCCCCAACCCGCAGCTGGCCCGGCGAGGCGAGCGGGAGTGGGGCGCCAGCTCCGGCCGGGACAGCAAGGGGCGCCACGGCCACGGCCGCGGCGCCGGCGCCGGCCGTGGCGGTCGGCGGGCGGTCGGGCGAGACTGGGTGCCGTCCCGGGTCGAGGTCGTCGACCTGCTGGAGGACGAGGGGCTGCTGCCCGCGATCTACTTCATCTTCTCCCGCGCCGGCTGTGACAACGCCCTGGGGCAGTGCCGCGCCGCCGGGGTGCGGCTCACCACCGACGACGAGCGCGCCCGCGTCCTCGAGTTCCTCGACCTGCGGGTGGCCACCCTCGACCCGGCCGACCTGGACGCCCTCGGCTACCCGGACCTGGCCGAGTCGATCGGCCGGGGGGTGGCCAGCCACCACGCCGGCATGCTGCCGATGTTCAAGGAGGCCGTCGAGGAGTTGTTCGCCCAGGGCCTGGTCAAGGTTGTGTTCGCCACCGAGACGCTGTCGCTCGGGATCAACATGCCGGCCCGGACGGTGGTGATCGAGAAGCTCTCCAAATGGCAGGGGGAGCGCCACGAGGTCCTCACCCCCGGGGAGTACACCCAGCTCACCGGCCGGGCCGGGCGGCGCGGGATCGACGTGCGCGGCGCGGCGGTCGTGCTGCACCAGCCGTTCATCCCCTTCGAGCGGATCGTCGGCCTGGCTTCCACCCGGACCTACCCGCTCACCTCGTCGTTCCGGCCGTCCTACAACATGGCCGTCAACCTGGTCGCCAACTACCGCCGCGACCAGGCCGAGCAGCTGCTCGCCTCGTCGTTCGCGCAGTTCCTGATCGACCGGACCCTCCACGGCGCCGAGCAGACCCTCGCCCGCAACCAGCGTTACCTGGACGGCTACCTGCACTCGGCCGCCTGCGACCGGGGCGACGCGCTCGACTACTGGCGGCTGCGGCGCGAGATCAGCGCCCGCGAGAGCGAGCTGTCCCAGGCCGACCGCCGCGCCCGCGAGGAGGCCGCCGCCGCCGCGGTCCGCGCCCTCACCGCCGGGACAGTGGTGTACCTGCCGGGCGCCAGGCGGCGCGGCCTGGCGGTGGTGCTCGGCCCGGCCGGCGGCCGCAACGGCGCCACCGGGGTGCTGGTGATGACCGAGGACCGGCGGGTGCGCCGCGTCTCGGTCCGCGACCTCGGCGGCGCGCCGGTGCCGGTCGGCAAGGTGGCGTTCGCCCGCACCCTCAGCCCGAAAAGCCCGCGTTTCAAGGCGCGGCTCGCCGAGCAGCTCGCCCGCCTCGACCCGCCGGTGCCGCCGAAGGCGCCGCGGCGGCGCGGCTCCGCTGCGGGCGACCCGGAGCTGGCGTCGCTGCGGGAGCGGCTCCGCGCCCACCTGGTGCACCGCTGCCCCGACCTGCACGAGCACGAGAAGTGGCTGCAGCGCTACGACCAGCTCGACAAGGAGAACCAGCGCCTCGCCGGCCGGGTGCGGCGCCGCACCGGGTCGCTGGTGCGGATCTTCGACCGGGTCCTGGCGGTCCTCGACCGGCTCGGCTACGTCGACGGGTTCCAGCTGACCCCCAAGGGCGAGACCCTGCGCCGCGTCTACAGCGAGGCCGACCTGGTGGTCGCCGAGGCGATCCACCGGGGGACCTGGGAGGGGCTCACCGCCGCCGAACTGGCCGCCTGCGTCTCCAGCCTCGTCTATGAAACCCGCGGCGGAGAGGGGCCGCCACCCGAGCCGGTCGGGCCGCCCACCAGGCCCGGCAGGGATGCCCTGGCCGCGCTCGCCGACCTGCGCGCCGAGGTCGCCGCCCACGAGCAGGCCGAGGGGCTCGAGCTGACCCGGCCGCTGGACGGCGGCTTCGCCGACCTCGCCTGGCGCTGGGCCAGCGGCGGGACGCTGGAGGACGTGCTCGGCGGCGAGGAGATCACCCCCGGGGACTTCGTGCGGGTCACCAAGCAGCTCATCGACCTGCTCGGCCAGATCGCCTCGGTCGCCGAGGGCCCCGCCCTCGTCAAGACCGCCCGCGCCGCCGTCGACGCCTGCCAGCGCGGGGTGGTTGCGTACTCGGGGCTGCTCTAATAGGATTGAAGACTCGAACTGGTGTTCGAGATCATGCCGTTGCGTGAGGCGATCCTTGCGGCAGCCGTGGGAGGAGGAGGCGTGTGCGCATGGTGTTGAGTGCCGACCACGAGATCATCGACAGTCCCGAGGCGCTGTTCCAGCACCTGTACGAGGCGCACAACGTCGAGGAGGCCCGCGATCTTGACCCGCTGAGCGCCCCGCTGCAGTTCTGGCTGCGCCGCCACGCCGAGCTGGAACGCGAGTCGCCCCTCCACGGCCAGGCACCACTGGAGCCACGGGAGCCAGCACCGGAGCCAGCACGGGAGCCAGCACGGGAGCCGCGGCCGCGGGTCTTCGACCGCGACCGAGTCCAGGAGCCCCGCCGGTCGCCGTCGTCGTCGCCGCCGCCGCAGGCACCGCCGCAGGCGCGGTTGTTCGCCGACCCGCTGGTGGAGGCGGTCGCGGTCGCGCTGGCCGGGCGCCGCCACGACGAGCGCGCGGTCCGCGCCACCATCGCCGCCTACGGCGAGCAGCGGCTGCGGGCACGCTTCCTGGAGCCGCTCCTCGACGAGATCACCACCGAGCTCCGCGGCGCCCCGCGCGACCAGGACCGCGACCGGGAGCGGGAGCAACGTCCCCAGCCCCAGCCCCAGCCCACCGCGCCGCCGCCAGTACCCCCGCCGAGGCCGAGGCGGGACAGCCGGGACAGCCGGGACAGCCGGGACAGCCGGGAACGGGGCGCCGACGACGACTTCATGGCGATCGCCAATGCCCTCCAGCTTCACCGACAGGGGCGCAGGCGCCGCACCCGATAGGCGAACGGCTCGCGGACCAGCTCGCAGCCTGGCCCGGTGGGGCGCATACACTGTCGCGGTCCGACCCCGCCCGCAGGAGCCGTGCCGTGACCAGCACCGAACGCCACGACCGCCGGCCTGGTGAGCTGCTGCCCTACGGGACGCCCTACCTGATCGGCGACCCGGCCGCCGCCCGCCACGGCCTCACCGAGCTGCGCCGCGCCCTCGCCCACGCCGGCGTGGTCGCCGAGGCGGCCGTCGCCCGCCCCGCCAGCGCCAGCGCCGCGCGCCGGCTGGCCGAACGCGCCCTCAATGGCGGTGCCCGCCTCCTGGTCGCCGTCGGCGCCGATCCGATCGCCCATGGCCTGGTCGAGGCGCTGCACGCGGCTGACGCTGCTCATGAACCCGACCGGGCCCTCGGCCTGGTCGGGCTCGGACGCCAAGACCTCGCCGCCACCTTCGGGTTGCCCGACGACCCGGAGCGAGCGGCCAGCCACCTGCTCGGGGTGGGGGTGTTCCTCGCCGACCTCGGGCGGGCACGCTGGCAGGGCCCGGACAGCGTCCAGCGCAGCGGCGTCTTCGCCAACAGCGCCGAACTCGGCTACCCGGCAGAGGTCTCCAGCCGCCTGCAGCGCGCCACCAGGGCAGGCCGCGCCGGCCGTCTGGCCGCCTCGGTCACCGCGCTCGCCCGCAGCCACGGCACCCCCGTCCGGCTCACCCTCGACCACACCACCGTCGAGTTCCGCCTCGCCGGGCTGGTGGTCGCCAACGGCCAGTTCACCATGGGCCGCATGAAGGTCGCCCCGCGCGCCCTGCCCGACGACGGCCGCATGAACGTGCTCGCCTTCGAAGGCCAGCCGCTCACGATCTACGCCCGTTCCCGCGAGCTGTATTACGGCACCCACCTGCCCCACCCCCAGATCCGCGAATACCAGTCCAAACTGGTTGAGGTCGCCACCGCCGAGCCGCTCACCCTCGCCCTGGACGGCTGCCGGGTGCCTGGCGGCCCACCGCTGGCCGTGGACGTGCTGCCCAAGGCGCTGCGCATCAAGATCTGATCAAGGCCTGAACGATCCGCGCGAGTTTCCGTCGTAGTCTGAGATCGGCAGGTTGGGGCATCGCCGCGAAGCGGGCAGCCAGGTAGGATCTGCCCATGACTCCGACACCCACTTCGACCGGGTACGCCGACCGCCTGGCCCGCGCCCGCCAGGAGCTGGTCGCCCGCGGGATCGACGCCCTGCTGCTCGGCCCATCGGCCGACCTGGCCTACCTCACCGGCTACTCGGCGCCGCTGCTGGAGCGGATGACGCTGCTGGTGGTGCCGGCCAATGGCGAGCCGCGCCTGGTGGTGCCGGCGCT
>Ga0137371_10003818_pt1 | contig 11813 bp, 6 predicted proteins | sample SagtaG_7_FD_104919 | JGI IMG/M metagenome (GOLD analysis project Ga0137371, IMG submission 104919) | Vadose zone soil microbial communities from Sagehorn Ranch, Mendocino, California, USA - Sage1_R_40_16 metaG | ecosystem: Environmental > Terrestrial > Soil > Vadose zone | place: USA: California... | reverse complement strand
GAAGTAGGTCCCGCGCGCAGCCATCAGCGACAGCACCTCCTGCGTCACGAAGATGCCGTGCTCCACCTGGGTGCAACCTGCGATTGTCGCAGCGCGTACCGCCGCCGCGCTGTGCGCGTGTACCAGCGTGCGCAGGCCGAGCGCTTTGGCCTCGCCGCACATCGCGACGAGCTGCGAGTCGGACATCGTCTGCTGCCCGCCTTCGCGGATGCTCGCCGAGGCGAAGATCTTGACGAGGTCGGCCCCCTGAGTCTTGCGCTGGCGGACGAGCGCGCGCAGCGAGTCGGGGCTGAGGGTGCGATCGGTCAGCGGATCGAGCGACGTGAGGATCCGCGGCCCCGGCAGGCCCTGCGTCGCGATCCAGTCGCGCAGATCGGCGTCGCTGCGCGATCCAACGCTCTGAATCGTCGTGAAACCCGCCATGAGCGTGGCATAGGCGTTGGCCGCCATCGCGAGCGCGGACTGTGCGGGCGTGTCGCCGTCGTCAGACGTGTGCAGCCGATTCTTGCGATTGAAGTACCAGACGGGATGGGCATGGGCGTCGATCAGTCCCGGCAGCACCGTGCGGTCGCCCAGGTCCACGAGCCGCGCACCGGCCGGCACAGGTCCGCGCGGGACGATGCGTACGATGCGACTTCCCACGACTACGATGTCGACGTTGTGCTGGGTGCCGCCTCGGCCGTCCAAAACGTTCGCGGCGCGGATAATGATCGGCATTCCACCTGTGGAGTCTTGATGAACAAGACCAGCCAACACCATGAGCGCGGCTAGCATCAATTCGCTCCTGTGGCCGCCCGCGCGAACTGCGAAGCCGGCCGCTTCCCCAATCGGTACAGCAGCAACGCCGCGCGTTCGGTCTGCATCGTCAGCGTCTTGAGGTCCACGCGCTCGCCCGGCGCGTGCGATCCGCTGCCCAGCGCGCCCAGGCCGTCGAGCCCGTCGATCAAGGGCGCGACGAACGAGATGTCGCCCGCGCCGCGCCGTCCCGGATCGAGCGCAGCCACAGGGCCGTAGCCCAGCGCCTTGCTTCCGGAATCGTAGACCGCGAGCAGCCGCGCGTTGCCCGGCGTGGGCGACATCGCGGGATACTCGTCGCGGAATACGATCGTCGCATCGGTGCCCGGCAGATGCTGCGCGACGATATCGCGCATGCGTTGACGGGTGCGTTGCAGCTGCTCGGCAGAGATGAACCGAAGATCGCCGTGCGCGACGGCGCGTGACGGGATGATGTTGAGCTTGCTCGCCGCCGTACCGCTGATCGCCACGGTGTCGTAGCTGACGTCCGTGCCGCCGACGATGATGGCCGAGTTGAACGTCAGGTATTGCTCACCGCCCAACTGCGTGCGAAAGACGTCGAGAATGCGTGCGACTTCGTAAATCGCGCCGTAGCCCGCGGCGTCGCCGAACACCCCCGCCGAATGCGCCTGGCGTCCGGTCGCGGTCACCCGCCAGCCGCTCGCGCCGCGCCGTGCGACCGTGGCGTCGGCGCGGTTGCCGGCCTCGAACGCCAGCGCCACATCGCTGTGTTGCGCCGCCTCGATCAACGCCCGGCGCGCGTCGGGGAGCGGCTCACCGGGATGCTCCTCGTCGCCGGTGAACACGATCGTGATGTTCATATCGCGCAACGCGCCCGCGGCGTGGAGCGCTTTCAGCGCGTACAGGATGATGACGTCCCCGCCCTTCATGTCGGCTCCGCCGACCGCGCGCGCGGACGAATCCTCGCGCACGAAGTTGGGACCCGCCGGCTCGACCACCGTGTCGAGATGGCCGATCAGCAGCAGCCGCGCCGCTCCTGGCCGACCGCGGTGCTCGGCGACGAGGTGCCCCGCGCGACCGACCGCGTCCGGCACAGCGACCCACGTCGTGGTGAAACCGAGCGAGTCCAGCGAGCCGCGAAAGACCCCACCGACTTTGCGCACGCCCTCGAAATTCAGCGTGCTGCTGGGGATGTCGACGACCTGCTGCAGGTAGGTGATCTGGGCTTCGCGCGCGGCAGCTATCCCCGCCCGAACTCGCTGCTCCGTGCGGTCGAGGCTCGGCGCCTGGAGAATGAGAAGGACGGCGGCGAGATACACTACGGAACGGCTTTGACGGTATCCTGGGCGCGGCGCCGGTCCTCGGCGTCGCGCTCGGCTTGTTTCCGCTCCCGCAGCTCGCGCACGTAGCGGCGGAATTGCTGCAGCGTCTGCGCCCGATCGGCGGCGCGCAGCAGGTCGGCGCGCATGTCGTTGAGCTGCCGCGCCCGCATCGCTTCGTCGAAATTGCCCTGCGGCAGCAGATTGCCGAGCAGCGCCAGCACCATCGTCGGGATCTTCACGCCGGCGACGTGGATGTAGGCCGAATCGATGCCCCACTCCGGCTTGTCGGGCGTGCCGCCGAGCGTCCACTTGGGCCGCTGCCGGTCGCGCTGCATTTGATCGAGCACCTGATTCAGCGAATCCACCATCACGCGCAGCCGGTCGATCGCTCCCTGGCGCCGGCCCGCGGTGTCGCCGTAGATCGCGTCCGCGATCGCAGCGGGCAGTCCCGGCCGCGGGCTGACCCAGAGGCGGCCATCGCCCACTTGGGGCTCTGGCGCTACCCGGCTGGCGTTCGGGTCGTAGGCCGGGAGCGTGACTCCGGTATCGACCGGCGGCGTAACGGCGGGTGGCGGCGCGGCCGGTGGCGGGGTGGGCTCGCGACGCGACGACACGATCGTCGGCCCCTTGGCGCGTAGCTCGCGCGTCCCCGGAACGAAGACGAGCGAGTCCCCGGCCTCGATCGGCTGCAGCACCACGTAGTCCGCCCGGCGCCAGGGCGCCTGCCAGTTCACCGTGAAGAACAAAACCACGGCGACGACGTGCAGCGCGGCCGTAATCAGCCACGCGCGGCCGATGGGCGGACGCCCAACCTGACGGTCAAACAGTGGCGAGCACCTTTCCCAACCGCTCCGTTGCCTCGATGAGTCGGGGCACGGGGACAGTCAGCGCAATTCGGAAAAACCCTTCCGCGCCGGCGCCGAACGCACTCCCGGGCAGCGTCACGACGCCGACATCCTCGAGCGCACGCTTCTGGAACGCGGCGGACGGCAGGCCGTCGGGCAATGGAATCCAGAGGTACAGGGTCGCCCGTGGAGGATCGATCTCGAAACCATTGGCACGCAGTACCGGCACAATCGCATCGCGCCGCTCTTTGAACTGCGCCGCGTACCCCGCGGCGATCTTCTCCGCCTGCTTCAGCACCTCCGCCCCCGCGGCTTGCACGGCGAGGAACGCGCCGGTGTCGATGTAGTTCTTCACGCGCGCGAGCGTCGCAATGCGATCGGGCCGGCCCACCGCCCAGCCGAGGCGCCAACCGGTCATGCAGAAGCTCTTGGAGAGCGAGTGGAACTCGACCGCGACGTCCATGGCGCCCGGGATCTCGAGGATCGAGGGCGCCACGTAGCCGTCGAACGTGATCTCGCAGTACGGATTGTCGTAGGCGAGCACGATGTCGTGCCGGCGGCACGCCGCGATCGTCCGTTCCAGATACTGGCGCGGCGCCACAGCGGCGGTGGGATTGTTCGGATAATTGAGATAGACGAGCCTGGCGCGCTTCAGCACGTCCGCGGGGATCTCGTCCAGCTCGAGCAGGAAATCGGAGCGCGGCGTGAGATCGTAGACGTACGGCTCGGCATCCGCGAGCACCGTCCCGCCGTGATAGACCGCGTAGCCCGGCACAGGCACGATGGCGGCGTCACCCGGATTCAAAACCGCCGTCGCGAGATGCGCGATGCCTTCTTTTGAGCCGAGCAGCGGGTGCAGCTCTTTGAACGGATCGACCGTCACGCCGAAGCGGCGCTGCATGTATGCCGCCGCGGCTTCGCGGAACGCCGGCAGGCCCAGCTGAAACCCGTAGCGGCTCATCGCGGGATCCTGCACGGCACGCGTCAGCGCCTTGACCGCGACGTCCGGGGGCGCAAAGTCCGCATCCCCCGCCCCGACGTCGATGACATCGACACCTTGCTCGATCAGCCGCCGCTTGATCGCGGGCAGCTCGGCCATGGGATACGTCGGTAGTTGGGAAACGCGCCGGCTGAAACTCATGCGATAAATCTAGCTCCAGGAAACCGGGCTGCCGATGCTGTGCATGGCAAAGAATTCCTCCAACTCGCGCCGTACATCCGGCCAGTTGCCGATCGCCTTCGCCGCCGGCGGCAGCCCTTCCAGCATCGTGGCCCCGTAGCGCTTGGTGACGACGCGCCGGTCAAGCAGCACCACCGCGCCGACGTCGGATTTGGTGCGGATCAGCCGCCCGAATCCCTGTTTCAACTTGAGCGCCGCGAGCGGAACGAGATAGTGGGTGAAGCCATCCACTCCCGCTTCCGTGAGACGCTCCAGCCGCGCCGCGGTTAGCGGCTCGCTCGGCACCTTGAACGGCAGTTTCGCCAGTATGAGTACGCGCAACGCCCGTCCCGGGACGTCCACCCCTTCCCAGAATGAATCGGTCCCCAGGAGAATCGCCGATCCCGCATCGCGGAAGCGCCGCAGCAGCTGATCGCGCTGGCCCTCGCCCTGCACGAGCAGCGGCCAGCGCGCGCCGACGTCGCCGCGAATCGCGTCGGCCGTGCGCCGCAACGCACCGTGGCTCGTAAAGAGGGCAAAGATGCCGCCGTCGGACGCATGCGCCAGCTCGAGCAGCACGCGGGCAACGGCGGCCCCGTGCCCCGATTCGTCATCGCGGGGCTCCGGGATGTCTGTGGGGATGCCGAACAGGCACTGCGCGCCGAAATCGAACGGCGACGGCAGGATCTCGCGCACCGTCACGCGCGACGGCGGCAGCGCGAGCCCCAGCCGCTCTTCGAGGAACGTGAACTCGCCGCCCGCCGCGAGCGTGGCACTCGTGAGCACGACCGTCTCGACCCGATCGAACAGTGCTTCCTTGAGAACCGGAGCGAGATCGAGCGGTACCGCCGACAGCGTGAGATTCGGCGTGCGGCGGCCACGCCGCTCCATCCAGCGGACCGCAGGGCCCACCGCCGGGCGATAGCCAACGGGCTGCAGCGTCGCCTTGAGCCCCTCCGCGGCGGCGTCGAGCCGCCGCACGACGCCGCGCAGCTCGCCGATCAGGCGCGTCCGCATTTCGGCGGGATCATCGATCGACAAGCGGTCGGCGATCGTCTCGACGCCGTCGCGCAGCTTGCTGAAGGCGACGAGCAGATTGTCGAGCGCCACATCCAACCCCTCGCGCCACACGCCGTCCTCGCGGAACGCATCAGTGAGACGCAGCACCTGATCCGCATCGAGCCGCCGTCCCAGGCGGCCGAACAGCTCTTCGGCCCAGCGGCGGGCGGCGACCAGCGCGTCCAGGACCGTGCGTGTCAGCAGGTCACGGCTGGCGGAGGCGAGCAAGTCATCATGCGTGCCGAGCTCTGCCGCGAGCGTCGGCAACAGGCCGCGGCCGTTGCGCTCGAGGCGGCCGAGCAGGCGTTGCACGCCGAGCATGCTCACCTGGGTGCCGAGGTGATGGGCGGCGACGTCTTCGAGATGGTGGGCTTCGTCGAGCACCAGTCGCCGGTAGGGCGGCAGCACCGCCGCCTCCTGCCAATTGTCGGACGCGATGCGCACCGCGAGATCCGAGGCGAGCAGGTGGTGATTCACCACCACGACGTCCGCCTCGGCGGCACGGCGCCGCGCGGCGAACACGAAGCAGCGATCGAAGTGCGGGCACTTGAGCCGCGTGCAGAGATCCGATTCGGCGGCGACGGCGTCCCACACGTCGCTGGACGGCTCTTCGACGAGGTCGGAGAGGCTGCCGTCCGCCGTGCGCGACGCCCATCCAGCGATCGACTCGAGCTCAGCCGCACGCCCGTCGTCGAACAACGATTCCTGGCCGGCGCGCGCCTGCTCCAGGCGCGACAGGCAGAGGTAATTCCGCCAGCCCTTGAGCAGCGCGAACGTGACGGCGCGCTCGCCGGTGGAGAAGGCGCGCGCCAGGATCGGCAGGTCCTTGCCCACGAGCTGTTCCTGCAGGTTGATCGTGTTCGTCGAGACGATCGTGCGCTCGCCGTTGTGCCGCGCCCATTCGAGTGCGGGCACGAGGTAGGCGAACGACTTGCCGACACCCGTCCCCGCCTCGAGCAGCGCGATGCCGCCGTCGTTGTACGCGTCCGCGATGTAGGCCGCCATGTCGCGCTGACCCGGCCGATCCTCGAATGCGCTGGTGCCGAGCACGCGCGCGACGGGGCCGGACTCGGTGAGCAGATTGGCGATGTCGAGCGAATCGAGTCGCGCGAGGGTGCGGGCGCGCGGGCATTCGACCACGACGTACAACGTAGCGACGGCATTGTCGACGATCCCGAAACCAACCCCTTCATCGTGCAGCCGCGCGGCCACGTGCAGGTCCGCGCCCGACGGCTCGAGGAAGCCGCTCGGATGATTGTGGAGCAACATCTCGCCACGCTGCGCGGCGCCGGGAAGCGCGAGCACCGCGTCGATCGTGCCACGCGCCACGACGCGGGCGTCCGTGAGCGTGCCGTTGGGATCGGCGCGCACCACGAACGACACCTCGCGCCCGTGGGCCGCGGCGATCTCCTCCTGCAGCAGGGCGCGCGCGGCCGCCGTCAGGCGCTCGACGCTCACGTCTTGAGCTCGCGCTTTTTCGCGGCGGGGAACAGCACGTTGTTGAGGATCAGGCGGTAACCCGACGAATGCGGATGCAATGACAGATCGGTCGGCGGGTCACCGATCTGGTGCTGCGGGTCCTCGGGATCGTGCCCGCCGAAGAACGTCCACGTGCCCTTGCCCAGATCGCCGTGGATGTACTTCACCCACGGCGCACCCTCTTCTTCTGCCAGGATGGTCACGCCCGGCTTCAGCCGGTTGCGGGTGAACGACGTCGTGAGGCCGTAGAAATCGGGAATCACCTGGCGGTGATTCTGAACGAGCATGGTGGGCACCGGATCGATTTTGGCGCTGAAGTTGAACAGCGTGAAGGCGCCGAGCGGCTGGCGGCGCGCGCCGCCGTTCACCTGATGGCCGTCGATGTCGGAAAAACTCGCGACCAAGGGGTTGGGCTCGACATGCGCGTTCATGAACGCGAAGCTTCTCGACCAATCGAGTTTCGCATCGGCGTCGGGATCGATGGGCGTCCCATCGGCGAACGTCGCGGCGATGTCCACGTGCTCCGCCGCGAGCGCGAGATCGATCGTCTCGGTCGCCGTACACATCGCGAACAGGAAACCGCCGTTCTCGACGTACCCGTGAATACCGCGCGCCACCGCCTTCTTCAGATCCGGAACCGTGTTAAAGCCGAGCCGCCGGGCCATGTCGCTGTTGCGCTGCACCATCTCGCCGAGCCACGTCATCCCCGAATAGATCAGGAAGAACTTCGAGTACTGGCCGGTAAAATCTTCGTGATGCAGATGCAGCCAGTCGAAGTCGCGCAGCCCGCCGTTCATCACCTCCGCATCCCAGATCTTGGTGAACGGAATGCCGGCGTACTGCAGCGCCATCGTGACGGCGTCATCCCACGGCGCGGCGTTCGGCGGCGCGTAGACGGCGACTTTGGGCGCCTTCTCGAGCGGCACCGCGTCCATGTTGTTGGCTTCGATTTCTCCGCGCACCGCCGGCATGCCGCTGTCGACCGGCTCGAAGCGAATGCCGTTGAGCGCCGCATCCCGCCGCAGCGCGTCGAGATCGGGAATGAGAAACGAGCCCCCGCGGTAATTGAGCAGCCACTCGGCCTTGAGGCCCGCCTGGATCGCGCGGTACGCGAGCCCGTACGCCTTGAGGTGATCGGTCTGGGCGTCGTCCATTGGGATCAGGAGCGACGGAATGACGGAATGGCGGAATGACGGAATGAACGACGTGAGACCTAGCGCCCCGACACCCCGTACAAAGTCGCGGCGCTTCATGATTTCGGAATCGCTCCCCTCGCCCGCTCCAGCACGCGCCGGGCTTCGGGGACGAAGGCGCTGTTGGGATAGGTGAGAATCAGATGTTCGAGGTGTGGAATGGCCTCCGCCGACCGTCCTGTGCGCACCAGCAGCCGCGCCCACTCGAGCTCGGCAGCGGGAGGAGCCGCACCCTCGCCACCGGCGCGCACGATTTCGTCGAACAGCGCGACTGCCATTGCCTCCTGATCCCCCGGCGCCCCCCCGCCCCCCTTCTGCGCCGCGACCTGGCCGGCGAGCAGCAGCACTTCGAGCCGGCCGCCCTGCACCGGCAGCCGCGATGCCGCGCGACGCAACGCCGCGACACCGGCCACCGAGTCGCCGCGCGCCAGCGTGAGCAGCGCTGCACCCAACTCGGGATTCGACTCCTCCTGAATCCGCTGCAACAGCGCCATCATCGCGGTGCGCTCCGTCGCGGCGGCGCGGTCGGCCGCGTACGGACCCGCGACCCGGAACGCCTCCATCGCGCCCTTCAGATTGCCGCGATACAGCGCGATCCAGCCGCGCTGTGCGATCGCGGCGACACTGGAATCATCACCCAGCGCCGCGTCCGCCCGATCGAGCTCGCCGCGCGCAATGCGCGCGTTGGCGAGTGCCAGCCTGAGCGCGCCCCGATCGTCCGCCGTGAGGGCGGTTTTGGACGTCTCAAGACGCGCTTCGGCCACATCGAGCTGGCCATCCGCGATGAGTATCTGGAGTAACGACGCCTGGCCCAACGCCGTGGCGTCCGCGTGAGCCTCCAGGACCCGGCGGGCCCCGGCGCGGTCGCCGCCCTCCAGCAGCTCGCGCACCGCCTCGGCACGCGCCCGCTCCGAGACGGGGGACGGGACCAGATCGGCCCAGCGAGTCAGCGCCAGGCCGCGAACGCGATGCCCTTCGGGCGTCGGTAACGCCCCCGCGAGGTCGGCGAAGCGCCGCAGCGCAACCTGCGCATCGCTGTCGCCCTGCCCGAGCGTCTGTTCCATCACCACCCACGCCTCGTTCGGTTGTCCCCAGGCGAGCAGCACTTCCGCGCCCACGCGGCGCGCGGCCACGGAGGCGTCGGGCCCGGTCAGGATGCGCGCCACGTGCTCATGCATCGGCGCCGGTGCGTCCGCGAGCTGGCTCGCAGCGTTCGGTCCGACGTCCGCGGCCCGCGTGACGGCGCGTACCCACTCCGCCGCCGAGGCTTCCCAGTTGCCGGCGCGCTGCTCCAGCTCCGCCAGCTCGATCGCGAGCGTCCCTTCGCCACCCAATGTTTTGCGTCCGGTGAGATAGGCGCGTCGCGCCTCATCCCACATGCGGCGATCGGCGAGTGCCAGCCCCCATTCGCGGTATGGAGCGTCGCTGCGCGGCACGCTGGCGGCCCAGCGCAATGCGATGGCTTCGAGCGAGTCGGTCTGATTCAGCGCCGCGTAAACGCGCAGCTCGAGACTGCGCAGTGCCGGACTCTCGGGCAGGCGCGCGCGTGCGTTTTGCACGAGCGGCAACAGCTCGGTCATGCGGTTCAGGACGAAGAGCGTGCGCTCGAGGCCGAGGAGTGCCGGGAGGTTCGTCGGATCGCTGCGGACCGTCGTGAAATAGATGGTCGCGGCATCGGCGTAGCGGCCCGAGCGCTCCAATTCGAATCCGGGCCCGATGGCTTGACTCCGCGCGACCCGCGCGGGGTCAGCCGAGGCCACGAGCACCAGCGCGGCGACCGCCGCCCAGTTAATGCTTCTGCTCATTCAACCGGCGGAAATATTCGAGCACCATGCGCCGCTGCTCGGGCGTGAGACCGCTCAGCTCGTCCCACGTCGGGTAGCGGACTTTTGGGCCGGCGCCGGTCGCGCCGGGCAGGAGGGCGGCGGGCGTATGGACGCTGTCGCCAATGGCTGAATGGCTGATGCGGTCTTTTTGCTCGTCCGGCTCATCGCCGGACAGGCTGCGGCCGGCATCGAGCAGCTTGCGATACAGCCGCTGTTGCCGGTCGATGGTTCGGGCGTCGAGCCGGCCGGCCTCGAGCTGGCGCGCCAACTCGCGCGCTTCCTGCGCGAGTGCACCCGCGGCGCTCGCATCGCCGCTCGCCTGCAGGCGTTCCAGCTGCTCGGCGAGCGCGCGTTGGCGGCCCGCGAGCTCGCGCAGCCGCTGCATCACGGCGTCGCCACCGGGCGCCATCATCGGGAGCAGCCCCTGCGCGTCGCCGTTCATTCCCTGCTGCTGCTGCGCCATGCGCGCGAGCTGTTCGAGCGCCTCCTGGAAACCCGATCCCGACTGCGCGCCCGCGACCTGCTGCGCCGTGCGCACCAGCGCGTGGGCGGTGGCGTTGAGCGCGTCCAGGGCCTGTTCGGCGAACGGCGCGGCCGCCGCCGCGTTCGGATCGCCCTGCTCCAGTTGCTCGCGCGCCTGACGCATCTGGTTCTGCGCGTAGCCCAGGGCAGCCTCTAGCTGCGGTGACACCAACGCATGACGGCCCGCCGCCTGCCCGATCTGCTGCTCGATGGCGTGCGTTCCTTCTTCGATGGCGGCCTGGCGCGCGCGCGTCGGTGCGCCCGCTTCCCCATCCCGCAGCGCGTCGGCGACTTCCTCCTGGCGCTGTGCCAGGGCCGCTGTTTCGGCGAGCGCGCGATCGAGCGCGTCGAGTGTCTCCTGCCGCCAGGCGGTGGCGAGTGAATCACGCCGCTGGCGCAGCTGATCGGGGAGTTGCGCGAGCGAGTCGGCCGCTTCCTGGCCCCCGCGCCGCGCCCCCCGCGAATCGCGCTGATCGGCGGCATTCGCCGCCTCTTGCATCGCACCGTGGGCGCGGCGTGCGGCGGCCTGCGATTGCTGCAGCGGCACGCTCTCGGCCACGCGATCCACACCGCGCGCCAGCGAATCGGTGGCCGCGGCGAGATCTCGCTCCGCGGCGGCAGCACCCGAATCGGCGTGTTGCGCGTCTTCCTTGTTCCATTCCGTCTGGCGCCGCTGCAGGTCTTCGGCGTCCTTGGCGAGCGAGGCCAGCTCGCCTTCGAGCGCGGCCCGCTGGAACAGCTCCTGACTCCGTTCGAGCTCGCGGCGCAGCTGCTGCTGCGCATCCGCCAGTCGCTGCAATGCCTGGCGAGTGGCTTCGGGGTCGAGCCGCGCCAGCGCTTCCTGCAGCTCGCGCAGCCGCTGCTCGAGCTCCGGCGTCAGCGCGCGCTGCAGCAGCTCCTGTACTTCCTGTAATCGCCTCTGAAATGCCGTGTCATCCACGCCGGCGGCCTTGGCGGCGCGCGCGATCTCCTCGACCGCCTGGGCCAGCTCCTGGACGCGCTGCGACATCGCGGCTTGGTCCCGCGCGATCTCTTCCGCACGCTGGGTCGATTGGAACGACATCGACCCACTCTGTTGAGCCCCCGATCGGCCGTCCGTCCGTCCGGGGGTCTGGCCATCCGGATTGCGGCTGCGCTCCTGCGCGAGGTCGCGCGTGCGATCGCTCAACTCGCGCTGCGCGGCGGAGACGGAGTCCGCGGCACTCGCCACCTCGCGCGCCGCGGCGCGGGCCTCGGCGCGCAGCTCTTCCATGCTGGGCAGCCGCAGCGCGACCTCGGTGCTGCGTCCCCGGTGCGGCGTTGGGGCGTTATCCCACGCTTCGACGAACAGGCGCAGGGTGTCACCGGGCAACAAGCCGCGGTTCTCCGCATCGAGCTGTCCCTGCACGATGGCGCGATCGCCGACACTCGCCACATCCAGCGACTCGCGCACCTGCTCCCCGACTCGACCCGTGCGACTCACCCGCCAGCTCACGACGCTGAGACGCGTGATCCCGTGATCGTCCCGCACGTCCGCGACGATCTGCTGCCGCAACGAGATCGACAGCGTCGTATCGCGCCCCGGAACGGGCAACGTGACGACGGGCGCCGAATCGGGGACGATGAGGAGATGCAGCTCGGGCGCGTCGCCCTCGAGGGGCGTGTTGTCCGCG
>Ga0137371_10003814_pt1 | contig 11817 bp, 8 predicted proteins | sample SagtaG_7_FD_104919 | JGI IMG/M metagenome (GOLD analysis project Ga0137371, IMG submission 104919) | Vadose zone soil microbial communities from Sagehorn Ranch, Mendocino, California, USA - Sage1_R_40_16 metaG | ecosystem: Environmental > Terrestrial > Soil > Vadose zone | place: USA: California... | reverse complement strand
CCAGGCAATTTGCAGGCAAAATTGAACTCATCCAGGGTGATATCCGGCGATCGGCAGACCTGTCAAAAGCTGTGCAGGGTCAGGATGCCATTATTCACCTGACTTTTGTGATTCCACCGCGCAGCGAGGAGCAACCTGAGCTTGCCCGTTCGATCAATGTCGACGGGACCCGCAATCTGCTTGCAGCAGCCAGCAGTCTACCCAGGCAGCCCAGATTTTTCTTCGCTTCATCCCTCGATGTCTTTGGTCATACACAGGATCAGCCACCACCTCGCAAGGTGACCGACCCTGTGCAGGTCACCGATCACTACTCCGGCCATAAAATCGCCTGCGAGGAGATGGCTAGAACATCAGGGCTGCCATGGAGCATCTTTCGTTTCGCCGATGTTCCACCGCTTGCTTTGCGCAAGCCGCACCCTATTATGTTTAGAATACCGCTCACGACACGCATCGAGGTCATACATACCTATGATGCGGGGCTGGCGGTTGCCAATGGCATGCGCTCTGACGAGATATGGGGCAAGATTCTGCTCATCGGTGGCGGTCCCAGTTGCCAGGTCCTCTACCGGGACTATCTCAGACGCATGCTGGAGATGATGGGCATCGGCATGTTGCCGGAGAGTGCCTTCGGTACGCAGCCATATAACACTGACTGGCTGGATACCGCGGAAAGCCAGCGCCTGCTCAACTACCAGCGATACTCCTTTGATGACATCATTGAACATCTGGCGCGCATCGCTGGCTACAAGCGGCTACTCACAACACTGGTGCGGCCTGCCGTTCGCTGGTGGATACTACGCATGTCACCGTTTTACAAAGCCTGAGTTCCCCCTTTCTAATCCTTGGCGAGATGGTGATAATAAACAATTTTGCATTTTGAAACGCCATGCGCTGCAAGCGGACCACTGCGTACCGACCGTGGCAAACGGTGGTCAGAGGGCACTAATAGTGTGGAGATGCACTCAAGTCTACAAAATCGGCTGACCAATCGCGAGGAGATTGCCCTCGCTATCGCGAAACCACGCGGCGCGCTCGCCGATCCCTCCGGCTGATGGGTAGTTCCCCTCGACAAAGGCGATCTCGTCAACGGTCTTGAGTCCTGGTTCATCGTACTTCAAGAACTTCACGCCTCGACTCCGCAGCTCGCGCACAGTTTCCTCTATGTCGTCGACCTCGAACGCCATTTGTGTGTGCGTTCCGGAAGGTCTTCCCGACGACTCGAAGAGGGCGAACCAACCCTCACCGCACTGATACCGGAGACCGCCCTGCCGCTCTTCGACGGGTTCGAGGCCTAGCTTCTCGGAGTAGAACTTCCGCGCACGGGCAAGGTCCAGGGCGGGGAGCCGGGTTGCGACATGACTAGCCTGGAGTTGACTAGGGAACTGGGGTGTTGAGCTCATCTTCGTCTCCTTCATCACTACCTCGTTAAACAGAGTGGTCGTTGGGGCACGGAGCGGCTGGCTTCAAGCCGAGTTGCATTAGCATTTCGAGCTGATCGAAGTACACATGCTCCGAAGCAATCAGGTCGTCCTTCATGCGCAAGATCGATATCGAGTGGATCGTGACGGGCCTGCTTGTCGGTGGAAAAAGAAGGCGGTTGAGAAGATGCTGGTGTATTGCTGGCCATTATACTCATCCTTCCTGATGATTTCGTCACTCAAGCAGTGTTTTACTCTTTTTATCGGACAAATGACACTTTGCCCATTTAAAGCGATTTTGGAAATCGCCTTGTGTTGTTCATCACTCATGGGAGAGTAATGACATAGTTCTGGAGAAATTCAACGATGCGCTGGCTCAAATCTGGTCCATACTGCGAATAAAAGAGGGAGGCACCATGAGCACCGCCAGGATAGAGATACAGCTGTTTGGGAGAGTGAGCTTCATCGTACATATGCACGATATCGTAGACAAAGCCATCTCCATTGCTGTTAATAAAGAATGTGGCGGCGGTAATGGCTCTTAAGTCTGCATCGGTGATATCCAAATCCCCCTGAAAGCCGAGTGGAGCCGAGATGACGACAGCAGCCGCGATGCGATTTTTCTCAAGAGTAGCTACCTTCGTGGTTAAGGTTCCTCCCATGCTTGCTCCCATCAGAATGAAGGTGGTTGCGCCAAGCTTCCGGGCAAAGGAAAGCGCGGAGATGAGATCCTGGGTCAGTTTCGCGACCGCAAAGGTCCCTTGTGATTCGCCATAGCCTCGATAGTCGTACGTGAGTACCATGTAGCCCTGAGCGGCAAGGTAGGGAGCGATAGTGCTCCAGTCGCTCTGCGAACTGCGATACATGTTCGAACAAATGACTACGGTCTTGCTCTGTCCATAGAGGAATCCGCTCAGTCTCACATTGTCCTGAGTGAGGAAGCTCACTTTGCGGGGAGGGACCGATGTGGGTGTAGCTGTGAGCGTATGACTGCTGGCAGTTCTCGTCCCTGTTGACGTTTGTGTGGGGGAGCCGGTGCTGCAAGCCACAAGGAAAAGCAGACCGAAAAGTAGAAGCAGACTTCTCCAATACCTCATTTCTCTTCTCCTTTCTGATTGGAGTTCGCCTCAAGCTGCTCAATCATCCATCGGCACCAATTCGCGTATTCACGCTCATAACTGATCCCCCTCTGGAGCGTTGCATAATCTCCAAAATAGGGAATATCGAGCGGGACTTTCGGCCCGTACTTCTGCTCAAATTGAGCCAGAATCTGCTCATACTGTGCTAATCGAGTCCGATGGTGATCTTCTTCGATATGGAAAAGCCTGATGGCTTGCTTGGGATCAGCAAGCCAGATGGCATAGGTCTTGAGCAGCAGCTCATTCCGCTCAGGAACGCTTGCTGGAGGTTGTGTCACCCATTGCTGCAAAGCCGCACGGCCGGCCTCTGAGATGGTGTAGATCCTTTTATCAGGCCGATTCTGCTGTTCCAACACCTGGGAAGTCACGTATCCTCGTGATTCTAATCGCGCCAATTCAGGATAGAGCTGGCTCTGATGGGCGTGCCAGAAGAAGCCGATCGGATTCTTCATGTGCTGTAAAAGATCATAGCCCGAGTACGATTCGCGTGCCAGGAGAGTGAGTAACGCATAGCTAAGGGTAGTGATAGCCTCTCCTCCTTTCTCTTTAAAAGGGTAAAGATGGCCCTAATATTTCAGAAAGTAAATATTTCATTAGTGAAATATAATACCACGCTTCGAGAGCAGAATACAAGGAGCAAATCTCGCCGAAGGAGAGGGTCCTGTAAATTTTGAGATGAAACCGGTCAAATTTTGCCCTTTCTTCTATGAAGAAACAGTTTTCGCAGCAGCGAGAAGACCGATCAAATGAGGATGGAGGAAATAGCTCATCCACAGAATAATCAGCAAATTTCCACAAACGGCTAGGCGAGGCTCACCAAGCCACAAAGAAGCCAGAGAGGGAGACCAGAGAGCCAGCGAGGTCAGGCCATTCGTTTCCCAGCATGGACGACCTGGATCGGATCGGCCACCTGCACCAACACCGAACCCGATCCTTTGGGCAGGACACGACGGGACCGCAGGGCGATGGGCACAGAATAACTCGACGCGCGCCAGAACCCTGCCACCCAAGCACGGACGCAGGATGTGGAAGGAACTCATGTTACTCGATCATAACAGCCTCATGCCTTGTGAGCCGGCCTGCTGTTTAAAGCTTGGTGAGTCATGCAGTGGATGGCTCTGCTGCTGGCCTGAGGCATCTGGGGAGTTGTGTTCCAGGCAATCAGCATGCAGGGCACCTCGACCTCCATTGAGTCGGGCTGTTCGTCAAGGCACGACAGAGGAAGCCTCTGGCCTCTCAGCTCGTTACCCAACCCAGGCTCATTCGCAGCTGAGGTATTGCCTATTGGATTACTTCTTGCGGCGTCCCCGTGCTACACCGAAGAGCCACAGTCCCAGTGCAGCCGCCGCCAGTGTGCCTGACACAACCTTCTGACCCTTAGAGAACTGCCGCATAACAAGCGAGAAGTAAATCATCAGTGTCTGCAGCGCCGTCTTGAAATCAAGCGTACTGAGCAATGCATCGGCCAGGCCAAATGGAAGCAATGAGGGTAAGGGTCCGCGCGCGTACTCAATCATCCACACATGATCAGGATAATGCATGCCTGCGCTCTGCCCCTTGCCCAAAAAGACATGCTCCCCTGGAGCATAGACAGTGCGGGTAAACTGCCCCTCTTGATAGTACCAGGCTTCTCCATCGAGCACTATATCGTAGAATTCGACCAGGTGCCGGCCGGTATGTCCCTCGCTTCCAATGGGGGTACCCCAGAGCATCACATATTCTTTGAGCGAGGCGTGCAGCAGCTTCATCTGCAACATCACTCCCCCGGCATTGTTGAAAATCCAGGGCTGAGAATCATCAATTGCACCGGGATAGCGTTCCGACAGCTCCGCAATGATGTTTGCAAACATCTGCTCAAGGGGCTGCCCAAGATGTTTACTGCTGATCTCATGAATGAGGTGGGGATCGAAAACATAGCTGGTCATACCTGTTCCTCTCCTTGACCTGATGATGCGCCCTCCCGTGTGGGCAGCGGCTTAAGAAGGAGCATGGGAAATACACGCGAAGTAGCCTTCTGATAGTCGGCGAACTGAGGACGAACCTTCAATAGCATCTGCCAGAGCCGTTCTCTTTCTTGCGGGCCGGCTGTCTCCGCGAGGACTTCCTGCTTTATCCGTCCGCGTTGAATACGAACACGCGGATTCGCCTGCAAGTTCAGATACCAGGCAGGAAGTCGGGGTGAGCCGTTGTTCGATGCGCAGACAACCAGGTTATCTCCGTCCCGGAAATATAATAGCGTATGGGTACGTCTCTTCCCGGTTTTGCGTCCAATCGTGTGAAGCAGAAGCATCGAATAGCTCAACTGCCTTTCCCCCAGTCGACCACCGGTTGTCCAGTAGAGAAACTGAGTGATCTTATCGGCAGCCAGCATCACTGTATTGGGGACGTGCCAGCTCAAAGTATTCCCTCCCCTCTTTTCTATTAGGACTATGTCCTAGTTTGTACTATACATGATCATAACGTCAAGGTTTACAATGATTTCTTGTTACCTGTCTCTTCTTGGGGTAAGCTATAAATGTGATAAAAGTGAGATAAACTGTTGTGAGAATATCAAAATGAAGGAAATTCAAGATACTGCTATTGCTGCTAATAATATTGATACACTGAGTACACCAAAAAGCGTTGAGATTGCTCGTGATAAGGCCCCCGCCGTAATGCCACGTGTTGTGATTGTCGGCGCTGGTTTTGGCGGCTTACATGCTGCGCGTGCCTTGCGCAAGGCACCTGTACATGTCACCGTAATTGATCGCCAGAATCATCATCTCTTCCAGCCATTGTTGTATTGGGTCGCCACAGCTGGCTTATCACCTGCCGATATCTGCTCGCCAATCCGGCATATTCTCAGAAAGCAGAAAAACACGGAGGTGCTGCTGGCTGAAGTAACAGGTGTAGATTTGCAGGATAAGCGCGTAATCATAGGTGACCGTTCAGTGCCCTATGATTACCTGGTGCTGGCAACTGGCGCTCATGATAACTACTTTGGACATCCTGAGTGGGAAAAATTTGCTCCTGGATTGAAGACAATTGAGGATGCAAGAGCCATTCGGCAGAAGATACTGCTGGCCTTTGAAGCTGCCGAGATGGAGACCGACCAGGAGAAAATCAAAGAATTGTTAACCTTTGTGCTGGTTGGTGCCGGGCCAACTGGTGTTGAAATGGCGGGCGCCATTGCGGACCTCGCACATAATGCTCTCACGTCCGATTTTCGACATATCGACACGCGTATGACACGCATCATTTTGATCGAGGCTTTGCCAAGGATACTGACTGCATTTCCCGACTCATTGGCACGCAAATCGCAGGAGAAACTAACTCGTATGGGAGTAGAAGTTCGCACGGGTACGCCTGTTTCGCAGATAGACGAACATGGTGTCGTGGTCGATGGAGAGCGGATCGCGACCAGGACGATTGCCTGGAGCGCAGGGGTTACAGCCTCCCCTGTTGGGAAGTGGCTTGGCGCTGAAATAGATCGCGCGGGCCGCGTGAAGGTGATGAGTGACCTAACCGTTCCCGGCCATCCCGATGTGTTTGTAATTGGCGATACTGCCAGCTTTATACAAGATGGGAAACCACTTCCTGCCGTTGCCCCTGTAGCTATGCAGGCCGGGCGCTACGTAGCTTCTGTGATCACTCAACGGGTTGCTGGCAAGGAACCGGACACGCTCTTCTATTACCGCGATAAAGGAAACCTGGCGACGGTGGGGCGCTCCTACGCTATTGTAGATATTGGCAAAATCCGGCTCACTGGCTTAATTGCCTGGCTGACGTGGCTTGTCGTGCATATCTACTACCTGGTTGGGTTTCGTAACCGTTTTGTGGCGATCTTCCAGTGGGCGTGGACCTACTTCACGTATTCGCGCGGCGCACGACTCATCACGGTCGAGAATGAACGAGGGTCTTAGCGGGAAATGGCGCTGTTCTCAATAATATGGTATACTCCAACTCGCTGCTAAGATATTGATAATTCACCTTGTAATACATTGTCAGGGATACATTATGTTTTATGATCACACAAAAATTTATGTCAAGGCTGGCGAAGGTGGGGATGGCTCCATTCATTTCCGCCGTGAAAAGTTTGTTCCGTTTGGAGGACCCGATGGCGGAGATGGTGGTAGAGGAGGCAGTCTATACATAGAGGCCACCCCCAACTTGAATACCCTGATTGACTATCGCTATCGCCAACATTTTAAGGCCGGTTCAGGGGGTCACGGAGGAGGCCAGAAAAAGCATGGAGCCAAAGGGAAAGATCTTGTCCTGCGTGTCCCGCGTGGCACAGTTATCCGTGATGCCGAGACAAATGAGCTGATTGCCGACCTTGTAGATGATGGCCAGCGCGTGATGGTAGCGCGAGGTGGCCGTGGCGGCTTAGGCAATGTGCATTTTGCTACTGCCACACACCAGGCTCCGCGGGAAGCGCAGAGAGGCGAACCAGGCGAAGAACGCTGGTTATTACTCGAATTGCGTCTGATAGCGGATGTCGGACTCGTTGGTTATCCCAATGCGGGCAAATCGACCTTGCTTTCGGTTGTCAGTGCCGCCACACCCAAGATCGCCGATTATCCTTTCACTACGCTGTCGCCCAATCTGGGTGTCGTTACCATCGGCCAACGAGGAAGTGGAGGTGAGTTAGAGTTTGTGCTGGCCGATATTCCAGGCCTGATCGAGGGTGCCGCAGAGGGTGTGGGGCTTGGGCATGAATTTTTGCGTCATATACAGCGTACACGCCTGCTCATCCATATGCTTGATGGAGCATCTATCGGGCGCGATCCCTGGCAAGACTTTCAGGCGATCAACCAGGAACTGCGAGAATATGATGAACACCTGGCAACCCGCCCACAGATCGTTGTTCTAAACAAGATGGACCTGCCGGAATCGCAGGAACGCTGGCCTGCGCTTAAAGCAAAGGCCGAAGCTGCAGGGTATCCAGTCTTTGCTATATCTGCTGTTACGCATCAAGGGGTTGACGAACTCATGCAGTATGCTGGCCAACGGTTGCAGGAGATGCAACGGGAGGAGGCGGAACGCATAGCAACCCAGCCTATCACTGATATGGAAGGACCTGTACTACGTCCGCAGCCAGAGGATGCTTTTTTAATAACCAGGGAGAAAGGCGTCTTTATAGTAAAAGGGAAACGAGTTGAGCGTGCAGTAAACATGACTAACCTGGAGAGCGATGAAAGTATGGATCGCCTGCAGGTGACACTTGCTAAAATGGGCGTTACCAAAGCCCTTGAAGAAGCAGGAGTCCAGGTAGGCGATAAAGTACGTTTTGGCAAGGTCGAATTGTATTGGGGAGAATGACGGGCTTACGGGAGAGAGCCTATGGGAGAGACACTGAACCTGCTATTTCGCAGACGTGAGGATGGCACCTTTGAGTTACAGGTAAGAGAGAGCTGGTCGGGGCGTGTCGTAAGCGGCAATTTTGTTCCTCCTTACCAACCCAGGCAACTGAACACCCTGCTGAAAAGGCTCAAGACCTTTGAGATCGATGATCAGGGACTACGCGAAATCGGACAGCGCCTCTTTCTTGCTTTGTGTCGATCCGAAACCCGCGCAACCGGTCGCCGGGAATCCTCGGAACATTCAGTACAGGCCATGTTGCGCAGCGTCATTCAACGTACTCTCAAGCGGCGTGGGACGGTTGCGCTGACTCTTGCATTTGATCGTGGATGTGAAGAGTTTGTGCGTTATCCCTGGGAACTGTTACACAATGGTGAGCACTTCTTGCTGGCATCGGGTGTCTTTACGCTCACGCGTGCTCTTTTGCAGCCGGATATGCCAGCGGGGTGTGAATTGCCGGTCCATCCACCGATGCGTCTCCTCTATATCGGGTCTTCACCCGTCGATCTTCCACCATTGGAAATCGAACGTAGCTTTGAGAACCTGCAACGCGGACTCTCACGCCTGATAGAAGATGGACTGATTCATGTAGACAGGCTGCCAGAACCAACGTTTGGTGAACTGGTGCGCTATCTCGACTCATTTGGCGGTGTAGGCGCATTCGACGAGACGCGTAACCCCATCCCTTGTTATGCTATCCACTTTGATGGGCATGGAGCTTTTGGCCGTCTCTGCGCTTCTGAAGCGTGTGACGAGCTGAATGATGTCGATGATCGTACCTGTAGGGCCTGTGGAACCTCGCTGCGGAGCGTCAAACCACAAACGTATCTCTGCTTCTGCAATGAAGATGGCTGCAGACAACTGATCGACACAGAATCACTACGTGCGCTCTTTGTCAGCAGTGATATCCGTCTCGCTGTCTTCTCTGCCTGCGAAACTGCCACTTTTAGCGAGGAAAAAGCGCACCGCCAGCATCAGAAGACAGCCGTCGATGCCACGCTGGCTACAGCCTTAGTTATGGCAGAGGTACCCGCTGTTGTAGCAATGCCGTTCTCGGTGCAGGACGAGCTCAGTCCAACGTTTATGTTTCACTTCTATGAAGCGCTGGCACGTGGACGTACGCTAGAAGAGGCTCTCTCACGCGCTCGCCATGCGCTGTTGCCGATGTTTAAACACCATAGCTGGTTCGTGCCAGTGCTCTACCGGCAAGTGGTTGAAGGGCAGGAGGGTCCGGTTGCATTTCTGGCAACTCTTGATGAACCTGAAGAACACACGCAACTTTTAGCACACATGGGAGTCACGACCACCTTTGTCGGGCGTGAACGAGAACTGCAAGAGTTGAGCGCCATCCTGACTGAAGCTGTGCAAGGCGTAGAACCACGAGGAGCACCAGGTCACACGCGCAAATTGAGACCAGGAGCCCATCATTTAGCCCTCACGGGTCCCGCAGGTATCGGGAAGAGCGAGCTGGCATTTGAATCAGTGCGCCGGAACCGCGAGAAATTCCCTGGTGGAGTCATCAGTATTTCATTGGGGGAAGGCAAAACATTAGGGAATTCGCTCATCGAAATCGCGCATCACCTGGGTGTTCTCAAAAAAGAGATGCACACCGCAGACGCGGGCAATTGTGAACGGACGGTGCTTCATGCGCTTCGTTCGTTAGCCGATCGAGAGTTGCCATGCTTGCTATTATTCGATGGCTTTGAAGAGATACAAGAACACGCAGAGGTAGGAGACTGGTATCGTTTTCTGTGTGCGCTCCCAGAACAGGTCGTCGTCTTGTTGACCTCACGCTCCAACCCTGCATCAGTAGCCGCCCTGATGAATGGAATGGCGTGCAGGTGGTATGAGTATCCTGTCGGCAAAATGATGAGCGCGGACCTGCTCAAACTCTTTGCTGAGCTTGCTTCTGAGAGCGGTATAGATGAGCGTATTCACCTGTCTGATCCGAGCCAGCAAGCCATCTTACAAGAAATCTGTGAATTGCTCGATGGCTATCCTCTTGGTGCGCAATTGATCTTTGGCACATCCCATCGTGCCATAGCTGGTAAAGTCTACAGGCCTGAAGCGGCCACCCGTTCGCTGGAAGAAGTGCGGGATGAGTTGCGAGAGGCACTCCCGGAGGGCATGCGTGCTGTATTAGAGATCGCGTACGGGCGTTTATCCCCATCGGCACAAATGTTGCTGCCATATCTCGCTGCTTTTACGTTACCCTTTAGCCGGGAACAGATTCTTATGCTGATGGCTCCGGCACTCCCCGCCACTGTGCGCGCTCATATACGCCTGGAGCATGAACACTACCTGGAAGATGTCCATGCTTCTAATGAGAAGGAAGTGGCGTTGGAAGCAGTAGCAGGCATTCCCGCAGAACTTGCAATGAACTGGCATGCTGCGCGTGACGAGCTGGTGGACGCCTCGTTCATCCAGTTCGATGGACGTGTCTATACAATCCATCCACAGGTGCGTCACTTTGCGCTTTCGCACCTGCTAATGGAGGAGCGTCGTCGCGCCCATCGCGTGGTGGCAACTTATTACAGCAGCCTGCCACAACCAAGCCCAGGTGAGTGGTTTGCCGCCTTTGAACACCTGGAAAATGCGGGTGAGCTACAGGACTTGCAAAAGGCGGTTCACCTGGCCGTGCGCGCTTCGTGGGCCTTGCATACCAGGGGGTATGCTTCTGAATTACGGGCCATGTTGCGACGTGCGGAGACCTACGCGCTTGAGCTGGATGACAAAACCGGTGAGGGCCAGGTCCAATATTGCCTGGGCGCAATCCTGCGTCGACTTGGGAAGTATGCAGAGGCGCTTGGGTGTCTCACGCGTAGTTTGACTCTGCATCGAGAACGGAATGAACGTGACGAAATGGCCTGGGCACTGTATGAACTCGCCATGCTCTTTCGCGAGGAAGGGCATTATCAGCAGGCAGGTCAGTATGCGAAGGAAGCTCTGACCTGCTTCCGTGAAGTTGGTGATACAAGAGGCGAGGCGTGGATGCAGACCGTCCTTGGTGAGGTCAGTCGCGGACATGGCTATTATTATGATGCCCTGGGACACTTTGAGCGGGCGCTTACCATCTTCCGTAACCTGCCTGTTGGTGAGGGGTATCCCTGGACACTCCGTGATCGCGGCACTGTCCACGAGGCGCTGGGGAATTATGCCGAAGCGCTGGCGGATTATGAAGAAAGCCTGCGCCTCTTCAATACACTTGGCTCGCGTTTTGGGCAGGCCTGGGTTTATACCGACCAGAGCGCGGTGTATGTCGATCAGGGGAAATTCGATCTCGCAGAGCGCGGTTGCAACGAGGCCATGAGTATCTTCCGCGAACAGGGGACCAGGCGAGGCGAAGGGTGGGCGTTCATGGTTCTCGGAGGTGCTGCTCGCAAAGGACACAAGTCCGATGATGCTCGTGGTTACTACAACGAAGCCCTCGCTATTTTCAATGGCCTGGGTGATCGCGTGGATCAGGCGCGTGTGCTCAATGAGCTGGGAGCACTCTCATTTGGGGAGGGCGAATACCCTGAGGCAAAAGAGTATTTTGAACATGCCTCTGCGATTGCCCATGAAGAGCAGGCACTGCAGCTCGCAGGTCGCGCTTTGCGCGGCCTGGGTGAGGTGGCGCGTACTATGCGTCAATTAACTGAGGCTGAGCGTTTCTATAACCAGGCTTTAACGATTGCTACGAATCTGGATACACCTGCAGAACGTTGTGCAGTGCTGCATCACCTGGGTGAATTGCGCAATGCTCAGGGACAATACCATGAAGCCCTCGCTGCCTGGGTGCAGGCGCTTGCGCAGGATCATCGCCTGGGACACCCTGCACGCGAAGCGCTCAAGGAGAGCATAAACGGGCTTGTGGCTGAGCAACACATGGAAGAGGCTTATGCCGGGCTGTGCAAGCAATATGGGGTGGGCTAAAATTT